>Ga0209281_1000510_pt1 | contig 51278 bp, 46 predicted proteins | sample MedtruBG_FD_187514 | JGI IMG/M metagenome (GOLD analysis project Ga0209281, IMG submission 187514) | Root nodule microbial communities of legume samples collected from California, USA - Medicago truncatula BG (SPAdes) (version 2) | ecosystem: Host-associated > Plants > Roots > Nodule | place... | reverse complement strand
GTCATAGGCATACGGCAGGGATGGCAGTGTATAACTCATAATCCTCTCCATTATTGTCGGGCGGCACAGCTGTTAATGCCGCGTAAGCAGTTGGTTCATTATAGTTAATTAAATGATATTGAAAATAATTATCAATGCCGTACTTTTTACAAGGTTATTCATTTTTGTTTCATTCCCGGAACTGTGAGTCCGCTCACGCGGTTAACGCGCTGATTGCCATTCAAAAGAAATCTGCGGCAACCTTCTGAAGGTTCGCTCACCGCTTAATTTTTACACTCGTCGGGTCGGAGGGAAGCCAACGACCTATAAAAACGATGAGGATGTAAAAATGAATCATGCGATTACGATGGGTATTTTCTGGCATTTGATAGGCGCAGCCAGTGCGGCCTGTTTCTATGCCCCGTTTAAAAAGGTAAAACATTGGTCATGGGAAACCATGTGGTCTGTCGGTGGCACGGTGTCCTGGCTGATTCTGCCCTGGACCATCAGCGCCCTGCTGCTCCCGGATTTCTGGGGGTATTTCTCCTCCTTTAGCGCCTCTACCCTGCTGCCGGTCTTTTTGTTCGGCGCGATGTGGGGCATCGGGAATATCAACTACGGGCTCACCATGCGCTACCTCGGCATGTCGATGGGCATCGGCATCGCCATCGGCATCACGCTGATTGTGGGAACGCTGATGACGCCCATTCTCAACGGCAATTTTGACGTATTGATCAACACGCAGGGTGGCCGCATGACGCTGCTTGGCGTGCTGGTTGCGGTGATTGGCGTGGGGATTGTGACCCGGGCAGGGCAACTGAAAGAACGTAAAATGGGCATCCGGGCCGAGGAGTTTAATCTCAAAAAAGGACTGGTGCTGGCGGTGATGTGCGGCATTTTCTCAGCGGGGATGTCCTTTGCCATGAACGCCGCGAAACCGATGCATGAAGCCGCCGCAGCGCTGGGCGTCGATCCGCTCTATGTCGCCCTGCCAAGCTATGTGGTGATCATGGGCGGCGGCGCGCTGGTTAACCTCGGTTTCTGTTTTATTCGTCTGGCAAAAGTGAAGAACCTGTCGGTAAAAGCCGACTTCTCGCTGGCAAAATCATTAATTGTCACCAACGTGCTGCTCTCGGCGCTCGGTGGCCTGATGTGGTATTTGCAGTTCTTCTTTTATGCCTGGGGTCACGCCAGCATACCTGCGCAATATGACTACATGAGCTGGATGCTGCACATGAGCTTCTACGTGCTGTGCGGCGGTCTGGTGGGCCTGGTGCTGAAGGAGTGGAAGCATGCTGGTCGACGCCCGGTGGGCGTGCTGAGCCTGGGCTGCGTGGTGATTATCATTGCGGCCAACATTGTTGGTCTCGGCATGGCCAATTAATTACGCGGCCTTTCGACTGCGATGACGCCACTGAACTGGCGTCATCCCCACTTCACGGTTAAACACCACCGAAAAGTAGTTACTGTCCTCAAAACCACAGCGCATCGCCACTTCACTCACCATCAGCTCGGTGTGCTGCAACAAATATTGCGCGTGGCAAATCCGTAACTGACGCAGGTAATGATTCACCGTCATGCCCGTCTGGGTGCGAAACTGCTGGCGTAACGTACGCTCGCTGCACTGCGCCTGTTCGCAGAATTTCTCCAGCACGAAGCTGCGGTTCAGGCTTCCCGCCAGGGTGGTTATCAGCTTATCCAACAAGGCCTCTTGCTCACTGGCAGACGGATTATCAATGGCGTAACGATAACGTTTGAGGGTGATAACCAGTTGCGCGAACAGCAATTCAGCCATCTCGTTTGCCAGCGGATCGGCTTTCTGACTCTCCTGTTCAAGCTGGGTGATCACCTGCCTCACGTGCGTCATACCGTTGCTGCTGAGTCGCCAGTGCGGTTTGTGGTGTACTTCGTTAAAACCCGGTATTGCCGCTCCCCAGTCGATATTGAGCTTTAACCGATCCGGACAATAGATCACGTTCTGCAGCACCAGGTCATTCACGGAGGCATAGGAGTGTTTGTCTTCAGCGCGGATATAAAACAGGTCGCCACGGGTAATGCGGTAGGGTCGATCGTTCAGGACATGCAGACCGTTGCCGCGCCACACCAGCACCAGTTCGCAAAACTCGTGGGTATGTTCGGCAAAGACATTTTGCGGATAGCGGTCCGCCACCGCGACAGCCTGCCCGGCGTTAGCAAAAAAATCAGCTTTGCGAAGAATTAAGGGAACGCCCACAACATACCTCAGCGGCTTATCACCGGATATTATTAGCCTTTTTACGGCCAAAAAACGGTGATTGCCCTCGCGTTACTGAAGTGGCGCATCCCTTCCCTGACGAATATCGCGTGGAGACCAGCTAAATTCCCGGCGAAACAGCGTCGAAAAATGGTTACTGTCGCCAAAACCGCAGCGATAAGCGATGTCTGTAACGCTTTCATCGGTATGGCGAAGCAGATGCCGGGCTTTGATCAATCGTAGACGATTTAAGTAACGCTGCGGCGTCGAACCGGTCTGGTGTTTAAGCTGACGATGGAGGGTGCGCAGCGAAAGCGAGAACCTCTCTGCCAGGGTCTCCCAGCACACCTCTTCCGCATAGTGCTCATCCAGCCAGGCGATCAGCTGATTCAGCCGGGCATCATTATTCTCGAGCCCTTCCACCATACTGCTGCGGCGCAGCAGTACCAGCAGTTGCATAAAGAGAAGCTCGCGCGTTGCCAGATCGTGAGTTTCAAGGGTCTCTTCTGCATGTTCCATCTGACTGACCAACTGACGCACCTGCTGCAGCGTGGATTGATTCACCCGCCAGTGCGACGGGTAGTGCCCGTCCTTTTCCTGTGGCAGAAGCTGGTTCAGCCCGGACAAAAACTGGAAGGCATCCGGCGAACGATAGAGCACGTTGGTCAGACACAGGTTGTCGGTATGTTCGTATAAGTGTCTGTCATGATCGCGCACGAAACAGATCGTTCCCCCACTGATGGTGTACGGCTGGCCGTTAAAAACGTGAATGCCGGTACCATGCTCCACGATCACGATTTCGTGGAAATCATGATGATGCTCAGGGAACGCGGCCTGCGGAAGCCGTGGCTCGATGGCTACCGGCGAGGCACCTGAAGGGAAAAAATCCACGCTATGCAGTACGGTCATGACGGCCACCCTAATGAGAAATGTTCTCAAAATAGTAATTAAGGGCCGCGTTTCTGACCTTCAATTTTCGGCAGCAAAGCGTGCAAAGGCTGTCGGTTTTTTAAGAAACGAGCGGAAAGATCGGGAAATGCGGCCACCGTCACATCGCCTGAAAACCGCGCCATTACTGGAAACTGTGAACTCCCTCACGTTCATCTTTGCTTTCTTGCCAGCCCTGCATTTCGCCTGTCATTGGCAAGAAGGTCACTTTTTCTGCCGGTTCTTACACTCTTGCGTAATGACATTAGTAAGGACCGGAACATGACTCTTCGCCATTGTGTGGCTGTCGATTTAGGCGCATCCAGCGGGCGCGTAATGCTCGCCTGCTATGCCCCTGAACAGCGCACGCTTTCGCTACGTGAAATCCACCGCTTTGTTAACGGCCTGCAGAAGCAGGACGGCAAAGTGACATGGGATATCGACAGCCTGGAAGCCGACATTCGTACCGGCCTGAACAAGGTCTGTGAGGCCGGTATTCGTATCGACAGCATCGGTATTGATACCTGGGGTGTGGACTACGTTTTGCTGGATAAAAACGGCGAACGCGTTGGCCTGCCGGTCTCCTATCGGGACAGCCGTACTGACGGCGTGATGGCGCGGGCCGTCGATCAGCTTGGCAAAGCCGATATCTACGGGCGCAGCGGCATTCAGTTTCTGCCCTTCAATACGCTCTATCAGCTGCGTGCGCTGGTGGAGCAGGAACCGGCGCTGGTAGCCCGCGTTGCCCATGCGCTGCTGATCCCGGACTATTTCAGCTATCGCCTCACGGGCAATCTGAACTGGGAATACACCAACGCCACCACCACCCAGATGGTAAACATCAATTCCGATAACTGGGACGACAACCTGCTGAACTGGACTGGCGCATCGCCTGACTGGTTCGGGACCCCGACCCATCCCGGCAATGTGATTGGTCACTGGCTTTGCCCGCAGGGTAATGCCATCCCGGTGGTCGCCGTGGCGAGCCATGACACCGCCAGTGCCGTGATTGCCGCGCCGCTGTCAGGCCAGGACGCCGCGTATCTCTCTTCCGGCACCTGGTCGCTGATGGGCTTTGAAAGCAAAACGCCGTACACCAGCGAGGCGGCGCTCGCCGCAAATATCACCAACGAGGGCGGGGCCGAAGGCCGTTATCGGGTGCTGAAAAACATCATGGGCCTGTGGCTGCTCCAGCGCGTGCTGAAAGAGCAGAACATCACCGACTTACCCGCCCTGATTGCCGCTACCGAAAAACTGCCCGCCTGCACCTTCCTGATCAACCCAAATGACGATCGCTTTATCAATCCCGAAAGCATGAGCGACGAAATTCAGGCGGCCTGTCGGGAAAGCCACCAGCCGGTGCCGGTAAATCCCGCCGAACTGGCGCGCTGCATCTTCGATAGCCTGGCGCTGCTGTATGCCGACGTGCTGGGTGAACTGGAGGCGCTGCGCGGCAAACCCTTTACGCAACTGCATATCGTGGGCGGCGGCTGCCAGAACCATCTGCTGAATCAGCTGTGCGCCGATGCCTGCGGTATCACGGTCGTGGCCGGCCCGGTTGAAGCCTCCACCCTTGGCAATATCGGCATTCAGCTGATGACCCTCGACGAGCTTTCCAGCGTGGATGCGTTTCGACGCGTGGTCACGGCCAACCATGAATTGACCACCTTTACCCCCCATTCCTGCCATGAAATTGCCCGCTATCGGGCGCAGTTTCAGCAAAAACGACTGACAAAGGAGCTTTGCGCATGACCACTCAACTTGAACAAGCCTGGGAACTGGCTAAACAGCGTTTCGCCACCGTCGGGGTGGACGTCGAAGAGGCGCTGCGTCAGCTTGACCGTCTGCCCGTGTCGATGCATTGCTGGCAGGGCGACGATGTCGCGGGTTTTGAGAATCCGGGCGGCTCGCTGACGGGGGGCATTCAGGCGACGGGCAACTACCCGGGCAAAGCGCGTAACGCCACCGAACTGCGTGCCGATCTGGAGCTGGCACTGAGCCTCATCCCCGGCCCTAAACGCCTGAACCTGCACGCTATCTATCTGGAATCGGATCAACCTGTTGCGCGTAACGAGATCAAACCAGCCCACTTTAAAAACTGGGTTGAATGGGCTAAAGCCAACAAACTCGGACTGGATTTTAATCCGTCCTGCTTCTCACATCCGCTGAGCGCAGATGGTTTCACCCTCGCCCATGCGGATGATGACATTCGCCAGTTCTGGATTGACCACGTGAAGGCCAGCCGCCGCGTCTCTGCCTATTTCGGTGAGCAGCTCGGCACACCGTCAGTGATGAACATCTGGATCCCGGACGGCATGAAAGATATTACCGTTGACCGCCTGGCACCTCGTCAGCGTCTGCTGGACGCCCTGGATGAGGTCATCAGTGAAAAGCTGAACCCGGCGCACCATATCGACGCCGTGGAGAGCAAGCTGTTCGGCATTGGCGCAGAAAGCTACACCGTAGGCTCGAACGAGTTCTATATGGGATATGCCACCAGCCGTCAGACCGCACTGTGCCTCGATGCCGGTCACTTCCACCCGACCGAAGTGATCTCCGACAAAATTTCTGCCGCCATGCTGTTTGTGCCTCGCCTGCTGCTGCACGTCAGCCGTCCGGTTCGCTGGGACAGCGATCACGTCGTGCTGCTGGATGATGAAACACAGGCCATCGCCAGCGAGATTATTCGCCACAACCTGTTTGACCGCGTTCACATCGGTCTGGACTTCTTCGATGCCTCCATCAACCGCATCGCGGCATGGGTGATCGGCACCCGCAACATGAAAAAAGCGCTACTGCGCGCCCTGCTGGAACCGGTCGAAGCGCTGCGCACGCTGGAGCAACACGGTGATTACACCGCGCGTCTGGCCCTGCTGGAAGAGCAAAAATCTCTGCCCTGGCAGGCCGTGTGGGAAATGTACTGCCAGCGCCATGATGCCCCGGCGGGCAGCCAGTGGCTGGACAACGTGCGGGCGTATGAGAAAGACGTGCTGAGTCAGCGCGGATAATTTTGCTCCACCCTCACGCTCTCCCACGGGGAGAGCGAACGTTTACCCCCTCTCTCTTTGGGAGAGGGCCGGGGTGAGGGGATTCCACCTCACCGCGATAACTGGAAAAGAAAACTATGCAGACCATCACTAACGCCTGGTTCGTCCAGGGCATGATTAAAGCGACCACGGATGCCTGGCTGAAAGGCTGGGACGAGCGCAACGGCGGCAATCTGACGCTGCGTCTTGATGAGGCAGACATTGCCCCGTTCGAGGCCGATTTCCATGCGAAACCGCGTTATATCGCCCTGAGCCAGCCGATGCCGCTGCTCGCCAACACGCCGTTTATTGTCACGGGCTCCGGTAAGTTTTTCCGCAACGTCCAGCTTGATCCCACCGCGAACCTGGGCGTGGTGAAAGTGGACAGCGACGGCGCGGGCTACCACATTCTTTGGGGGCTGACTGACGAGGCGGTGCCGACCTCTGAACTGCCGGCGCACTTCCTTTCTCACTGCGAACGTATCAAAGCGACCAACGGTAAAGACCGCGTGATCATGCACTGCCACGCCACCAACCTGATCGCCCTGACCTACGTGCTGGAAAACAACACCGATGTCTTCACCCGTAAACTGTGGGAAGGCAGCACCGAATGTCTGGTGGTCTTCCCGGATGGCGTGGGCATCCTGCCCTGGATGGTGCCCGGTACCGACGAAATCGGCGAGGCGACCGCGCACGAGATGCAAAAACATCCGCTGGTGCTGTGGCCGTTCCACGGCGTTTTCGGCAGCGGCCCGACGCTCGATGAAGCCTTTGGCCTGATCGACACAGCGGAGAAATCCGCCGAGGTGCTGGTAAAAGTCTATTCCATGGGCGGTATGAAACAGACCATCACCCGGGAAGAACTGATTGCGCTGGGGAAACGTTTTAGCGTCACCCCCATGCAGTCTGCGTTAGATCTGTACCCATAAAAACATCGCGCCCCGCTCATTGAGACGGGGCGAAAACCACCTGCCATCCCTACACAACTCGCTTACTATGTGGAGTAAAAGCAATGAAAATAAAGACAAGCTTGATCCTCACCGTTGCCGCTCTGGCGTTGTCCGGTTCCGCTTTAGCAGAAGTTAAAATCGCCCTGGTGGCGAAGTCCTTAGGAAATGGATTCTTTGAAGCAGCGAACGTCGGCGCGCAGGAGGCGGCCAAAGAGTTAGGCGATGTAAAAGTGATTTATACCGGCCCGACCACCACCACGGCAGAAGCGCAGATCGACGTGCTGAACGGGTTGATCGCCCAGGGTGTGGATGCGATCGCGATTTCCGCGAACGATCCGGACGCCCTGGTGCCGGTGCTGAAAAAAGCGATGCAGCGCGGCATCAAAGTGGTTTCCTGGGATTCCGGCGTGGCGAAAGCGGGCCGTCAAATCCACCTCAACCCGTCGAATAACGCCCTGATTGGCGAAACCAACGTCAGGCTCGCCGCCGATGCGCTGAAAGCGCTGAACGTAGAGAAAGGCGATGTGGCGGTACTGAGCGCCACACCAACATCCACCAACCAGAATACCTGGATTGCCGAGATGAAAAAGGTGCTGCCGAAGTACCCGTCCGTCAATCTGGTGACCGTGGCCTATGGCGACGATCTCTCCGACAAAAGCTACCGTGAAGCGGTTGGCCTGCTTAAAACCTATCCCGACCTGAAGGTGATCGTCTCTCCGTCGTCCGTCGGTATTGTGGCGGCTGCACAGGCGGTCAAAGACCAGGGCAAAATTGGCAAGGTCTACGTGACCGGTTTAGGGCTGCCGTCTGAAATGGCCGGCGCGGTGAAATCCGGCGCGAGCAAAAGTTTTGCCATCTGGAACCCGATTGACCTGGGTTATGCCGCCACGTATTTAGCCGAGGATCTGGTGAAAGGGACCGCCACCAAAGACGAAGCCAGCATGGGCAAACTGGGCAAAGTGAAGCTGGATGCCGACGGCAACGGCGCCATGGCTGAGCCGTTTGTTTACGATGCCAGCAATATTGATAAGTTCTCGAAGATTTTCTAATCCCTTCTCCCTCTCCCTGTGGGAGAGCGCCGGGGTGAGGGCATCAGGCCGCATTCCCCTCACCCTACCCCGCTTCCGGGGGGAGAGGAGATATTCTGGAGAACTATCATGACACCATTGCTTCAGCTCAACGGCATCACCAAAGTCTTCCCGGGGGTGCGCGCCCTTGAGAACGTTCAGCTTGCCCTTTGGCCCGGTAAAGTGACCGCGCTGATTGGCGAAAACGGCGCGGGAAAATCGACGCTGGTCAAAGTCATGACCGGCATTTACCAGCCTGAAGAGGGCGAAATCCTCTACAAAGCGATCCCTATTCAACTCCCGACGCCGGAATCGGCGCATAAAGTCGGCATTACCGCCATTCATCAGGAAACCGTCCTGTTTGATGAACTGTCGGTCACCGAAAATATCTTTGTCGGTCAGTACCTCTACCACGGCTTTTTGAAGACGCTCAACTGGCCAGAGATGCACCGTAGGGCGCAGGCAATCCTCACCCGTCTTGAGGTAAAAATCGACCCGCGCGCGACGCTGAAAACCCTGAGTATCGCCCAACGCCACATGGTGGCGATCGCCCGTGCGCTGTCGTTTGACGCGCAGGTGGTGATTCTGGACGAGCCCACCGCCGCGCTGTCGCAGCACGAGATTCTCGAGTTTTACCAGATCGTCGAACGGTTAAAGCAGGAGGGCAAAGCCATCCTGTTTATCTCGCATAAGTTCGATGAAATCTTCGAGCTGGCGGACCACTACACCATTTTGCGCGACGGCGTTTTTGTCGGGGCGGGCGCGATGAACGAGATCACCGAGGAGCGCATGGTCTCGATGATGGTTGGCCGCGCCATTACGCAAACCTTCCCGAAGGTCGAGTGCGAAAAAGGCGACACGGTGTTGGAGGTCAAAGACCTGTGTCATCCGACCGAATTCGCGCATATCTCCTTTTCCCTGCACAAGGGCGAAATCCTGGGCTTCTATGGGCTGGTCGGCGCAGGACGGACGGAACTGATGCAGGCCTTATCTGGCGTGACGCGCCCTTCCTCCGGCGAAATTGTGCTGAACGGAACAGCCTGCCATTTTCGCCAGCCTGCGGACGCCATCAAGGCGGGTATTGTCTGCGTGCCGGAAGAGCGCCAGAAACAGGGGGCGATCGTTGCGTTGCCTATTGCGCAAAACATCAGCCTTCCCCTGCTCAGCAAGCTCAACCCGAATGGCGTTCTGCACGACCATCGAGAATGGCAGTTGGCGGACGAGTACGCGACCCGGCTCCAGGTAAAAGCCTTCAGCTGGAAACAGCCCGTAGAGACGCTCTCAGGCGGTAATCAGCAAAAGGTGGTGATTGGAAAATGGCTGGCAACGCATCCTGAAGTGATCATTCTTGATGAGCCGACAAAAGGCATTGATATCGGCTCGAAAGCCGCCGTTCATCAGTTTATGTCGGAACTGGTCAGCCAGGGCCTGGCGGTCATTATGGTGTCGTCCGAACTGCCGGAAGTGATGGGCATGGCGGACCGTATCATTGTGATGCATGAAGGGTTAATGGTGGCCGACTATCAGGCGGGTGACGCCACGGCAGAAACCATCGTCAGCGCGGCCAGCGGTGCAAAACAGGAGGCCGCGTGATGCTCAATCAACTGTTTAAGCACCGCGAGGCGCTGTTGGGCGCGGTTATCGTATTGATGATTATGGCCATCGGCAGCCGCGTGCCGTCGTTTGTCGCGCCGGGAAACCTGGTGGAGATGTTTAACGATACGTCCATTCTGATCATCCTTGCGCTCGGGCAGATGATGGTCCTGCTGACGAAAGGCATCGATCTGTCGATGGCAGCCAATCTGGCGCTCACCGGCATGATTGTGGCGCTGGTTAACGTCCATTATCCGGAGGTGCCGGTCTGGACGCTGCTGATCCTGGCGACCGCGCTGGGCCTGCTGATGGGTATGATCAATGGCTTGCTGGTGTGGAAGCTCGGCATCCCGGCGATTGTCGTTACGCTTGGCACCATGAGCATCTACCGGGGGATTATTTTTATGCTCTCCGGCGGCGGCTGGGTTAACTCTAACCAGATGGGCGCAACCTTTCTGGCGCTGCCGCGCACGGTGGTGCTGGGGCTACCGGTTCTGAGCTGGTGCGCCATTGCCGTCCTGTTGCTGGTGGGCTATTTCCTGCGTTACAGCCGAACCGGCCGTGCACTGTATACCGCGGGTGGTAACGCCACGGCGGCGTATTACACCGGCATCAACGCCGGGAAAATGCAGTTCGTCAGCTTCTGTCTTTCCGGTGCGCTGGCGGGGTTCTGCGGCTATCTGTGGATTTCGCGCTTTGCCGTTGCGTATGTCGACGTGGCGAACGGTTTTGAACTGCAGGTGGTGGCCGCCTGTGTGATTGGGGGCATTAGCACCATGGGCGGCACCGGACGCGTGCTCGGCTGCCTGTTTGGCGCCCTGTTCCTGGGCGTGATCAACAATGCGCTTCCGGTTATTGGCGTCTCGCCGTTCTGGCAAATGGCGATTTCCGGCACGGTGATTGTGATTGCGGTTCTGCTTAATGAGCGCGGTAACAAACGCAAAGGTCGGTTAATTCTGCGCGATGCGGCGCTGGCTCGTCAGAAAATGGCGGTGAAATCATGAGCAAAATAATGACCTCAGAGGCAATGACGCGCGAACCGGTGGGGACGGGATTTTTCCAGCGTCTGCTCTGCTGGGAAGGGTTTCTGCTGGCGGTGACGCTGGCGGTATTTGTTGTTAATGCCCTCGCCTCGCCTTACTTCCTCAACATCTGGAACCTGTCAGATGCGACGTTCAACTTCACCGAAAAAGCGATCATCGTGTTGCCGATGGCGATGCTGATTATCGCCCGCGAAATTGACCTGTCGGTGGCCTCCACCATCGCGCTTAGCTCCACAGTAATGGGCTTTTGCGCGGCAGCGGGCATCGACACGCCCCTGCTTGTCTGCGTGGGGCTCGGTGTCGGGCTGTTGTGCGGGTTGTTCAACGGCATTCTGGTGACGCGCTTTAACCTGTCGTCCATCGTGATCACCATCGGCACCATGAGCCTCTACCGCGGGATCACCTACATCCTGCTGGGCGACCAGGCGCTGAACAGCTATCCGGAGAGCTTCGCCTGGTTCGGACAAGGCTACGTCTGGGGCGCGCTGTCGTTCGAGTTTGCGCTCTTTATCGTCCTGGCGGCGGTCTTCGCGTTTGTGTTGCATCGTACCAACTTTGGCCGTCGTACTTACGCCATTGGCAATAACCCGACCGGGGCGTGGTACTCCGGCATCAACGTCAAACGCCACAATCTGATGCTGTTTGCGCTGGTCGGGCTGATGTCCGGCCTCGCATCGGTGCTGCTCACCTCACGTCTCGGCAGTACCCGCCCAACCATTGCGATGGGCTGGGAACTGGCGGTGGTGACGATGGCGGTGCTCGGCGGGGTCAACATCCTGGGCGGGTCCGGCAGCATGGTGGGTGTGATCATTGCCGCCTTCCTGATGGGGCTGGTGACCTTTGGTCTGAGCCTGCTCAACGTGCCCGGCATTGTGATGTCGGTGATTATTGGCGCGATGCTGATTGTGGTGATTTCACTGCCGATCATGACGCGACGGTTTATGCAACGAAGAAGGATTTAAATGCCCCTCACCCTACACCTCTCCCCACAAGGGAGAGGAGACTGCCCGGTGTCGCCTTTCATCTTCTTCCCGCCGGGGAGAAGATCGGGATGAGGGGAACGGATTACCCAAAATCATATTAAGGAGAATTATCATGAGCTTTATGTTGGCGCTACCAAAAATCAGCCTGCATGGCGCAGGCGCAATCGGCGATATGGTGAACCTGGTGGCAAACAAACCCTGGGGCAAGGCGCTGATTGTGACCGACGGTCAGCTGGTTAAACTCGGCCTGCTCGACAGCCTGTTTACCGCCCTGGACGGCCATGAGATGTCTTATCACCTGTTTGACGAGGTGTTCCCGAACCCAACGGAAGCATTAGTACAAAAAGGCTTTGCGGCCTTTCAGGATGCCGAGTGTGAGTACATTATCGCGTTCGGCGGCGGCAGCCCGATTGATACAGCGAAAGCGATTAAAATCCTCACGGCTAACCCTGGCCCGTCCACGGCATATTCCGGCGTGGGCAAAGTGAAAAATGCGGGCGTACCGCTGGTGGCGATTAATACCACGGCGGGCACGGCGGCGGAGATGACCAGCAATGCGGTGATCATCGACACAGCGCGTCAGGTGAAAGAGGTCATTATTGACCCGAACATTATCCCGGATATCGCCGTGGACGATGCCAGCGTCATGCTGGATATTCCGCCGTCCGTCACCGCAGCGACCGGAATGGATGCCCTCACGCACGCCATTGAAGCCTTTGTTTCCGTGGGTGCCCACCCGCTGACGGATGCCAACGCGCTGGAAGCAATTCGTCTGATCACCCTGTGGCTGCCCAAAGCAGTCGACGACGGGCATAATCTTGAGGCCCGTGAACAGATGGCCTTCGGTCAGTATCTGGCAGGCATGGCCTTTAACAGCGCTGGCCTGGGGCTGGTACACGCTCTGGCGCATCAGCCCGGTGCCACGCACAACCTGCCGCACGGAGTATGTAACGCCATTCTGCTGCCGATCATCGAAAACTTTAACCGCCCGAAAGCGGTATCCCGTTTTGCCCGCGTGGCGCAGGCCATGGGTGTGGACACGCGTGGCATGAGCGACGAAGCGGCAAGCATGTCGGCCATTCAGGCTATCCGCGACTTGAGCACCCGCGTGGGGATCCCATCCGGTTTCAGTCAGCTTGGAGTGACCAAAGCAGACATTGAAGGCTGGCTGGACAAAGCGCTCGCCGATCCCTGTGCGCCGTGCAACCCTCGCACCGCCAGCCGCGATGACGTACGTGAGCTCTATCTGGAGGCCTTATGATCCGCAAAGCCTTTGTCATGCAGGTGAACCCGGACGCACACGCAGAGTACGCGCGCCGGCATAATCCCATCTGGCCGGAACTGGAAGCGGTGCTGAAAGACCACGGCACACACCATTACGCCATCTATCTTGATCGGCAACGCAACCTGCTGTTTGCTACCGTTGAGATTGAGTCAGAAGCCCGCTGGAACGCGGTGGCGAACACCGATGTGTGCCAGCGCTGGTGGAAACACATGACTGAAGTGATGCCCTCTAACCCGGACAACAGCCCGGTAAGCGCCGAGTTGAAAGAGGTGTTCTACCTGGAATAATGCGTTTTACGCTGCCGCCTTCGCGGCAGCGTCTCCACTCAGTTCGCCTCCACCGTATTACTACGCGCGGCACTCTCCTGCCGGTTGCTCAGGGTAAAGGCCGACACCAGCGTAATGGTCAGGACCAGGCAGCCCAGCATCAGGTAGGTATCCTGAAAGCCAATCCGGTCATACATATTTCCCGCGAACGCGGACAGGAAAATCGCCGCCGACTGTTTGGCAAAGTTGAAGCCGATAAGATAAATCGTGGCGGACAGGCGGGTATCGAACACGCCGGTAATGTACTTGAATGCCCCCACCAGCAGGAACGGCACTTCCAGCGCATGCAGCATTTTCAGGGCAATCACCTCCACGGCCGTGGTGGCAAACGATGAGCCGATAATACGCGTCGCCATAATAAGACCCGCAATCAGCAGCGTATTTTTGGCGCCAATGCGGTTAATGATCCACGGTGAGCAGAACATGATGATGGCATTACACAGTTCACCCGCCGTGGTGGCAAAACCAAAGGCGCGGGTGCCTTCCTGCGGCGTCGCGAAGAAGGTTTTGAAGAAGGTCGCAAACTGCTGATCAAAGACGTCATAGACGCAGGCCACGCCAATCACATACAGAATGAACATCCACATCTTGCGCTGGCGGAACAGGCTAAAAACGCTACGGGCGGTGATCTGCGGCTGATTAGCCCCGAGCGCATTCATCACTTCGGCGGTCTGATTGGGTTTAGGTTTAGCGACCCATAACAGCACCATCAGCAGCAGTGCAGCAGCGGAGCCCATCCAGAAGACAAAAGAGGGGTCGATGCTGAACAACAACCCGGCGGTAGAGGCACAAAGCCCCCAGCCCAGGCAGCCAAACATGCGCGCTTTGCCGTACTCAAAGAAGCTATTGCGGCTGACCCGTTCGATATAGGCTTCGATCGCCCCGGACCCTGCTGAAAAAACAAAGCCGATATAGAGACCGCCGCTGAGAGCGCCCAGCCAGATATTAGTTTTGAGTAAGGGTGCGAAGACGTAGAGGAAAAACGGCGCAAAGGCGAACAACAGTACGGCGATGATCCACAGCAGGTGTTTTTTCAGCCCCAGCCTGTCGGAAATCACCCCCAGCACCGGCTGGAAGGCAATAGCAGAAAGCGAGATACAGGAGAAGACAATCCCGGTATGCGTTTTGTTCAGGCCAATGACGTCCGATAACCAGATGGGCAGGAACGGAAAGCAGGTGGCCATAATGAAGAAGTAGAGAAAGAAAAACGCCCCGAAGATCCAGAAGTTAGGGTTGTCTTTGTGGGTACAGGTGGTTGTATTCATTATTTTTATCCTCAACTCTGGGCCGGTCGCCCGGCCCGTGGCCCTTATACGCGTTCAACGCCAATGAGAATGGCCGTTTCCGGATCCAGAATCGGCAAGGCGATGCCCGCCTGCATTAACCACTCCCCGCTCACGGTCTGAGGGGCTTCCATCCACGCCGGTAATTTGCGCATGGTGTGACCACCTTCACCCGTCAGGCGAATATCAGGATGGTCGAGCAGACTGATTCGGTACTGCGCACTCGCCTCCAGGCCAGGCATACGCAGCGGCATCATCAGGGTGTAATCCGGCATCGCCAGTTGGCTGACAATAAACAGGCCCTGCGTTTTAGCGTCGTTCACTATACCCTGCGCCAGCGTCGTGGCGTCTGGCATCTCCACGCGCCATTGGGTGCCGTGATGGATCACCTCACGCCACCGTTTATGCAGCGCCGCATAATGGCGATAACCCTCACGCTCGTGTTCATCCACGGCAAGCGGATCCAGCTCAAGACCCATATGGCCGAAAAGCGCCGTCAGACCGCGGAATTCGATACTGTGCTGACGGAAAGTGGCATGGCATTTATGATGACCGATATGCGCGCCCATCACCTCTGGCGGGAAGAAATAGCTCATCCCGCGCTGGATGGTATTGCGCTCCAGCGCATCATTGTTATCGGAGGCCCAAAAACGATGGCAACGCTTCAGGACCTCATAATCGATGCGTCCCCCGCCCGAAGAGCAGGATTCAAACTCCACCTGCGGGAAACGCTCACCCAACATGTCGAGCAGGCGATAAAACTGGCGAGTTTGTGCATCGGCTGCCGCTTTCCCGTGGTGTCCAGGCTGGACCAGCTCACGGTTCATATCCCACTTCACGTAGTCAATATCATGCTCACCCAGCAGCCAGCTCATCCTTTCCAGAATAAAGGCGAAGGCATCTGGAATGTTCAGATTGAGTACCCATTGGTGACGCCCCGTCGCCTGGGGATATCCCGGCATCGCCAGTACCCAGTCGGGGTGGGCGCGACAGAGATCGGAGTCCGGGCTTATCATTTCGGGCTCAACCCAAATGCCAAACTCCATACCCCGTTGCTTAACGTGGTCGATCACCGGTGTTAAACCGTTCGGGTATTTTTTTTCGTCGAGATACCAGTCGCCCAGCGCCCCGTGGTCGTTATTGCGCCCCTTAAACCAGCCATCATCAATGATAAAACGTTCAACGCCCAGCGCAGCCGCTTCGTCCGCCATCCGCATAATGTAGGCCGGATCGTGGTCAAAGTAGATCCCTTCCCAGGTGTTGAGATGAACCGGACGCACCTTGTTTTTTGGGAAGTGAATGATGTTGTCACGAAGATAACGGTGGAATTGCTGGCTCATCCCGTTCATGCCCCGCGCGGAATAGCTGGCATAAAGCTCGGGAGTCCAGAGCGTTTCCCCCTCATCAAGGCTCATTTCGCCCGGCAGGTAGAGCGCCTCGGCCTGCAGATACCGCCGACCATCGGTTTTGGCTTCCGCCCGCAGGCGATGGTTACCGCTCCAGCCTAAATGGACGCCCCAGACGTCGCCCTGCATTTCCCCAAAGGAGGGGGTGCCGGTGATGAGCGCCGGAAAATGTTCGTGTGAAGAGCGACCGCGACGACTTTCAATGACAAAACTGTCATGCTCAAGCGGGAGACGATGCGGCTGGAATTCGCGGATCCAGCGGCCATGGAACGCCATGATCTCGCGCGCCCGCTCGGCGACCGGAAGGGTCACCGCCAGCCGATCCACCTGCCACGGCTGGGAACGCAGGTTGGTCAGGCCGTGGCGAACCACCAGCACGCCGCTGTCATCCAGCGCTATCTCGCTGGTCAAACGCAGACCGGCCTGCTCATCTTCTGCGGTGAGGGTCAGGCGTTTATCCAGATGTACCACCTGAGTCGTTGTAAAAACGGGTGAACTGTCCCTGCCCTGACGATGGCCTTCAATGCCTGGCGAGCCAAACAAACCGTGCCCCGGCTCTGCCATCAGCGTTAACGGGATGTCGACATCGAGCCGCCCATTGGCTACGGGACGAGACAAGCTCAGCGCATCTTGCGGGGAAAAGTGGTGAAGATGCGGCCCCCAGTAGAGAATTTCGGCAAACGGGTGCGTTTTTATCACCACGTCCACCGTGCCGCTTTCAAGTCGTAAAATGGAATCTTGCATCAGATCGCTCCAGTCATCGGGATGATCTGAGTGTTGATCCGAAACGTTTCGGATACAAACCAAAACGTTTCGGTTTTGTGATCGATTCGGAAAATTTTAGCTTTTTAGCAGGTCTGTCCTGGCGAAAATTCGGGCTGCCACAGCACCTGTAATTGAGAAACATCGTCGCCGTTAATCAGCTGGCGGACCATGTCGGCAATTTGTTTACCTACCCCCTGACGGGTGGATTGAATGACCGCCGCCACATCGAAATCGACAATGCTGTCCTGCGGAAGACCATCGTAAACGATAAGCGCAACGGCATTTTCACCGCTCAGGCGACCCAGTTGCGCCAGCGCCATCGCGGCACCGTCACCGTGGGTATTGCAGTCTGTAATGATCGCGGTAGGGGGCTGTTGAAGGGAGAGCAGTTCATGGGTGGTGGCAAACCCCACGCGACGGGAAGGTGGCATCGCACGCAGCCACTCGCTGGACAGGCCCGCCTCGCGTAGCGCATCGAGGTAGCCCTGACGACGCTGGGTGATAAATGCCTGATTGTTGCTTTCGCCCAGCAGGGCAATACGCTGATGACCCCGTTCGATCAACCAGCGAGTGGCCTGATAGGTTCCGGCATAATTGTCGAAATCAAACCAGGCATAAGGCTCAGAAAGCTGGCTGCGGCCCAGTGCGAGGAAGGGGAAACCGGCGGCCTGAAGCTGTGCCAGGCGAGGATCGTGATCCAGCGTATGCGCGACAATCAGCGCATCCACACGTCGGCTCTGTACCATACGCATGTAGCTGTGTTTGTCGGCCAAATCGTCATCGGCAATCAGCAGTAAGTCGATCTCATGTCGCGCCAGTTCGTGGCTAATTTCGCCGACCATGTCCATAAAGACGCTGTTATTAAGCGGAACAGGATGGACGGGAAAAACAAGCCCTACGGCGTCAATTTTGCCCATTTTCAGGCGACGCGCGAAGGTGTTTGGCCGGTAGCCACGGCGTTGCGCCTCCGCTTCAATGCGCGCGCGCGTCTCGCTGGACACATCATCGTATCCATTCAGTGCGCGACTGACTGTCGTCACGGACAGCCCCAGTTCTTTAGCAATGGCTTTAAGCGACATGATTTTCCGTATCTGCGTTAACTTTGTTCTGCGACCAGAAGCGCATGCGTATCCGGCTCCAGGGCCTTAAAGATATGCGGCTGGTCAGCGGGATAGCAAATGTAATCCCCCGGGCCCAGTTCCTCCGCCGCGTCGATCAGACCGACCAGCGCTCTACCCTGCGTCACAATAATATGCTCAACTGAACCTGCCGGATGCGGCTGAGAAACGCGGTCGGCACCCGGCTGGGTGAGTAACAGGTAGATGTCACGACGCGCGCCCGGCGGGCACGCTGCCAGTAAAATGGCTTCGTAGTAAGCCTGCCCGGCAACCACCTTCGTTCCTTCTCCGCGGCGGATCACCTGAGTGGTTGGCAGCTGCGGTTCAAGCAAACGGGCAAAAGGAATGTCCAGCGCCACACAGAGTGACCAGAGCGTCTCCAGGCTGGGATTCCCGTTACCGGACTCCAGCTGCGACAGCGTGGATTTGGCGATACCGGCACGGCGAGCGATTTCCGCCAGTGAAAGCCCGGTTCGCAGGCGTTCCCGCACCAGGCTTTTGGCAATCACGCTGATTGGCTGCGTCATTAAACGGCCTCTGTTCTATAAATCGAACGAATCGTTCGTCTTGAAAAACGTTTCTGATGCGTTCATTATAATGGATACTCGTTCGATATGGCTAAAAATGTATGAAGCACTCTCTCTCATCTTTGAAAGGCGACACGATCAAAGCCATCATTCTGGTGTGTCTGGCGGTCGGTGTCGTGGGCATGTCCTATGGCTCACTGGCGATGGCCTACGGGTTTCCGTTATGGGTTCCCTTTGTGCTCTCGGTGACAGTGCTGGCAGGCGCGTCGGAATTTATGTTTATCGGTATTGTTGCCAGTGGGGGGAACCCGCTTGCCGCCGCGGCAGCGGGCCTGCTGGTGAATGCACGCCACGTTCCTTTTGGCGTTACGGTGCGTGATTTAGTCGGCACGCGCGCGGCGAGCCTGCTGGGCTGCCACATCATGAACGACGAAAGCGTGGTGTTTGGTCTGTCACAAAAAACCCCGGAGCAGCGAAAGGCGGCCTACTGGCTTTGTGGGCTGGGTGTGGCGCTTATCTGGCCACTGGGGACCCTGCTGGGTGCTATGGTGGGTAAGTTATTACCTGCCCCGGAAACCATCGGGCTGGACGCCGTTTTCCCTGCCATTTTACTCGCCCTCGTGGTACCTGCCTTTAAAAACCGGACCACGCTCATCCGTGCCTGTAGCGGGGCGGCATTGTCGCTGGCGGCGGTTCCCTTTGCGCCGGTTGGCTTACCGGTATTGCTTTCCTTGCTGGGCCTGGCGACGAGGAAGAAATGATGGAAAACATGACGCTCTTTATCCTCGGCATCGCCATGCTTTCTGCCGGAACCTATCTGATGCGTCTCGGTGGCGCGAAGCTGGGTAACCGACTGGCACTCTCGGCGCGATCGCAGGCGCTGCTTTCCGATGCTGCCACGGTATTACTGTTTTCTGTCGCACTGGCGACCACTTTCTATGAAGGTGAGCATTTTGCCGGCATGGCGCGTGTGCTGGGCGTGGCGTTTGCAGCGTTTTTAGCCTGGCGAAAAATGCCGTTAATTGTGGTGATCGTGGCGGCAGCGGTGGTGACTGCATTGCTGCGTCTGGCGGGGATCCAATAAAAAAAGCGCCCCGGGGGCGCTCTTTCGACGGTGTGACAGCTTATTTGTTCAGTTCAGCGGTCATGTGTACGCGGTTACCCGTAAACGCCTGAGTAATTTTGTAAGATGATGCGCCCGCTTCCTGAGCCTGTGCAGCAATTTTGGCTTCCGCGCCATCAATGGTCGAGGCGGTTGCGGTGACAGACTGTGCCGCGAAAGAACCGAAAGAGGTAGCCAGAGCGATTACTGCGACAAAAGTTTTGATGCTTTTCATGAGATAAACCCTTTCATTAAGTTGTTTGGATAAGGCGTTTTGCCTTGATGTGATAATAATAGGCTTCATCACGTACAACTGAAAGCGGAAGGATTTGCTCACATCATTCAAATTTATTGATCAATGATTAATCGCTGAGAATGGGTATAGATTGTCACTTTGCCAGGTTTACAGAATCCGGCGAGCGTCAGATTACAACGCTGGGCCACTTCAACCGCCAGTGTAGTAGCCGCAGAGACCGCAAACAGAATTTCGATGCCACACATCGCCGCCTTTTGGACCATCTCATAGCTCGCCCGACTGGAGACCAGCGCGGCCCCCTGCTGCCAGGCTTCACTTTCCCCTGCGCGACGACCCAGCAGTTTATCCAGCGCGACATGGCGGCCAACATCTTCATGACCGCCCGCAATTTCACCCGACGGTAATACCCAGGCCGCGGCATGCGTGCAACCACTGAGATGTCCAATCGGCTGGACGTCGTTAAGATGGGCCAGCGCCCGATCGAGATGGCGGAGATTGAAGGTTTGCGTAAACGGCAGCGGGACAATCGGCTTGCCGATGTCGTTGAGTTGCTCAACGCCGCATACGCCGCAGCCGGTTCGGCCCGCCAGGGCACGACGACGCTCTTTCAATCCCATAAAGCGGCGGCTGGAAAGCTCAATTTGCACTTCCAGACCGTTGCAGACTTTTACCACGTCCATTCCGAAGATCTCATTCGGGTGGGCAATGATGCCTTCCGAAAGTGAAAAGCCAATGGCAAAGAGCTCGAGATCTTTCGGCGAGGCCATCATCACCACATGGGAAATGCCGTTGTAAACCAGCGCAACGGGCACCTCCTCCGCCAGAAAATCGGGGGTGGCCAGAGTGATAGAAGGGGGTCTGTGAACCCAATGTTCCACAACACCAACAGGCAATGGTGAAGGCTGGATATCACGATTTTGTTTAGGCACAACGGTATTCCTGAGCAACCACGTGGGTGAGGCCTGCTATTGCAACATAAACGGCATGCCCGGCGCATAGTATGGATCAACTTTTCAGCGACCCTACCCCACAAGTGTACCTACTCATTCAGGAGAGGCACAACAGATTCGCAGATACATCCCCTTAACAGCTGTGGGTATTTTTGTGACTGATATCACACTTTATAATCATCACAGTGATAATACGTTCACTTTGTATTAACGCCGTTGGAACAGGCATACCGACATTGTGGTATTCTGAGCCATACCCCTCGCAGAATTGAGGGTATAACCCAAATTTTCTATGTTGCGGTTAAACGTTAACCGCAACGTATAACAATAATGCCCCAAAATAATTCGCATTGCAGGAAGCCGGCTAATCAGTGATTCCCATGGATGTTGCTGTGCAGCCCACGCCCCTGCGGCGCGAGGTATCAGGGTAGCAATGTCGACATGAAACAAGGAGTGACCCATGCAGGTCAGCAGAAGGCAGTTCTTTAAGATCTGCGCTGGCGGTATGGCAGGCACGACGGCGGCGGCACTGGGCTTTGCTCCAGGCGTAGCGCTGGCGGAAACGCGGCAGTACAAACTGCTGCGCACCCGCGAAACCCGTAATACCTGCACATATTGCTCCGTCGGCTGTGGGCTGTTGATGTACAGCCTGGGCGACGGTGCGAAAAACGCCAAAGCATCCATCTTCCACATCGAAGGGGATCCGGATCATCCGGTCAACCGTGGCGCACTGTGCCCGAAAGGGGCAGGCCTGGTGGACTTTATCCACTCTGAAAGCCGCCTGAAATTCCCGGAATATCGCGCGCCAGGTTCTGATAAATGGCAGCAAATCAGCTGGGAACAAGCCTTTGACCGCATCGCTAAACTGATAAAAGAAGACCGCGACGCGAACTTTGTGGCCCAAAACGCCGAAGGCGTTACGGTCAACCGCTGGCTCTCCACCGGGATGCTGTGTGCGTCTGCGTCCAGTAATGAAACAGGCTATTTAACCCAGAAATTTACGCGTGCACTCGGTATGCTCGCGGTCGACAACCAGGCGCGTGTCTGACACGGACCAACGGTAGCAAGTCTTGCTCCAACATTTGGTCGCGGTGCGATGACCAACCACTGGGTCGACATCAAGAACGCCAACCTTATTGTGGTGATGGGCGGTAACGCCGCTGAAGCGCACCCTGTCGGGTTCCGCTGGGCGATGGAAGCCAAAATCCACAACGGTGCAAAACTGATTGTGATCGATCCCCGCTTTACGCGTACGGCGTCAGTGGCGGATTTCTACACCCCTATTCGTTCAGGTACTGACATCACTTTCCTGTCAGGCGTATTGCTGTACCTGCTAACCAACGAAAAATATAACCGCGAATACACCGAGGCTTACACGAACGCCAGCCTGATCGTGCGTGAGGATTACAGCTTTGATGACGGCTTGTTCAGCGGTTATGACGCCGAAAAACGCAAATACGACAAGACCAGCTGGAACTATGAGCTGGACGAGAAAGGCTTTGCGAAGCGTGATACCACCTTGCAGCATCCGCGCTGCGTGTGGAACCTGCTGAAAGAGCACGTTTCCCGCTACACGCCGGACGTTGTCGAAAACATCTGTGGTACGCCAAAGGAAGACTTCCTGAAGGTGTGCGAGCTTATCGCCGAAACCAGCGCGAAAGACAAAACGGCGTCGTTCCTCTACGCGCTCGGCTGGACCCAGCACTCTGTCGGTGCGCAGAACATCCGTACCATGGCGATGGTTCAGCTGCTGCTCGGCAACATGGGGATGGCAGGCGGCGGCGTGAACGCCCTGCGCGGTCACTCCAACATTCAGGGTCTGACCGACCTTGGTCTGCTGTCTCAGAGCCTGCCAGGTTACATGAACCTGCCAAGCGAAAAACAGACAGACCTGCAAACCTACCTCACAGCCAGCACGCCTAAGCCGCTGCTCGAAGGTCAGGTGAACTACTGGGGCAACTATCCGAAGTTCTTCATCTCGATGATGAAAGCCTTCTTCGGTGACAAAGCGACAGCGGAAAACAGCTGGGGCTTTGACTGGCTGCCGAAGTGGGACAAAGGTTACGACGTTCTGCAGTACTTCGAAATGATGCATCAGGGCAAAGTGAACGGCTATCTGTGCCAGGGCTTTAACCCGGTCGCCTCATTCCCGAACAAGAACAAGGTGGTTGAATCCCTGTCGAAACTGAAGTTCCTGGTGACGATTGACCCACTCAACACCGAGACGTCGACCTTCTGGCAGAACCACGGTGAGTCGAATGACGTTGACCCATCGAAGATTCAGACCGAAGTGTTCCGTCTGCCTTCAACCTGCTTCGCGGAAGAGAACGGTTCTATCGTTAACTCCGGTCGCTGGTTGCAGTGGCACTGGAAAGGCGCGGACGCCCCAGGCATCGCCATGAACGATGGCGAGATCCTGGCCGGTATCTTCTTACGCCTGCGTAAGATGTATGCGGCAGAAGGCGGTGCGAACCCGGAACCGGTGCTGAACATGACCTGGAACTACTCGACGCCGGAAAACCCAGCGCCGGAAGAAGTGGCGATGGAGAGCAACGGTAAAGCGCTGGCAGATGTTATCGACCCGGCCACCGGGACGGTGCTGGCGAAGAAAGGCGATCAGCTCAGTACCTTCGCGCACCTGCGTGATGACGGCACGACCGCCAGTGGCTGCTGGATCTTTGCCGGTAGCTGGACGCCGAAAGGTAACCAGATGGCCAACCGCGATAACGCTGACCCGTCAGGTCTCGGCAATACGCTGGGCTGGGCCTGGGCATGGCCGCTGAACCGCCGCATTCTCTACAACCGTGCTTCCGCTGACCCACAGGGTAATCCGTGGGATCCGAAGCGTCAGTTGCTGAAATGGGACGGCGCGAAATGGGGCGGTGTGGATATTCCGGACTACAGTACTGCCCCTCCAGGCAGCGATGTCGGGCCGTTTATCATGCAGCCTGAAGGGATGGGACGCCTGTTTGCTATCGATAAGATGGCGGAAGGGCCATTCCCGGAACACTACGAGCCGTTTGAGACGCCGCTGGGCACCAACCCACTGCACCCGAACGTGGTCTCTAACCCGGCAGCCCGTATCTTCAAAGGTGATTTCGAGGCGCTGGGTAAAAAAGACAAGTTCCCGTATGTGGGCACCACTTACCGTCTGACCGAACACTTCCACTACTGGACCAAGCACGCGCTGCTTAACGCTATCGCGCAGCCGGAACAGTTTGTGGAGATCGGCGAGAAGCTGGCGAACAAGCTCGGCATTGCCCATGGTGATACCGTGAAGGTCTCCTCTAACCGTGGCTACATCAAGGCCAAAGCGGTGGTGACCAAGCGTATTCGCACGCTGAACGTACATGGCCAGCAGGTGGATACCATCGGCATCCCGATCCACTGGGGTTATGAAGGTGTGGCGAAGAAAGGGTTTATCGCTAATACCCTGACGCCGTTCGTTGGTGATGCGAACACGCAGACGCCGGAATTTAAGGCCTTCCTTGTGAACGTGGAAAAGGTATAGCGGAGACGAATTATGGCTTATCAATCGCAAGATATTATCCGTCGTTCCGCGACCAATAGTTTCACCCCCGCGCCTCAGGCGCGGGACCACCAGCAGGAAGTGGCGAAGCTTATCGACGTGACCACCTGTATCGGCTGTAAAGCCTGTCAGGTGGCCTGTTCTGAGTGGAACGACCTGCGCGACGAAGTCGGTCACAACGTCGGGGTGTACGATAACCCCGCCGATTTGACCGCCAAGTCCTGGACGGTGATGCGTTTCTCGGAAGTGGAACAAAACGACAAACTGGAATGGCTGATCCGCAAAGATGGCTGTATGCACTGTGCGGACCCGGGCTGCCTGAAGGCGTGTCCGTCAGAAGGCGCTATCATTCAGTATGCCAACGGTATCGTCGACTTCCAGTCCGAGCAGTGTATCGGCTGCGGCTACTGCATTGCGGGCTGTCCTTTCGACGTACCGCGCCTGAACCCGGAAGATAACCGCGTCTACAAATGTACGCTGTGCGTAGACCGCGTAAACGTCGGCCAGGAACCTGCGTGCGTGAAAACATGTCCAACCGGCGCCATCCATTTTGGCTCCAAAGAGGATATGAAAACGCTGGCAGCGGAACGCGTGGGCGAGCTGAAGACCCGTGGTTATGATAACGCAGGTCTGTACGATCCCTCTGGCGTTGGCGGTACTCACGTCATGTACGTGTTGCACCATGCCGACAAGCCAAATCTGTATCACGGCCTGCCAGAGAATCCGGAAATCAGCGCCACCGTGAAGTTCTGGAAAGGGGTCTGGAAACCGCTGGCAGCGGTCGGTTTTGCTGCCACCTTCGCCGCAAGCATCTTCCACTATGTGGGTGTTGGTCCAAACCGCGCGGAAGAGGAAGACGATAACCTGCATGAAGAGAAAGACGAGGTGCGCAAATGAAACGACGTGACACCATCGTGCGCTACACCGCGCCGGAACGGATCAACCACTGGGTCACCGCTTTCTGTTTCATGCTGGCGGCGATAAGCGGGCTGGGGTTCTTTTTCCCCTCCTTTAACTGGCTGATGCAGATCATGGGGACACCACAACTGGCGCGCATTCTGCACCCGTTTGTCGGGGTCATTATGTTTGCCTCGTTTATCATCATGTTTTTCCGTTACTGGCACCATAATCTAATCAATCGGGATGATATCTTTTGGGCGAAGAATATTCGTAAGATCATCGTCAACGAGGAAGTGGGTGATACCGGGCGTTATAACTTCGGTCAGAAATGCGTATTCTGGGCGGCGATTATCTTCCTGGTCCTGTTGCTGGTGAGCGGCGTGATCATCTGGCGTCCGTACTTTGCGCCTGCTTTCTCAATCCCGGTGATCCGATTTGCGCTGATGCTGCATTCATTTGCCGCAGTGGCGTTAATTGTGGTTATCATGGTGCATATCTACGCCGCCCTTTGGGTGAAAGGCACTATTACCGCGATGGTGGAGGGATGGGTGACCAGTACGTGGGCGAAGAAACATCACCCGCGCTGGTACCGTGAAGTCCGCAAGACAACGGAAAAGAAAACTGAATGAGTATTCGCATAATCCCGCAAGATGAGCTGGGGTCGAGCGAGAAACGCACGGCGGAATATATTCCGCCGCTGTTATTCCCCAGACTCAAGAACCTGTATAACCGCCGCGCAGAGCGTCTGCGCGAGCTGGCAGAGAACAACCCGCTTGGCGATTTTCTACGTTTCGCCGCGCTGATTGCCCATGCGCAGGAAGTGGTGCTGTATGACCACCCGCTGCAAATCGACCTGACGGCGCGCATCAAAGAAGCGAACGAGCAGGGCAAGCCGCCGCTGGATATCCATGTTCTGCCGCGTGACAAGCACTGGCATAAGCTGCTGCACTCGCTGATTGCCGAGCTGAAACCGGAGATGAGCGGCCCTGCGCTGGCGGTCATTGAGAATCTGGAAAAAGCGTCTGAGCTGGAGCTGGAAGAGATGGCAAGCGCGCTGTTTGCCGCCGACTTTGCCCTGGTCAGCAGCGATAAAGCGCCGTTTATCTGGGCCGCCCTGTCGCTTTATTGGGCGCAGATGGCGAGTCTGATCCCCGGTAAAGCACGCGCCGAGTACGGCGAAGCGCGCCAGTTCTGCCCGGTTTGTGGCTCAATGCCGGTGACCAGCATGGTACAGATCGGCACCACGCAAGGGCTGCGCTATCTGCACTGCAACCTGTGTGAAACCGAGTGGCACGTGGTGCGCATCAAATGCAGCAACTGCGAGCAGACCCGCGATCTGAACTACTGGTCGCTGGAAAATGAAAACGCGGCAGTAAAAGCGGAAAGCTGCGGTGACTGCGGAACCTACCTGAAAATTCTGTATCAGGAAAAAGACCCGAAAGTGGAAGCCGTCGCTGACGATCTCGCCACGCTGGTACTGGACGCGCATATGGAGCAAGAGGGCTTTGCCCGCAGTTCCATTAACCCGTTCCTGTTCCCGGGTGAAGGGGAGTAGTCTTCTGTGACAATGCCGGGCGGTGCAAGCTTGCCCGGCCTACAGTTGATAAGGCGAAAGCACGCCATCAATGCCTGCGAAATCTTTGGTATTGCGTGAAATTAACGCGCAATGTTTGATTTGAGCAGTGGCCAGAATAATGGCATCCGGCAGTTTCATACCGTGCTGAACGCGAAGTAATACACTTCTCTGTGCGATCTCTCGCGAAACATCGATAATCTCAAATGCCCCCATAACCGCCGCTGTTTTAGCTTCATGACCATATCTTTGAGCGCCCACCATCACTTCCATCCAGGTGATCAAGCTAATCGCACGATGTGAAGCTATGTTATCCAGTGCGTCCGCAGCTTCATGGCGATTATTAAAAAGATCGATCAGGATGTTGGTATCAAACACTGCCATGTGCTGCAAGACTACCACTCCTCACGCAGCTTGCGTTCATACTCCAGCCCATCTTCTTGCTGATCACTCCACAGACCCAGAGCCTTGCGGATGACCGATGAGTTTTGTTGATCAAGGTATAACTCTATCGCTTCTCGCAGCAATTCAGCGCGGGGCTGATTGCGCAATTGTTTGAGGTTATCCAGCCGCTGGATAATGTCATCAGACAAATCAATCAGTATTCTGCCCATATCACGTTCCGCCATGAGACTCATATATCACTCCAGTATATCATCTATGGTTAATTTTCAGGCAAAATACTCCTTTTAACGATAGGGTTAAAGCAACTTCATTGTACAGGTCACGCTTTTGCGAGCCGCTTTCCAGAAGCGCAACGCGCCCCTTACTCCTCTTCGTTACCGCCCTCTTCAAACGCGCCAAACGGCTTCGCGGGGAGAACAATATAGGTTCCTTCAAACACGGCGCCTGCGGTGTCGTCACCAAAGAGTTCAACCTGCATCTGCACACGGGCTTTGCGACCACGGGCGAGACGGTCGAGATCGCCACCCAGCGCGCCTAAGTCTGCGACGGCACTCGGTTTGCCACTGATGGGACGGCTGTAGCGGATGTGCGCATCGGCAAGAATGATAGTGCCCCCAAGATGACGCTCGCGCAGCATCAGCCATATCAGACCCCAGCCGGTCAGCGTTGCAAGGGAAAAGAGACTGCCGGCAAACAGGGTGTGGTGCGGATTTTGATTGCCCACTTCCGGCATGGTGGTGATAAATTTCTGTCCGGTGTACTGCAGGATACGCACACCCATTTTTTCACTGAGCGGAATATGCTGATACCACGCCTGCTGCAGCTGCCCGCACCAGTCGCCGCGATGAAGGATATCGTCGAGCGAGGCGATGGGTTTGATCATCAAAAAGTGGCGGATTGGCGTGGTTTGCGGCGCGGTGATCTCACCTTCGTTTACAAATCCAAGCTTCGAGAAAAATTCCACGGCGTCTTCGCGAGCGCTACAGGTGACGCGTTTGACTCCTTCCTGACGGGCGACGGATTCGAGCGTCATCGCCATCAGCGTCCCCAGCCCTTTATCCTGCACGCTGGGGTGAACCGCCATAAAGCGGATCGAGGCTTCATAATCGGCATTGATATATAACCGCCCGACGGCGACCAGATTACCCTCCTCATCCACCACCATCTGGTGATGGGCTAACGCGTCCCAGGCGTCGCGTTCAGACCCTTTCGGCTGATGTAAGGGCTTGCGCAGCATCTCCCAGCGGAACTGGTAATAGGCTTCTAACTCTTCTTCCGTTTGCGGTACTCGAAGGTGATACATAGCTGTACTCTCTCTTGTTACCCGCGGCCTTACCGCCAGTTGGCTCATACCTGGAGCCAGAATGTGACGGGGCCATCGTTCACCAGCGATACCTGCATGTCCGCAGCGAATCGTCCGGTTTGTGTATTTATATTCTGTTGACGACAACGCTCAACAAAGTACGCGTAAAGGACTTCTGCACGTTCGGGCTCAGCGCCTCTGGAAAAGCCAGGACGCATTCCGCGCCCGGTATCTGCAGCGAGGGTAAACTGGGACACCACCAGCACGCTGCCCCCGGCCTGCTGGACGTTGAGATTCATCTTTCCGTCCGCATCGCTGAAGATGCGATAGCCGAGCACGCGCTCACATAAGCGGTTCGCTTTTTGTTCGTCGTCTTCCTTTTCGACACCTAATAACACCAATAGTCCTGGGCCAATTTCACCCGTCACCTCATCCTCCACGGTGACGCTGGCACGGGTTACGCGTTGAATCAATGCAATCATGGTTGGTCTGCTTCTTCTTGTTCTGCGGCTTCTTTGAGTTTGCGGTACTCCCCGAGAGTGACAGTTATTTCTGCCCCAAGCAAGACGATGCACCAGGTCCAGTAGACCCAGACGAACAGAATCGGTACGACAGCGAGCACGCCATAAATCAGCTGATACGAGGGGAAGGTCGTGATGTAGAGAGCGAACCCTTTTTTACCCAGTTCAAATAAAATTGCGGCAACCAGCGCACCTGCCATGGCATCCCGATTGGGCACACGCGTGGTCGGTACCACGCTGTACAGTAGCCAAAAAGAGAGCCATGACAGGATTAACGGAAAGAGCCGCAGTACGTTATCTATCACCGTGTTGAGTTCGCTGGCCCAACGCAGGGAAAGCAAATAGGAGCTGATAGCAAGACTGGCCCCAGCAAGCAGTGGCCCGAGTGTGAGAATCATCCAGTAGACGGCAAAGGAGTACACTTTTGGCCGCACTTTTTTGCTACGCCAGATGGCGTTCAGCGCGCTGTCGATGGCGTACATTAATAGCAGTGCGGTGACGATAAGCCCACACGCGCCCACTGCGGTCATCTTGCTTGAATTCGCGACAAACTGTTCGATGTAGCGTTGAATCACATCACCCGTCGCTGGCATAAAGTTCGCAAAGACAAAATGCCGCAGCTGTACGCTGACTTCTGAAAACATCGGAAAAGCGGCGAACAACGCAAAAATGACCGCCACCAGCGGCACTAATGAGAGCAACGACACGTAAGCGAGATTCCCCGCCAGCGTGGTCATGTTGTCCTCATCAATGCGTTGCCAGAGCAGTTTTATCCATGCCCTGAACGGACGAGAATGATGTGATGCTTTTTGATGAACGTTTTTTAACATACCTGCTTCGCAAAATAGTTCGGTATCGTCTCTTTTCCGGTCACCAGAATGGAGGTGATACCTAACTGGTTAGCTCCTTCTATATTATCGGCATTGTCGTCGAAAAAGACCGCATCTGCGGCGGTAAAACCTTCGGCACGCAGAAGTTCCTGGTAAATTCGCGCTTCGGGTTTGCGCATCCCCATCTCCTGAGAGAGATAGATTTTATCTGCTGCTGCGCGGATTTCCGGGTATTCATCCGGCCAGAAGGTGGTATGTAATCGGTTGGTGTTGGACAGGACCACCACGCGATGCCCCTGCTCACGCAGTTTATGCATGATGTCGATTACCTCGGGACGCAGACCGACAAACACCGCCTGCCAGCCATGTGAGAACTGTTCATAGCTCAGCGGTAATTCCAGCTCATGGCAGATCGCCTGTGCAAACGCTTCGTCGCTGATCTCACCGCGCTCATGCTGACGGAAGGCCTCGCCCATCGTGAAATTCTGTTTAAGCGTGGCCAGCGGGACACGGCTGAAATCGCTCCAGGCCCCCAGCACGCGATTGAAATCGATATCGACGATGACATTTCCTAAGTCAAAGATATAAAGCATGTTTATCCCCTTCGCTCCGTGGAGAAATAACTGTAGCGGGAAAGATAAGCTTTGGCTATGCGCCAGATTCAGCTTAGAGAAAGAGAGCAAAAAACCCGGTGCGGTGTGGACCGGGTCTGCCTGTCAGGGAGATTAGCCTGCCTGCTGTTCGTCGCTGGAGCTGACTTCGACCAGCTCAACATGACTGTTTCTGAGAAGGGATTGCAATGCGGTGCCGGGAAGCTCATCGGTAAACAAGGCGGTCGCCTGGGCGACGTTACCGATCTCAACGGCGGCGGAGGCCTGATATTTTGTATGATCGGCCGCCAGTAAAACATGCCGGGCGTGGGCGATCATCGTTTTTACGACGCTGGCTTCATTGACGTCAAACTCCATCATTGCCCCATCGGGTTCAATGGCTCCGACGCTGGTCACCAGGTAATCTGCCCGAAAACCTGAGACAAAAGCCGTGGCAGCAGGGCCAATAATACCGCCGTTATGCGCACGCAACGTTCCGCCCGGTACCATCACTTCAAAACGCGGATTTTTATAGAGAATATGCGCCACCCGCAGACTGTTAGTGATAATGCGCAGATGGTTGTGATTCAGCAGGGCGCGCGCCACATGTTCCACCGTGGTACCAATGGTGATGAAAATCGTCGAACCATCCGGGATGTAATCAGCAATGGCTTCGGCGATTGCCCGTTTCTCCTCCGTCAGAGAGACTTCACGCTGTTCAAACGCCGTATTCACCACACTGGACGCACGGCCCGCGCCGCCGTGATGGCGCGTAATCAATCCTTGCTCGCTGAGCTTGCGAATATCACGCCGCACCGTTTGCGTTGAGACATCCAGCAGTTGCGCCAGTTCATCAATGTTCATGTAGCCACGATCGGCGATCAATGTGAGCAGTTGATCGTGCCGTGGATTACCGGTCATTTCGGTAAGGCTCATGGGCTGTCCTCTGAAAACCATCACGCCCCGCATTTTATACAAAAAGTGACAAGAAAGAGCGGGTTTGATCACAGTCGGGGATTCCCGCCCGTCCGCCGGGGCGGGTGCATTTTAATGCCGCGACGGCGCTGGCGAAGCGCACCGCTTCCTGTGCGGGCTGATTCTGCGCCAGTCCCACCGCCAGTGCACCGTGAAAAACATCCCCTGCTCCAGTGGTATCCACGACGTCGATCTGAAAAGCCGGCAGATGGCTCAGTGCCCCCTTTTCAAGCCAATAACAACCGTCTTTGCCCTGCGTGACGTACACATGTCCATTTGTGAGCGTTTGTGCTTTTTTCAGGGCGCTTTCAGCCTCGGCGATTTGCGTCATACGCTGCAGGCCCGGGGCGGAAAAGGCGGCGTGATCGCTTAAGGCCACCAGTTCGGCGATATCCTGCGGGGTGATATCCGCATCCAGAACCGTTGTAACCCCTTGCTGACGAGCCAGGGTTAAGGCCTGTTTTGCGCCGTCATGCCAGCGTACGTCTGCCAGCACCACATCCCACTGAGAAAAGTCGATATCCTGCAGCCAGTCCGCTTCCTCCGCGAGATCGGGGCTCGGGTAGTTGGCAATAATCCGTTCGCCGCTGGCATCGACCAGCACCGCCGATTGCGAAGAGCGCGCGCCCTTAAAAATCCGGGTAAAGCGCGTATTTACTCCCAGGGACTCCAGCTCCGCGAGGAGCCGACTGCCAGTATCGTCATCGCCCACCCGCCCAATAAAGTCCACGTCGGCCCCCAGTTTCGCCGCAGCCACCGCCGCAGTGGCCGCCGGACCACCGCCCACTTCCGTGTAATTGTTTGCCACATATTTGCCTCCCTCTTTGGGTAAATCAGCGAGATACCAGATGCGATCCAGCACGGTGATGCCAACACAAGCGATTCGAGCCATGGTGATTCCTTCCCTCAATTGGATGTGACCATTTTAATTTCATCAAATGTTTAAAAAGTGACCCATGTCTATTTTTTGACTATAAATTACAAATACGATCAAAAACAGACACCACAAACGCTCACGAATAGACAAACTGTGACAATAACGCATTAGCAGGAGAGAGGCATGTCAGTGATTGCATTTATTGGTCTGGGACAAATGGGCGCGCCGATGGCGAGCAATCTGCTCAAACAGGGTCATCAGCTTCACGTTTATGACGTTAACCCACAGGCGGTTCAGGCGTTGGTCGAAAAAGGTGCGGCGTCTGCCGCAACGCCTGCCGATGCCGCCAGAGGGGCGGAATTTATCATCACGATGCTGCCAAACGGCGATCTGGTCCGTGCCGTGTTATTCGGTGAGAACGGGGTTTGCGACGGCTTATCCCGTGATGCACTGGTCATTGATATGTCGACCATTCATCCGCTGCAAACCGACAAACTCATCGCTGAGATGGTCGAGCGTGGTTTTAGCATGATGGACGCGCCTGTTGGCCGGACGTCCGATCATGCAATCGCCGGAACGCTGCTGTTACTGGCAGGCGGTACGTCGCAGCAGGTTGAGCGCGCCACCCCGGTGCTGATGACGATGGGGAACGAGTTAATCGAGGCAGGCGGCCCGGGAATGGGCATCCGCGTGAAGCTTATCAATAACTACATGAGTATTGCCCTGAACGCGTTGTCCGCCGAGGCCGCCGTGCTGTGCGAGGCGCTGGGTCTCTCCTTTGATGTGGCCCTTAAGGTCATGAGCGGCACGCCGGCGGGCAAAGGGCATTTCACCACCTCGTGGCCCAACAAAGTGCTGAAAGGCGATCTTTCGCCAGCGTTCATGATCGACCTCGCGCATAAAGATCTGGGCATCGCGCTGGACGTGGCGAATCAGCTGCACGTTCCTATGCCGCTGGGCGCGGCCTCTCGTGAAGTTTATAACCAGGCGCGTGCCGCCGGGCGCGGTCGCGAAGACTGGACCGCCATTCTTGAACAGGTTCGCGCATCTGCCGGGCTGAACAACCAACACTGATGAAGAAAAGGACTATTGCATGACGACGTACACCCTGAAAGATATCACCCGACCTTCCGGCGGTTTTTCCATGCTGGCGGTCGATCAGCGTGAAGCGATGCGCCTGATGTTTGCCGCTGCGGGTGTGCCTGCGCCGGTGACCGATCGGCATTTAACCGATTTCAAAGTGAACGCGGCAAAGATTCTGTCACCCTATGCCTCGGCGATTCTGGTCGATCAGCAATTCTGCTACCACCAGATCGTGGAACAAAACGCGATAGCAAAAAGCTGCGCCATGATTGTCGCCGCAGACGAATTTATTCCGGGCAATGGTATCCCGGTCGACAGCGTGGTGATTGATAAAGGTGTTGATGCACAAGCGGTAAAACGCGATGGCGGCAAAGCGCTCAAGCTGCTGGTGCTGTGGCGCAGTGACGAAGATCCCGCACAACGCCTGGAGATGGTGCGTAATTTTAACCAGCTTTGCCACGCGAATGGCTTGCTCAGCATTATCGAACCCGTTGTGCGCCCACCGCGTCGGGGTGATGTTTTTGACCGCGAGCAGGCCATTATCGAAGCGGCAAAAGAGCTGGGTGACAGCGGGGCAGATCTCTACAAAGTCGAGATGCCGCTTTACGGCAAAGGCACACAGCAAGCCCTGCTGAACGCCTCGCAAAAGCTGAATGAGCAGATCAACATGCCGTGGGTGATTCTCTCGTCCGGTGTCGATGAGAAGCTTTTCCCGCGCGCGGTGAGTGTGGCAATGCAGGCAGGGGCGTCTGGCTTCCTCGCCGGACGAGCCGTGTGGTCTTCCGTCGTGGGTCTGCCGGATACCGAGCTGATGCTGCGCGATATTTCTGTGCCAAAACTGCAGCGATTGGGCGAAATCGTCGACGAAATGATGGCTCGCCGCTAGAAAAGGACATGAACATGAAATGGTTTAACACTCTCAGCCACAACCGCTGGCTGGAACAAGAGACCGACCGCATTCTGGATTTCGGTAAAAACGCCGCCGTCCCGACCGGTTTTGGCTGGCTGGGCAATAACGGTCAGGTGCGTACGGATATGGGTACCCATCTGTGGATCACCGCCCGCATGCTACACACCTATTCCGTCGCGGCGGGAATGGGCCGCCCAGGCGCGTATGCGCTGGTCGATCATGGCATTAAAACCCTGAACGGCGCGCTGCGCGACCAGCAGTACGGCGGCTGGTACGCCTGCGTGAATGACGAAGGTGTGGTCGATGCCTCCAAACAGGGTTATCAGCACTTCTTCGTCCTGCTGGGGGCCGCCAGTGCGGTCACCACCGGTCACCCTGAGGCGCGTCCGTTGCTTGATGAGGCCATCGCCGTTATTGAGAAATACTTCTGGAGTGAACAGGAACAAATGTGCCTGGAATCCTGGGATGAAGCCTTCAGCAAAACCGAAGATTACCGCGGCGGTAACGCCAATATGCACGCGGTCGAAGCGTTTCTGATCGTCTATGACGTTACGCACGATCGTAAATGGCTCGATCGTGCCCTGCGCATTGCATCAGTGATTATTCACGATGTCGCCCGTAAGGGTGAGTACCGCGTGAATGAGCATTTCGACACCCACTGGAACCCGATCCGCGATTACAACAAGGATAACCCCGCGCACCGTTTTCGTGCCTATGGCGGGACGCCGGGCCACTGGATCGAGTGGGGCCGTCTGATGCTGCATCTGCGCGCCGCGCTGGAAGCACGCTTTGAAACCCCACCGGAATGGCTGCTGGAAGGTGCAAAAGGCTTATTCCACGCCACGATCCGTGACGCCTGGGCACCTGATGGCGCCGACGGGTTTGTCTATTCCGTAGGCTGGGACGGTAAACCGATTGTGCGTGAACGCGTGCGCTGGCCGATTGTTGAGGCCATGGGTACGGCCTATGCACTCTATACCGTCACCGGCGATCCGCAGTACGAAACCTGGTATCAGAAATGGTGGGATTACTGCATCAAGTACCTGATGGATTACGAAAACGGCTCGTGGTGGCAGGAACTGGACACCAACAATGAAGTGACGACCAAAGTCTGGGATGGCAAACAGGATATCTACCATCTTTTGCACTGTCTGGTGATCCCTCGCCTGCCGCTGGCACCAGGGCTTGCGCCTGCGGTCGCCGCCGGGCTACTCGACAGCCAGGCCAAATAACAATACTCCCGAAACGATGGAGATCGTATGACTACCCTACATGATGTCAACCTGACCACGCTCGACAATGGCTTTACGTTACGCTGGCAAAACCGGCTGATTTTGGCCCATACCGATGAAGCGCCCTGCCTGTGGATCGGCACCGGTGTGGCCGATATAGAGATGTTTCGCGGTAATTTCAGCATCAAAGATAAGCTGAATGAAAAAATCGCACTGACAGAGGCGACCGTCACCCACCAGCAAAACGGCTGGGCGATTCGCTTTACCCGTGGCGATACGGTGAGTGCCACGCTGCTTGTCGGGGCAGACGATCGGGGCCGACTTGAAATTAAACTCAAAAACGATGCCGCCAGCCATAACCGCATCTGGCTGCGGCTGGCGGCCGAGCCAGAAGATCACATCTACGGCTGTGGCGAACAGTTCTCGTATTTCGATTTGCGTGGCAAACCCTTCCCGCTGTGGACCAGCGAACAGGGCGTGGGGCGTAACAAACAGACGTATGTCACCTGGCAGGCCGACTGTAAAGAGAATGCGGGCGGCGATTATTACTGGACCTTCTTCCCGCAGCCAACCTTTGTCAGCACGCAAAAGTATTACTGCCACGTTGATAACAGCTGCTATATGAATTTTGATTTTAGCGCGCCCGATTTCCACGAACTGGCCTTCTGGGAAGATAACGCCACGCTGCGCTTCGAATGTGCAGAAACGTATATCGATCTGCTGGAAAAATTAACGGGGCTGCTGGGCCGTCAGCCTGAACTACCAGACTGGGTTTACGATGGCGTGACGCTGGGGATTCAGGGCGGGACCGACGTTTGCCAGCAAAAGCTGGACACCCTGCGCAACGGTGGCGTGAAGGTAAATGGGATTTGGGCGCAGGACTGGTCCGGCATCCGCATGACCTCTTTCGGCAAGCGCGTGATGTGGAACTGGAAGTGGAACAGTGAGCTTTATCCGCAGCTGGATGAGCGTATTGCGCAGTGGAAGCGCGAAGGGGTGCAGTACCTTTCGTATATCAACCCGTACGTCGCCAGCGACCGTGACTTGTGCGAAGAAGCGTCAAAACGTGGGTATCTCACCAAAGACGCTGACGGGAAGGATTACCACGTTGAGTTTGGTGAGTTCTATGCCGGCGTCATTGATCTGACCAATCCGGAGGCTTACGCCTGGTACAAAGAGGTCATCAAAAAGAATTTAATAGAACTCGGGTGCGGTGGCTGGATGGCCGACTTCGGTGAGTATCTGCCGACCGACACCTTCCTGCACAACGGCGTCAGCGCTGAGATCATGCATAACGCCTGGCCTGCACTGTGGGCAAAATGTAACTACGAGGCGCTGGAAGAGACCGGCAAGCTCGGAGAGATCCTGTTCTTTATGCGGGCAGGTTACACCGGCAGCCAGAAACACTCCCTGATGATGTGGGCAGGCGATCAGAACGTGGACTGGAGCCTGGACGATGGCCTGGCCTCGGTGATCCCGGCGGCGCTGTCGCTGGCGATGACCGGACACGGCCTGCACCATAGCGACATTGGCGGTTACACCACGCTCTTTGAGATGAAGCGCAGTAAAGAGCTGCTGTTGCGCTGGTGCGATTTCAGCGCCTTTACTCCTATGATGCGTACCCACGAAGGCAATCGCCCCGGTGATAACTGGCAGTTTGACAGCGATGCTGAAACCATCGCCCATTTTGCCCGTATGACCACCGTCTTCACGACCCTCAAACCTTACATCAAAGACGCTGTTGCCCAGAACGCCAAATCTGGCCTGCCGGTGATGCGCCCGCTCTTCCTGCATTACGAGGATGATGCCCATACCTACACGCTGAAATATCAGTATCTGTTTGGCCGCGATCTGCTGGTTGCGCCGGTGTATGAAGAGGACCGCAGCGACTGGACACTGTATCTGCCGCAGGACAACTGGGTCAATGCCTGGACCGGAGAGCGCTATCAAGGAGGCGAAGTGACCGTTGCCGCGCCTCTCGGTCAACCCCCGGTCTTCTGGCGCGAGCAAAGTGAATGGGCCGAGCTGTTTGGCCGCTTACGTCAACTCTGATAAGGCTCGCCCGCAGGGAAACCTGCGGGCAGACGGAGAATAATAATGAGTCAACATACATCCGATCCGGCAACCCTACGACTGCCGTTTAAAGAAAAACTCGCCTACGGAATGGGCGATTTAGGGTCCAATATTCTGTTAGATATCGGCACCTTGTACCTGCTGAAGTTTTACACCGACGTGCTGGGGTTACCGGGCACGTATGGCGGGATTATCTTTTTGATTGCCAAATTCTTTACCGCCTTCACCGATATGGGCACCGGTATCATGCTCGACTCGCGGCGCAAAATCGGGCCAAAAGGCAAGTTCCGCCCGTTCGTGCTTTATGCGGCGTTTCCGGTGACGCTGTTAGCTATCGCCAACTTTGTCGGTACGCCGTTTGAGGTGACCGGCAAGACGGTGATGGCCACGGTGTTGTTCATGCTGTATGGCCTGTTCTTCAGCATGATGAACTGTTCCTACGGCGCCATGGTGCCCGCGATCACCAAAAACCCTGACGAGCGCGCCTCGCTTGCTGCATGGCGACAGGGCGGCGCGACGCTGGGTCTGTTGCTCTGTACCGTGGGGTTTGTTCCGGTGATGAACCTGATCGAGGGGAACGACCAGCTCGGGTATATCTTTGCCGCTACCCTCTTCTCGCTGTTCGGGCTGTTCTTTATGTGGTGGTGCTATCGCGGCGTGAAAGAACGCTACGTGGAGGCACAGCCGGCGCATCCGACGCATAAACCGGGGCTGTTACAGTCGTTTCGGGCGATTGCGGGTAACCGACCGCTGTTTATTTTGTGCATCGCCAACCTGTGTACGCTGGGCGCGTTCAACGTCAAGCTCGCCATTCAGGTCTACTACACCCAATACGTCCTTAACGATCCGATTTTGCTGTCCTATATGGGCTTTTTCAGCATGGGCTGCATTTTCATTGGGGTCTTTTTGATGCCCGGTGCCGTGCGTCGCTTCGGTAAGAAAAAAGTCTATATCAGCGGATTGCTGATCTGGGTGGCAGGCGATCTTCTTAACTACTTCTTTGGCGGCGGTTCGGTCAGCTTTGTTGCGTTCTCGTGCCTGGCTTTCTTCGGTTCTGCGTTTGTGAACAGCCTGAACTGGGCGCTGGTGTCCGACACGGTCGAGTACGGCGAATGGCGTACCGGTGTGCGTTCGGAAGGGACGGTCTATACCGGCTTTACCTTCTTTCGCAAGGTGTCGCAGGCGCTGGCGGGCTTTTTCCCCGGCATTATGCTGACGCAAATCGGCTATATACCGAATGTGGTGCAGTCGGCAGGTACGGTTGAAGGGTTGCGGCAGCTGATCTTCATCTACCCCAGCCTCCTCGCGGTGATCACCATCGTGGCGATGGGCTGTTTCTATAATCTCAACGAAAAGATGTATGTACGCATCGTTGAAGAGATAGAACAGCGTAAACGTCCGGCCTGAATGAACTGTCTTAGCGCTCTCACGGGCGCTACGAGGATCGACTATGAATCACACTCCTGATCCGTTAACCCTGAAACTGAGCCTGCGAGAGAAGTGCGCCTATGGGATGGGCGATTTTGGCTCTAACCTGATGCTGTGTATTGGCACGCTGTATCTGCTGAAGTTTTATACCGATGAGCTGGGTCTGCCTGCCTTCTATGGCGGTATTATTTTTCTGGTCGCCAAGTTCTTCACCGCTTTCACCGATATGTTGACCGGCGTGCTGCTGGACTCACGGCGTCACATTGGCGCGCGGGGCAAGTTCAGGCCTTTTATTCTCTATGCTTCGGTTCCCGTCGCGCTGGCGGCGACGGCGCAGTTTGTGGCGAATGATTTTAACCTGACGGTGAAAACCGCCCTCGCTACCGTTCTGTTTATGCTGTTCGGGTTGTTCTACAGCCTGATGAACTGTTCTTATGGGGCGATGGTTCCGGCGATCACCAAAAACCCGAACGAGCGGGCGCAGCTGGCCGCGTGGCGTCAGGGGGGTGCCACGGTGGGCTTGCTGCTGTGCACGGTGGGCTTTATGCCTGTCCAGGCACTCTTTGTCAGCCAACCGTCGCTGGGCTACCTCGTTGCGGCTCTGCTGTTTGTGACCTGCGGGCTGTTCTGCATGTGGTGGTGCTACAGCGGGGTGAAGGAACGCTATGTTGAGGTTTCGCCCGATCATCACAAACCCAGCATTTTAAAATCCTTCTGCGCCATCTTTCGCAATCCCCCACTGCTGGTGTTGTGCATCGCCAATCTCTGCACGCTGGCGGCGTTTAACATCAAGCTCGCCATCCAGGTCTATTACACCCAGTACGTGCTGAACGATATCCATCTGCTGTCGTGGATGGGATTTTTCAGCATGGGCTGCATTCTGGTGGGCGTTTTCCTCGTGCCCGGCGCGGTAAAGCGTTTTGGTAAGAAACAGGTGTATTTAGGCGGGCTGGCGCTGTGGGCCGTGGGCGACGTGCTGAATTTCTTCTGGGGGAGCAGTTCCACCACGTTTGTGCTCTTCTCCTGTATGGCCTTTTTTGGCACCGCGTTTGTCAACAGCCTGAACTGGGCGCTGGTGCCCGACACCGTGGACTATGGCGAGTGGAAAACCGGGATTCGCGCCGAAGGGTCGGTGTATACCGGGTATACCTTTTCACGCAAGATTTCCGCCGCGCTTGCCGGTTTCCTGCCGGGCATCATGCTCACGCAGATTGGCTATGTTCCGCATGCCGTACAAAGCGCGGGCACGCTGCTGGGGTTACGTCAGCTGATCTTTCTCTGGCCCTGCGGGTTAGCTATTATTGCGGCCATCACCATGGGACTTTTTTATAAACTCAATGAAGCGCGCTTCGCTTTTATTATTAAGGAGATAAGCAAACGGAAGAATAAAATGGGCGACGTAACGCCCTTGAATAACGAGAATAAAGCCTCACCCGTCACTTTATAACAATAAATCCAGCCGGTATTCCCTTCCTGTTCATCAGGAGGGGCGGCCTTTCTGTACCTGACACATGGAAGAATTATGAAAAAAATAGCGACAGTACTCCTCGTTTCGTCTGTGTCTGGCTCTGCTTTTGCGGGTGCCTATGTCGAAACACGTGAAGCCTACAACACTGCCTCTGAACGCCATGAGGTGATCCTGCGAGCCGGTTATAATTTTGATATGGGCGCGGGTCTGATGTTCACGAACGCCTATGACGTGGGGAAATGGGATGAAATTAAGCACAGCTATAACGAAATCGAAGGATGGTATCCCTTATTTAAACCGACGGCTAAACTCACTTTTCAACCCGGCGGGTTAATCAACGACAATAAAGATGGATCGGGTGGTGCCCTTTATCTGGATACCAATTATAAATTTACCGACGCGTTTAATCTGACGTTTCGTTATCGCTATAACCATAATAATTATGATACGCCTGACTTTAACGGCGAGATGGATAAAAACGATACCCATGAGTTTGCCAATTACTGGAATTTCAAATTAACCGATTCGTTTTTCTATACCTTTGAGCCGCATTTTTTCCAGCGGGTGAATGATTACCACAGTAAAAACGGTAAGGATCATCACTGGGAAATTACCAACAAGTTTAGCTATAAAATCGACCGGAACTGGATGCCGTATCTGGAACTTCAGTGGCTGGACAGATGGAATGATTACAACCGCGAGCAGTACCGCATTCGCCTGGGGTTGCGGTATTCGTTCTAATAAAAAAAGCCGCTGAAATCAGCGGCTTTTTACGTTCCGGGCGAGGCTTACGCCCACCCGGTATACGGCGTCTTTACAGGCGTCGTATTAGTCTTTGCTGCCACGGCCCGCACGTTTACGGTCGTTCTCAGTCAGGTGACGTTTACGGATACGTACGGAGGTAGGGGTAACTTCTACCAGTTCGTCGTCATCGATAAATTCCAGAGCCTGCTCAAGAGACATTTTCAGTGCTGGAACCAGCGTGGTCGCTTCGTCAGTACCGGAAGCACGCATGTTGGTCAGTTTCTTACCGGTCAGGCAGTTTACAGTCAGGTCGTTAGAACGACTGTGAATACCGATGATCTGGCCTTCGTAAACTTCTGCACCGTGACCCAGGAACAGCTTACCGCGGTCCTGCAGGCTGAACAGTGCGAACGCAACTGCTTTACCCTGGCCGTTAGAGATCAGCACGCCGTTCTGGCGCTGGCCGATTTCACCCGGTTTAACGTCATCGTAGTGGCTGAAGGTGGAGTACAGCAGACCGGTACCGGAGGTCATGGTCATGAACTCGGTACGGAAGCCGATCAGGCCACGTGCCGGGATCAGGTAATCCAGACGAATACGGCCTTTGCCGTCAGGGATCATGTCTTTGACATCGCCCTTACGCTCGCCCATTGCCTGCATCACAGAACCCTGGTGCTGTTCTTCGATGTCCAGCGTCACGTTCTCGAACGGCTCTTGCATACGGCCATCGATCATACGGTTGATAACTTTCGGACGGGACACAGCCAGTTCGAAGCCTTCACGACGCATGTTTTCGATAAGAACAGACAGGTGCAGCTCACCACGACCGGATACACGGAACGCGTCCGCATCTTCGGTTTCTTCAACACGCAGTGCCACGTTGTGCACCAGCTCTTTGTTCAGGCGGTCAAGAATCTGACGAGAGGTAACATATTTACCTTCTTTGCCACAGAACGGAGAGGTGTTGACGTTGAAGAACATGGTGACTGTTGGTTCATCAACAGACAGCGCTGGCAGCGCTTCGACATTTTGCGGATCGCAAAGGGTGTCGGAGATGTTCAGTTCGCCCAGACCGGTGATCGCGATGATATCGCCCGCTTCAGCTTCGGTGGATTCAATACGCTCCAGACCGAGGTGAGTCAGAACTTTACCCACTTTACCGTTACGTGTTTTACCTTCGCTGTCGATCAGAGTGATCTGCTGGTTAGGTTTAACCCGGCCACGTTTGATACGACCGATGCCGATTACGCCAACGTAGTTGTTGTAATCCAGCTGGGAGATTTGCATCTGGAACGGACCGTCAAGATCAACGCTCGGTGCTTTAACGTGGTCAACGATAGCCTGGTACAGCGGGGTCATGTCTTCCGCCATATCAGTGTGGTCGTTGCCCGCGATACCCATCAATGCTGATGCATAGATGATTGGGAAATCGAGTTGCTCGTCGCTTGCATCCAGGTTTACGAACAGGTCGAAGACCTGATCCACAACCCAGTCAGGACGCGCGCCAGGACGGTCAACTTTGTTGATAACCACGATTGGCTTCAAACCATGGGCAAATGCCTTTTTGGTTACGAAGCGCGTCTGCGGCATTGGGCCATCCATTGCGTCAACGACCAGCAGAACGGAGTCTACCATGGACATCACACGTTCAACTTCACCACCGAAGTCGGCGTGCCCTGGGGTATCAACGATGTTGATACGGTAGTCATTCCATTTGATAGCGGTGTTTTTAGCGAGGATGGTAATCCCACGCTCTTTCTCCAAATCGTTGGAGTCCATCACGCGTTCGGTGGCTTCAGCACGTTCATTACTGAAAGTACCGGATTGCTGCAGCAGCTTATCAACCAGGGTAGTTTTACCATGGTCAACGTGCGCGATGATGGCGATATTACGCAGATTTTCGATCACAACTTTGCCTCAGGCATTAGAAATAGCGCGTTATTGTACACGGATTAATCGCAGGACTAAACAGGATCACAAACATCCTCCGCAAACAAGTATTGCAGAGTTGCTTTGTGATCGCTTTCACGCAGCGTTAAAAGTGCACTTTAACGTAATTTGCACCAATATGGTGCTCAACGATCACGCTGAAGCACTATACTGGTGCAAGATGACTCTCGTGGTGCAGCTCAATTGCACTATGACGTGCATGATAACGCCTTTTTGGGGTGATTTAAAAGTTGGCACAGATTTCGCTTTGTAGAAATACAGAAAAAATATGGCAGCACAGCCGATTTGAAGACCTCGTTACCACGACGACAATGACCAATCTGGAGAGTTAAGTATGTCCGCTGAACACGTTTTGACGATGCTGAACGAACATGAAGTGAAGTTTGTTGATCTGCGCTTCACCGATACCAAAGGTAAAGAACAGCACGTCACAATTCCTGCTCATCAGGTAAACGCCGAGTTCTTTGAAGAAGGCAAAATGTTTGACGGCTCCTCCATTGGTGGCTGGAAAGGCATTAACGAATCTGACATGGTTCTGATGCCAGACTCTTCTACTGCGCTCATTGACCCGTTCTTCGAAGAGCCTACGCTGATCATCCGTTGCGATATCCTTGAGCCAGGCACGCTGCAGGGCTACGACCGCGACCCACGCTCCATCGCTAAACGCGCTGAAGAGTACCTGCGTTCTACCGGCATCGCAGACACCGTTCTGTTTGGGCCTGAGCCAGAATTCTTCCTGTTCGACGACATCCGTTTTGGTGCATCTATCTCTGGTTCTCACGTGGCTATCGATGACATCGAAGGCGCATGGAACTCCTCCACCAAATACGAAGGTGGTAACAAAGGTCACCGTCCTGGCGTGAAAGGCGGTTACTTCCCGGTTCCTCCGGTCGATTCTTCACAGGACATCCGTTCTACCATGTGTCTGATCATGGAAGAGATGGGCCTGGTTGTTGAAGCGCATCACCACGAAGTGGCGACCGCTGGTCAGAACGAAATCGCTACCCGCTTTAATACCATGACCAAAAAAGCGGATGAGATTCAGATCTACAAATACGTTGTGCACAACGTGGCGCACCGTTTCGGTAAAACCGCGACCTTCATGCCAAAACCCATGTTTGGCGATAACGGTTCCGGCATGCACTGCCACATGTCTCTGTCCAAAAACGGGACTAACCTGTTCTCTGGTGACAAATATGCGGGTCTGTCTGAGCAGGCGCTGCATTACATCGGTGGTGTTATCAAGCACGCTAAAGCGATCAACGCCCTGGCGAACCCAACCACCAACTCTTACAAGCGTCTGGTCCCAGGCTACGAAGCCCCGGTCATGCTGGCATACTCTGCCCGTAACCGTTCTGCTTCTATCCGTATCCCGGTGGTGGCGTCTCCAAAAGCTCGTCGTATCGAAGTACGCTTCCCGGACCCAGCGGCTAACCCATACCTGTGCTTCGCAGCACTGCTGATGGCAGGCCTGGACGGCATTAAGAACAAGATTCACCCAGGCGAAGCCATGGACAAAAACCTGTATGACCTGCCGCCAGAAGAAGCGAAAGAGATCCCACAGGTTGCCGGTTCTCTGGAAGAAGCACTGAACGCGCTGGATGCAGACCGTGAGTTCCTGACGGCTGGCGGCGTGTTCACCGATGAAGCTATCGACGCTTACATCGCGCTGCGCGTAGAAGAGAACGACCGTGTGCGCATGACGCCGCACCCGGTAGAGTTCGAACTGTACTACAGCGTTTAATGAAGAATGAAAACTCTGCACGATGTGTCGTGAGAGTTTAAAAACCAATGGATTTCTTGCTACAGCAAGGCGGCAATTGAGTGAGTCCCCGGGAGCTAACATCAGTAAGTGCCGGGGTGAACGAAAGCGGCCAACACAGCTGTAGCGAGAAAGACGCAGGTTTTAGTTGCCGTGGAAACTTTTAGCCCATCTCCGGATGGGCTTTTTTCTCCACCAACCACCTGTTCTGACGCGCTTTTTACAACGAAAAAGCTATACTGCACTAAAATAGTGCACCCTGCTCCAGGAGACTGCTGAATGGCAACTGGCACGCTGCCCGATGCTGGGCAGATCCTCAATTCTTTAATTAACAGTATCTTGCTGGTCGACGACGCGCTGGCGGTTCATTACGCCAACCCGGCTGCCCAACAGTTGCTCGCCCAAAGCGCGCGAAAATTGTTCGGCACCCCGTTACCTGAACTGTTGAGTTACTTTTCACTGAATATTGGCCTGATGCAGGAAAGCCTGCAGGCCGGGCAAGGCTTTACCGACAATGAAGTGACCTTAGTTATCGACGGGCGCTCGCATATTCTGTCGCTGACAGCCCAACGCTTACCCGAGGGGCTGATCCTGCTGGAAATGGCGCCGATGGATAACCAGAGACGTCTGAGCCAGGAACAGCTCCAGCATGCGCAGCAAATTGCTGCACGCGATCTGGTGCGTGGTCTTGCCCATGAGATTAAAAACCCGCTGGGAGGGTTACGCGGCGCGGCACAGCTCTTAACCAAAGCGTTGCCGGACCCTTCTCTCGCGGAATATACCAACGTGATTATTGAGCAGGCCGACCGCCTGCGTAATCTGGTTGATCGCCTGCTTGGGCCACAGCAGCCGGGCATGCATATCACCGAGAGTATTCATAAAGTCGCCGAGCGGGTGGTGAAACTGGTTTCGATGGAGCTGCCGGCAAACGTCACACTCATTCGTGATTACGATCCTAGCCTGCCGGAGTTACCGCACGATCCCGATCAGATAGAACAAGTACTGCTGAATATCGTGCGTAACGCGCTGCAGGCCCTGGGGCCAGAGGGCGGCGAGATTGTCCTGCGTACCCGTACCGCCTTCCAGCTGACATTACACGGCGTGCGTTATCGCCTGGCAGCAAGAATAGACGTGCAGGATAACGGGCCAGGCATTCCACCGCATCTTCAGGATACGCTCTTTTACCCTATGGTGAGCGGTCGCGAAGGCGGCACCGGGCTGGGATTATCGATTGCCCGTAATTTGATCGACCAACATGCCGGAAAAATTGAATTTACCAGTTGGCCGGGTCATACCGAGTTTTCGGTTTACCTGCCAATTAAAAAATAAAGGTGACGACGATGCAACGAGGGATAGTCTGGGTAGTCGATGATGATAGCTCCATCCGCTGGGTGCTCGAACGTGCACTGACGGGCGCAGGGTTAAACTGCACGACGTTTGAAAGCGGCAGCGAGGTCCTCGACGCGCTCATCACTAAAACACCGGATGTCCTGCTTTCGGATATCCGGATGCCGGGCATGGACGGGCTGGCGCTGCTCAAGCAAATCAAACAGCGCCACCCTATGCTCCCGGTCATCATAATGACTGCTCATTCCGACCTGGATGCCGCCGTCAGTGCTTATCAACAGGGTGCCTTTGATTATCTGCCTAAACCTTTTGATATCGATGAAGCCGTCGCGCTGGTAGAGCGAGCCATTAGCCACTATCAGGAACAGCAACAGCCGCGCAACGCGCCCGTATTTGGCCCTACCGCCGATATTATTGGTGAAGCCCCTGCAATGCAGGATGTGTTTCGCATCATCGGACGTCTGTCGCGCTCATCCATCAGCGTGCTGATTAACGGGGAGTCGGGGACCGGGAAAGAGCTGGTTGCCCACGCGCTGCATCGCCACAGTCCTCGCGCCAAAGCGCCCTTTATCGCCCTGAATATGGCCGCGATCCCGAAGGATTTAATTGAATCGGAACTGTTCGGTCACGAGAAAGGGGCGTTTACCGGTGCGAACACGATTCGTCAGGGCCGTTTTGAGCAGGCCGATGGCGGTACGTTGTTCCTCGATGAAATCGGTGATATGCCCATGGATGTGCAAACGCGTTTGCTGCGCGTGCTGGCTGACGGGCAGTTTTATCGCGTAGGCGGTTATGCGCCGGTCAAAGTGGACGTGCGCATTATTGCCGCCACGCACCAGAATCTTGAGCAACGCGTTCAGGAAGGAAAATTCCGCGAGGATTTATTCCACCGCCTGAATGTGATCCGCGTGCATCTGCCGCCGCTGCGTGAGCGTCGTGAAGATATTCCTCGCCTGGCGCGCCACTTCCTGCAGGTTGCCGCGCGCGAACTGGGCGTCGAAGCTAAGCTGCTGCATCCGGAAACCGATGCCGCGTTGACGCGCCTGGCCTGGCCGGGCAACGTGCGTCAGTTAGAGAATACATGTCGCTGGCTCACCGTGATGGCGGCGGGACAAGAGGTGTTGATTCAGGATTTACCCAGCGAACTGTTTGAAGCCACCGTTCCCGAAAGCAACCACGCCGGGCAGGTTTTACCGGACAACTGGGCCACGCTGCTGGCGCAGTGGGCCGATCGGGCGCTGCGTTCCGGTCATCAAAACTTGCTCTCAGAAGCGCAACCTGAAATGGAACGCACCTTGCTGACGACCGCGCTGCGGCACACGCAAGGCCATAAACAGGAAGCAGCTCGCCTGCTGGGCTGGGGGCGAAATACCCTGACACGCAAGCTGAAAGAGTTGGGTATGGAATAGTCATGATTCCCCGGGGTAACCCGGGGAATCGGTCAAATTACGCGTGAGAACTGCTGTAAGCGGGCTTTCTGACGCAGGTAAGCATCGAAGCACATGCAGATATTGCGAATCAGTAAGCGGCCTTTAGGCGTCACCTGTATGCCCCTCTCCGTCACGTCCACCAGCCCGTCTTTAGCCAGCGGGGCGAGCAATTTGAGATCTTCCGCGAAATAGTCGACAAAGCGAAGCGCCCATTGTGCTTCCACGCTCGCAAAATCGAGGCGGAAGTTGCAGATGAGCGCCTTGATCACATCACGGCGAATACAGTCATCCCGGGTTAACGCGATCCCTCGCCACAGCGCATTACCGGTCTCGTCCACCTGCTGATAATAGCGCTTCAGCTCTTTCTGGTTCTGCGCATAGCAATCGCCCAGCATACTAATGGCGGAGACGCCCATCCCCAGTAAATCGCTGTCGCCCTGGGTGGTGTACCCCTGGAAGTTACGATGCAGCACCCCTTCGCGCTGGGCTATGGCCAGCTCATCGTCCGGGCGGGCAAAGTGGTCCATCCCAATAAACTGATAGCCGGTATCCGTCAGCGACGTGATGGTTTCCTGCAGGATATCCAACTTTTGCTGTGCGGACGGCAGATCGGCATCCTTGATTTTACGCTGGGCGGCAAAGAGCGTCGGCAAATGGGCGTAGTTGAACACGCTCAGGCGGTCGGGATTAAGCTCAGCAACGCGCTTAAGGGTGAAGGCAAAGCTCTCTGGCGTCTGTTTGGGCAAACCATAGATCAGGTCAATGTTGGTCGACGTAAAGCCGATCTCGCGGGCGTGGTTGAGTAGTGCGAAGATAAACTCTTCGTCCTGCTCACGATTCACCAGCCGCTGAACCTCTTTATTGAAATCCTGGACGCCCATGCTCAGGCGATTAAAGCCTTCGCTACGCAGGTGATCCAGCACATCCAGCTCGATTTCACGCGGGTCAACTTCGATCGAAATTTCTGCATCGTCGTTAAAATCAAAATGCGTGCGAAGCAGTGACATCAGGCGACTGATTTGTGCTTTGTTCAGATAGGTTGGCGTACCGCCGCCCCAGTGCAGTTGGCTGACGTGGCGCCCGGCAAAGAGCGGTGCACGGTGCAAGATCTCCTGTTCTAAAGCGTCCAGGTACTGATCGGCTTTATGCTGCTGACGGGTCACAATTTTATTGCAGCCGCAGAAGTAGCAGAGCTTGTGGCAGAACGGAATGTGAACGTAGAGCGACAAGGGTCGCTCAGGATAGCGTGAGACTGCCTGCACGAAATCGGCGTCACCAAAGGTTTCCGCAAACTCCAGCGCGGTGGGGTACGAGGTATAACGCGGCCCGGAATAGTTATACTTCTGGATTAGGGCCAAATCCCAGTCGATAGTTGGTACAGACATGCTCACTCCTTCCGTTGGTGTCGCGTTCGTATACGGCGGCCCGGTTTGACGCTATTGCGCGTCAGCGCTCGGGTGCGCAGCCACTTCTGTCGCCGCGACAACCGCCGTAGTTTAACGAATAACCACACCAGATAACATATAACCGGAAGGGTTATAAGCAGGACTATCGTCCCTGCCGGGTGCAAATGTTAGTTTCCACCCTTCAGAAGACGCATCATATCTTCCTGTTTTTCTTCTTCTTCGTCTTCTTCGTCGTCATAGGATAGACCCAACGTCTGCATCAGCTCATCGATGCGATCCAGTTTGGCATCAACCCAGGATTGCTCTTCAGCGCTCAGCGGTTGACCTTGTTCAAGACGTTCCAGCAGCGCGTCCAGGCGCTCATCATTCTCCAGCATATCCAACTCAGCCTGCGGTGAAAGCATAGGTTTCTCGCTCTTTGGTTTGTGCTGCTTAGTAACCGGGGTGTCTGTCACGCCCAGAGGAATGGGGGTTTTGCTGCCGATGCGGGGATCTTTCTGTTGGCTGCTTTTGTTGGAAGAGCCTGACGGACCGCTGCTTTTTGCACGGGAGCCAGCGGAATGACCACTGTGCTTTTTCGCACGTTTACGGTCACGTGCTTCCTGGTCGAGTTCTTCACGTGTTTTGCGGTGCGCTTTTGCAGGGCGTTTAGCGCCTGCAGCAGAGGTCGGTTTTTTCATGATGTTTTATCTTTAAGCCGTTTTATTCAGTATAGAATTGCGGCGAAATCTAGCAGAAAGCAAGCAAAGAAAAAAGGCGACAGAGCAATCTGTCGCCTTTTTTCCTGACTCATAACCCTTAACGGGCCAGACATTCCTTGTTTGCCAGCAACCAACCCTGTTTATCCTTTGGCTACTACCGTCCGTGATACGGTTCCCTTTCCTGTTTAAACGCCTCCAGGCGCTTGTCATCCTGACAATCCTGAGTCTTCGCCTCCTGGCGCTCCTGACCCTCGTCCTTAAGTCGTTTTCCTGATGGCATCCTCGCCTTGGCCATTACTTTACCTTGTTCACATAAACAGACAAGCAACCAAAGCGCACAAAAGATGATTTTAAGATAATTACTCAAAATTAACGCTATGATTTTATTAGCTTTGCTCTTTTTATGGCCTGCGTATATTCCTAAATGTCTCAGGCGTTTTATGGCTAATGTCTTACACGTTGCAGGGTTTTAACCTACAACGCCGGAACGATGGGAAAAGCCTTTTGCTGGCATTCAGGTATAATCCCCCCAATTACGAATTTTGGAGACGACCACGTGACTACCTGGAACTATCAACAGACGCATTTTGTCACCAGCGCGCCTGACATTCGCCACTTACCCTCCGATACGGGTATAGAGGTGGCCTTTGCTGGACGCTCCAATGCGGGTAAGTCCAGCGCACTGAATACGCTCACCAACCAGAAAAGTCTGGCGCGTACGTCTAAAACGCCTGGCCGTACCCAGCTGATTAACCTTTTCGAAGTCGCCGATGGCAAACGTCTGGTGGATTTACCGGGCTATGGTTTTGCGCAAGTTCCGGAAGAGATGAAAATCAAGTGGCAACGCGCCCTGGGTGAGTATCTCGAAAAACGCCAGTGCCTCAAGGGGCTGGTGATCCTGATGGATATTCGCCATCCACTCAAAGATCTCGATCAGCAGATGATCGCCTGGGCAGTCGATAGTGAGATTGAAGTGCTGGTGCTGCTGACGAAAGCCGACAAACTGGCGAGCGGCGCGCGCAAGGCGCAGGTCAACATGGTTCGTGAAGCGGTGCTCGCGTTCAATGGTGATGTGCAGGTTGAGCCTTTCTCATCCTTGAAAAAACTGGGCGTGGATAAGCTGCGTCAGAAACTGGATAGCTGGTATAACGATCTGGAACCGGCTGTAGAAGCCGAAGAAGAGTAAGCATAAGCGCGGCAGAGTCCGCGCTTTTTTATGGCCGATTTTTTCTTTGCCGCAATAAAAAACGCCCCAGTCATAACTGACTGGGGCGGCTAAAATATTCAGCCAAATCCGATTACGTGAAGTAAAAGGTCTGAAAGATAGAACATCTTACCTCTGTACCCTACGTCGTTAACTCTACTCTTTTTTTATCGCTGGACAAAGCACTTTTTGTAGTTTTTTTTCACTCTTTACATAGG
>Ga0209281_1000507_pt1 | contig 51647 bp, 38 predicted proteins | sample MedtruBG_FD_187514 | JGI IMG/M metagenome (GOLD analysis project Ga0209281, IMG submission 187514) | Root nodule microbial communities of legume samples collected from California, USA - Medicago truncatula BG (SPAdes) (version 2) | ecosystem: Host-associated > Plants > Roots > Nodule | place... | reverse complement strand
GGATCCCTCGGGAACCCAACCGCCTCAACCCCGCTCGGTCGGGGTTGCCCCTCAACCGGCTGCCGCCACCTTCTCCCCGCAGGCGGGGAGAAGGGATATGCCGCGCCCGCTCGCTCCCTCGGGCGGACGGTGAATGCGGGGTTCGGTTGGCGCCGCTTGTCCCTTCTCCCCGCCTGCGGGGAGAAGGTGCCGGCAGGCGGATGAGGGGCGGGTGACCGATAATGCCAATGTCAGCGCATACGAGTTTGATCCCGAGGACCCATCCGCAAGCCTCGCCACTGCTGGAAATACAGATGCCGCCACTCCGGAGTAAGTCCGCGAGGGGCTGGACAACAAGAGATATGTGCATGCCGTAGCATCGAAATGGGGAGAAGGGACAAGCGGGGCGCCCTTCGCCCTGACCTGAATATGTGCGGAGCCTTGCCGCGAGTCCCCTTCGCCCCGCTTGCGGGGAGAAGGTGCCGGCAGGCGGATGAGGGGCTGGAGCAGTCCACCTCATCCTCTTTAGATCACGATGATTTTAGGTTGCAGGATGCGGGTCAAAGACCGCACACACCTTTCCTCATCCGCGCTAACCCAATAAAAAACGGCCCCGTCTTGCGACGAGGCCGTTCCCGAGAGACCGATTGCGGTCCGTGTCAGCTGAAGCGCCCTGCCGCGTGGGCAAGCATGGTGTAGACCTTGCCGGTATCGGACGTCAGATAGGTCTGCGTGATGCGCTTATCCGGATCGTTGCGCGCCACATCGGCGAGCAGCTTCTCGAAATCGGCGATATACCGGTCGACGGCGGTGCGGAACTCCGGCTCGCGATCGTATTTGCGCTTGATCTCGTCGAAGGTCTGCTGCCCCTTCAGCGTGTAGAGCCGGCGGGTGAAGACGTCCCGTTCGCCGCGCTGATAGCGCCGCCAAAGCTCGACGGAAGCGTCGTGGTCGATCGCACGCGCAATGTCCACCGAGAGCGAATTCAGCGACTCGACCACATGGCGGGGGTTGCGGCTGTCCCCGGCCTTTGCGACCGGCTGGCTTTCTGCCGATCGCGGCCGTGCTGCTGCGGGCTCTTCCTCGCGGGACGCGGCGCGCAGGAGATCGCGCATCCAGCCGCCGCCTTCTTCGGCACGTTCCTCCGTTGCCGGCGGCCGGGCAGGCTGCAGCGGACGGGTGGCCTGCTCTATGCCCAGGCTTCCGCGCAGAGCGGCATTCGGGGCCGGCTGAGGTGCGGCAGGCTGCGGCGCGGCGACTTGCGGTGCGGCGGCTTGTGGGGCGACTACGCGGGCGGCCGGGGCAGCGGGGGCTTCCTGCTGGCGAACCGGCTGGGCGACTTCGAGCTGCGAGGACGACTTGCCGATGATCTCGGACAATTCCTGCAGCGCCTTGATCTGCTCGCCGACGGCGCGCCGCATCAGCGCGGCATTTTCCTTGGCCTCTTCCGGAAGGTCGAAAGCACCGCGCTTCAATTCTTCGCGGGTCATGTCGAGTTCCTTGCGGATTTCGCCGGCGGAACGACGGATGTCGTCGGTTGCGCCGTTGAAACGGCCGATCGCATCTTCGATCGCCTGGCGGACTGCTTCGCGCAGCTGCGCCGCGACGCCGTCGGACTTCTTGCCGCTCTCCGCCAGCATGCGCTCGACGTCGGAAACCGAGGCACCGATAGTGCCGCGCAGCCGCGACGCGGCGTCCTTGGCACGCTCTTCCACGGAGGCGAACGCTCCTTCGAGCGCCTGGCCGGCTTCCTCGCCGGTCTTTGCCATGACCTGACGCAGGGCCTCGGACGCGCTGAGTGCACGTCCCTCCACCTGCGAAAGCGTCTTGTTTGCGTCGGCGAAGGACGTTTCGACGCCGGAGCGCAGCCTGTCGGCGATCTGGCGTGAGCGTTCTTCGGCCTGCGAGAAGACCCCTTCGACCGAAGCGGCAGCTTCATCGCTCGCCTTCACAAGCGTATCGCGCAGGGCTTCGGCAGCCTCGGTTGCCCGCTGTTCGGTGTTCGACAGCAGTCGGCCCACATCGGAGAAGGAGGATTGGATGCCACTGCGCAGATTGCCGGCAACCTGGCCGGAGCGTTCCTCGGCGCGCTGGAACGCGCCGTCGACGAAGCCCTCGAGTGCCCGCATGGTCCGCTCGATCTCCTCCGAACGCTGGACGAGGCCGACAGACAGCGTCCGGAGAGCGTCCTGGCGCTCTTCGAGCGTGCTGACCAGGTTCGACTGGGCGGCGGCGAGGAGGTCGGAAGCCTGTCCGAGAACCTTCGAATGGTCTTCGAAGCGGCCGACGATGCCGCCGATCTGCGACAATGTCGAGGAGGAAATGTCCGACAGCTTGTCGACTTTGCCTTCGATCAGGCGGGTCGAGGTGGAGAGCATGTCGGAGGCTTGCCGCGCGGTCTCCGAGACCTTTGCGGCGGTCGCCTCGAGCCGCTGGTCCATATCTCCGAGATTGCCGCTCGCCTGGTCGATGACCGTGGCGATCGCCGAATTGCTTGACGCAAGCTGGTCGATCAGGCCCATGGCCGTCGATTGCAGCCGGTTCTCGACCATCTTCATCGCCTTGGCGGTCTCTTCGGCACGCAACGAGATGGCGTCGAGCGTCTCGCCGGTCCGTTCGGTGATGGCGTTGATGAGCGCGGCGTTTTCGGCACGCAGGCGGTCGGCGCTTTCCTGGGTGAGGGAAGCGATGCGCTCGGCCGCCTCCTTGCCGGTAGCGGCATATTGTTCGATAACCGGGCGAGCCTGCTCGTCGAGAAGACGCGACAATTCCATCGAGCGCCCGGCGAGCATCGAGTTGAGTTCGCGGGTGCTTTCGTCGAGCGTGCTGCGGATGGACTGACCGCGCGCATCGAGCGCTTTCTCCGCCTCGGTCAGGCTCTGCTGAATGCTCTTGGCATGGGTCGCGATCTGGCTGTTGGTCGAGGCCAGTCGGGCGGTCGCCGTGTCCGCGGCCTCCGCGACCGAGCGGGCGAGATCGGCGTGGCGTGCGGCCGTGGCCGATGCGGTTTGTTCGATCGACGATGCAAATTCGGCGTTGCTCGCCGCGAGCGCGCCGGCGAAATCCGCGCCCGCCTTGGACAGGAGCCCCGCCGACCGGGCGGCTTCCGCGTCGATCTCCTGGGTGGCGTCGCTGACGGCACCACGCAGGCTGGTGACGAGCGCGGCGGCCTTCCCCTCGATCGTGCGGTTTACGTTTTCGAGGCCGATATTGAGGGCCCGGTCCATCGTGCCGAGCCGCTCCTCGATCCGGCCCGTGCCGGTTTCGATGGCAGTCGATATCCGCGTTGCCGCAGCCTCGCTGATCCGGTCGATCTCGCCTGCGCGCTCACCGAGACTGTCGGCGATCCGCTGTCCGGCATTGTCGACGATGGCATTGACGCTGCCGACGCTGTCGCGGATGCGCTCTTCCAGGGAGCCGAGGCTCGTTTCGATGCGGGCGCCGGTATCACCGAGAATGGCGTCGACGTCACCGACGCTGCCGCGGATGCGCTCTTCGAGCGAACCGAGGCTCGTTTCGATGCGGGAGCCGGTTTCGCCGAGAATGGCGTCGACGTCGCCGACGCTGCCGCGGATGCGTTCTTCGAGCGAACCGAGGCTTGTCTCGATGCGAGCGCCGGTTTCGTCGAGGCGGCTATTGACGCCGCTGATCGAAATGTCGACGCGGTTGGTGAGCGTGTCGGCCGCCAGACTGATCTGATCGGCTGTTTCGGCCAGGCGTTCGGCAATCTCGCCCGTCGTCGAGCGCATGCGGGAGTCGAGCGCCTCGGCGCTGCGATCGATCGCTCCGGCGATCGATGCCTGGCGCTCCTCGAGCGACATTTCGAGCATGCTGGCGCTGGTCGCCAGAGTGGTGGCCATCGCTATCGACTGGTCGGACAGCAACTCTTCGAGCCGCTCGCGTCCCTGGCCAACCGACAGGTTGATGGTGTTGATCCGATCGTCAAGTGTCGTGCGCAATTGCTCATGGGTCGTCGCCAGCGTGTCGCGCAGTTGCGCGGCCTTGCCGGAGAGCGTCCGATCGATCTCGGTCGCCTTGTCGGCAAGCGACGCGGTTGCTTCCGACGTGCGGGCGGCGAGCGCCTCGGTGCTGCGCTCGATCGCTCCGGCAATCGAGGCCTGGCGCTCTTCCAACGACATTTCAAGCATGCTGGCGCTGGTCGCCAGCGTCGTCGCCATCGCCATCGACTGATCCGAGAGCAGCTCTTCCAGCTGCTCGCGGCCCTGGCCGACGGCAAGGTTGATCGCGGTGATCCGGTCGTCGAGCGTCGAGCGGATCTGGTCGTGCGTCGTCGTCAGCGTATCGCGCAGGTGTGAGGCCCTGCCGGTGAGCGTCTGTTCGATCTCGGCCGCTTTTCCTGCAAGCGAAGCCGTTGCTTCCGACGTGCGGGCGGTAAGCGCCTCCGCAATCTCGGCGCTGGTGCCGGCCAGCGTCTCGGAAATCTTTCCGACGCGGCTGCTCAGGTCCTCGGCGATGCGGGCGCTGGTATCGGTGAGCGTATCGGCGATCAGGCTGACGCGACCGCCCAGGTTTTCGGCGACTTCGGAGACGCTCTGCGAAAGCTTGTTCTCGATCTCGCCGACGCGGTCGGTCATGGTCTCGGCGACCGCCATAGCGCGGAAAGTCAGGCTGTCTGCGACGTCCTCTGCATGACGGCTGAGCGAGTCAGCCATTTCGCTGGCGCGGGCCGACATGGTGGAGTTGATCTGCGTCGCGCGTTCGGCGAGCACGCCGTCGAGCGCTGCGGTCTGGGTGGACAGCGCGTCGGTAATCGTCTGGCCGCGCTCTGAGAGGACGCGCTCCAGCCGGTCTGCGGTGCCGCCGACGGCACTTTCAATGACGCTTGCTCCGGAGGTGAGGGCGGTCGACAGTGCAGCCGTACGCTCCGAAAGCGTGTTGTCGAGGCGATGCTGGCTCGCGGCGATCGCGCTCGTGATCTCGTCGGTGGAGCCGGTAAGGGTCTGCTCGATGCGGGCATGAGCAGACTGCAGGCCCTCGATGAAGGCGGACGTACGGGAGTCGAGTCCGTCCGTCAGGCTTCGTTCGCTCGTCGTCAGCGCGTTGGCAAGCGCATCGGCGCGCTGGCCGAAGCCGTTTTCGATGCGCTCCTGCGCTTCGGTCAGGGCGCCCATCAGCGAACCGGTCTTGTCCGAAAGTACGCTCTCGATGCGGTTGTGCGCGTTGCCGATCAGGCTGCTGAGCTCGGAGGTGCGGCTGCCGATCGTCTCCTCGATGAAGTCCTGCGTCGCGCCGAGCGCCGTTGCCAGGGTGAGCGACTGCTCGGAAAGCGCCGAATTGATCTTGTCCACACTGCTGTCAAGGGCGCCGCCGATGGCCTCCGAGCCGCCGGAAACGGTCTCGTTGATCCGGTGGAGGCTTTCCATGAGCTTGGTGTCGAGCTGGCTCGCCCGCTTGTCGAAGGCGCTTGCAAATTCGTGGAAGCGTTCGTCGAAGGCGCTTGCCAATTGGCCGACCGTCGTCTGCAGCTTTTCCTCGAAAAAGCCGCCGCGCAGATCGAGATCCATGATGGCGTCGTCGGCGCTCGACTTGAGGCTTTGGCGGAAGCTCGCTCCCTTTTCGTCAAGGGCCGAGTTGAGCGAGGAAAGCACGTCGTCGAGGCCGCCGGAAATCGCCTGCTGGCCTATCCTGAGGCTCTCATTGAGATCGCGCGTCCGGGCGATCAGCGTCTCGTTGAGCTGACGGGCGCGTTCGTTCAGGGCGGCGTTGAGCTTCTCGGTATTGGCGTCGAGCGTCGAGGCACGGGTTTCGAATTGGCTGAGCAACTGCTCGCCACGCTGCGTCAGGTTATCGCTGAGTGCATCGAGACGCGCGTCGAATTCGTTGCTGAGCGCCACTCCGGCGGTCGTCAGGCCCGAAAGCAACGCGTCGGTCCGGGTGGTCAGCATGGTGCTCAGATTTTCGAGCGCATGGTCCGATTTGTCGGTAAGTGCCGCGGCCCGGGTATCGATGAGCGAAGCGAAGGCCTCGCCGGAGACGGCGATGCGCGACGCAATGTCCTCGCTTGCCGTTTCGAGGTCGTCCTTCAGCTTGGTATGCGCGCCAGCGATCGCCGTGCGGATCCGATCCGAATGGCCGATGATCGCTTCGCGTTCGAGACCAAGCTCCTGGACGAGCGTGCGGACACGCAGTTCGTTTTCGCTGTAGCTGCGTTCGAGTGCGCTGACTTCCGAATGCACGAGCGCTTCGAGCTCGGTTGCCCGGGCGATGGTGCGCTCTATGCCCTCGTTCATCGCCGAGACTTCGCGGCGCACGGCCTGGCCGACCGTCATGACGCGGTCGGCGGCATTGGTTTCCGGCTCGGCGAGGCGCATCGCAACCTCGGCCATCGAACGCGCGGCGCTGCGCAGTTCCTGAGCACGCGCGATCATGATCGCGAAGGAGAAGAAGAGCATGACGGGCAGGGCGATGCCGAGCAGGATGCCGATTGCTCCAGGCATGGCCGCGAGATCGCCGAGAGAGCGGATCTGCCAGATCCCGGGCGCATAAAGAAGGTGGGCGACGCCAAGCCCGGCAACCGTCCAGACCAGTGAAATGATGGCAGCGACCCGGATTGCCGCGCGGCTCGAGCGAACCTCCAGCGAACGCAGCATGGCGGCTGGAGATTTGCGCGTGTCGTCGTTGGCGGGCGCCAGGGGAGGCTGTTTCGGCGCCATCTCGCTCGCAAAACTGCGCGGTGCTTCCGCGCCGCGCGCGGGCTTGGGAGCTTCCTGTTGCGCTCGTGCGGCGCGGGCCTCACCGGATCCGGCGGCCTGCCGGGCGGTCTCGGACACATTTTCCGGCACCGGCTCCTCCAGGGAAGTCTCGTCGTTCAAGGCCGACTTCAGGTCGTCAAAGTCGATCTTCAGGGCAGCTTCCAGCGCCTGGAATGCCTTTTCGTCGATCGACTCGTTGGTCTTCTTCGTCGCCATACGGATACGCCTCACTACTATTGCCCGATGATGGCCGTCTTCCTGTGCCGCCAGGTGCCCAGCGGAACATCCGAACCAGGGCGGTGACCGCAAGGTCCAAGCTTCGCAATGAAGCCATAGATTGACTGATCACCCATTACATCGCCTCGATGGATAGCCGCAGCCTATGCCCTGCGACACCTTGTGACGCAGCTTATCCACCGGAACAGTTGCCATTTTCATATACGGACCCGTTCCTAATCGTATCGTAGTGACACATTAGCCGGGCTCTTACAATTATGAGCGTTCCCCATTCATTAAAATCCTAATGATTTCTTAACGGAAACACGGTCTCCGGACCCGAAAAGCCAAGGGAATCAGCCGGTTTAATGGCCGTTAACCATTTCCTCAATTTTTCTGCCTCCATTGCGCCGCGTTTTAGGTCAATGGCAGTGCCGCGCACCGATAATCCTGTTTGAAAACGGTGCGATTGTTTAGAGCGGGATGAGGAAAGTGTGTGCGGTTTTCCGCCCGCGTCCCGCTCTAATTTCTTGGTGACGATCACGTTGATGTTTTTAGGTCGACCCGACCCAAAAACATCGTGATCCAGGCGAAATCGATTGTAGGAAACGAGCCCATGGCGGCACTCAAGATAGCCTTCGAGGTACCGGACACCCCCGCAAATTCCATTCCCTCCAGCAAGAATCCCATCGACCTTGCGCATCTCTACAAGCAGACGATGGGGGACACGGCGCTCGAGATCGAGGTTTTGAAGCTCTTCGCCCGTCAGGCACGCCAGGCGATGGCCGAGATGGCGGAGCGTGACGCAGAGGCCTGCAGCCAGGAGGCCCACCGTCTGAAGGGGGCGGCTCTCGCGGTCGGTGCGGTCGCAGTCGCCGAGGCTGCAGCCGCCATCGAGAAATGTCCAGCCGACGCTGCACTGCAGAGCGCTCTCGGCGCTGCCGTTCTCGAGGCAGAGCTCTTCGTTTTGAAACTCTGCCGTTGACCCTGAAGCGCGTCCTGATCGGGCGCAGGAGGGGATGAGGAAAAGTGTGGGCGGTTTCCGCCCGCATCCCGCGCCTCAACTTCTTGGAATCGATCACGTTCATGTCTTCAGGTCGACCCGACCTGAAAACATCGTGATCTGGTCGCTGCTGCGGCTTGTCGCTATTGTGCATGTCGTTGTCCCAAAACCGCTGCGCACTTTTGGGCCGGATGCCTTAAAACCTGTCATCAAACGCGATCTGCCCAACCGCCGCGGCAATTTGAGGCTGTGCGGATGGGCCGCATCGTGTTGACTGGCCGGTTGATTTGTTGGAAGAACGTGCCCTGAATTCAAAGCCGGGGCACCGCCTAGTCCTGACAAGCCCTGTGCCAGCCGGCCGGCCCCTTCAATTCGTTCCGGAAAGAGAAATGACAAAACTTACGATCGTAGCCTTTGACGGCGCGCGCCACGAACTCGATGTCGAGAACGGCTCCACGGTCATGGAGAATGCGGTTCGCAATTCGGTCCCCGGGATCGAAGCGGAATGCGGCGGGGCCTGCGCCTGCGCGACCTGTCATGTCTATGTCGACGACGCCTGGGCGGCCCAGGTCGGCACGCCCGAAGCGATGGAAGAGGATATGCTGGACTTCGCCTACGACGTGCGTCCGACCTCGCGTCTCTCCTGTCAGATCAAGATGAGCGAAGCTCTGGATGGGCTCGTCGTTCATGTTCCCGAGCGCCAGGCCTGACCGGCTCGAAGGGCCATCGTCGCAAAAAAAAGCCTCGCCGGTCAATCGACAAGCGAGGCTAGGAGGGCGCATCGCATGCAGATGAGGGAGGGAACATCTGCCGCACCAGGACACGCCAGGAGAACCTGTGCTGCCTCATCGCCCGGATAATGCTGCATTAGCCGAAGACGACGAAGCCAAACTCACGCCGGTTGCCACTAAAACGCGAGATCTCGGTATCGATCCGCAATCCAATGTCAACTTCATCGAGCAGTTGAACTTCGGTTCCTCCGCTCGTTGCATGATTTTAATATAGCTGAGTCGGCTGCTGCTCGCTATCGTTAGATTCCGCCAGTAAAATACTGTGGGTTTCTGGCGTTTTCTTCTGAAGCTGAATTTATATCCTACCGTTTCTTTGGGGTATTCCGATCCAAAGAGCAAACACGGTCCCGCGTATCGCGCGGCGGCGATGCACGGCCTGCCTCACGTCATCAGCAGGTCTTGATCAGCGGGTCTTGGCGTTCTTCTTCAGGCTTTCGAGGCGGTATTGCAGCAACCGGATCATCCGTCGGTCGAAATTCGCCGCCTCGGTGCGGTCGAAGCGCGCCTGGTCCTTGTCGTGCCGCTCGACTTCCTCGGCGCTCACTTCCGCTACCCGGGCCTGCATGCGCTCGCAACTGTCCTCGGCTTTCAATGAAAGCAGCGCCTTTTCCATCTGGCGCGCGTGAATGCGCGCGATCTCTGCATGGCGTTCCTCGTGGCGCTTGATGTCGCTCGCCAGCGTGTCCCAGACCAAGGCCAGATCGCGACCCGCCTGTCGACGATACTTCCAGCGCGGCAGAATGATGCGCGTGTTGAGCGTGACCTTGGCCGAGCCCACCGCGCAGCGGTCGTCGCGACTGACATAGGTGACCGTGCCGCCGAACTTGATCCGGGTGGCGCCCGGATGCCGCGTTCCGGTGCTCTTCATCATGGGGCCGGACGCCGAAAGCGCCTTGTCGAGTTCTGCGGCCGTGCGCCCGCCGATCGAGAAGTAGGAGATTCTCTTGCTGATCAGTGTTTCGCCCGAGGCATTGCCAAACGGGACGCCGACGAGCAATGCGACCAGGGCTGCACGCAGCGGGATATGTAGTCGGGACATGGAAGCGCGTTCTCGCCGGTTGAACTTCATTGAAGCTTGGGGCATAGCCAAAGCCAGCGCAACACAAATCGGCCCCAACCGACGTCGACAAGCTTGCATAGTATGTGAGGAAGACGTCATAACGTGTTGCTTTCGAAAGATATATTTGCACCATGACGGGCGGTTGATTCGAGCCGTTCAGCTGCGGACCGGAACAATGACATACGATCCATTTCAGCCTTCTCGCTGGCATTTGGCGCATGGACGCGATCTCGAACTGGGCCCGCGTGGCGTTTTGATGGCGATCATCAATGTTACACCGGATTCATTTTCCGATGGTGGGCGATTCGCTGATCCTGACGCTGCTGTCAGAGCCGCGCTGCGCGCACTGGAGGCGGGCGCGGAAATCCTGGATATTGGCGGCGAATCCACGCGCCCGGACGCCAAACCGGTCAGCGCCGACGAGGAACAGGCCCGCATCCTGCCCGTTATCGCGGCGATCGCGCGGCAGTCCCAGGTCGTCATTTCGGTCGATACTTACCGCGCGGAAACCGCCCGTTTGGCGGTTGACGCCGGCGCCCACATCGTCAACGACGTGTACGGGCTCCAGCGCGAGCCGGCGATCGCGACCGTGGCGGCCGAAACGGGCGCCGGGCTCTGCATCATGCATACCGGGCGCGACCGGGAGAAACTGAGCGATGTGATCGAGGATCAGTTCCATTTCCTGGAACGTTCCCTGCAGATCGCCGCCGACGCCGGCGTAGCGCGGGAAGGGATCGTGCTCGATCCGGGCTTCGGGTTCGCGAAGGACACGAACGAGAACCTAGAGCTGATGGCACGCTTCCGGGCGTTGCATGAGTTTCGACGGCCGCTTCTCGTCGGAACGTCGCGCAAGCGCTTCGTCGGCGCGGTGACCGGCCGGGAGGCGGGAGGCCGCGACGTCGGTACCGCCGCGACGACGGCGCTCCTCAGAACTGCCGGCGCTGCTATTTTTCGGGTACATGATGTCGCAATCAACAGGGATGCGTTAGCGGTGGCCGATGCTATGCTGGCCGCAAAGAACAGCTGACGGGACATGAAGCCATGACTGCGACCTACACGATCACACTGAAGAACTGCGCGTTCTTTGCCCGCCATGGCGTGCTCGACGAAGAGGAGTTCCTCGGGCAGCGTTTCTTCGTCGATGCGGAACTCGTGGTCGATCAGGGGACGGCGCTTGCCGAGGACTGCATCGACGACACCGTGCATTACGGCATCGCCTTCGCCGAGATCGAGAGGATCGTCACTGGACGCCGGCGTTACCTGATCGAAGCGCTGGCGCTTGAGGTCGCCAAGACGCTTTGCGCCCGTTTTCGCCAGATTCGCAAAGCGAAAGTCTCCATCCGCAAGCCGAACGCGCCGGTTCCGGGCATCCTGGACTACGTGGAAGTCACGGTCGAGCATGTCGCCGAATAGGAGCTGGCGGCACGCGATACTCGGTCTCGGCGGCAATCTCGGCGATCCGCGCCGGTCGATGGCAGAAGCCCTGCGGGCGCTCGACGCGCGGTCCGATTGCCGGGTCGTCGCGGTGTCGCGGCTCTACCGCACCCCGCCATGGGGCAAGACGGATCAGGATTGGTTCTTCAACGCCTGTGCGGAAGTCGAGACGACGCTGGATCCGGAGGCATTGCTTGCGGCCTGTCTCGATATCGAACGGGCCATGAAGCGCGTGAGAATGGAGCGCTGGGGTCCCCGAACCATCGACATCGATCTCCTGACCTTCGGTGACCTCAACAGGGCGAGCGCGACGCTCACGCTGCCTCATCCGCGCATGACCGAACGGGGCTTCGTGCTGAAGCCGCTCGCCGACTTTGCGGCAGACCTTGCCGTCGAAGGACGGACAGTCATTGAATGGCTGGGCCGGGCGGATGTGACGGGCATCGAAGTGGCCGACGAAAGCGTCGAATGGTGGCGCGCGGAGGAATAGGCAGAGAGGCCGTGATCGCGTATCTGTCGGGAAGGGTGGTTACTCGATCGAACCGACGGCGATATCGTCCATCTGCCGGTTGAGGCTCACGCCGATGACCGGGACCATGGTGTCCTCGACCTTCACCGAGATCGTGATGTTCATGGTTTCTTCGCCCTGCAGGCGCGCGATCATCGCACCATTGAGCTTTTTGCGGTTGATCCCGACGACCACCTTGTCCTTGGCAACGCTGCCGGACACGACATCGAGACCCTTGCCCTCGGCTCCGTCCAGGAACTTTCCAGTGTAGCTGTTGCCCTTCCGGACGATCGTCGCCGACATCGGCTGCTTGAACACCCCGACGCGGCAGAAACCGTCCAGTTTCAGGCCGGCTTCATTGCCGGGGGCCGCTTCACCGGTGAGATCGCAGGTAAACTTCGTGCCCTTGTACTTGCCGGCAACGATTTCGCCCGGGCCTTTCCATTGCCCGGCAATCCTGTCGAAGAACGCCTTGTCGCGGGCGCCGGAGAACGCGGGTGTCGCAAGGCCCGCGGCGGCGACAAGCGCGATAACGGCAACGCCGCGAACAATCGGAGAAGGGCGCGAGAGCATGAGCAGTCCTTGATGGATCAAGCTGGAAACTGACGCCTACATTGCCGTGAAAATGGTTAACGGATGGTTTCATTCCGGCTTCCATGCCGCCTTATCTTGCGAAGAGAGCAGGGCGCCGGCGATGTGATCGACGATCAGCCGGCTGAGCCCTCGGACCGTGCGGTGCCCGGCGCCAGGTCGCCCAGAAAGTCGCCGATGCTGGGGCGCTTCAGCGCGCGAAACGGCATCGGCCTGCAGAGATCCATCGCCGCGATCCCGATGCGCGCCGTCATCAGCCCGTTGATCACGCCCTCGCCGAGGCGCGCGGACAGCTTGGATGCCAGGCCGTGGCCGAGGATCTGCTGGATCAGGCTGTCGCCGACGGCGATCGAGCCCGTGACGGCGAGATGTGCGATGACATCGCGCATCAGGCGCAGCAGGCCGAGCGTGCCCGGGCGGCCGCCATAGAGTTCGGCCATGGCACGGATCATCCGCGCGGATTCGTAGATCACGTAGCCGAGGTCCACGAGAGCGCGGGGACTGACGGCAGTCACGATCGACACCCGCTTCGCGGCGCCAAGAATGATCCGCCGCGCCTCGCGGTCGAGAGGCGCCAGCAATTCACGTTCCGTCAGTTCGATGAGATGGGGTGCATCGATGATGTCGCCCTCGGTCTCCGCCAAACGGGCACGGCCCTTGGCCGTCCGGGGATTGCCGGCGAGCAGGTGAACGAGCCTGGCGGTCGCAGCGCGCGCGGCTTGCGTCTTTCCGGATGCGGCGGCCGCGGCGAGATCGGCCTTCAGCGTCTGGACGGCGGTCAGCTGCATCATGCCGAAGACTTCGCGCGCGACCACGATCAGGAAAGCGATGACGCCGATCGCCACGACTGCGACAGCTCCATAGCCAAGCCAGTCGGCGCGCGAAAAGAGATCGCGCACGAGCCGGTCGATCCAAAGCCCGACCGCAAGGGAAATGAGGATGCCGAACGCCCCCGCGGCGATCTTGCCGAAGGAGAGCCGGCGCCGACGCGGCATTGCTTCCGGCAGGTTGAGCGATTCGACAGCCGCGGTGGTGCCGATGAACGGGTCCTCGGCATCGGGCGTCATGACGACCTTTTCGCTAAAACTCCCCGGTGCGCGCCGCGGCGTCTGTTCCATCTCGCGTTCGATGGCCTCCTCGGCTTCCACGGAAAAGGCGGCCGGCCTGCGTCGACGGTCGTTGAAATCATCACTCATGCCAGGCGATCTCCGAGCAGGAACTGCATGGCCCTGTCGAGCCGGATATGCGGCACGGAGAGTTTCAATCCGCCGCGCGTCTCTTCGAGGTGCGGCGGTCGGAAGCGGACGAAATTCAGTTCCGGCATCGCTTGCTCTGGGGCGGAGGCGGATAGGGCGGATGCGGAGACGCGGTCGACGGCTTCAAAAAGAAGTTCAGGATCTTCCGGTAAGTCTCCTGGAAATATCGCTGTTTTCTTTTCGCCGTCGAATATCTCGCCATTGATCTTCTCACCGGCGATCGGCGTTCCGACGATCACGGGCAAACGATGGCCATCGTGGTCCACGGTTGCCTCGCGCGTTGCTCTGACAGATGCGAGCGCCATGACCTCAAGGCCCGCGCCGCTCATTCCTATTCGCTCGGTCGCCCGGCCGACGAGGCGAGCCGTGATGCGCTCGAGCCGGTCGTGACTTTCGTGGTGCAGGTGATCGGCCTTGGTGGCGGCGATCAGTACGCGGTCGATCTTGCGCGTAACGAACGAGGTCAGCCAGGAATTGACGCCGGGCCGGAAGCAGGCAAGCACGTCTGCCAGAGCCTGTTCCAGATCCTTCAGCGCCTCCGTGCCGCGGTTGACCGCCTGGAGCGCGTCGACAAGCACGATCTGGCGGTCGAGGCGGGCGAAATGTTCGCGGAAGAACGGTTTTACGACATGCGTCTTGTAGGCTTCGTAGCGTCGCTCCATCATCGCCCAGAGCGAACCTTTTGGGGCGCGGCCCGCCGGCAGGTCGGGGAGCGGCGAGAAGGTCAACGCCGGCGACCCTTCGAGATCGCCCGGCATGAGGAACCGGCCAGGCGGCAGGGTCGAGAGGGACCGGTCGTCCTCCTTGCAGGCCTTGAGATAGGCGGTGAAACTCTCGGCAAGCCTGCGGGCGCTGCCTTCGTCGGCCGGCGTCGAAGCTCCGAGCGCGGCGGCAAGTCCCAACCATTCGCTCGACAGTTCGGCGCGCATGCCGGTGCGCGCGCGTTGAACCGTTGCGTCGCTGAACTGCCGGAAGTCCTGGCTGAGCAGCGGCAGATCGAGCAGCCATTCGCCGGGGTAATCGACGATGTCGATCGACAGCCGCCCGGGAGAGAGCAGGCGGCTCCAGCCGCTGGCGCTTTCGTAATCGAGCGTGATCCGCAGCTGCGATATGGCCCTGGTCGAATCCGGCCAGGACCGATCCCGAACCAACGCCGCAATGTGATCCTCATATTGAAAGCGCGGCACCGCGTCGTCGGGCTGCGGTTCGAGCCGGATCTTGGACACACGGCCCGAGCGGACCGGTTCGAAAACCGGCAGCCGCCCTCCGTTCAGCAGGTTGTGGACGAGCGACGAGATGAATACGGTTTTGCCGGCCCGCGAAAGGCCAGTGACGCCGAGCCTGACGGACGGGGTGACGAGACCCGCTGCGCGGTCGGCGAGATTGTCCAGGGCGATCAGCGCGTCGTCTTTGAAGCTGGTGAGAATGGGCGCCAAATTCTTTCGTCCCTTCGGGAATGATGAGCGGTACGGTTGATTTGCCGATATCCCAACCGGGGCGCGGGCATCCGCGTAGCGTCTGGAGCGATATAGGAAATGTTTCCGTCAGCGCAACAACGCGAAGCGAATTCGCCGTTTCCGCAGGCGGAAGCGGCTGGCAAGGCCTCATCCTTTCTCGGCTTCTTCAGGGGCGGGAACGAGGAACTTCGAAAGTGTCGCGGTCCATGCTGTTCCGGCTTTCGGCCGCGCCGCAAAATCGATCACCGCCATTCCGGCCGGCGGATATCCGTCAGCGAGTGCCGCAGCTGCCCGTTCTTCACCCAGAATTCGTCGAAAGAGCTCCTCCATCATCGGATTGTGCCCGATGATCATCAGCGAGGGTCGGCTCGCATGTGCCTCGACAAGGTCGGCATAGACGGTTGTGGGTCCAGTATAGAGTGTGTCGAGGTAACGAATGTCGATATCTTCGCCAAATGCGCGGTATAGCGGTTCGGCCGTCTGCCGGCAGCGGACGGCTGTCGAGCAAAGGATCAGGTCCGGCCTGATGCGATGGTCGGCTGCGGATTGTGCCGTCAGTTCCGCCTCCGCAAAGCCGATATCGTCGAGTGCGCGATCGAAGTCGCTCTGGCCGGGCAGAGCCCAGCCCGATCGGGCATGGCGAAGAAGCAGAAGCTGGAAGGCCGGGACGACGCTGTCTTGCATGTATTCACCCGGTGTTGGAAATCCCCAGGATGGAGGCGTCCGTCGTTGCCGACGGCTCGAAACGCCTTGCGGATGCTCCGTTGTCCCGCCGGTCGGCGTAAAGATCAAGCCGCGCTTCGCGGTTTTTTGATCCGGCGGGCCCATTGAACCGACGCCCGTCGCGCACCAAATGTCGCAATCCGAAACGCCGCCGTGCTCGCCCATGGAACGTCAAACGGCTGGCGCCGTGGGCGGTGAGCGGTGTTTCGGCGTTAAAGACTTTGCGTGTAATTGTGATGAAATATTAGCCGGTTAGCCTGCGATGCGGGCAGTGTTAAAATGCAGTTAGGCACTGATTACAAGGCTTGAATCAGAGCTTCCATAGGTCTATACACCGCCGCAATGAGATGTTCTTCAGGAGAATCGCGTTGAGTGAGAAGATCGATCTTAGTACCTATGTCCTGTCGGAGGACGAGGATTTTATGAATGCGAACCACCGGGCATACTTTCGTGCGAAGCTGAATGCCTGGAGAAACGACATCCTTCGCGAAGCCCGCGAGACACTGGATCACCTGGCGGAGGAGAGCGCCAATCATCCTGATCTTGCGGACCGCGCCTCATCCGAAACGGACCGGGCGATCGAGTTGCGTGCTCGGGACCGTCAGCGGAAGTTGATTGCCAAGATCGATGCCGCGTTGCAGCGGCTCGATGAAGGCACCTACGGATACTGCGAGGAAACCGGGGAGCCGATCGGACTGAAGCGCCTGGACGCCCGACCGATCGCAACTCTCTCGATCGAGGCGCAGGAACGTCACGAGCGTCGCGAGAAGGTCTACCGGGACGAATAAGTCCGGGGACATCGTTGGGACTATCGAAAACGGCGCGGTTCGACCGCGCCGTTTTCATTTGTGCATCGATGCGTTGTTCCGGGATGTACGAATTACAATTTGCGGCTCACGGAGATATCGGCGAGCATCCTTTCCATCTCCTCTTCGATCGTCGGCTCCTTGCGGGTGTCCTGCGAGGGCGATCCGAGTACCGGTTCCTGGCGACCGGCGGGCCTGATCTCCGGACGCGGCGGCCCCGAAGGTGTGAAGCGCTGGAGATCGCCGCTGATTTCCGCATCGAGCATGCGCTCGAATTCTGCGGCTGCTTCCGGCGCGGCGGGCCGAGGCGGGAGAGATTGGCCCGGCATGCCCTTTACCGGTTCGATCGCCGTAAGCGGGACGGGGCGCTCGTCGCGAGCCGCGGGCTCCACCGGAAGCGGGCGGTCACGCACCGCGCCGAAATCGGTATGCGACGGCTCGATGGCGGATACCGGCGGAATGTGAGGCGCAGGTAAAGGCCTGGAGACCTGCTGCGGCTGCGACGAGCCGAGTGCGGGGGCCTGCTGCTGATCCGGGACCACGCGCACTGGAGGCTCCGGGCGCGCGGCGACCCGCGGCGGCTCACTCGGGCGCGCCGGTTGCCGCACGGGTTCGGCCGCAGCTTCCGTCGGGAGAGGGGGCTCGGGCGGGACAGGGGAAGGAACCGGCCGGGGCCGGACTTCCGCAATCGGGGCGCGGGTCGTCTTTTCTTCCGGCTCCGCCTGAAGCGTGGCCGGAACCGGGCTTTCTCCCTCGGGGGCGATGCGGCTTTCGATCACGATGTCCGTCGGGCCGCCGATCATGATCAGGTGTTCGACGTCGTCGCGGCGGACGAGCACCAGGCGCCGACGCGTGTCGACTGCGGCGGCATCGAGCACCGCAAGCCGCGGCTGCCTGTTCTTGCCGCCGCGGACGAAGGGAGAGGAGGGCTTGTTGCGCATGAGCCGAAGCACGGCCACGAGGCACAAGAGACCGATCGCAACCGCTCCGGCGGCGATCATGAACCGGCTGGCGTTGTCCCCGAGGATTGTTTCCATCATAGGCTGAACTCCTTACTGCCGCTCGCATGGCAACATTTGACGGCTTTTTTCGGGCTTGGACAAGCTTCGGCCCGACATTCCCTGTGAATTGACCGCAGCGCTTCCGCAGAGACGCTTTTTGCTGTTATCTCTGATTGTTAAAGATGATTCCAGGTCGATGCGCGAAAGCGCGGAGGGCGGCCATCGATTTAGCGACGATGCCTTCGGACCCGGCCACCGCATGGTTCCTCAAACCGGAAACGGATTGGGGATAAATCATGCGGCAATTCAAAGTATTGCAGCGGCCCTTGTGCATCCACGGGGATGTACGGCACTGCAAGCGCTCGGGATCGCGTTCGATGCGACCCGGCAGCAGGTGAGGACCCGATGACGAAATTGCGGCAGGCAGGTGACTACCAGATGCCGGTCGTTGACCGGGGCGTTCGTCCGGGAACCATCCTCAGGATCATCCTGCTTGCGATCGTCCTCACCGCGTCGGCCGCCGCTTTCGTCGTCTTCAAGGACCAGCTCGAAAACGAGATCGTGCTCGGCATTCTCGGCGTGCTGGCCATGGTCGGCATATTCTTCCTCGTTTCTTCCGTCATCGGCTTTATCGAGGTGATGCCGCAATCGCGGCCGGACGAACTGGCGCGCGCCTTCCTCGACGCGCATGAAGACGGGACGATCGTGACCGACCGCAAGGGGCGCATCATCTATGCCAACGCCGCCTATGGTGCCCTGACCGGCACCAAGAGCGCGGCAGGCATTCAGTCGCTCGAAACGATCCTGTCGCGCAACCGCGAGGCGACAGAAGCGATCTATCGCCTGACCAACGGTCTGCATGAGGGCAAGCAGGGTCACGAGGAGTTCCGGCTGCTGAAACCTCTGGCAAACGGCAAGGTGGCTGGCTCCGGCGCCCATTGGTATCGGCTGAAGGCGCGGGTATTGCCGCTCGAGGATGCGGGCAGCAATCCGCTCTACCTGTGGCAGATCGCGGATATTACCGCCGAGCGCGACGAGCAGGAGCGCTTCTTCAAGGAGCTGCAGAACGCGATCGACTATCTCGACCACGCACCCGCGGGCTTCTTCTCCGCCGGGCGAAAGGGCGAGATCTTCTATATCAACGCGACGCTCGCCGACTGGCTCGGAATCGACCTGACCAAGTTCCAGCCCGGCTCCGTCAGCATTGCCGATCTGGTCGCGGGCGAGGGGCTGGCGCTCGTACAATCGGTACAGGCGGAGCCCGGTCTCAAGAAGACCAAGATCCTGGACCTCGATCTCAGAAAGGCCAACGGCCAGAGCCTGCCGGTACGCTTGATTCATCGCGTTTCCTCGGCGCGGGACGGTGCGCCAGGCGAAAGCCGGACGATCGTGATGTCCCGGGAAGGCGACGATGGCGATCAGTCGGCGTCGAATGCCGCGATGCGGTTCACCCGCTTCTTCAACAACACGCCCATGGCAATCGCCTCGGTGGATGGAAACGGCCGCATTCTCAGAACCAACGCTCCGTTCATGAAGCTCTTCGCCGGGCTCGTTTCGCAGGACGAGGTCGAGCGCGGGGCGGTGATCGACGCTGTCGTGCATCAGTCCGAAAGAGGGCGTCTGCAGGAGTCGCTGGCTGCCGCGAAGGACCGGCAGAGCGATATCGCACCGATCGACGCGCTTCATCCCAAGGATGAGGGGCGTCACTTCCGCTTCTATGTCAATGCAGTCATCGACCAGAGCGATCAGGCGCCCGAGGAGGCTGCGATCATCTACGCCCTGGAGATCACCGAGCAGAAGGCGCTCGAAAACCAGATGGCGCAGACGCAGAAGATGAATGCCGTCGGAACGCTCGCCGGCGGCATCGCCCATGATTTCAACAATGTCCTGACGGCCATCCTGCTTTCCGCCGACCATCTCCTGCTGTCGGCGCGGCCGGCGGATGCGACCTTTGCGGATCTGATGGAGATCAAGCGTAACGCCAACCGGGCAGCCGTGCTCGTTCGGCAACTGCTCGCCTTCTCGCGCAAGCAGACGATGCGTCCGACGGTGCTCAATCTCACCGACGTTATCGGCGATCTCAGGATGCTCGTCGACCGGATGACCGGCACCAACGTCAAGGTCGAGGTGGACTACGGCCGCGATCTCTGGCCGGTCAAGACGGACCTCGGCCAGTTCGAACAGGTGCTCCTGAACCTCGCCGTCAATGCCCGCGACGCCATGCCTGCCGGCGGGATCATCACGCTTAGGACACGCAATCTGCCGGCGAGCGAAGTGGCGGCGCTTGGACGTCGCGAACTGCCCGAGGAAGACTTCGTCATGGTCGAGGTGTCCGACCAGGGTACCGGCATTCCGCCGGAAATCATGGACAAGATTTTCGAGCCCTTCTTCACCACGAAGGATGTCGGCAAGGGCACCGGGCTCGGACTGTCGATGGTTTACGGGATCGTGAAGCAGTCCGGCGGCTATATCTATCCCGAGTCGGAGATCGGTAGCGGGACGACCTTCCGCATCCTGCTGCCGCGCCACGTCGACATTCCCGAAACGCAGGATGAGGACGCGTCCGCAGCGCAATCCGCGGCGCCGGCGAGGAGCGAACCGGTTGCGGTGCCCATGCCTCGGGCCGAGCCTGCCGATCTTACCGGGGATTCCGCGGTCGTGCTGCTGGTCGAGGACGAGGAAGCGGTGAGGCGCGGCGGCAAGCGCATGCTGGAGACGCGCGGCTATACGGTTCACGAAGCGGGATCGGGTATCGAAGCGCTGGAGATCATGGACGAACTCGACGGCGCCGTGGATATCGTCGTGTCCGACGTCGTGATGCCGGAAATGGACGGGCCGACGCTGCTGCGCGAGCTGCGCAAGACGTATCCGGACCTGAAGTTCATCTTCGTATCCGGCTATGCCGAAGATGCTTTTGCGCGAAATCTGCCGGCCGACGCGAAGTTCGGCTTCCTGCCGAAGCCCTTCTCGCTGAAGCAACTTGCGGTCGCCGTGCGCGAGATGCTCGACAGCTGACAAGGCTTCTCCTCTGAACTATGCGGCGCGAATGCCCCTCATCCGCCTGCCGGCACCTTCTCCCCGCAGGCGGGGAGAAGGGACAAGCGGCGCCAACCGAACCCCGCATTCACCGCCCGCCCGAGGGAGCGAGCGGGCGCGGCATATCCCTTCTCCCCGCCTGCGGGGAGAAGGTGGCGGCAGCCGGTTGAGGGGCAATCCCGACCGAGTGGGGTTGAGGCGGTTGGGTTCGCGAGGGATCCCTTTCATGAGCAGTATCCGCCGCACCGGCGCGCAAGAGATATATGCATGCCGTAGATTTTCGATGGGGAGAAGGGGACAAGCGGCGGCGCAGCGGATCCCCTTCGCCCCGCCTGCGGGGAGAAGGTGCCGGCAGGCGGATGAGGGGGAAAGTGGGCCGAAAGGCCCAATTTGCCTTACCGTTGCGTCAATCGTTAGCAGCGAGAGCGACGGCGATCCCGGCGGCAAGGCGTGCATTGTTCTCGACCAGCGCGATATTGGTTTCGAGGCTGCGCCCGTCCGTCAAACGGAAGAGGTTGTCGAGCAGATACGGGGTGACCGCCTTGCCGGAAATCCCCTCGCTCGCCGCATTGTCCAGCGCGCGGGTGATGTAGATCTCCATCTCCTCGCGCGGGATTTCGCTTTCTACCGGCACCGGATTGGCGACAAGCATTCCGCCGTCGATTCCGAGCAGTTCGCGCGTCCGCTGGAAACTGGCGATCGCCGCCGGGCTGTTCAGCATCAGCGGGCTCTTGAGGCCGGATTCGCGCGACCAGAAGGCGGGGAAGTTCTCGCTGTCATAGGTCACGACAGGAACACCGCGCGATTCGAGCACTTCGAGCGTCTTGGGAATGTCCAGAATGGCCTTGGCGCCGGCGCAGACGACGATGACGCCGGTACGTGCGAGTTCGTCGAGATCCGCCGATATGTCGAAGCTCTGTTCCGCCCCGCGGTGAACGCCGCCGATGCCGCCGGTCGCGAAAACCCGGATGCCGGCGCGGGCGGCGGCGATCATCGTTGCGGCAACGGTCGTGGCGCCGGTGCGGCGTTCGGCGATCGCAAAGGCGAGATCGGCGCGCGACAGTTTCATGGCGCCCTGCGTTTTCGACAAAGCCTCCAGTTTGGCATCGTCCAGACCGATATGCAGGACCCCGTGGATCACGGCGATGGTTGCGGGCACGGCACCCTGTTCACGGATGATCGCCTCGACGCTGCGGGCCATGTCGAGGTTGCCGGGATAGGGCATGCCATGCGTGATGATCGTGGATTCCAGCGCGACGATCGGCGCACCTCGTTGCTTGGCGGCTGCGACTTCATCTGAATATTCCATCGGCAGGGACGGGGAGGAGGGTTTGGTCATGATCGTTTCCTTGATTGATGACATCCTCGACGGCAAAATTGCTCGGGGATGCCTGATCGATTCCGGTGCCTGGAGCAGAGGATGCGGAAGTACCGCTCGCATTCCGTGCCGCGCGGCTCCCGATTCAGCCGCCAAATCTCATGACAGCATTTCCGTTTCCGGCACAAGCTGCAGAACCTGCTCCAGCATGTCCTGCGACATCTCGTCGGAAGCCGCGAATGGCGAATGCAGCGTTATGACGGCGGCCGCCATGCCGAAGCGAAGGCAGGCGGAAAGGTCCGCACCTGCAAGCCGGGCGGCGAGAAAGCCCGAGGCGAGCGCGTCGCCGGCGCCGGTGACGTCGGCAAGTGCTGAAAGAGCCGGCGGCGTAGCGAGGCAGGCACCCTCAAGATCAAAGGCGACCGCGGCCCGGCCTCCGCGCGTCACGACACCGCCGGAAAGACCGGCAGAGCGCAGCAGCAACGGCCATTCCTCGGCGGTCGCGGCCTCGGTTCCGGTAAGCGCGCGCGCTTCCGCCTCGTTCATGAACAGGAAATCGAGCCCGTCGAGACAGTCGCGGTAGCGGACCACCTTTGCAGGCGAAACGGCGATACCGGCACGTAGCGGGCAGAACTTCGCAGCGGTGCCGATGAGGGCCGCCAAGGTCTCCTGCGGCAGATTGGCGTCCATCAGCACGAGTTCGCTCGCAGCCAAGATCTCGCGCGTCGCCCGCTGCTGCAGCCGGCGCGGCGTAAACAGAGTATAGAGGTCCATGTCCGCGAGCGCGATGACGAGGTTGCCGTCGTTTTCGAGGATTGCCGTATAGCTCGGCGTCTTGCGATCGAGAAAGGTGAAGGGGCGGTCGATCACACCGGCAGCTTCCGCAGCGGCCGCTACCGTGTCGCCGGCGGGATCGCCGCCCCGCGGGCTGATCATCGTCACGCGATGGCCGAGGCGCGCGAGATTTCTCGCGGCATTGAAGCCGCCGCCCCCGGCTTCCTCGAACCAAGCGCCCAGATTGCTCGCGCCCGGTGCCGTCGCGCCGCTGATCCGGCCGCGCCTGTCGATATGAGCGCCGCCGAAAACGGCAATGTTCTGCGACTTCACCTGTGCTTGCATCTGGTCCTCGATGAAGGGCGGAGAAAAGGTGGCGAAGTCTCTCTTCCGCCGGCATTCCGATCTATCGTTTCGGACTACCTTTTAGGGCTTTGTCCGGATTTGATCCATCGTGAATCACGAGCGAATCGGGGCGGCGCGTGAAAGCCGGCATGCGTTGACGCGCTGCCTGTGGATACAGTGGATGAAAGGCGTGAACAAGAATCGAACGTGATGAAATATGGCAAGCGTTTTCAATCACTTGACGTGCCATTGCCAAGTTGGAACAAAACATGTACAAAAAGGCTTGCGGCGGCTTCATTGCCTCGATAGCTCCAATAACCTAAAGGTGGACCAATGGCACAAAATTCTTTGCGGCTCGTAGAGGACAAATCGGTGGACAAAAGCAAGGCACTTGAAGCGGCTCTTTCCCAGATCGAACGTTCGTTCGGCAAGGGATCGATCATGAAGCTCGGAGCGAAGGACAGCGTAGTTGAGATCGAAACCGTCTCCACCGGTTCGCTCGGCCTCGATATCGCGCTCGGCATCGGCGGCCTGCCGAAGGGCCGTATCATCGAGATCTATGGTCCGGAAAGCTCGGGCAAGACGACGCTGGCGCTGCAGACCATTGCCGAGGCACAGAAGAAGGGCGGCATCTGCGGCTTCGTCGATGCCGAGCATGCACTCGATCCGGTCTATGCACGAAAGCTCGGGGTCGATCTCGAAAATCTCCTGATTTCGCAGCCTGATACGGGCGAGCAGGCGCTGGAAATCACCGATACGCTGGTCCGTTCGGGTGCGATCGACATTCTCGTCATCGATTCGGTGGCCGCACTCGTGCCGCGCGCCGAAATCGAGGGCGAGATGGGCGACAGTCTGCCGGGCATGCAGGCGCGCCTCATGAGCCAGGCGCTGCGCAAGCTTACGGCATCGATCTCCAAGTCGAACTGCATGGTGATCTTCATCAACCAGATCCGCATGAAGATCGGCGTGATGTTCGGCTCGCCGGAAACGACGACGGGCGGCAATGCGCTCAAGTTCTACGCTTCGGTGCGCCTCGACATTCGCCGCATCGGTTCGGTCAAGGAGCGCGAGGAAGTGGTCGGCAACCAGACCCGCGTCAAGGTCGTCAAGAACAAGATGGCACCGCCCTTCAAGCAGGTCGAGTTCGACATCATGTATGGCGAAGGCGTTTCGAAGACGGGCGAATTGATCGATCTCGGCGTCAAGGCGGGCATCGTCGAGAAATCGGGCGCCTGGTTCTCCTATAACAGCCAGCGGCTCGGCCAGGGACGGGAAAACGCCAAGCTCTTCCTGCGGGAGAATCCCGAACTGTTGCGCGAAATCGAAACGGCTCTGCGGCAGAATGCCGGTCTCATCGCCGACCGGTTCCTGGAGAATGGCGGGCCGGAAAGCGACGGCGACGAAGCCGCCGATATGTAATCGGGAACAACCGTCTCGTTGAAGCATGCAAAACCGGCCGTCGTCACCTGCGGCCGGTTTTTTGCTGCCCGCTGGACAGCATGATATGCGAACGATAAAAGCCTGTGGTTCCGACGGCTCGGCCGGCGGAAAGCGTGACTTGATTGAACGCGACGCGCTTGATGCGCGGGGGTGAAGAGTGCGGCTGGGAGCCTGGAGAGATCGGGCTGCCGCCGGAGTGTACACAGATAGGACGCAAGATGAGCGGCGTGAATGAAATCCGGTCGATGTTCCTCGACTATTTCCGCAAGAACGGTCACGAGATCGTGTCGTCCAGCCCCCTCGTGCCGCGCAACGACCCGACATTGATGTTCACCAATGCGGGCATGGTGCAGTTCAAGAATGTGTTCACCGGCCTCGAGCAGCGACCCTATTCGACCGCGGCGACGGCGCAGAAATGCGTGCGCGCCGGCGGCAAGCATAACGACCTCGACAATGTCGGCTACACCGCCCGGCACCACACCTTCTTCGAGATGCTCGGCAATTTCTCCTTCGGCGACTATTTCAAGGAGCGCGCGATCGAGCTTGCCTGGAACCTGATCACGAAGGAATACGGGCTCGATGCCAAGCGTCTGCTCGTCACGGTGTACCATACCGACGACGAAGCCTTCGGCCTCTGGAAGAAGATCGCCGGCCTGAGCGACGACCGCATCATCCGCATTGCGACGAGCGACAACTTCTGGGCCATGGGAGATACCGGTCCATGCGGTCCGTGCTCGGAAATATTCTACGATCACGGCGACCATATCTGGGGCGGACCTCCCGGCTCGGCCGAGGAAGACGGCGATCGCTTCATCGAGATCTGGAACCTCGTCTTCATGCAGTACGAGCAGATCACCAAGGAAGAGCGCGTCGACCTGCCGCGGCCCTCGATCGACACGGGCATGGGGCTGGAGCGCGTCGCCGCCGTGCTCCAGGGCCAGCACGACAATTATGACATCGACCTTTTCCGCGCCTTGATCGCTGCTTCCGAAGAGGCGACCGGCGTCAAGGCCGAAGGGGACCGGCGCGCGAGCCATCGCGTGATCGCCGACCATCTGCGTTCCTCGGCCTTCCTGATCGCCGACGGGGTTCTACCGTCGAACGAAGGCCGCGGTTACGTGCTGCGCCGAATCATGCGCCGCGCCATGCGCCACGCACAGCTGCTCGGCGCGCGGGATCCGCTGATGTGGAAGCTCCTGCCGGCGCTCGTGGGCCAGATGGGCCGGGCCTATCCGGAACTCGTCCGCGCCGAAGCGCTGATCTCGGAAACGCTGAAGCTGGAGGAAACGCGCTTCCGCAAGACCCTGGAGCGCGGCCTCAACCTTCTGGCGGAGGCTTCGGCCGATCTTTCCGAAGGTGACCAGTTCAACGGCGAGACGGCCTTCAAGCTCTACGACACCTATGGTTTCCCGCTCGACCTCACCCAGGACGCGCTGCGCGCCAAGGGCATTGGGGTCGATACGGACGCATTTACGGCGGCCATGCAACGGCAGAAGGCCGAGGCCCGTGCCAACTGGGCCGGTTCCGGCGAAGCCGCGACCGAGACCATCTGGTTCGAGCTCAGGGATAAACACGGCGCGACCGACTTCCTCGGCTACGACACCGAGTCGGCCGAAGGGGTCATCCTGGCAATCGTCAAGGACGGTGCCGTCGTCGAGTCCGCTGCCAAGGGCGAGAACGTACAACTGGTTTTGAACCAGACGCCCTTCTACGGCGAATCCGGCGGCCAGGTGGGCGACACCGGCGTTATCACCACCGAGACCGGCAAGCTTACGGTGACCGACACGCAGAAGCGTGGCGAAGGGCTCTTCGTCCACTATTGCACCGTGGAGGAAGGCAGCGTGAAGACCGGCGAGGCGGCCGCCTTGACGGTCGACCATGCGCGCCGTGCGCGCCTGCGCGCCAACCATTCCGCGACGCACCTGCTGCACGAGGCGCTGCGCGAGGTCCTCGGCACCCATGTTGCCCAGAAGGGCTCGCTCGTCGCGCCTGAGCGCTTGCGCTTCGACGTCTCGCATCCGAAGCCGATGACGGCCGAGGAGCTGAAGATCGTCGAGGAGATGGCAAACGAGATCATCGTCCAGAATACGCCGGTCGTCACACGGCTGATGAGCGTCGACGATGCGATCGCCGAGGGCGCCATGGCGCTCTTCGGCGAGAAGTACGGCGACGAGGTGCGGGTCGTGTCCATGGGGCAGGGCCTTCGCGGCTCCAAGGCCGGCAAGCCCTATTCGGTCGAGCTCTGCGGCGGCACGCATGTGTCCGCCACGGGCGATATCGGCCTCGTCCGCGTCGTCTCGGAGAGCGCGGTCGGAGCGGGTGTCCGCCGGGTGGAAGCGCTGACCGGTGAGGCGGCGCGCGCCTATCTCGGTGAACAGGACGAACGGGTGAAGACACTCGCCGCCGCACTCAAGGTCCAGCCTGCGGATGTTTTAGGTCGGGTCGAGGCTCTCCTGGACGAGCGGCGCAAACTGGAGCGGGAGCTTACAGAGGCGAAGAAGAAGCTCGCGCTTGCGGGCGACGGCCAGAACGGTTCCGGGGATGCCGCCCGCGACATCGGCGGCGTCCGTTTCCTCGGCAGGGTGGTATCCGGGGTCGAGCCGAAGGATCTGAAGAGCCTTGCGGACGACGGCAAGAAGTCGCTCGGTTCGGGCGTCGTCGCCTTCGTCGGCGTCAGCGGCGACGGCAAGGCAAGTGCCGTCGTGGCAGTCACCGACGACCTCACTTCGAAAGTAAGCGCCGTCGATCTGGTGCGCGTCGCTTCGGCGGCACTTGGCGGCAAGGGCGGTGGCGGACGCCCCGACATGGCCCAGGCGGGCGGCCCGGACGGCGGACGTGCAGCAGAAGCGATCGAGGCTGTTGCGGGCGCGCTCGCCGGTTAAGCCGGGGGCGCGCTGAACTTCTGGAGGGCGCTGCGGCGCCCTTTTTCATGGCACCCGTTCGGTCCGGATGGTGTCCAGCGCTGCTGCGACCGAGGCGCGCATCATCACGCGCGGCGGCCGGACGTGGTGCTGATAAAGCGCGCGGCGCACCTGCGATCTCGCACCGGTGATGATGAAGCGCACGCCGGTTCGTTCCGCTTTGCGCAGCGTACCCTCGATGACATTGGCAGCGGTGGAATCCATGAAGGGCACGTCGGAACAATCGAGAATGAAATTGCGACGCTGATCGGCGATGCGATCGAGAACGGTCCCCACGGTTGCGGCCGAACCGAAGAAGAAAATCCCGGAAAGGCGATAGATCACCGTGTCCGGATCGTCGGCGATTACAGGACGTTCGTCGCCATTCTCCTGCCTCTGAGCGGAGAGCGGCCGGGCCTCCTGCACGGAGATGCTCCTTGCCATGCGATCGATGAAGAGCACGGCGCCCAGCGCAAAGCCGACGACGATACCCTCCGTAAGCTCGCGAAAGACGACGATGAGGAAGGTGGCGAGCAACACGACCGCATCCCCGTAGGAGGACCGCAGAAGCGCCATGAAGGCCGGTTTCTCGATCATGTTCCAGGCGACGATCGCAAGCACGCCGGCGAGCGAGGCGAGCGGTATATAGCTCGCAAGCGGAGCGGCGAGGAGCATGAACAGCAGAAGAAAGGCGGAATGAAGAATGCCGGAAACGGGGCTCGTCGCGCCGGCACGCACATTCGTGGCGGTGCGGGCAATCGTCCCGGTAACACAGATGCCCCCGAAGAGCGCCGAGCAGATATTCGCGGCTCCCTGCGCGACCAGTTCCACGCTGGAGCGGTGACGGCGCCCGGTCATGCCGTCGGCAACGACTGCGGAGAGAAGCGATTCGATCGCGCCGAGGAGCGCGAAGGAAAGGGCATCCGGAAAGACGGCAGCGGCCTTTTCGAGCGAGAGCGGCGGCAGGGCGGGTAGCGGCAGTCCGCGCGGAATGCCGCCGAAGCGGCTGCCGATCGTTTCCGTCGGCAATTGCAGCAAGGCGACGAAGGTGGACGCCGCGGCAACCGCGATCAGCATGCCCGGCCAATGTGGCCGCACGCGCCGCAGCGCGAGGATGATGCCGACGGTAAGGGCTGCGGTCAGCACCGCCGCCCAGCTGACGGTTCCGGCGGCTTGGGCAAGGGCCGCGACCTTGTCGACGATGGGGCCCGGTTCCGCACCCGCGAGCGTCAGGCCGAAGAGGTCGCGCAGCTGGCTCGCAAAGATGATCACCGCGATTCCCGCAGTGAAGCCGACCGTAACCGGATAGGGGATGAACTTGATGTATCGCCCTAGCCTGAGATAGCCAGCGGCGATCAGCATGAACCCGGACATGAGGGTCGCGAGCAGCAGGCCGTCGACGCCGTGCCGCGCAACCGTGGCGGCGACGAGCACGATGAAGGCACCGGCGGGGCCGCCGATCTGGACTCGGCTGCCGCCGAGGAGCGAAACGAGAAAACCGCCGACGATCGCGGTGTATAGCCCGCGGTCGGGCGTGACGCCCGAGGCGATCGCGATCGCCATGGAGAGCGGCAGTGCGACGATCGCAACGGTCAGACCGGCGAACGCGTCTGCTTTCAAGCGGGCGGCACCATATCCTTCCGCAAGAATGCTGACTGTTTTCGGTACGAGGGAGTCGGGCATAGGCGGGCTTTCCGGATGCCGCCACGTTGGCGACATCGGACGTGGCGGACGCCCTCAGCCTATCTGAGTCGCAGTTCCCTACAAGGGGATCGAACGCAAGGGAGGTGCTGATCACACCATCAGGGCAGGGTAGATCCGGAATCGAATGCCGCAGCAGAACGCTGCGGCAACGACGGGCATATGTGGACGACGCCGGATGTCAGATTGCCTTTCGGGGAGGCGCGGGGGCCTTTCGGGCTCGGCCTGAGTGGTCATCGAGCCAGAGTCGCCGACCACTCAGGTCACCATCGAACTATTTGACCTTCTCGATATCAGGCAGCGACCAGGATTTATCGAAGAAGGGCTCGGTCGGTCCGTAGAACCGGAAATACGCGAACCATCCCTTGTCGGCATTTGTCTGCACCCAGTTCGCCTCGTGACCTTTCGGTGCAGTGGGACCGAAATATACGTCAATCGATCCATCTTCGTTTTTTACTATGTCTTCTTTTCGCGACGAGATGTCCGGCCGTCCCTGTTCGGTGACCGGCATCTGCCGGGTCGACTCGTCGTAGGCCGTCACAGACCAGAAGCCCTTGGCCGGCGGATCGGCAGGGACATGAAGCCGATAGTTGTTCTCGCCCGAGAGCCATGCGTCGTCTGCATCCTTGTAGGAGGCTATGTACCGCTGGCCGACGCCCGGAGTTTGGGTGAGCATTGCCTTGGAGATCACGACCGCTTCGTAGAACCAGGCAGCACGCTCATCGAGCTGGTCATAGGTGTTGGCCTTCTGGTCGGTCGCAACCACAAGCGCATGTTTCCAGTTCGTGCCCTCCCAGAAGGGCGGTTCGACGCGCTTGTCTGTCGTATTTACCTTGGCCATGGCTTCGCCGACGATCGCGCCGTCCTGAAGAATCTTCTTCTGGCGTTCGTCGGGTTGATAGGGTTTCCCTTTCTCAATGCCGAGGAACTTCAACTGCGCCATCATGAAGCGATCACGCTCTTCGACGGGTTCTCGTTGAATGACCTCGTTCAGGCTGTCCCAATAGGCCATTCCATGGGGCGGCATTTGGGTCCACTTGACGTCTCCCGCAGCGCGCACGGGCATCGGCTCGCCAGTTCCGTCAAGCGTCCAGGTGTAGGTCTTGATCTGCGGGATGAGTTCTGCAATTGCCTTTTCCTTGTCGGCATCGAGCAGGCGGAACCCCGCCAGCACGTCCCGGCTCGTGGATTGGATGACAAAGTATCCCTCGGCCTCCACCGGGCCGTATCCGGGCGGGAGGATCAGATACTTTCCGCCCTTGCCCATATCGGGCCGACCACGCCTAGATCGGCCATGACGCGCTGCCACTGGTCAAGCACCATGCCTGCAATCAGCCCCGGCGGTACAACCACGACCATCGGCCCGGATTCTTTGAGATCGATGAACGTCGCGATGTAAGGCGTGGTGTAGTTCGGCGTCAAAATGCCAAGCTTCTCGGCAAAATCGAGATAGGAAAGCATTTCACCGTTCTTGGCCTTGAAGACGTTGAAATGGGCCTTTCGCCATTCGTTGAGGCCGACGGCAGGAATGCCCCACAGGTAAGCTTGCGACGCTCGCTGGAAATCCATTTCGTCGTAAAGCTTGGCCACGGTTTCCTTCGAGGGGTAGCCGCTCTCGAATGTCAGTTTGCCGATGCGGGTATCGAGTTCGTCGGGCGTTTCCTGAGCATGAGCGCCAATGCCTGCCACGCTATAAAGCAGGGCGGCAGTCAGGGTCGTGCGGGCAAATCTTCTCATTGCAGCCTCCATCGAGGGTTCGGGATTCACGGGTGCGCTTGTCGGGGTCGATGACCTATTCAACCTTTTCCACGTCCCCGGGCTTCCAGGTGCCATCGATCGCCGCTTCGGCCGGAGCATAGAGGCGAAGGATCGCGAAGAAGCCTCGCCCCGGCACGGTTGCCAGCCAGTTGCCCTCCTTGCCCGCCGGTGCTTTCGGACCAATGTAGATGTCGGTACTGCCATCTTCGTTCTGCGCCGGCTTGTTGAGTTTGCCGAGCGAGGGGAAAGGCTGGCCGTTATCGAGGCCGGATGCGTTCTCCGCCTCGTAAAGCGTCACGGACCAGAAGAGTTCTGCCGGAATGTCCTTCGGCAGATTGACCTTGTAGCTGTGCTCGCCATCGAGCGGATCGCCGTCAGCGTCCTCGAAAGCGATCATGTAGAACGCACCCTTGCCGGGTGTCATCGACACCATGCCGGGGCTGATCGAGTAGTAGTCGGTAAAGAACCAGGCGCGGGCGTCCAGTTCCCTATAGTTTCCGTTGCTTACAAGGAAGCTCAGGTCGATTCCTGCATTGGGCCAGCGCCCGCTCAGATTGTTGATGGGATTGAGCCAGCGCCGATCCTCGTAAACCCGGAAGTCCGCGCCGGCGATACCTTTTTCAAAGCCGGTCACGCGGCTCATCTTGTAGCCGGTCTTGGCGGCGGCATCGAGGATCGCGCGCGTTTTCTCGTCCGGCGAGAATGGCTGGTTGGCGGCAATGCCGATGCTTTTCAGCATGCCGAGCCAGTCGGGATCCGCCAGAACAGCCCCCTCTACATCCAGGAGACTCTTGATCTGTTCGAAGGCGCTCACATCGGCGCGGGGAAGCATATTGAGTGAACGGCCCGATGCGTCCGGAAACTCCATCGGTTTCGCCGTCTGCTCTTGCCCGAGCGGATAGATTTTCGATTTTTTAATCACCTCGACTGCCGGCTCGATATTGTCGAGCGACTGGTAGAACGAGCGAAGAAAAATGAAGACGCTGTTCGTCCCCGAGCGGTAGACGTAATAGCCTTCGGGCACATCGCCCTTGTATCCTGGCGGAAGCAGCAGGAACTTGCCGCCTTTGCCGCCATCGGGCCCCGGCAGACCGACGTCGCCTGCAAATTTGCCGCTGTCTTCCGGGATAGGTCGCTGCCAGAAATCGAGCAGAATTCCCTGCAGTTTCTCCGGCGATTCAAAAACCAGCGGCCCGGTTTTCGACAGGTCCGCAAAGGCCATGCCGTAGATGAGGTCCGAGTTCGGCGTGGTGACGTGGGTCTTTGCGTCCAGACGTTTGGTCCAGATCGGCATGACGTTGTAGCCGGTGCCGAAGGCCTCCTCCGCGCCGACTTTCATGCCGAGCGTGTTGATGAGCGGCAATGCCCAAAGATAGGTTTGCGTGGCCCGCTGAAACAACAGCTCGTCTTTCAGCGTCTGAGCCGTTTCCGCAGTGGGCCGATTTTTTTCGAACGGCAGATTGGCGATGCTGTCGAAACGCGACTGATCTGCGAAGGCGGCGCTCAACGGCGCAAGCGACAGGCCGATGGCAGTGGTCAAAGCAAATAGGTGTTTCATCTCGATGGCTCCTTACTTGGCCTTCACGATGCCTCCTCCGGGCTGGAACCCCGGATACGGGAAACATCGACGTCGCTGCTGCACTCGTTTCAATCACTTAACCCGTCGTACCCGTCGTCCAACGCCCATCGCCCGGTGCTGACCCCATTCGCAATCCGCGAAAGGAGCTCGGCGATGCTTTGAGCAACCACAGGGCGATCGGCTTCGTCATAGAGAAACCAGATGATCTGGCCGTATCCGTTGGTAAGTTCGGGACGAAGATCGATACAGTAGTGATCGCCGCGCGGGCTGCCGAAGAGCGGAAGCCAGTTTGGAGACCAAACCATCGTTCCTAGAAATTGCCGGCCGTCGCCGCGGGAAGGATAAACTTCGCCCCCATATCGCAGGCAGAGGTCTTCCCAGGCAATGAGGACAAGATCGAGCGGCAACCACCGTTGATTGAGGTATAGGGCGGGGCTGCCTGCGGGCTGTCCATCATGGGCGGCGTACAAGCGTCGGATATCCGGAGGTAACCTTCTCCCGAATTTGGCCTCGACCCGCTGGATGGTCCCGCAATCCGCGCCGGGTCTCACGAAGGGCAAGCGATCGGGGTGGTGGCGGGCAACCCAGGTATCGATGCGTTTCAGTGCAAGCACGGGTTCAAGCTGGTTCGGCATGGGGTCTCCATGGAGGCGCTAAACTCTAGGTCTTGCCCATCCATCGAATTTCGCGTCGAAGGATATGCGCGCTCCCACTATCCTCAAGGCCACGTCCGTGCCAAAAATTGGCTGAGCGTGCCAATCTGGAAGAAACTGTAGGACGAATTTCCTATGAGTGGTTCGGCTATTGAGAGCACCCATTTCTCCTGCCGGGATTTCGATGTCTGGCGGGAGAGCATCAACGTCGTCTTCGACGTCGAGCGGCGTTCGCAAGACGGCAACAGGCCGTTCACGGCGAGCGTCGAGGCTTTCCAGTTGGGCGACATGGTCGTAACTGATGCGGTTCTCGGTGCGCAACGCTACGTGAGATCGTCCGCACGCGTGCGGCGGGACGGCATGGATCACTTTGTCCTCAATCTTTATAGGACGGGTGGCTGGATAGCTGAAACGGCAAGAGGCGAGTTTGAAGGAAGAGCGGGTCAGGTGTCCGTGCTCGACCTTTCCTGTGAACTGATCAGCGATGAACCGGACTGTCACCTCGTTGCAATGTTCCTGCCGAGGTCGCTGATAGAAGACCGGCTTCCCAATTTGGGAGGCCTCCACGGTTCGGCTCCAACTGGCCCCTACGCCATGCTCCTGGCCGAATATCTGGACATGCTGGCACGGCGATTGCCGTTCTTGCACTCTGGAGACGAGACGGCTCTGGCAGGAGCCGCATGCCAAATGCTTGCGGCCTGCCTGGCTCCGTCACTTGCCAATGTCGAAGCGGCGCGCCCCGGTCTTGAACTGGTGCTGCTACGTCGCGCGAAGCGCTATATCGAAGGTCATCTAAATTCCAGCGCGCTGAACATCGATGCGATCTGCAATATCGTCGGCGTGTCCCGCAGAACGCTTTTCAGATTGTTCGAACAGGAAGGAGGCGTGCTTCACTACATCCAGGGCCGTCGGCTGGAGCGAATCAGAGCCGTTCTGTCGGACCCCAACGAAACGCGTCGCATTTCCGACATTGCTGCGGAGTTTGGATTTTTGCGTGGCGATCACTTTGCTCGGGCATTCAAGCACCAGTATGGGGAGACCGCGCGGGAGATAAGAGAGCACCAGAATTTGGACGATCGTCGCGACACCTCGTCGGTGCAGCAGAGCCGACGTCAAGGGTTTGACGACTGGATACGGCGGCTTCCGTCGTAGCCGCGCAAGGTGAGAACGACGGTTACGATGGAACGCCGCCGGCTCCCACGACAAAAAGAAACCCGGCGCGAGGCCGGGTTTCCAAAATCCTGGCGACAGATCACGCTGATTACGCCGCCATTGCCTTCCTGAGGTTCTCGTCGATCTTGTCGAGGAAACCGGTGGTCGACAGCCAGGGCTGGTCGGGACCGATGAGAAGTGCCAGATCCTTGGTCATGAAGCCGGACTCGACCGTATCCACGCAGACGCGCTCCAGGGTCTCGGAGAACTTCGCGAGTTCGGCGTTGCCGTCGAGCTTGGCGCGGTGGGCGAGGCCGCGGGTCCAGGCGAAGATCGATGCGATCGAGTTGGTCGAGGTTTCCTCGCCCTTCTGATGCTGGCGGTAGTGGCGCGTCACCGTGCCGTGGGCGGCTTCCGCCTCGACCGTCTTGCCGTCCGGCGTCATCAGCACCGAGGTCATCAGGCCGAGCGAGCCGAAGCCCTGCGCGACGATGTCGGACTGCACGTCGCCGTCGTAGTTCTTGCAGGCCCAGACATAGCCGCCGGACCACTTCAGCGCCGAGGCGACCATGTCGTCGATCAGGCGGTGTTCGTACCAGAGCTTCTCGGCCTTGAACTGGGCGGCGAATTCCTCGTCGAACACCTTCTGGAAGATGTCTTTGAAGCGGCCGTCATAGGCCTTCAGGATCGTGTTCTTGGTCGAGAGATAGACCGGAACCTTGCGCTGCAGGCCGTAGTTGAACGAGGCGCGCGCGAATTCGGTGATCGATTCGTCCAGGTTGTACATGGCGAGTGCCACGCCGGCGCCCGGCGAGTCGTAAACGTCATGCTCGATCGTCTGGCCGTCTTCGCCGACGAATTTGATCGAGAGCTTGCCCTTGCCCGGGAACTTGAAATCGGTCGCGCGGTACTGGTCGCCGAAGGCGTGGCGGCCGACGATGATCGGCTTGGTCCAGCCGGGGACCAGGCGCGGCACGTTCTTGCAGATGATCGGCTCGCGGAAGATGACGCCGCCGAGGATGTTGCGGATCGTGCCGTTCGGCGACTTCCACATCTTCTTCAGCTTGAACTCCTCGACGCGACCCTCGTCCGGCGTGATCGTGGCGCATTTTACGCCGACGCCGTGCTTCTTGATGGCGTTTGCGGCGTCGATCGTCACCTGGTCGTCAGTTGCATCACGGTTTTCGACGCCCAGGTCGTAATATTCGAGATCGAGGTCGAGATAAGGGTGGATCAGCTTGTCCTTGATGAACTGCCAGATGATGCGGGTCATCTCGTCGCCGTCGAGTTCGACGACCGGATTGGCGACCTTGATCTTTGCCATTGATATGCCTCGTAGCTTGCGGAACACCGCGCGCGGCATTCCGACGGTGGGAGAAATCCAGAGCCCTATAGCACTGTGAGCCAGCAAGGCAAAGCATGCTTGGCCGAAACTTTGGGCCAAGGCGGCGGGCTCGGAATCGGCTCGTTGCGCCCGGTCTGCAGACCGGGAGCCGCTCACCTCACAGCTTTGAAAAGACCGCGGGAAAGGCTATTCAGAGATCGAGCGGCGGCATGCTTCAACTGTTTTGTGCGTGTCGTCATCCCGGAAACGCTGCACGCTGCGGGCGTGGGGACAGGCGGAGGCGCCATGACGTTCAGGCTTCGCTTGCGGGACTGGCTGCTGGCCAATGATCCGGCCTTTTCCCGGCTGCGGCAGGCGTCCCGCATAACGGCGACCGTGGTGATCTCGGTCGCTCTGCTGATCGCCTTCCATTTCATCGCCACCCCGCTGCCGCCGGCCGCCTACGGACTTGCGATTACCCTTTCGATCGAAGGCGGTCTGGCGGTTCGCGACCGGACGGCATCGGAACAACTGGTCACGCGCATTCTGGCGGTCGTCACCGGCGTTGCGATGGTCACGCTCGCCTCGGCGCTGGAGGGTTACCGGCACGTTTCCGATCTCGTTTTTCTCGTAGTCATCTTCGTGGCAGTCTATGGCCGCGTCTTCGGCCAGCGCTGGTTCGCCATCGGCATGTTCGCCTTCATGTCCTATTTCACCGGAGCCTATCTGCGCCCCTCGCTGGACCAGTTGCCGGCGCTCGTTCTCGGCGCCGGGATTTCAGCGGCTATCGCGCATCTGGTGCGGACCGTCCTTCTCCCGGACGACCGCTACCGCGATCTCCTGCGGGCGATCGCGAGCGTCCAGCAGAGGGTGGATGAAATCCTTCATGGGATAGCGGCGGCTGCGCGCAGGCCCATTCTCAGGGCTGCCGATCGCCGCAGGCTGCATGCGCTGGAAGAGAGGTTGAAGGAAGCCGTGTTGATGGCGGAGAGCTTCATTGCGACGGACACCCGCCGCCCGGCGCCGGAACCCGGGGACGTGTCTGCGGACCTCGCCATCGGGCTCTTCGACATTCATCTTGCGGCCGAGAGTGTGATCGTGCTCAGCCTTCAGGCAATGCCACCTGCGGCTGTTGTCGACGCGGTTCTGGCGCATGATGCGGGCGAGATGGAACGGGGAATGCAGTCGCTGGGCGAGGCGAACGTCAAACAGCTCGAGGCTGCCAGGGCTCTGCTTTGGCTTCATACGGTTCGAGATCGCCTCAACCGCAGTCTGGCCGACCTGGAGGCGGCGGACCTCGATGAACCGCCTCCGGCGCCATCTCCAGAGCCACCGGCGGCAACGGCTCGCTTTTCCCTCGCCGACCCGGCTTTACGAAGCGCGATCCAGATTACCCTCGCCTCGGGCATCGCAATGGTGTTCGGCCTGATGCTTTCACGCGAGCGCTGGTTCTGGGCGGTTCTCGCTGCCTTCCTCGTCTTCACCAATACGCGCTCCCGCGGCGACACCGCAGTGAAGGCCCTGCAACGGTCGGCCGGCACACTGGCGGGCATCGTCGTCGGACTTGCGGCGGCAAGCGCGATCGGCGGGACCGTCTATATAGTCCTGCCCCTGGGGGCGGCCTGCATCTTTCTGGCCTTCTATTTCCTCCCGGTCTCCTACGCGACCATGACTTTCTTCGTCTCGGTCGTCCTCTCTCTCGCCTACAGCCTCCTCGGCGTTTTGACGCCGCAGCTCCTGGAACTGCGTCTCGAGGAGACGCTCGTCGGCTCCGTCGCCGGCGCGGCGGTGGCTTTCGTCGTGTTTCCGACGAAGACCCGCACGACGCTCGATGCGGCGATCAGAAACTGGTGCGACAAGCTCTCCGAGTTGCTGGAGGAGGCAAGGAGGGGGACGTCCGGCCTTGATCTCGTCAGCCGGTCGCAGGCGCTCGACCGCGCCTACAGGGAACTGGCCGCTGCCGCCAAACCGCTCGGCGTTTCCTGGCAGCTCGTCACCCGCCCGGGGCACGTGCGCCAGACGCTGGCGGTGTTCATGGGCTGCACCTATTGGGCGCGCATAGTCGCGCGTAAGATGTCGCAAGACCCGGAAAGCCCGAACGACTTCGCGGCGCAGATCGAGGAAAATCTGAAGCTCGCAAGCAAGGTGCGCGAAACCGGAGCGGACTATTTCTATCGGTCCCGCAGCGTCGCTGCGCCGGTCGAGCGTCATCTGCCGGTATCGCGCGACGATGCCGGCCTTGGACTGGAGATGGTTGCCGTTTCGCTCGAGCGCCTTCATTCGCCGCGCGTTCGGCCCGCCGGGGAGGAGCGCGGGCTTTAAATCCGCGTCCATATATGCGAGGGAAGCGCCGAACAGAAGGCACACAGGCGATGGCAGGCACCAACAGCGAGCGCGAACTTTTGACGGAAGGTCCGGCGATCATTCTCGCCTTTCCCCAGCTCGGCGAGAATATCGGCATGGTGGCGCGCGCCATGGCGAATTTCGGCCTGTCCGAACTGCGCCTCGTCAGCCCCCGCGACGGCTGGCCGAGCGAGAAGGCACGCTCCGCCGCCAGCCGTGCCGATCACGTCATCGACGGCGCCAAGCTTTACGAAACGCTCGAAGAGGCGCTCGCCGATCTCAATTTCGTCTACGCGACCACCGCGCGCGACCGCGACGGCTTCAAACCCGTGCGCTCGCCGATCGTCGCCGCCCGGGAACTCCGCCACCGGTTCAAGGAGGGTGAGAAGGTCGGCATCATTTTCGGCCGCGAGCGTACCGGACTGACCAATGCCGAGGTCGCGCTTGCCGACGAGATCGTGACGTTCCCGGTCAATCCCGCCTTCGCTTCGCTGAACCTCGCCCAGGCAGTGCTGCTCATGTCCTATGAGTGGCTGAAGACCGGCATGACCTCCGAGGACGAGACGTCTTTCCAGGCGAGCCAGCAGCGTCCGGCGACGAAGGAGCAGTTGCATGGGCTCTGCGAGCATCTGGAAGAGGCGCTCGACGCGCGCAACTATTTCCGTTCCGCCGACAAAAAGCCGAAATTGGTCGAGAATCTGCGCGCGGTTCTGACCAGGCCATCCTTTACCGAATCGGAAATCCAGGTGCTGCGCGGCGTCATTTCATCGCTCGACCGTTTCACGCGGGAAAATCCGCGTGGCTCCGCCGCACCGCCCGGGCACAGCAGAAAAGAACAGGGCGGCGGTGACAAAGACTGAGCTGAAGCCCATCCTCGTCTTCGACAGCGGGATCGGTGGCCTGACGGTGCTGCGCGAGGCGCGCGTGCTGATGCCGGAGCGGCATTTCATCTATGTCGCAGACGATGCCGGTTTTCCCTATGGCGGCTGGGAGGAGGGCGCTCTGAAGGAGCGGGTGATCGCTCTTTTCGGTCGGCTGCTTGCCGAGCTTGATCCGGAAATCTGCATCATCGCCTGCAATACGGCCTTTACGCTCGTCGGCGCGGATCTGCGCGCCGCCTATCCGCAGATGACCTTCGTCGGCACTGTCCCGGCCATCAAGCCTGCGGCCGAGCGCACCCGTTCGGGTCTCGTTTCGGTGCTTGCGACGCCGGGTACCGTGAAGCGCGCCTACACCCGCGATCTCATCCAGTCCTTCGCCTCGCAATGTCACGTCAGGCTTGTCGGCTCGGAGAACCTCGCGCGCATGGCGGAAGCCTATATTCGTGGCGACGCATTGGCCGATGAGGCGGTCCTCGCCGAGATTGAGCCTTGCTTCGTGGAGGCGGAGGGAAAGAGAACCGATATCGTCGTGCTGGCCTGCACGCACTATCCTTTCATGTCCAATGTTTTCCGCCGGCTGGCGCCCTGGCCGGTGGACTGGCTGGATCCGGCCGAAGCGATCGCAAGGAGGGCGCGCTCCCTGGTGCCGCTGCCGAACGGGTTCGAACCATTGAACGGCGAGGATCCGGCGATCTTCACGTCAGGCAGGCCCGATTTCGCGACTCGCCGGCTGATGCAGGGCTTCGGGCTGAGAGTCATGGCGGATGCCGTATCTGCGGACCGGCGTGAACGGATCTAGATCGGCTGCCGGGCCGCCCGATTATTCCCTGTGGGTTTCGATATTCGGCGGCGCTTGGGGGCACGATCCATGCTAGGTGTTGCCCGTTTTGGCGGTCCAGGCGTGGCTGCGAATCAATCCGCGAAGATGAGGTAAGGATGAAAGTCGGCATCGACATGGGAACGACGTCCGAAGGGACTTCGGCCTCGCTCGATATCGAAGAGCTTCTGGCGACGCGTCTCCTCGTGCAAGGCAATTCCGGCTCCGGCAAGTCGCATCTGCTTCGCCGTCTGCTGGAACAATCCGCGCCCTGGGTGCAGCAGTGCATCATCGATCCGGAAGGCGATTTCGTCACGCTTGCCGACAAGTTCGGCCATGTGGTGATCGAGGGGGAGCGTACCGATGCGGAGCTCATCGGCATCGCCACCCGCATCCGTCAGCACCGCGTTTCCTGCGTGCTTTCTCTCGAAGGGCTGGATGTCGAGCAGCAGATGCGCAGCGCCGGCGTGTTTCTGAATGCGATGTTCGATGCGGACCGGGAATATTGGTATCCCGTTCTGGTGGTCGTCGACGAGGCGCAGATGTTCGCGCCGTCGGTCGGCGGCGACGTTTCGGAGGAAATACGCAAGGTTTCGCTCGGCGCAATGACCAATCTCATGTGCCGCGGCCGCAAGCGCGGCCTTGCCGGCGTCATCGCCACGCAGCGCCTGGCCAAGCTCGCCAAGAACGTTGCCGCCGAAGCCTCGAACTTCCTGATGGGACGCACCTTCCTCGACATCGACATGCTGCGCGCCGCCGATCTGCTCGGCATGGACCGGCGCACGGCCGAGATGTTTCGCGACCTGAAGCGCGGCTCCTTCGTGGCGCTCGGTCCGGCGCTTTCCCGTCGCCCGTTGAGGGTGACGATCGGTTCGGTCGAGACCTCGGCACGGTCGATGAGCCCGAAGCTGATGCCGCTGCCCGAAGCGCCCCAGGACGTGGCGGATCTGATCTTCACGCCCGACCCGGAGGAATTCACCCGCCCGGTCGTCCGCCGGACAGCGCCGCAGCCGCGCCCCGCGAGCGATATTCTCGCGGAGCTGTCGCGCCCAAGGCCCGAGCCCGGAGCGCCCGTGGAAGCCAAGCCGGCGCAACCGGAAATCTCGGCGGAGGAGAGGGAGGCGCTGATCGGCAGCCTCTTTGCCGAAATCGTCGCTAATCCGGAGGCCGCGTTCAGGCCCGATGCGGAGCTCTACCAGGATTTTCTCGTGCGCTGCCGCATTCGCCGCGTCCCCGGACCGGCACTCTCCTTGAGCGCATTCCGCCGCAAGATGGCCGTCGCCCGATCGGGCATCGATGCCGAGACGGCGGCAAGCGAGGATTGGGCCTCGGCGCTTGGATTGGCCGACCGGGTGACGGAAGACCTGCAGGCGGTTTTCCTGATGCTGGCACAGGCGGCCCTGCGCGGGCTGCCGTGCCCATCGGACGCCATGATCGCCCGTGCCTACGGAACGCATTCGGCCCGTCGCGCACGGCGATTGCTCGGCTATTTCGAAGAGCAGGGGCTCGTCGTGGTGCATGCGGATTTCTCCGGCAAACGCATCGTCGCTTTCCCCGATCTCGGCAAGGAAACGGCGCCGGGCGACGCCAATGCCCCGGACACGGGAGATTCAGCGCGCGCGGCCGCCGAGTGAGATTGCATTCGGAAGTACGGCTGAATTTGCCATTGTTCCTGTCATATTCCGTTGACAATTCGCCGCCCAGTGCTTAAAGACCCGCTCAACGCCGGGCAGTGATGCCCGGTGTTTCATTTGACATGTCCCGTGGTTTCTCCGGCAGCGATCGTGAGAGGCCTGTCAGAACCCCAAAAATGGGTTCAGAGGAGGGCGTGTTTCCTTGATCCGGTTTGGCAACAAACTGGTGTAACACCTTGAAAGGAAATACGATGAGCAAGCGCGAATCGTCCAAGTACAAAATTGACCGCCGTATGGGCGAAAACATCTGGGGTCGCCCGAAGTCCCCGGTGAACCGTCGCGAATATGGCCCGGGCCAGCACGGTCAGCGCCGCAAGTCCAAGCTTTCCGACTTCGGCGTGCAGCTGCGCGCCAAGCAGAAGCTGAAGGGCTACTACGGCGATATCCGTGAAAAGCAGTTCCGCGCGATCTTCGCCGAAGCATCGCGCCGCAAGGGCGACACCCCGGAGAACCTGGTCGGCCTGCTCGAATCGCGCCTCGACGCGATCGTTTACCGCGCCAAGTTCGTTCCGACGGTTTTTGCTGCGCGCCAGTTCGTCAACCATGGCCACGTCAAGGTCAACGGCGTTCGCGTCAACATCGGTTCCTACCGCTGCAAGCCGGGCGACGTCATCGAAGTCAAGGAAAAGTCCAAGCAGCTCGTTACGGTTCTGGAAGCCGTACAGCTCGCCGAGCGCGACGTTCCTGATTACATCGAAGCCGATCACAACAAGATGGTCGCGACCTTCGTTCGCGTTCCCGCTCTCTCCGACGTGCCGTACCCGGTCGTCATGGAGCCGCACCTGGTCGTCGAATTCTATTCGCGTTAATCGGGCTTCGCCTGAAAGAATTTGGAAAACCGCCCGGAGACGGGCGGTTTTTTTGTACGAAGTTGCCGGTCGAATCCCATAAGCTGGACGCGGGTGCAGGACGGAGTGTCCTGACCGAGACCGCTTCCGAAGTGAGAAGTGCCGTATGCGCGAGCCGAAACCGCAAGAAGACCTCCAGGCGATCATCGACGACATCTATCGGGAACTGACGCCGCGCCTCGGCGAAGGGAAGGTCGCGGACTATATCCCTCAGCTCGCACGCGTCGATGCCCGTCACTTCGGCATGGCGATCGTCACGACGGGTGGCGAGGTCTATCGCGTCGGCGATGCGGAGATGCCGTTCTCCATTCAGAGCATCTCCAAGGTGTTCACGCTCACGCTGGCGCTGGGCAAGCACGGCGAAAACATATGGAACCGGGTGGGGCGAGAGCCTTCGGGCTCGGCCTTCAATTCGATCGTCCAGCTCGAGCATGAGGGTGGCAAGCCGCGCAACCCCTTCATCAATGCCGGCGCGATCAGGATAAGCGACCTCATTCTCGCCGGCCACACGCCGAAGGAACTGATCGGCGAGATCGTTCGCTTCGTTCGTTACCTCGCGGATGACGAGAACATCGTGATCGACCACGAAGTCGCACGCTCGGAGACAGCGACCGGATACCGCAACATCGCGCTTGCGAATTTCATGCGGTCCTTCGGCCGGCTCGATCATCCGGTCGAGCACGTGCTTGGCGTCTATTTCCATCATTGCGCGCTCGCCATGACCTGCAGCCAGCTCGCCAAGGCCGGGCTGTTTCTAGCCGCCGGCGGCACCAACCCGCTGACCGGACATTCGGTCGTGTCGCGCCAGCGCGCGCGGCGGATCAATGCGCTTATGCTCACCTGCGGCCATTATGACGGCTCCGGCGATTTTGCCTACCGCGTCGGTCTGCCGGGGAAGAGCGGCGTCGGCGGCGGCATCATGGCGGTGGCGCCGGGCAAGGCATCCATTGCCGTCTGGTCGCCGGGACTCAACGATTACGGCAATTCGCTGCTGGGGTCGCTGGCGCTGGAGATGCTGGCTGCGCGTACGGGTTGGTCGGTGTTCGGGCCGTAAGCACGCGGAATGCAGCCGCCCCTCATCCCGCTGCCGCGACCTTCTCCCCGCAGGCGGGGAGAAGGGGACTCGCGGCACCACCTTCGCCACCATGACCATGACCGCCTGCGAACCATCGGGCACGTCCTCTCCCCGTGCGCGGGGAGAGGGTTAGGGTGAGGGGCAAACTGGTTGAGGCCAAGGCTCGCACGCCCGTTTTTTCTTGATCTTCCCGGCCGGACGGGGCAAGTGCTGCTTCAGAAAACAGAGCGCAACCTGCGCTCTGCACAATCCGAGATTGCCGCCATGGAACTCGCACAATCCTCCCCGGACGAGACAGACAGCGTCATTGTCGATGACGCCGCCTTCGAAGGTGCGGCCCATCCGCTTTTTTCGCGCATGCCGTCCTCCGTCTCCTTCAACAAGCTGCGCAAGCGCCTGCTCAGACAGGTGCGCCAGGCGCTCGACGATTTCGGCATGCTCAAGGGCTCCAGGCGCTGGCTTGTCGGGGTGTCGGGTGGAAAGGACAGCTACAGCCTGCTGGCGCTGCTCATGGATCTGCAGTGGCGGGGTCTGCTTCCCGTCGAACTCGTCGCCTGCAATCTGGATCAGGGGCAGCCGAACTTTCCGAAGCATGTCCTGCCCGACTATCTCCGGTCGATCGGCGTCAAGCACCGCATCGAATACCGCGACACCTATTCGATCGTGAAGGAGAAGGTGCCGGCGGGCGCGACCTATTGTTCGCTCTGTTCGCGGCTTCGGCGCGGCAATCTTTATCGCATCGGCCGGGAGGAGGGCTGCGACGCATTGGTGCTTGGCCACCATCGGGAGGACATCCTCGAGACCTTCTTCATGAACTTTTTCCATGGCGGGCGCCTGGCGTCGATGCCGGCGAAGCTTCTCAACGATGAGGGCGATCTGACGGTCTTGCGGCCGCTTGCCTATGCTGCGGAAGACGATCTTGCGAAATTCGCCGCGGCCATGGAGTTCCCGATCATTCCCTGCGACCTCTGTGGTTCGCAGGACGGGCTCGAGCGCAACGCGATGAAGGCGATGCTTGCGGATATCGAGCGGCGCATGCCGGGCCGCAAGGACACGATGCTGCGCGCGCTCGGACACGTGAACGCCTCGCATCTGCTCGACCCGAAGCTTTTCGACTTTCAATCCCTCTCTCCGGAGCCCAAAGAATGAGCCATTCCGTCGACATCGCCGCACTTGCCAACCTGCTGCAGGAAGCGGCGGTAAAGGAAATCCTTCCGCGCTTTCGCAATCTCGGCTCCGGCGATGTGCGGATGAAGTCGGAAGCGATCGACCTGGTGACGGAAGGCGACGAGGCCGCCGAGAGGCTGATCAAGGCGAAGATCGACGCGATTGCGCCGGGGGCCGCGTTCATCGGCGAGGAATCCGTCGCCGCCGATCCGGCGCTCCTCGACAAGCTCGCCGGTGCCGATCTCGCGATCGTCGTCGATCCGATCGACGGCACCTTCAATTTCGCGGCCGGCCTGCCGCTCTTCGGTGTGATGGCGAGCGTCGTCGCCGGGGGAGAGACCGTCGCCGGGATCATCTACGATCCGCTCGGCAACGACTGGGTCATCGCCGAGCGGGGCTCCGGCGCGTGGATGTGCCGGCCCGACGGCACGCAGGAGAGACTGTCGGTCACAGCCGGGGTCACCGTCGAAAACATGGTGGGCGTCGCATCGGCCGGGTTCTACGCGCAGGCCGAGCGCCGCATCGTCATGGGCAATATGGCGAAGGTCCGCATGGCCACGAGCTATCGCTGCGCGGCGCATGAATACCGCATCTTCGCCGGCGGTCATCTGCACTTCCTGATGTATCAGAAGCTTATGCCGTGGGACCACCTTGCCGGCACCCTGATCGCCGAGGAAGCCGGCGCCTATGCGGCCCGTTTCGACGGCTCACGTTATCTGCCCGCGCATACGAATGGCGGGCTGCTTCTGGCGACCGACAGGGATAGCTGGGAGGAGTTGCGGCGGGAGGTCTTCACCGTCTGATCGGAAAAGACCACCCTTTACATGACAGAGGCCGCCCGGTCTTTCCGGGCGGCCTCTGTCATTAGACCCAATGCAATCCGGACGGAAAACCGTTCACATTTTTCCTGGAAGCGCTCTAAAGGTGTCCGCCGCCGTGTTCGTGCGTCGCATCGCTGTCGCCCGGATGGGTGAACAGCTTTCCATTCTCCGCCCAGAGCGTCGCCAGGATGGTCAGCAGGCCGAATAAGGCGTAGCCGCCGAAGAGCGGCTGCAGCGTGCCGTCGAAGAGCTGGCCGACGGCACCGCCGATCAGCGCACCGCCGGTGGTGGAGACGAAACCCGTGACGGCGGTTGCCGTACCCGCCAGATGTCCCATCGGCTCGAGGCTGATGGCGGTGAAGTTGGTGGCGATAACGGCGAAGAACATCAGCAATAGCGAAAACAGGAGATAGCTGATGGCGAAGGCCGGAGTGCCTGCGAGCGACAGGACGTAACCGATCGCAGCAAAGAGGGTGAAGAGGATCATCGCGGCATGCGAGATGCGGCGCATGCCGAAACTGCGTACGAAATAGCCGTTGGCGAAGTTCGCGACCGCTATCCCGCCGGCAGTGCCCGCAAAGGCGATCGGCATCCAGTCGCTGAGGTTGTAGACCTCGCCGAAGACCTGCTGAACGCTGACCACATAGGCGCAAATGACGGCGGTAAACAGGGTCATTCCGATCATGTAGCCGCAGGTGATGCGGTTCGTGAGCACCGTGCGGAATCCGGAAAGGACCGCGCCCACCGATAGCGGCAGACGTTCCTCCTTCGGCAGGGACTCCTTCATCCGTGTCAGCGCCCAGACAAACAGGGCGGCGCCGACGACGCCGATCAGGATGAAGATCCAGTGCCAGTCGGCATAGGCGATCACCACCTGGCCAAGTGTCGGCGCGACGATCGGCACGATCATGAAGACGATCATGACGTAGGACATGACGCGCGCCATGTCGCGGCCGCCGAAACAGTCGCGGACGATCGCCATGGTCGTGATGCGCACTGCGGCACCGCCGATCCCCTGGATGAAGCGGAGCAGGAGCAGCGTCTCGATGCTTTCGACCCAGGAGGCGGCGAACATCGACAGGCTGAAGAGCGCAAGGCCGCCAAGGAGAACGGACCGGCGCCCGAAGGCATCCGAGAGACTCCCGAAGAATATCTGGGAGAGGCCGAAGCCCAGGAAGAAGACGCCGATCACGAGTTGCGTATCGTTGGCGTTGGCAACGTCGAGCGTCTGGCCGATGCTTGGCAGAGCCGGCAGCATGCTGTCGATCGCGAGCGCAATGCTCGCGGTCATGACCGCAATGGTGACGATGAATTCGACAAGGCCCATTCCGAGGCGCGCGGCGCCCGAGGCCTGATCGGCGTGGCCCGATGATTGTTCACCGAGCGAAGACTGTTGGGAAACGGAAGTCATGTTGAAAATATCCAAAATGGACTGGGAGGAAAAATCGGTGTCCTGGAGCCAATCCGGCTAGCCGGCCGGATTGTGCGGTTTGAAGAGCTTGCCGCCCTCTGCGATCAGCACGCAGACAAGCGCGACGACGGCGACCGTGAAGAAGCCGACCGCAAGGGGCGTGACGCTGTTATTGAAGGCCTGGCCGATGAAGGCGCCGATGATTCCGCCGCCGATCGTCTGCGTGAAGCCGAGAACGGAAGAGGCGGTGCCGGCCACGTGGCCGAGCGGCTCCATCGCCATGGCGTTGAAGTTGGCGGCGATCAGCCCGAACTGGAACATGGTGGCGGCATGTAGGAGCATGAAAAGCGGCAAAGGCAGCGGCCCGATCAATGAAGCCGACATCCAGATGAAACTCGCCAGCGTGAAGCCGAGAAGTGCTGCATGCGACAATGCCCGCATCCCGAACGTCCGGACGAGTCGCGAATTGGTGAAGGAGGCGACCGCCATCATGCCGGCGAAAGCGGCGAAGACGGCCGGAAACCAGACGCCAAGACCATAGACGCCGACGAGAATCTGCTGCGCCGAGTTGATGAAACCGAAGAGAGCGCCGAGGAGGGCCGACGTCGCGAGCGTATAGAACAGCGCCAGCCGGTTCGTCAGCACGATGCGGAAGCCCGCAAGTATGGACGAGGCCGTGAAGGGGCGCCGGTTGGCGGGAGCCAAAGTCTCCCGAAGGCGCAAGGCGACCGGAAGCGCTACAGCAACCGCGAACAGAGCGATCACGACGAAGATCATGTGCCACTCGGAAAAGAGCATGATCAATTGTCCGATGCTCGGTGCGATGACCGGGACGATCATGAACACCATCATCACCAGCGACATGATCTCGGCCATCTGCCGCCCGCCATAGACATCGCGCACGATGGAAACGGTGATGACACGGGTTGCAGCCGCGCCTATGCCCTGCACAAGCCGAAGGAACAGGAGTGCCCCGAAGGTCGGTACGAACACGATCGCAAGAGCGCTGACGCCGTAAAGTGCCAGCCCGCCCAACAACGGTGCCCTTCGCCCGAAGCGATCGGACAGCGGGCCGAAGAAGAGCTGCGCGAACCCCATGCCGAGCAGGTAGGCGGTTATGACGTATTGCCGATGGTTCTCATCCGCCACGCCGAGGCTCGCGCCGATTTCCTGCAGCCCCGGCAGCATGATGTCGATCGAGATCGCGTTGATGGACATCAGCATGGCCATCAATGCAATGAACTGGACTTTCGTCAGTCCGGAGATGGTGGCGGCTTGGTCTATGGGCCTTGTCATTTCATACATCCTGCCGGCTGCAGCTTTCCTGCAGCCGGTTCTTCGCCACGCCGAGCCAGTGCGTGGCACGTTTCGCAATGATTTGGATCTGCTGAATAAACTCAGTCTTTTGTTGTGTCGGATCGAAAAGGACGCAGTACTTGCCGGTGGAAATCGGAGCAGGCCGCACCCCGGACAGGGCTGCATGCGAGACCGCGCGCCCGCTCGTCCATGGCGATTCATGATTGGCGTGAATTTCGCCGCCCGCTCATGAAGCGTATTGAAAATTAGATGCGCGGCATATTGCTTCGGAATCAAAAAAGGCGGTTACCCGCCTTTTCCGATCATCGCGAAGATGCGGTTCGGAAGTGTCAGGCGGCGCCCTTGACGGAGATACCCTGTCCCTGAAGAAGCGACTGCAACTCGCCAGCCTGGAACATTTCCCGCACGATGTCGCAACCGCCGACGAATTCGCCCTTTACATAAAGCTGCGGAATGGTCGGCCAGTTGGAATAATCCTTGATGCCCTGGCGCAGATCGGCATCGGCGAGCACGTTGATGCCCTTATAGTCGACGCCGACGTAATCCAGGATCTGCACCACCTGGCCGGAGAAACCACACTGCGGAAACTGCGGCGTTCCCTTCATGAAAAGAACGACGTCGTTGCTCTTGACCTCGTTATCGATGAAATCGTTGATTCCGCTCATCTCGTCTTCCTTCCTGCGCCGGTTTCAAGGACCGGATATCGATTAGGGTCTAGATAGCACGCATGGACGTGGTTTTCACCACCCAATCGCAAAATTATTGATGGTCCCTCAAAGTTCGGCTTCCGCACCACTCTCGGGGCGGGATGAGGCTTAGAACACGTGATCTAGGCCGAGCGGCGGCGCAGTTTGCTCCGGGAAGCCGCGGTCCGGCGACGGCTCACCTGCTTCTTTGCCGGTTTACGGAAGGCCGCCTCGACGATGTCAGCCAGTATGCCGCCTGACTTGGCTTTCCTGCTTCGCCGTTTCGCCCGCTTGGCCGCGGTTCCGGTCGCTCTGGTTTTCTTGAGGATCTCTTTCAACGCGCTGTCAACGACCCCGCTTACGAGCTCCTTGATCAGGTCGGCCATTTCCGTCTTACTCCGGCGCGCTGGTTTGAAGGGCAAGTGCATGGAGTATGCCGCCCATGTTGCCCTTCAAGGCATTGTAGACCATCTGGTGCTGCTGCACGCGCGTCTTGCCACGAAACGCTTCGGCCACGACTTCGGCGGCATAGTGGTCGCCGTCGCCGGCCAGATCACGAATCGTGACCTTTGCGCCGGGAATCCCGGCCTTGATCATGTCTTCGATATCGCCTGGTGCCATGGGCATGATACGCCAACTCCCTTGTTATTCTTGCGGCGCGGCCGCATTGCCGCCGCCCGCTATGAGCTCAAGGGAAACACGATTCAGGGGCCGAAGGCAAATGCTGTTTCGGCCACCTGCCGGCCGGCGGGTCAATTGTCCGGTGCGAGATCGCCGCCCATGTAATTGGGGAACCACGCTTCATGTGCGGAACGCAATTCATCGACGGATACGGGCCTGGCGTCTCCGAGCTGCACCGCATTCCCGCCTGTCCTGCCGATCACCGGCAGCGCAACGCCGGCGGCTTTTGCACGTGCGGCCACCGTCTCGGCCGAACCCTCGGCCACGGTTACGACATAGCGGCCCTGGTCTTCGCCGTAGAAGACCGGGATCGGGTCGTGTTCCGCAGGTGCATCGATCGTCGCGCCGATGCCGGAAGCGATGGCCATCTCGGCGACGGCGAGCGCAAGTCCGCCCGAGGAACAATCGTGCACGGCCGTAACCAGGCCGTCCTCGATCAAGCCGCGAACGAAATCGCCGACCTTGCGTTCATGGCCGAGGTCGACATGCGGCGCCGGACCGTCGGTGCGGCCGTGTATATCGCGCATGTAGACCGACTGGCCGATATGCGTTCCCCAGCTCTCCGGAGCGCCGGCGAGCAGGATGGTTTCGTTCGCCGCCGCAAAGCGAATCCGCGCCATCTTCGACCAGTCGCGGACGAGGCCGACGCCTCCGATGGTGGGGGTCGGCAGGATCGCCTGGCCGTTGGTCTCGTTGTAGAGCGAGACGTTGCCGGAGACGATCGGGAAGTCGAGTGCCTGGCAGGCTTCGCCGATGCCTTTGATCGCATGGACGAGCTGGCTCATGATCTCCGGCCGTTCGGGATTACCGAAGTTCAAATTATCGGTCGCGGCGAGCGGCAGCGCGCCGGTCGCAGTCAGGTTTCGCCAGCACTCGGCGACCGCCTGCTTGCCGCCCTCGAACGGATCGGCTTCGACATAGCGCGGCGTAACGTCCGAAGAAAAGGCAAGTGCCTTCGTCTCATGGCCCTCGACGCGGATCACGCCGGCGTCGCCGCCCGGCAGCTGCAGCGAATTGCCCTGGATCAGCGTGTCATATTGCTCATAGACCCAGCGGCGCGAGGAATTGTTGGCGGAGCCGACGAGCTTCAGAAGCGCATCGGAAACATCAGCCTGCGGGACGTCGTTGGTGGCGAGCGGCGAGGGTGCCCTTGCCGGCGTCCAGGGGCGGTCGTATTCCGGCGCCTCGTCGCCGAGCTCCTTGATCGGCAGGTTCGCCACTTCTTCGCCCTGGTGCAGGATGCGGAAACGCAGATCGTCGGTGGTCTTGCCCACGATCGCGAAATCGAGGCCCCATTTGACGAAGATCGCCTTGGCTTCCTCTTCCTTTTCCGGGCGCAGCACCATCAGCATGCGCTCCTGGCTTTCGGAAAGCATCATCTCGTAAGCCGTCATGCGCTCTTCGCGCACCGGCACCTTGTCGAGATCGAGTTCGATGCCGAGATCGCCCTTGGCGCCCATTTCGACGGCCGAGCAGGTGAGGCCGGCAGCGCCCATGTCCTGGATCGCAATGACCGCGCCGGTCTGCATCAGCTCCAGGCAGGCTTCGAGCAGGCATTTCTCGGTGAAGGGGTCGCCAACCTGAACGGTCGGGCGCTTCTCCTCGATCGACTCGTCGAACTCGGCCGATGCCATCGTCGCACCGCCGACACCGTCGCGTCCGGTCTTGGCGCCGAGATACACGACCGGGAGGCCGACGCCTTCCGCCTTCGAGTAGAAGATCGCGTCGGTCTTGGCGAGCCCCGCCGCGAAGGCATTGACGAGGATGTTGCCATTGTAGCGCGCGTCGAACTCGACTTCGCCGCCGACCGTCGGCACGCCGAAGGAATTGCCGTAGCCGCCGACGCCTGCAACGACGCCCGAGACGAGGTGGCGGGTCTTCGGGTGATCCGGCGAACCGAACCGCAGCGCGTTCATCGCCGCTACCGGACGCGCACCCATCGTGAAGACATCACGCAGGATGCCGCCGACGCCCGTTGCCGCTCCCTGGTAGGGTTCGATGTAGGAGGGATGGTTGTGGCTCTCCATCTTGAAGACGACGCAGTCACCGTCGTCGATGTCGACAACGCCGGCGTTCTCGCCAGGGCCCTGGATGACGCGCGGCCCCTTGGTCGGAAGCGTGCGCAGCCATTTCTTCGAGGATTTGTAGGAGCAATGCTCGTTCCACATCGCCGAGAAGATGCCAAGCTCCGTAAAGGTCGGCTCGCGCCCGATCAGGTTCAGGATGCGTTCGTATTCGTCGGGCTTGAGCCCGTGCGAGGCGATCAGGTCCGGGGTGATTGGGCGGGTGTTGGAAATCGTCATCGTCGACCGTCAAATCCTTCGGGCGGCGCGCAGCCCTCGCTTCAAGGGAAGGCGCGTGCGTACCGCAACGTAACAGGGGCGCTTT
>Ga0209281_1000506_pt1 | contig 51753 bp, 43 predicted proteins | sample MedtruBG_FD_187514 | JGI IMG/M metagenome (GOLD analysis project Ga0209281, IMG submission 187514) | Root nodule microbial communities of legume samples collected from California, USA - Medicago truncatula BG (SPAdes) (version 2) | ecosystem: Host-associated > Plants > Roots > Nodule | place... | reverse complement strand
ACGGAGATCCCGCCCCACTCGAACATCCCCAGGTTACCCGGGAAGACCAGCGTGCCCTGCTCAGACGGCGGCGTGAAGATGCCTTCATAGCGCAGCTGGTGGAACATCACGCGGCACACCAGCTGGTCAAACATGGTGGCACCCCACATGTCTGCACCGCTGAGGTCTTTCTTCGGACGGAAGCTCAGGTCAGAGAACGGCTGCGTTTTGCTGACGTAATCACCTTTAGCCGCACCCTGCGGAACCGGTTTTTCCGGCGCAGGCACAACCAGCTTGCCGTTGCTGCGATCCAGCACGAAGATGTTCCCGGTTTTCGCCGGGGCGTAAATTACCGGAACGGTTTTACCGTCAACGGTAATGTCCGCCAGCGTCGGCTGGGACGGCATATCCATATCCCACAGATCGTGGTGTACGGTCTGGTAGCTCCACGCCAGCTTGCCGGTGGTCGCGTTCAGCGCCACGATCGCGCTCGCATAACGCTCCTGCTCCGGCGTGCGGTTACCGCCCCAGATATCCGGGGTGGTGACACCCATCGGCAGGTAGACCAGGTCCAGCTTCGCGTCATACGCGGCCGGTGCCCAGGAGTTTGGCGAGTTAAAGGTAAAGGTGTGCTCGTCCGATGGGATCGCGTTTGGATCTTTCGCGCCCGGGTCGAAGGCCCACAGCAGTTTACCGGTATTTACGTCGAAACCGCGGATAACGCCGGAGGTTTCACGCGTGGAGAAGTTGTCCGTTACCGAACCGGCAATCACGATGGTTTTATCGGTGATGATTGGCGGTGAGGTTGGCTCATACAGGCCCGGCGTAGTGTCCGGCATGTTGGTCTGCAGGTTCAGGACACCTTTGTTGGCAAAGGTTTCGCACAGCTTGCCCGTTTCGGCGTTAATTGCGAACAGGCGTCCATCGTTCACCGGCAGCATAATGCGGCGAGGGCAGTCGGCGATGACTTCCGGGCTGGCATTATCGGCGCGCGCTTCATGGTAAGACACGCCGCGGCAGGTCACGTGCTGGAAGGACGGATTAGAATTCAGCTGCGGATCGAAGTGCCATTTTTCTTTACCGGTGGCCGCGTCGAGCGCGAACAGACGCTGGTGCGCCGTACACAGGTAAAGCATGTCGCCCACTTTAATCGGCGTCACTTCGTTGGTCAGTTCGCCCGGATCGTTCGGCATTTTCAGGTCGCCGGTACGGAATACCCAGGCTTCTTTCAGGTTCTTCACGTTGTCCGCGTTGATCTGCTTCAGCGGAGAGTAGCGTTGACCTTCCTGGTTACGACCGTAGGCAGGCCAGTCGCCGTCCGCAACCTGCGAGATCGCGGCAGCAGGCGTTGATTCCGCGTTCAGCGTACCGTTGATTTCCTGCGGATCGTTAAAACCGGCCCAGGTCAGGATGCCGCCGGTAATCAGCAGCGCAACGACCAGACCGGCTACAGCACCGCTGGACGGCACAATCAGGCGACGCCAGACGAACGGCAGGATCAGCCAGATACCAAAGAAGACCAGGATGTCACTGCGCGGCGTCAGTGCCCAGAAGTCGAACCCGACTTCCCAGACGCCCCAGATCATGGTGGCGAGGAGTAATGCGGCATACAGCCACAGTGCAGATTGTTTCCTACGCAACAGCAGGACGGTTACGGCAACCATAACCAGACCCGCTATCGGGTAGTACCAGGAGCCGCCTAAAGCGACCAGCCAGACGCCACCGATTAACAGATAGAGCGCGCAGAAGGCTGCGAACGCTGCTGTTAATGTCACCAGTAGACGCGGCTGTTTAGAGTTTGTTTCAGCCATAGAAAGTGTACTCGTCAGTTTTTGTTAATAATTTGCTAGCAACTAATTATAGGTATTAACAAGTGTGATCGGAATCACAAAATTTGCTTTTATAACTCATACGCCAGGCTTATCCATTTGCTGGTATAATGGCTGGCTTGCGTATCGATGCCGGAAATATACTCCCCTGCATTGAGAGATTTTCATTAAAATCATATGGTTAGTAATATGAAACATACTGTTGAAGTGATGATCCCGGAAGCCGAGATCAAAGCGCGTATCGCCGAACTGGGTCATCAAATCACCGAACATTACAAGGACAGCGGCAGCGAAATGGTGCTGGTGGGTCTGTTACGTGGCTCTTTCATGTTCATGGCCGACCTGTGCCGTGAAGTGCAGGTGTCCCATGAGGTCGATTTTATGACCGCCTCCAGCTACGGCAGCGGCATGTCCACAACCCGTGATGTGAAAATCCTGAAAGATCTGGATGAAGATATTCGTGGCAAAGATGTGTTGATCGTCGAAGACATCATCGACTCCGGCAACACGCTCTCTAAGGTGCGCGAGATCCTGAGCCTGCGTCAGCCTAAATCGCTGGCGATCTGTACGCTGCTGGATAAACCTGAGCGCCGTGAAGTGCAGGTGCCGGTTGAGTTTGTTGGCTTCTCTATTCCGGACGAATTCGTCGTCGGTTATGGCATCGACTACGCGCAGCGCTATCGCCATCTGCCGTATGTTGGCAAGGTTGTGATTCTCGACGAGTAAAACGTATTGGGTGCGGTCTGATGCCCTCACCCCGTCCCTCTCCCACAGGGAGAGGGCGAAAATCCCCGGCTTTGTTTATTTATGGTTCACATGCTTAAGCTTGAGGTTGGCAATCCCCGATCGGTAACGCTGCTCCAGCGTTTCGCGGTTGGTGGCGGTCACTTCCAGGTTGCGCAGCAGGCCATCGTGAATACCGTACGCCCAGCCGTGGATGGAAACCTTCTGCCCACGTTTCCAGGCTGACTGCATAATCGTCGAGTGGCCCAGGTTATAAACCTGCTCCATTACGTTCAGCTCGCACAGGGTGTCGAGACGGCGCTCCTGCGGCATCTCGCCCAGCAGTGAGCTATGTTTGAACCAGATATCGCGGATGTGCAGCAGCCAGTTATCGATTAACCCCAGTTCGGTATTTTCGATCGCCGCCTGCACGCCGCCGCAGCCGTAGTGGCCGCAAATAATGATGTGCTCAACTTCCAGCACGTCAACAGCATACTGAACGACAGAAAGGCAGTTAAGATCGGTGTGAATGACGAGGTTGGCAACGTTACGGTGAACAAAGAGTTCGCCAGGTTCGAGACCGGTCAGGCGCTCTGCCGGTACGCGGCTATCGGAACATCCAATCCATAGAAAGCGCGGGTTCTGCGCTTGCGACAGCTTCCCGAAAAATCCGGGGTCTTCTTCAACCAGCATCTTTGACCATAGTGCATTGTTGCTGATGAGTGTATCTATGTCATTCATGGACGTTAACGGCCTGTAACCAAGTAATTGCGTTGCGCTACTATAGGGTAACCCGACTTTTAATGAAACCACACAACGTGTGTCAGAACTATAGGTAAGTTAAATTCATGGCGATTGCACTGGAGCTTGAGCAGCTTAAAAAAACCTATCCGGGCGGCGTTCAGGCGCTGCGCGGAATAGATCTTAAGGTCGAAGCGGGAGATTTCTACGCGCTTCTGGGACCGAACGGGGCGGGGAAATCCACCACTATCGGAATCATCAGCTCGCTGGTGAACAAAACATCCGGCCGGGTGAGCGTGTTTGGTTACGATCTGCAAAAGGACGTGGTCAACGCCAAGCGCCAACTGGGGCTGGTACCGCAGGAATTCAATTTTAACCCGTTCGAGACGGTGCAGCAGATTGTCGTCAATCAGGCTGGCTACTACGGCGTTGAACGCAAAGAGGCGCTTGAGCGCAGCGAAAAGTACCTTAAGCAGCTCGATCTGTGGGAAAAGCGTAACGAACGTGCGCGCATGTTGTCCGGTGGGATGAAGCGCCGCCTGATGATTGCCCGAGCGCTGATGCACGAGCCGAAGCTGCTTATCCTCGATGAACCGACCGCAGGCGTGGATATTGAACTGCGCCGCTCCATGTGGGGCTTCCTGAAGGATCTGAACGATAAAGGCACCACCATTATTCTGACTACGCACTACCTCGAAGAGGCGGAAATGCTGTGCCGCAACATCGGCATCATCCAGCACGGCGAGCTGGTGGAAAACACCTCGATGAAAGATCTGCTCTCCAAGCTGAAATCAGAAACCTTTATTCTCGACCTCGCGGCGAAAAGCCCGCTGCCGAAGCTGGAAGGGTACAACTATCGCCTGGTGGATACCTCAACGCTGGAAGTGGAAGTGCTGCGCGAGCAGGGCGTCAACAGCGTCTTCTCTCAGCTGAGCGCCCAGGGCGTTCAGGTGCTGAGCATGCGTAACAAAGCGAACCGACTGGAAGAGCTGTTTGTCTCTCTGGTGCATCAAAAACAAGGAGACAAGGCATGACGCATCTTTTCTGGGTGGCGCTGAAAAGCATCTGGGCAAAAGAGATTAACCGCTTTATGCGCATCTGGGTGCAAACCCTGGTGCCACCGGTGATCACCATGACGCTCTACTTCATCATTTTCGGCAACCTGATCGGTTCCCGCATTGGTGAGATGCACGGCTTTAGCTACATGCAGTTCATCGTGCCGGGTCTGATCATGATGGCGGTGATCACCAACGCCTACGCCAACGTGGCATCGTCGTTCTTCAGCGCCAAGTTTCAGCGCAATATCGAAGAGCTGCTGGTGGCCCCGGTGCCAACGCACGTGATCATCGCCGGCTACGTGGGCGGCGGCGTGGCGCGCGGCCTCTGTGTCGGCATTCTGGTGACGGCGATTTCGCTGTTCTTCGTGCCGTTCCAGGTCCATTCGTGGCTGTTCGTGGCGCTGACGCTGCTGCTGACGGCGATCCTGTTCTCGCTGGCCGGATTGCTGAATGCGGTATTCGCCAAAACGTTTGATGACATCAGCCTTATCCCGACCTTCGTGCTGACGCCGCTGACCTATCTGGGCGGGGTGTTCTACTCCCTGACGCTGCTGCCGCCGTTCTGGCAGGCGCTGTCGCACCTGAACCCGATTGTCTACATGATCAGCGGCTTCCGCTTTGGCTTCCTTGGCATTACCGATGTGCCGCTGTTCACTACGGTGGCCGTGCTGGCGGTGTTTATTATCGCCTTCTACCTGCTGTGCTGGTATCTGATCCAGCGCGGACGCGGGCTGCGTAGCTAACCTTCCGCCCGGCAGACATTCTGTTTGCCGGGCACTTTTCTTTGACAGTTATCACCCTAAGCTAACCTTCACTTCGCTAAACTACTTGCCTGCTAAGGAGGAAGTTATGCTGGGATGGGTTATTACCTGCCATGATGAACAGGCGCAGGTTATGCTGGATAAGCTTGAAGCCAGGTTTGGCCCGCTGCCGCAGTGCCGTGCGGTGAATTACTGGCGGGGTTTGAGCACCAATATGCTCAGCCGGATGATGTGCGACGCCCTGCATGAAACCGACACCGGCAATGGCGTGATCTTTCTGACCGATAAATCCGGCGCGGCGCCTTACCGTTCTGCAGCGCTGTTAAGCCACAAGCACGAGAACTGCGAAGTCATTTCCGGCATTAACTACGCGCTGCTGGAAGCGATGTATCCTCTGCGTGACACCCTAACCAGCGCTGCATTCCGCAATGCTATTGTTGATAAGCACATTCCCGGCGTGAGCAGCCTGTGGCACCAGCAGCAGAAAAACCCGCCGTTTGTTCTGCTTCATGACCTGTATAAGAATTAAACATTGGTATTGATGTCGCTTTTGTTACAATGGCGATTGATTTCCCGTGTCGATTTATATCCCATGTTCATGCGCGTTATTTTCCTGCTTTTGCTGCTGGTTTCCGGCGGCGCCTCGGCCAGTTTAATTAGCCAACAAGGGCTACCTGCCCGCTATATGCAAACCACGGAAGATGCGGCCATCTGGGCGCAGGTGGGGAATAATGTGATCAACGTCGGCAACGTCCGTGCCGGGCAGATCCTGGCCGTTGTGCCGACTTCCGCAGACTACTACGAGTTTCGTTTTGGCTTCGGCACGGGGTTTATCGATAAAGATCACCTTGAAAATGTCCAGGGAAAACAGCGTGTAGAGGACAGCCTGGGCGATCTCAACAAACCGTTGAGCAATCAGAATCTTATCACCTGGAAAGACACCCCGGTGTACAACGCCCCCAACAGCGGGAGCGCACCGTTTGGTACGATGAGCCCGAATCTCCGCTACCCCATTCTGAACAAGCTCAAAGATCGCCTGAACCAGACCTGGTATCAAATCCGCATCGGTAACCGTCTGGCGTGGATCAGCAGCCTGGACGCGCAGGAGGATAGCGGCCTTCCGGTGCTGACATACCATCATATCCTGCGGGATGAAGAGAACACGCGCTTTCGGCATACCTCCACGACCACCAGCGTAAGGGCGTTCAATAACCAGATGGCCTGGCTACGCGATCAGGGCTACACCACGCTGACGATGTACCAGCTGGAAGGGTACGTGCGTAACAAAATGAACCTGCCTGCGAAATCGGTGGTGATCACCTTTGATGATGGCCTTAAATCGGTGAGCCGCTATGCGTATCCCATCCTGAAGGAGTACGGCTTTAACGCCACCGCGTTTATTATCTCTTCCCGCATTAAGGGGCGTCCGCAGAAGTGGGACCCTAAATCGCTGCAGTTTATGAGCGTGCAGGAGATTAAGGGGATTCAGGATGTGTTCGATATTCAGTCCCACACCCACTTCCTGCATCGCGTGGACGGTTATAAGCATCCGATTCTCCTGAGCCGAAGCTATCACGTGATCCTGTTTGATTTTGAGCGCTCGCGGCGCGCGCTGGCGCAGTTCAACCCGCACGTGCTCTATCTTTCGTATCCCTTCGGCGGCTACGACAATAAAGCGATAAAGGCGGCGAACGACGCCGGTTTCCATCTGGCGGTGACCACGGTGAAGGGGAAGGTGAAGCCGGGTGATAATCCGTTCTTATTGAAGCGCCTGTATATTTTAAGAACGGACTCGCTGGAGACGATGTCGCGGCTGATCAGTAATCAGCCGCAGGGGTAGGTTATTCGTAGGTGGTCTGGAAGGTCACGGTGGTACCGAATACACCGACGGTTACCGGGTCGCTGCCAATTTTAACCAGCCTGGCCCAAATTGATTTGTCTACAGTAGTGACGGGATCGCCATACTGTGCTCCCTCTGCTATGACGCGTTTGGAGCTCTCTGCAGGAACCGGGTAATTATCACTGTAATTATCGAAAATCTGCACGCCGACGCCGCCTGCCGCGGTGACACCACCATTACTCTCGACGGTGTTGGTAAAAGATTTCTTATCTGACGTTGTATGGGTGGATGAGAGAGTGTATTGAACCAGTATGGTATTTACACATGTACCCGTAATGTGAAACTCGACTTTAGGAGGCGTACCGTTTTCGACTTCACCGGGATACCAGTCACCCAGATTGACCGTCGATGGCGCACGTAGAGCACACGTTGGACGGTTTAAGGGAAAACTAAATGACATCTGAGACATATTCACATAGGGACGAGGGTGGTCGTCCGTTGTCGTCCCTTCTGGATTACCGAGAATGATTTGGCCGATAGGTCCACTGCTCGCGGTGAGGAAATTCTCATCAGCCGGAACGCCTACGAATCCGTTTGTTTGCCAAAATTCCATGCGCACATGCCACGTTTTGCCATCCACGGCACCTTCATTATCATGGTCGTTGCCGGTAAGGTAAAACGCATTCGCATTGGGTGGGAACCAGGCCGTTACGCCGTTACCATCAGGGTAAAATGCCAGCGTATAGACTATCCCCGGAACGTTTGTCTTAAACGTGGCTTTGCCATCAATCTCCCCATAAAGCATGGCATTGTTTGTCATTTGATAAACGTTCTCACCGTCGTTACCAACAGCACAATGCGATGTCAATGAAGGTGTCGTCTCCATAATTATCGTGTTGCTGATCTGCACGGGCGTCGTTACTGAACCAACAGGCAGGGGAGTAATAACCGGTTGTGTACCCGGAGACATAATGAGCAGCGTGTCATTGCTGTTAAATTTGCATTCTAACGCGGCATGCGTTGTGCCAGACATCCCGAGCATCAAGAATACTAATATATTCAGTAGTTTCTTCATCATAAATCCTTTTATTCGTAGCTCACATTCACCAGAACACTACTCACCACCGTGCCGCTGGTGACTGCGCCAACGTTCTGGTAACGTGCGTGAAATCCATAGTCCTTTATATAGCTCTCGCTACTTCCATTGAGATCATAAATAACGTTAGATGTCCCATCATTTTTCAAAACGTTCGTTTTGTATTTTTCAGAGAAAATAACGATACCTACATTCTCAGCCGCACCGGCTGTAGCATCGTTTTTAAACACCTGGTTGTGATTGCTCCAGAAACCATTTTGCGGTGAAAAGCTAAACTTCAGTTGGCTAATCGTTGCGCCTTCTGTACTGCTCGCGTAGCAGTTATCCACGTGGATCGTAAAAGGCGTTCCTGCATCATCATCGGTTGGCGATAAACGATCGCTCTTGTCGCTGTTATAAAACCAGTCTCGTGCTACGGTCGGCAAATAAATCTCTCCGCCGTTTTCAATGCTCAACTGGCAAGTATTATTAACAATATTTGCTGTCAGGTTTATATCTACAGCTGACTCTGCCTGGCTTACGCCAGACAGAGCGCTACCAGCCAGACCGATAAGCAACACAAGACCGGGCTGGTGTAAATTAAACGGTGATTGTTGCATGATGGTTCCTGGAATTATTGGTAGGTAACGGTAAAGGTTACCGGCGCGGTAACGGCACCTGTGCCTACATCAGCAATGGTTTGGCCTTGTCCGACTACAATTCGGGAGTTCATCGGGAATTCACCCGCGCCGCCAGTAATGGCGACTTCCTGGGCTGCCGGAGGTGTGTTGCAGCTCATCAGCAAGCCTGTATCAACAACGCCTGACCAGATTTCAAAGCCAGTTGCTAAGCCGCCAGAGTAAGAGTCACCATTCATCCCTGTGCCGGAACATGCGCCACCAGAACCTTTCGCCGCCGATACGGAGGCTTTAGTTACCCCTGAACAATTGCTGAAGGTGATTTTGAGCGGTTCAACGCGAGTTTTGTTGACCAGGTCAGATTTGAAAACATCGCCAAAGCCGATTTCTGTCGTCTCAGTGCCGGCATTGTTAAGCAATTTTGCCGTGCAGGTACCTGATGTAACGGTTGTCACAAAGGTCATTTCGACGCTGCCGGTACCAGTAATTGCCGCGTTTGCCATTCCAGAAAATAAAATGGCAGAAACGGACAGGGCGATAAAGGCTGAGTTAAATTTCATAATATTGCTCCGTTTTCCTGCGCAGATCATTCGTAAGTAAATTCAAAGGTACCAACGGTCTGGAATGCACCGATTGTCATCTCACCAGCACTGGTTTCGCGCAATGTGGCGACAAGCTGCACTTCGTTGTTCGCTATTTCTTCTGGCGTCCAGACGAGGCGTTTTGCATCATCTGTGGAGTTGATCAGGAACGGTGCCTCTGGTGAAATTGCTCGTGCAATTTCTACACCTGACCAGTTTGCTCCCCCGCTAGGGATTAATTGGTTTGTAAGCGCAGTCTTTAACTTGGCTGCTGGAGAGCCTTTAATTGTTGTTTTTAATGAACGTAAGGATGATGGACATTCAACAATAACAATCTTAAATTGGGCATTAGCATTACCCGCTTTGACATCTTCAAGTCGCACCTGACCATCCTTTCCGATAGTCAGCGTTTGCTGCGTATCAGAACCCGTACCACCAACCAGTTTCATATCGCAGGTGGTTTCTCGGATATTTGCTGTGAAGTTAACGTCTAAATCGGTGCCTTCGGCAAGCGCCGAACCTGATAACGCCAGCATCGTTGTGGCAACGATAGACAGGCTGAAAAGATTTTTTTTCATACACACTCTCATCTATTTTCCTGAATAATTACATTTGGCACTGTTGGTTATTAAGCACCGTTGTAAGTCCTACTTTTTGAGCATTGGGTAAAACCTGATAGTGGACGTCACATTTACTGTTTTTGTCATTTCCCCAGACAACATGCAGTACACCCTGATCTTCAACGCCGCGGACATAAGCTTGCCCTGCCTGCCCGACGGTCCCGACAGATTCATTCTTTTCGTTTAATACATCGGCACCCAGAGGAATAAATCCTTTATCGGTGCGCTGGAGTTCTAAAATAAGTGAGCGACCTTCGTTCGTTTCGAAGTTAACCAGCACGACGGAACCGCTGCGAGGAACGGTAATTTCACTGGTATTCGTTATCTCGACGTCATTTTCAAGCGTGCTGATATCCAGATACACCCGATTTTCACGATAAGCCGACATATACGGCAAAATACCGTAACCAGAATCACCAATTTCGCTACTGCCGAAGCCAATGCCTGCTCCCTTAGCACCGCTCGCTTTTACCAGCGCCAGTGCATCGTTGTCGCCAATGCTTCCTGGTGCAAATGCGATGCCTCCTGAATGCAAGACCATGCCACCGTTGTAGGAGGCAGAATATTGTTTACTGTTGTCATCACCAAATGAGGCCGATAAACCCAATGGGCCGAATTCACTGTTATAGGAGCCGTAGCCGCTTATCTGATTCAGGTCGCCGTAATTACCGCTATTGGACGAGGCGCTGACGGAGTAACTCATTTTATTATCTTCGGTGTTACCACCCGCAGAAGTATTAAAGTTAGTACCACCTTTAAGGTCGGAGCGTATGCCCATATTAATGTTATTAAAGCCACCTGAACGCGTACCCGCGTTGTCATGTGAAAACACATTTAATGGGATGCTCATGCTTAAATAAACGCTGTCATCTTTTTTACCATACTGGTCATAGGTTCGTTGTAATGACAGGCTGTAACTGCCATAGGCGAAGCTATTGTTATATCCAATATTGTAGTTAGAGGTCGATCCCGTTGCGTTCCAGTAATCCTGCCAGGTCCCGCTTACATAAAGGGCTCCAAAATTATTTTCACCCGACGTGAGCGGTTGGTTAAGACTAATTTGTACCTGGTTTTTGGTTCGCTGGTAGTCCGCATAAAGCGCTGCGTTTGAATCGTAGCTTCGGTTAGAGTATTTCTGCCGCTTGATACTGTCCTGGAGTTGTGCCGCATCGTTAAGGCTAAGGTAATCTTCGGTCGAGAAACGATAGGCCGCAACGTTAAAGGACGTATTCGTTGCCTCAATCATTTTGCTGTAGGTCAGGCGATAACTTTGACCGCTAAGGGTATCAAGACCCTCAATATCCGCATGCGATTGTGTGGCATCAAGCGCAAAAGCACCAATCCCGGTATTCATCGCCAGGCCTAAAATACCGGCGTAGAAATCCATGTCGCTATATTGCGCACCAATATAGCCAGTGAAGGTATTATTCAGGCCATAGTAAAGTGTGCCATATCCGACTTTAGGTGCATCAAGCAGGGAATCGTCGTTTATTTCCCCTAATCCAACATCCCAACGTGTTGCGCCTGGACGGAGCATCTGAGTGACGGATGAGAAGGGGACGGTGAAAGAGCGTTTGCTGCCATCCGCTTCTTCAATCGTTACCAGTAAATCATTGCCGTAACCTGTCGTGCTGAGATCATTTATCTCAAACGATCCTGGCGGTACGGTTGTTTCATAAATTTTATTACCGCTCTGCATTACGCTGACTTTTGCGTTGCTGTTTGCCACGCCTCGGATCACCGGCGCATAGCCTGTTGAACCCATCGGCAACATGCGGTCATCACTGTACATACGCGTGCCGCGCAGACTCAAAGAGTCAAATGCTTCACCGCGTGTATAAGAGTCCCCGATCACGAACTGAGCGCTGAGCGGGGTAACGTCCCTCTGTAAATAGATATCCTGGCTTGAATACTTACTGCCGTTATCTTTATCCCAGTTGAGATTACCGCGAGAGCGCAGGCGCCATGGCCCCAGGTTGAGCCCGTAGCGCAAACCCATATACGCACTTTCTGACGTGCTGCCGTTATTCTCGCTATGCCAGGCGTTCATATCATAAGAGAGCAGGGCAGCGGGAATACCGTTTTCCCAAAGAGAGGGATCGACATAACCTGCCGGGCGTTTCAGGACATAGATCTGCGGAAAATTGAGGTCCATTGCCTGTTTAGCGCTGTCATAGCTTACCGCTGCACCGGGGAAGCTCTTTTTAATATCGATGCACGACGCTTCATCGTCCGTTTCTTCAGCCAGTGCGCTGGTGTCGACGCCAGATTGCGCCAACAGCAGCGTTGTTATGCAAGGCGTCGCACGAGGCGTCCCGTTATCTTTAAACGTAACCTCGATGGTAGATTTAAGTTTACCGTTCAGGTTGATCTTTGTGCGATACGTACCCGGCAATACCGGATTACCATGTGCAAAGCGGTTAATATCAATATTTGTGCTGCCGTTTAAAAGAAACTGGTCGTTAAACTCAATGGCCTCTTCATTTTCAGGCAGGTCTTTTGCAGACGTGGCGCTTTCTGCACAAGCATAGAAAGGAAGTGCTGCGCTTATAGCAAGGCATAAAAGAGAACGTTTAAATAACATGGCACATCCACTGAATCAGTGCAGACATAATTATCTCTGCAGAGTTAATGCTATCATTTATTATATGAATGAAAGGGGGCTCAATTTATTTAAGCCTGGCCTCGTGATGGTCTGTGCCACCATAATCATTGATGGTGTCAAACTGCACGCTACCGTTTACCGCTGAAGTTAAACCTTTCACCGCCATTGTTGCATCGCTAAACGGCTGCACTGCCTGATGTACGACGTCGTATGTTTTTTGACTGGTTTTGATTGTTACCATCGAAACGGCGACGTTATATGGCGAATTATTGTGAGCAACAAGCGTAATCGCGTTCCCTTCTTTCTTTTGCGTCCAGGTCAGGTTTTCAGCTGCTTCACCGGGTGTTCCCTTTAATCCGTCAGGACGGAAAAAGAATTTAATACGCGTTCTGAATGCCAGTTGAAGCTGGTTAAGATTTTCTTTATCTACAGCTTTTGATTTTGGCGGGATTTCCAGCACATTGAACCAGTAAAGCGATTCACGATCCTGGGGTAAAGGTGTACCCGTATAGGTAATACGTACGGATTGCCCTTTTTTTGGATCTACGCGTGAGACCGGAGGGGTAATAATAAAAGGTAGCTTCAGCTCTTGTGGATTAACACCGTCGCGACCGTCATCGAGCCATGTTTGAACCAAAAGAGGTTTGGTCCCATGGTTATCGAGATTAACAACGACATCTTTTGATGATTGCGGATAAACGATACGTGTACCAGAAATGACGATATCCGCATGTACATTAGATGCGGATAAAAAAGCAGTAACGAGCAATGCGGCTTTAAAGCCTTTCATTAATACTGAATGAGACATTTTTCCACTTCCTTTTGGAATTATACAAGCAATCCTTCATTTATCATGAAGGATTGCTTAGTTTAAATTTACGAATCTCTTATTCGTAAATCATAGTGAAGGCAACCTGTGCCTGCACAGTGCCTGCAGATACTGGGTTAGCCGTTGCATCCCAACCCTGAGCCTGGGTGTATGCTACGCGGTAGTACAGGTTACCTGCGCCGGTAGCTGCATCGATATCTGCTTTCTGAGTGTTGTTAGTTTGGTCGACTTTGATCTGGTCGGTCGCTGAGTTACCGTCGTTTGACAGCACCAGGTTAACGTTCTTAGCAGAACCCTGAGCATTGCTCGGTGGTACCAGCAGACCGCCTTCGGTTGAAGAGGTACCGGCCCATGAAGAGAACTGTGCAGATGCTTTCTTCGCAGTCGCGGTATCACAACCGGTCAGTGAAAGGCTGAATTTCTTTTCACCCAGGGTGCTGGTGGTACCCAGTGAGTTTGCGAAATCGCGCACAAATACAGTGTCCAGAGTCACGTCAAAATCGTTACCGTTCTGATCGATTTTCTGGTCAAGGGAAACCTGGCAAGTATTGTTAGAAACCATGCCGTGGAAAGTAATAGTACCTGTATCTGGATCTGCTGCTACTGCTGAACCTGCAGCCAGAACGCTAGCCATTGCAATTGCCAAACCAAATTTTTTAGAAATCATCTCAATATCCATATTCATTGTTTAAATAATAAATGCCAGTAAAACATTTATCCGAAATTAAATTTCGTGTCGAATTATAGGGGTATTTTTAGTGAAATATAGGCGTTGCGCCTGATTAAAACTAAATGAATATTTTAGAAAATTTAAAACTATTTGTTTTCAAAGGCATGGATTTTACTGATGGAGGGGGGAGGACGTTGAAATATTGATTGAATGAATATGTTTTAATGGCCCATTCATATAATAAATGCTCAGGAATGGGCCATAGGGAAAATAATATCAGGCCACCTGGACCGGAATCGCCTTAGCCGTGCGTTTCATCTCGTTTTCACCTTCAAAGTAGGCGACTTTTGGCTGCCAGCGACGCGCTTCTTCATCAGACATCATGACGAAGCTGGCGATAATCACAATATCGCCCACGTCAGCGCAGTGCGCCGCCGCACCGTTGACGGAGATGATTTTAGACCCGCGCTCGGCGGCAATCGCATAGGTAGAAAAGCGTTTGCCGTTGTTCACGTTCCAGATATCAATGGCTTCGTTTTCCAGAATACCTGCCGCATCGAGAAAATCCTGGTCGATCGCGCAGGAGCCTTCGTAGTGCAGGTCGGCCTGGGTGACTTTCACACGGTGAAGCTTACCTTGCAGCATTTTGCGAATCATTACGTTTACCTTTAATTATCAAGGGTGAAGAACTACGCCAGCTCAACCACTTTGTTATCAATCAGACGCGCCTGGCCAAGCCATGCCGCTACCAGAATTACCGCACGTTTGCTGGTCTCTGAAAGCTCCAGAAGCGAGTCTGCATCTCGGATTTGTACGTCGTCAGCGCGAAGGCCTTTATCGTTCAGCGCCTGTTCGGCGAGGGCGACGATCTCTTCGGCCGTTAACTCTTTAGCCAGAATCTGCTCCGCCATCGTATTCATCACCTTGCTTAAGCCCGGCGCGATTTTACGCTCCTCGGCGGTCAGATAGCCGTTGCGGGAGCTCAGCGCCAGGCCGTCTTTCGCACGCACGATCGGCACGCCGACAATCTCGATGTCGTAGCCCATGTCTGCAACCATCTTGCGGATCAGCGCCAGCTGCTGGAAATCTTTTTCGCCGAAGCAGGCAACGTCAGGCTGCACCAGGTTGAACAGCTTGCTGACGATGGTCGACACGCCGCGGAAATGGCCCGGACGGCTTGCGCCCTCCAGCATGGTCGAAATGCCCGGGACGTCAACGTAGGTCGCGTCTTCTGTGCCCTGAGGATACACATCCGCCGGCGCAGGCGAGAAGACAATGTCCGCATGGCGTTTTTTGAGCTTCTCGCAATCTTCCTGCAGCGTGCGCGGATAGCGCGCCAGGTCGTCTGCGCGGTCAAACTGCATTGGGTTTACGAAGATACTGACCACCACGATGTCTGCACGAGCCCTGGCTTCGTCAACGAGCTTCATATGGCCGTCATGCAGGTTGCCCATGGTTGGGACCAGTGCGATACGCTTACCTTCCTGACGCGCACGACGGATGTGCTGGCGCAGCAGCGGCAGGGTTTCAATGATTAGCACAACAAGACTCCTTAATGGAAACTGTGTTCTTCGCCCGGATAGACGCCGGACTCAACCTCGGCAATATACTGCCGCACAGCGGCGCGCATGTCGCCTGCTTCTGTCAGGAAATTTTTGGCAAATTTCGGGATATGTCCGCCGGTGATACCAAAGGCGTCGTGCATCACCAGGATCTGACCATCGGTGACGTTGCCTGCGCCGATGCCGATCACCGGAATAGCGAGCGCCTCGGTGATGCGTTTAGCCAGCTCAACCGGAACGCACTCCAGCACCAGCAGCTGTGCGCCTGCGGCTTCAAGCGCCACGGCATCGTCTAACAGCGTTTGCGCCGCATCTCCACGCCCCTGCACCTTGTAGCCGCCGAAGATGTTTACAGACTGCGGCGTCAGCCCCAGATGCCCACAGACCGGCACGGCGCGTTCGGTGAGCATTTTCACCGTATCGACCAGCCAGGCGCCCCCTTCAATTTTGACCATGTTGGCACCGGCACGCATTACTGCCGCCGCGTTCTCAAAGGCCTGCTCGGGCGTGGCATACGCCATAAACGGCAGGTCGGAAAGCAGCAGGCAGGCCGGGGCGCCGCGGCGTACGGCCCGCGTATGGTAAGCAATATCCTCTACCGTCACTGGCAGCGTGGAGTCGTGTCCCTGTACCGTCATCCCTAACGAATCCCCGACCAGCATGACGTTAATACCCTCTTCGGCAAACAGCCTGGCGAAGCTGTAGTCGTACGCGGTGATGGTGGCGAAGCGTCTCTTTTCCTGTTTGCATTTCTGCAGTAAGGAGATGGTGGTTGGTTTCATACTGTTTCCTGATGGTCACAAAGCGAATCTTTGCGCATTCTAACAGTAACGTTCGAGGGAACAATGATTTTAGGCAATCGATTAACCACAAATATTGAGCGGTTAACCGAGAAAGAAAGGAGGCTACCAGCGGGCCGGTTTTTCCGCACCGAGGCCGTCAAGAATAGACTTAAGCGAGATACCGTCAGGGAAGATAAGATCGGGGGCGACTTCAAACAGCGGCCAGAGCATAAACCCGCGGTTTTTCATGTCGTAATGGGGAACGGTAAGGCGCTCGGTGTGAATGACCTCGTGGCCAAACAGCATAATGTCGAGGTCGAGCGTGCGTGGCCCCCAGCGTTCGGCCTTACGCACGCGGCCCTGCTGCAGTTCGATACGCTGGGTATTATCCAGCAGCGTTTCGGCATCCAGCGCGGTGTTCAGCACCACGGCGGCATTGAGGTAGTCAGGTTGGTCCTGAGGCCCCAGCGGAGGCGTACGGTAAAATGAGGAGACCGCCTCGATACGGCTGTGCGGTATCTCCCCCAGCGCCTGAACGGCAGCGTTGACCTGCTCCAGCGGAGAGGCCAGATTGCTGCCGAGGGCGATATACGCGAGGGTCATGCAGAGCCTTCACGACGCGGCGCGCGTTTGCGCGGACGGCGATGACGACGACGCGGTTCCGGCTCGTCATCCAGGTTAGTCAGCATCCCTTTTTGCTCAGGCGGTGCAGAGACCTGGAATTCACCCCACCACTGCGCCAGACGCTGCAGTTCCTGATTCTTTTCAATCTCGGCGCGCAGCGCCAGCAGATCGAACGCGGCGCGGAACTTAGGATGCTCCATCAGCTTCCAGGCACGTTTACCCTGACGACGCGACATGCGCAGCTGAAGCTGCCAGATGTCACGCACCAGCGTGGTAATACGCTTCGGGATAGCCAGCGTGCGGCATCCTTCATCCAGCACGTCATTTGCCGCCAGGGCAAACGCATCGTAATAGGCGAGGCCGCTTTCCTGCGTGATCCGCTGCGCCGTTTCCAGCAAGGGATACCAGAACATGGCCGCAAACAGAAACGCCGGATTGACGCGCATATCGTTGTGGATACGGTTGTCGGTATTCTTCAGCACCTGCGCAATCATGCGCTCCATTGGGCTATCGCCGTTTTCGGTGAAGTAGCGGGTAATGGTCGGGAACAGGGGCTGGAACAGATTGTATTCGCGCAGCAGCGTATAGGTTTCAAACCCGTAGCCGGCCTGCAGCAGCTTCAGCGCCTCTTCAAACAGGCGGGCAGGCGGTACGTCGTTGATAAGCGTTGCCAGGCGAGGAATCGGCTCTGCCGTCTCCGGGCTGATGCGCATGTTCAGCTTGGCGGCGAAACGCACGGCGCGCAGCATGCGTACCGGATCTTCGCGGTAGCGCGTTTCCGGCGTGCCGATCAGGCGAATCACGCCATCTTTCAGGTCCTGCATGCCGCCGACGTAATCACGCACGGTGAAATCTGCCACGCTGTAGTACAGGCTGTTGATGGTGAAATCGCGACGCTGGGCATCTTCTTCGATAGAACCGAAGATGTTGTCACGCAGCAGCATGCCGTTCTGGCCCTGCTGTGAGGTTGCGCGATCGGATACGCCCGCTTCGTGGTGGCCGCGGAACGTCGCCACTTCAATAATTTCTGGCCCAAACATGACGTGAGCAAGACGGAAGCGGCGGCCAACAAGACGGCAGTTGCGGAATAATTTACGCACCTGATCGGGCGTGGCGCTGGTCGTCACGTCGAAATCTTTTGGTTTTTTGCCCAGCAGTAAATCACGCACTCCACCGCCAACGAGGTAGGCCTCGTAGCCTGCTTTATTCAGACGATAGAGCACCTTGAGGGCATTTTCACTGATATCTTTGCGTGAAATATTGTGCTGCTCACGCGGAATAACCGACATGCGATTTTGCGCAATAGCCTCGTTCGCCATGCTCTCTTCGCGGCTTAGCACTTTACGGCAAAAATTAGCGACTCGGGTAAAAATGGTACACCTCGTAGTGTGTTTTGTTATGAAAAAAAGCGGCTAATCATAGCTCAGCGCAGCGCATTTGAGAATGCTGGATTTTAGGCACGGCACTGAGCGACCAGTTTGCTATCGCTATTTTAAGCAATTCATCGATACTCAGATCCTGCCATTCACCGGTTACAGTCTGGTTGAGAAATCGCAGCGCGTCGATCAAAACAGGGCGCGGATCGCCGTCCGGCAAGGCGGGAGCATGATTCTGTTTGGACAGTTTATTGCCTTGTTCATTGACCGCGAGCGGCAGATGAATGTAATCAGGCGCTGCCCAGCCAAACTGATGATATAGCGAGATTTGCCGCACCGTCGGTTCTACCAGGTCCGCTCCACGCACAATTTCCGTCACGCCCTGGAAATGATCGTCCACGACCACCGCCAGGTTATAGGCAAACAGGCCGTCGCGGCGATGGATGATGAAATCCTCGCGCGCCAGCCGTTCGTCGGCCTGAATCTCACCCGACAGCAGATCGTTAAAATGGGTGACGGGCGCGCGCTGCAGCATACGCACGGCGGCATTATCCGGGCCGTTGTGGCGCGTGCGGCAGTGGCCGTCATAAACGCCGCCGACGCTCTGTATGCGTGCGCGCGAGCAGGTGCAGTAGTAGGAAAGCCCCCGATCGTAGAGCCAGGCCAGGCGTTCCCGGTAGGCGTCATGGCGCTGTGACTGCCAGAGCACCTCATCGTCCCAGTGAAGACCGTAATGTTCCAGCTGACGCAGAATGGTCTCTGCTGCACCGGGAACTTCACGCGGGGGATCGATATCTTCAATACGAACGAGCCATTTTCCCTGACGGGCGCGTGCCTGCAGGTAGCTGCCGAGGGCGGCAATTAATGAGCCGAAGTGGAGTTCACCGGAAGGAGATGGCGCAAAGCGCCCAATATAGTGTGATTCAGACATAGTCACTGTAACAAGGCGGGAGAGTCTCCCGCCTTTAACGTGTGTAGACAGAGCGGTATTAACCGGCCATCTGTTTTTCGCGGATTTCAGCCAGCGTTTTACAGTCGATACAGAGATCGGCGGTTGGACGCGCTTCCAGACGACGAATACCGATTTCAACACCGCAGGATTCGCAGTAGCCAAAATCTTCGTCCTCGACCTTTTTCAGCGTTTTCTCGATCTTTTTAATCAGCTTGCGCTCGCGGTCACGGTTACGCAGTTCGAGGCTGAACTCTTCTTCCTGAGCGGCACGGTCTACCGGGTCCGGGAAGTTTGCAGCTTCATCCTGCATATGTGTAACGGTGCGATCGACTTCATCCCTAAGTTGATTACGCCATGCTTCAAGAATACGCCTGAAGTGCGACAGCTGGGCTTCGTTCATATACTCTTCGCCCGGCTTCTCTTGATACGGCTCCACCCCAGCGATGGCGAGAATACTCAGGGACGATGTTTTACGGTTTTGCCCTTCTTGCATGTTGCTTCTCCTTAACACGCACTATCGATCCCCGTGTTGGGGGAAAAATCAGGTCGCTATAAATAGCAGATGCTTTTCCTTAAGGCAATTAGCTAAACGTAACACTTGACAAGCCTGTGAGGAAAAGCGTATTTGCGCACGCGGCCAGAACACTTTATCGTCAATCGTCTAATCCCTTATAAGACAATGGGAAGAGAGGATCTCAGAGTCATATTATCGGCAGAAAGTTCCGCTTTATAAGCGAAAACCTCTACCCCGTGCTTTTGTGCCTCATTCAACAATTGCGCGTATTTAGGATCGATATGGCGGGCGGGAGAAAATCGCTCTATAGCTGAGTGCAAAACGGCAAACAGCAATACGGCGCGTTTGCCCGCCGCCGCAACACTCATCAGCTCCCGCAGATGCTTCTGCCCACGTAGCGTTACCGCATCCGGAAAGAAGCCGTTTTCCTGTTCCGCTAACGTCACTGATTTTACTTCAATATAGCACTCAGGCCGGTCTTCCGCCTGTAGCATAAAGTCAATTCTGCTGCCTTCATCGCCATATTTCACTTCGCATTTATGCGTACCGTAACCTACCAGTTCGGGTATTGAGCCGTTGGTCAGAGCTTCCTTAACCAGCTGATTTGCGCGCAGGGTATTCACACAAATAAATGCTCCGTTTTGCGTCTCGGTCATTTCCCAGGTGTGGGGGTATTTGCGTTTAGTATTTTCTGATGTTGAATACCAGACCCTGTCACCCGGCGTGGCACAGCCGGTCATGGCACCGGTATTGGGGCAGTGCAGCGTGAGCTGTTCGCCCTCGGGCGTGATCACGTCGGCAAGGAAGCGTTTGTAGCGTTGGACCAGCGTGGCGTGCTGCAGGGCAGGGCTAAACTTCATCGGAATTCCTTATAGCGTCGCCCAGCGACCAGCGCTGTAGCGGCGTGTATCGGGTGCGTCCTTTCGCAAAGACAGATTCATAAAGCGCGAACTCTTTCACCGAAAAGGACCAGTGAAACCCGGGGGGCGGAATGGCAACCGCCTGGCCCGCATCGCGCATCAGGGTGATATGAGGATGAAACGGCTGCGGGCTCTGGTAGCAGCCGCTGCGTGCCGCCTGAGCGCGGAGCATGTTGGCAAGCTGCAGCACGCCGCGCGGCGGCTGTCGCGTCCCTAGCCAGACTACGCGAGAGCGCAGCCACTGTCCGGCGTCGTCAAGGTTGAGCGTAAACCCCGGCTGGGAAATGCGTCCGGCCATTGACGCCAGGGCGCGCTGTTTTTCAGCGCTGACGTCGCCCAAAAAGGCCAGCGTCAGATGCATATTCGCTGCGGCAACAGGGCGGCCCGCTTCCGATGGAAAATGTTCCGCGCGCCAGCGGACAATTTTCCGCTGAAGGGGGGCGGGCAGTTCTATGGCAAAAAATAGCCGTTTCGACTCAGACATACGGGGGACTCGGTAATGATATGCGCCGATGCTACAATGTACGCCGACTAATGTTAACCCTCTGGAGCTGTTAGTGTCCTCATTGCCGGTCGCCGTCGTCCTTCCTGAACTTCTCGCAGCCTTACACAATGCCCCGCAGGTTTTGCTGAATGCCCCTACGGGAGCCGGTAAATCCACCTGGCTACCGCTGCAGATCCTGAAAGACGGCAATATCAACGGGAAAATCATCCTGCTCGAGCCGCGCAGGCTGGCGGCGCGTAACGTGGCGCAGCGCCTGGCGGAGCTGCTGAATGAAAAGCCCGGCGAGACGGTGGGCTACCGGATGCGTGCGGAAACCTGCATCGGCCCGGCAACGCGCCTTGAAGTAGTGACCGAGGGCATTCTCACCCGGATGCTGCAAACCGACCCGGAGCTGACGGGCGTCGGGCTGGTGATTCTGGATGAATTTCACGAGCGCAGCCTGCAGGCGGATCTGGCGCTGGCGCTGCTGCTGGACGTTCAGCAGGGCCTGCGAGACGACCTCCGGCTGCTGATCATGTCGGCGACACTCGATAACGAGCGCCTGCAGCAGGCTTTACCTGATGCCCCGGTTATCTCCTCAGAAGGACGGGCGTTCCCGGTCGAACGTCGCTACCAGACGCTTTCATCCCATCAGCGTTTTGACGAAGCCGTCGCCATTGCGACAGCCGAGCTGCTGCGTCAGGAGCCCGGCTCGCTGCTGCTGTTTTTGCCCGGCGTGGGTGAGATTCAGCGCGTGCAGGAGCAGCTTACTGCCCGCGTCGGCAGCGACGTGGTGCTTTGCCCCCTCTACGGCGCGCTGTCGCTGGGTGAGCAGCGTAAAGCCATTCTTCCCGCGCCAGAAGGGCAGCGTAAGGTGGTACTGGCGACCAATATTGCTGAAACCAGCTTGACCATCGAAGGCATTCGCCTGGTGGTGGACAGCGCGCAGGAGAGGGTGGCCAGCTTTGACCCGCGCACCGGGCTGACCAGGCTGATTACGCAGCGTATCAGCCAGGCGTCAATGGTGCAGCGTGCAGGCCGCGCGGGGCGTCTTGAGCCCGGTATCTGCCTGCACTTAACCAGCGCGGAGCAGGCGGAACGCGCAGCGCAGCAGAGTTCCCCTGAGATTTTACAAAGCGACCTGTCCGGCCTGATGATGGACCTTTTGCAGTGGGGCTGCCCTGATCCGGCTCAGCTGACCTGGCTTAACCCACCGCCCGCCGTCAACCTCGCTGCGGCGCGTACGCTGCTCGGCCTGCTTGGTGCGTTAGACGGTGAACGGCTGTCATCGCGCGGGCAGAAAATGGCCGCGCTGGGCAATGACCCCCGCCTTGCGGCGATGCTGATGTCGGCAAAAGGCGAAGACGAAATTGCCACGGCGGCAAAACTGGCGGCTATCCTTGAGGAGCCCCCGCGCGGTGGAAGCAGCGATCTGGCGCAGGCATTCTCTCGCAGCCAGAGCAACTGGCAGCAGCGGGCGCAACAGCTTAGCAGGCGGCTTAACAGCCGTGGCGGCTCCCCTGACAGCGACAAGATTGCCGCCCTGCTGGCCCGGGCGTTTCCGGACAGGATCGCGCGTCGGCGCGGCGTAGACGGCCGTTATCAGCTGGCAAACGGTATGGGCGCGATGCTGGACAGTGACGACGCGCTGACGCGGCACGAGTGGCTGATCGCGCCGCTTTTGCTGCAGGGCAGCCATGCCCCGGACGCGCGTATCCTGCAGGCGATCGCCGTGGATATTGATGCCCTGACGCGCGCCTGCCCGCAGCTGCTTCAGCAGTCCGACATCGTGGAATGGGACGATGCTCAGGGAACGCTGAAAGCGTTTCGCCGCCGCCAGATTGGCAAACTGACCCTGTTGACGAAGCCGCTGGCGAAGCCGTCGGAAGAAGAGTTACACCAGGCGATGCTGAACGGCATCCGGGAAAAAGGGCTAAGCGTCCTGAACTGGACGCCGGAGGCCGAGCAGTACCGCATTCGTCTGCACTGCGCCGCTAAGTGGCTGCCGGAATATGCCTGGCCAGCGGTGGATGATGAGACGCTGCTTGCAACGCTTGAGCAGTGGCTGCTGCCGCAAATGAGCGGCGTACACTCGCTGAGGGCGCTGAAAGCGCTCGATGTTAAGGTTGCGTTACAGAATTTACTGGACTGGTCATTACGTCAACGTCTGGATAGTGAACTGCCAGGGCATTACACTGTGCCGACCGGAAGCCGGATTGCCGTTCGTTATCACGAGGATAACCCTCCGGCGCTGGCGGTAAGAATGCAGGAGATGTTTGGTGAGGCAACCACGCCTTCCATTGCGGAAGGGCGCGTGCCGCTGGTACTGGAGCTGTTGTCTCCCGCCCATCGGCCGCTGCAAATTACCCGCGATCTGGGGGCGTTCTGGGCCGGAAGCTACCGGGACGTGCAAAAAGAGATGAAAGGGCGGTATCCCAAACACGTTTGGCCGGACGACCCGGCGAACACGGCGCCAACGCGGCGGACGAAGAAGTATTCGTAAGTTAGGTGAAAGAGGGGAGTGCGGCCTGGACTGTGCGGCCTAGGCTGTGCGGCCTGATGCCCTCACCCCGGCCCTCTCCCACGGGGAGAGGGAGAAAACACTAAAGACTTTCCTGACAGGAAAGTCTTGCTGTTTATTTTGAGAGATTTCTTCTTTCACTGTCCTTTGAAAGATAAGAAAATCTGGCCTTTGCGCCTGAATGTTGCGGAGAAAAAGCATGGCGGGGAATGACCGCGAGCCAATAGGACGTAAGGGAAAACCAACGCGTCCGGCAAAAGAAAAGGTGAGCCGTCGTCGACTCAGAGATGAGGACTATGACGATGACTACGAAGACGATGATGAGGATGAAGAACCGATGCCGCGGAAAGGGAAAGGCAAAGGGCGCAAGCCTCGTGGGAAGCGCGGCTGGTTCTGGCTGCTGCTGAAGCTGTTTATTATTTTTGTCGTGCTGATCGCCATTTACGGCGTCTATCTGGATCAGAAGATCCGCAGCCGTATTGACGGAAAAGTCTGGCAGCTACCTGCGGCGGTTTATGGCCGTATGGTGAACCTTGAGCCAGAGATGTCCATCAGCAAGAACGAGATGGTGAAACTGCTGCAGGCCACGCAGTATCGTCAGGTCACGAAAATGACGCGTCCTGGCGAATTTACCGTGCAGGCAAAAAGCATTGAGATGATCCGCCGTCCGTTCGATTTCCCGGACAGCAAAGAGGGGCAGGTGCGCGCGCGTCTGACCTTCGATGGCGATCGTCTGGATACTATCGAGAACATGGATAATAACCGCCAGTTCGGTTTCTTCCGTCTCGATCCGCGGCTGATCACCATGCTGTCGTCGGCTAACGGCGAGCAGCGCCTGTTCGTGGCGCGTAACGGCTTCCCGGATCTGCTGGTCGATACCCTGCTGGCAACCGAAGACCGTCACTTCTACGAGCACGACGGCATCAGCCTTTACTCTATTGGCCGTGCGGTGCTGGCGAACCTGACGGCGGGGCGCACGGTGCAGGGGGCAAGTACGCTGACCCAGCAGCTGGTGAAGAACCTGTTCCTCTCCAGCGAGCGCTCCTACTGGCGTAAAGCCAACGAAGCGTACATGGCCGTACTGATGGATGCCCGTTACAGCAAGGATCGTATTCTTGAGCTGTACATGAACGAGGTGTACCTCGGTCAGAGCGGGGATAATGAAATCCGCGGCTTCCCGCTGGCGAGCCTGTACTACTTTGGCCGTCCGGTGGAAGAGCTGAGCCTTGACCAGCAGGCGCTGCTGGTGGGCATGGTGAAAGGGGCGTCGATCTACAACCCGTGGCGTAACCCGAAGCTGGCGCTGGAGCGTCGTAACCTCGTCCTGCGTCTGCTGCAACAGCAGCAGGTGATTGACCAGGAGCTGTACGACATGCTGAGCGCGCGTCCGCTGGGCGTTCAGCCGCGCGGCGGCGTGATCTCTCCGCAGCCTGCGTTTATGCAGATGGTTCGCCAGGAGCTGCAGTCTAAGCTCGGTGACAAGGTGAAAGACCTCTCCGGCGTGAAGATCTTCACCACCTTTGACTCCGTGGCGCAGGACGCCGCAGAAAAAGCCGCGGTGGAAGGCATTCCGGTTCTTAAAAAACAGCGCAAGCTGAGCGACCTGGAAACCGCGATGGTGGTGGTTGACCGTAACACCGGCGAAGTCCGCGCCATGGTGGGCGGCGCAGAGCCACAGTTTGCGGGCTACAACCGCGCCATGCAGGCGCGTCGTTCGATTGGTTCCCTGGCAAAACCGGCGACCTATCTGACCGCGCTGAGCCAGCCAAACCAGTATCGTCTCAATACCTGGATTGCCGATGCACCGATCTCCCTACGTCAGCCTAACGGCCAGGTATGGTCTCCGCAGAACGATGATAAACAGTTCAGCGGTCAGGTAATGCTGGTGGATGCGTTAACCCGCTCCATGAACGTGCCAACGGTTAACCTGGGAATGGCGCTGGGCCTGCCGGCCATCACCGATACCTGGCAGAAGCTGGGCGTACCGAAAGATCAGCTGCATCCGGTGCCGGCGATGATCCTGGGCGCGCTGAACCTGACGCCAATCGAAGTGGCGCAGGCTTTCCAGACTATTGCCAGCGGCGGTAACCGTGCGCAGCTCTCTGCGCTGCGGTCGGTGATTGCGGAAGATGGCTCCGTGCTCTACCAGAGCTTCCCGCAGGCGGAACGCGCTGTACCAGCACAGGCAGCCTACATGACGCTGTGGACCATGCAGCAGGTTGTGCAGCGTGGTACGGGCCGTCAGCTTGGGGCGAAGTATCCTGGCCTGCATCTGGCGGGTAAAACCGGGACCACCAACAACAATGTCGATACCTGGTTCGCCGGGATTGATGGCCGCGAAGTGGTGATCACCTGGGTAGGCCGCGACAATAACCAGCCAACCAAACTGTACGGTGCGAGCGGGGCGATGTCGATTTACCAGCGCTATCTGGCGAATCAGTCTCCGGTGCCGCTGAACCTTGTCGCGCCAGAAGATATCGTTGATATGGGCGTGGATGGTTCCGGTAACTTCATCTGCGGCGGCGGTATGCGCACCCTGCCTGTCTGGACAACGAACCCAGACTCGCTGTGCCAGCAGAGCCAGCCTGAACAGCCGACGGGCAACCCGTTTGACCAGTCGTCTCAGCCGCAGCAGCCGCAGCAACAGCCGGCCCAGCAGCAGAATGAGAAGAAAGACAGCGACGGTGTCGCTGGCTGGATCAAGGACATGTTTGGCGGGAACTAATTAGTACCCTGAATAAAAGGCCGCTTAAGGATTAAGCGGCCTTTTTTTATATTTACATTCGTTAATATTTTAAAAATTTTAAATTTAAAATGTAGAATTATTAAGTTTTGGACTTTTTTATCTAAAACAAGATGTTGTACTTGAGACTGCGGCTATTGTCTTTTTGCGATGTAGACTTGGCGAAGAATAATCTGATTAAATCCCTTCCAGACATTCACTGGCCTCTCAGGATATTCCTAAAGGGGTTCCCCTACATTTTTGTATATATCAAGAGTGAATATTTTCATCATCACATATAAGGATATTGTTATGAGTAAATATGTTGTTTCAACGGTGCTGGGTGGCGCGCTTATGGCCGCGCTTTCTCTACCGGTATTTGCAGCGAATGATTCCGGCACGGTAAATTTTGCCGGTAAAATTGTGGCAGATACCTGTGAAATTGATGTTGATGGTGCAGGTTCTAATATGTCGACGGTCACATTCGACGATACTTATCCTGCCGACTATAACGGTGATGGATCTGTGGGCACTTCCAAAGCGTTCAGGATTGAAGTGAAAAAATGCGACCCGCTGGTTGCCAAACTGAACCTTAAGTTCAGTGGCACCACCTCGGACGGCGCCTATAAACGCCTCCAGAACGATCTCTCTGGCGCGGGCAACGCAACCAACGTTGGCATCACCGTCAGCAATGATAATGGCACCAAAGGCGATGTGCTCTTCAACGGCTCTACCCCTGAAGCCGGTACGGATGTCGCGAACGATGCTACTGGCGAAACGGCATCGGTCTTTAACTACACCGCGAAGGTTATTCAGGTTGGTGATACCAAACCCACAGCAGGCCACTATTCTTCCTCCGCGACGTTCGAGGTTGTATATCGTTAAATTATTTTCTGGCAGCCTGAAAAGGCTGCCTTCTGGAACGTGGTATGAATTATTTATTGAAATTATTATGCGGTGCCTTAATTGCTGCGTGCTGTTCGGTACAGGCAAGCGTGGTTCTTGGTGGAACGCGAATTATTTATCCCTCGAACAAAACTGAGGTGCAAATTGCGCTGAAAAATAAAGAACCCCATGCTCGTTATCTGGTGCAAAGCTGGGTGAGTTATCCCAATGATGCAAAAGCGCCTTTCATCATTACGCCTCCGGTTTACAAATTACAGGAAAATCGCCAGACGCTTTTACACATTATTTTTACTGGCGATAAAAAAAATCTGCCGGCAGACCGGGAATCGCTGTTTCTGGCCAATGTGAAATCAGTCGCCGCGCTATCACCCGATTTTAAGGACAAGAATACGCTGCAATTCGCGATGAAGACGCGCCTGAAGCTTTTCTGGCGTCCATCAGATTTGAAAGAAGCGGATGCCCTGCTGGCCTATGAAAAAATCACGTTCCGCCGTCAGGGCAGCGCGCTTATTGCGAAAAACCCAACGCCTTTTTACGTCTCTTTTGGCGAGCTGGCCGTAGGCGGCAAAAGTGTTCCGGTGGTTGAGACAAAAAACCTGCCGGGTGCGCTTTCAATGATGGTTGCGCCCTTCAGCGAGCACGCTTTCTCCGTGCCTCAGTCTGCAAGCGGGCCCGTGACCTGGACGGCTATCAACGATTTCGGCGCGCAAACCTCTGAGCGCAGGCAGGCTCTCTAAACACGCGATGCGGGTATCCTATGTCGTCATTTCCGCTCTACAAACAGGCTCTGTATGGCATCGCGCTGGCGCTGCTGGCATTGATCCTGCCTGCCCGTGCAGATGACGAATTCAACCTGCGGATCCTGGAGATGGACACCCCGCTGGAAAATACCGCAACGCTAAAAAAATTCATTAATGATAATGGGCTACTGCCCGGACGCTTTCTGACGACCATTATATGGGATCGGGAGGTTGTGGATAAACGCCCGGTGAGCTGGATCTTGTCTGACGATAAGCAGCGCCTGTTACCGGAGCTAACCAAAGCGGATCTGCGTGCTTTAGAGGTAAAAGTCGACACGATCCCGGACATGAAAGACCTGGACGAGGCGGCGAATATCGATGACATCTCGCATTTCATTGATAATGCTCGCTACGATTACGACCAGGATAATCAGACGCTCAAGCTGGTGATCCCGCAAAAATACCGCGACCAGGCTGCGGCTGGCGCTATCAACCCGAAATTCTGGGATGACGGCGCGCCCGCCGCCTGGACAAGCTACCAGTTCAGCGGCTCTCAGCAGCACTACAGCTCGGGTACAACGTCATCTGCATGGCTTGGCCTGGACTCGGGGATCAACCTGGGCGCGTGGCGACTGCGTAATAACAGCACCTGGAGTGACGGCGCCGGTTGGGATGCAATCGCCAGCACGCTGCAGCGTGATATCAAAACCCTGCAAAGCCAGCTTGAAATAGGCCAGACGTACACGAGCGGCGAGCTTTTCGACAGCGTGCAAATGGCCGGCGTGAAGCTGGAAACGGATACTTCCATGCTGCCTACCAGCCAGCAGGGGTTTGCTCCCGTGGTGCGTGGTATCGCAAATAGCGATGCAAAGGTCACCATCAGGCAAAACGGTTACACCATTTATCAAAGCAACGTCTCTCCGGGACCCTTTGAGATCCGCGATTTAAGCCAGGTCACATCCGGTGCGGATCTGGAGGTGACGGTGGAAGAGGCCGACGGCAGCGAACACAGCTTCATCCAGGCCAGCGCATCGGTGCCGGTGCTACAGCGGGAAGGAGCATTCAAATATTCGCTGGCGGCAGGGCGCTATCGCGGTAGTGAAGGTGAGGATGAGCCCCCTTTTATGCAGGGGACGGCTATCTACGGCCTGCCTTATGGCGTAACGGCTTACGCCGGCGCGCTCGGCGCATCGCTGTATCACGCTTTGCTGGCGGGGATCGGCGCCGATCTTGGCCGTTTTGGATCGGCATCCGTGGATGTCACCGCCGCCCGTACGGCTTTTGATGATGGACGAGATGATGCCCGCGGGATGTCATGGCGCGCTCAGTATTCAAAGGATATTCCGGATACCGACACCAGGGTGACGCTTGCCAGCTACCGCTATTCCACCTCAGGGTTCTATACCTTTCAGGAAGCGATCGACCAGCGTGACGGCGAGATCGACGACGGCATTTACACCTATCGGCGAACAAATAATCGGCGCAGCCGCATGCAGGTGAATCTGTCCCAACGCGTTTCCGACTGGGGCTCGGCCTACCTTAATGCTTATCAGCAGGATTACTGGAACATGCCCGGATACGAGCGCAGCGTCAGCGCGGGGCTGAGCTCCGGTTGGCGAGGTATAACCTGGTCGGTAAACTACAGCCTGACCCGCACGCCGGACGCCGATACCGATCGGCAAATGGCGTTGATGGTCAACGTTCCCCTCTCTCGCTGGCTACCGAACGCCTGGTCTACCTACAGCGCTAACACTGCCCGCGGTGGATTCGTTTCGCATCAGGCAGGGATCGGCGGCACGGCTCTTGAGAATAACAACCTCAGCTATAACCTGCAGCAGACCTATGCCAATCACGGTACCGGCTACGGCGGCAGCGTATCCGGGCGTTACCGCGGATCTGCCGGTGACGTCGGGTTGGGGTATAGCTACGGAGGGGATAACCGACAGTTGAACTACAGCGCGCAGGGTTCCATCGTGGCGCATGAGTATGGGGTCACGCTGGGACAATCCGTGCGCGACGCCTTTGCCATTGTGCATATCAAAGACGGGGATAACGTCAACGTTCAGAACGGGCGAGGGATCTACACCGATCGCTTTGGAAACGCGATTGTCCCTTCCCTGACGGCGTACAGGAAAAACGGTATTACGGTCAACACCCAGGATCGTGAAGATATTGAAATTGCCGCCGCTACCCAGGATGTTGTCCCAACAAAAGGTGCAGCCGTCTCGGCGAATTTTGATGCGCGAGTGGGGAAGCGTGCGCTTATCACGCTGCTTTTCCACGGCAGGCCGGTGCCGTTCGGCGCCATTGTCACGCAGGAAAGCGCAACGGCTCTCGTCGGGGATGAGGGAGAAGTCTGGCTCACCGGTCTGCATGAAGCGGTTTCCCTGAATGTGCAGTGGGGTGACGGGCGCGATCAACAGTGTGCGTGGGCAGGGGATATCCCTCCCGGGCGCTCAGCAACTCTTTTGAAAATGACGGTAAATTGCCAATGAGGCGTAGCAGAGAACTTTTCATCAGCGCAATGGCTGGCCTAATCATGCTGTTTTCAGTTCCGGCCTTCGCCATTTGTACATTCACGGGAGGCGGGAGTAGCGGCGGAATTGTTACCTTCAACCTACCCGCTGTCATCCAGCTTGAGCCAGACGTTCAGGTCGGTACCATTATTTACGACGCAAGCGTTGAATCAGGTGACATTGCGCAACACTGTGATGGCGATTCCGTTCGGGTACGTAGAGGCTACCTCTCATTGAGCGACGCTGATGCGCGTGAAGATGTTTTGCCCGGGGTTTATAAAACCAACGTGGCCGGGATCGGCGTTCGCGTTGCCGCGTCTTCAACCCAGTTTCCCGGCTATAACGAGGATGACATTATCAGGCCAGAAACTTACCTGGGCATGATCAGAAGCTTTTCAACGAATTACAATTATCGGGCTACCGCTCAGCTGATCGTTGTCGGCGAGGTAGAGGAGGGCGATCTTAATACATCCCTGTTAACCTCTCATGAAACTTACGATAACGACGTGATAGGGGAAATCCGCTTTTCACCAACGAGTGTACACATCACGACAAACACCTGTAACCTGGTGGATAAAAACATCTACGTACCGCTTGAAACGGTCAATGCGCACGATTTTAATGGCCAGTATTCCGACATCCTGACTGACGGTCGTTTCAGGATTGACATCACGGACTGCGCCGCCGGGACAAAAATTGATTATCAGTTCACCCGTGCGGGGTCGACTGGCGTAACTGATGGCAATATCCTCAACATCGCTGCCGGAGACAACGCTGCAAGCGGTGTCGGCATTCAAATCCTCGACAAGAACGATACGGTGCTGCAGTTCGACCAGCACTACGCGGCAATAGCCCGCACCCAGGAGAACGTTCCGGTAGAGATCCCACTCAAAGCCCGGTACATCAAAACGGGGGAAGTTAAAGCCGGGAAAGTCGACGCCGTCGCGACCTTCGAACTTTTCTACCGTTAAGTCCTCAGGCCCGTTTAGACGGGCTTTGGCGAACATTTCGCTAACTTTATTAACCCTCTATTTTCATCTGGTTAATTCTTAAACCCTTAAATCTTGTAGGGGCGCTTACTGCTTGCTATGCAGCCAGGCTTTCGCATATTATTCTGCGGTCATAATAATAATTCTCGTTTACGTTATCATTCACTCTTTCATCAGAGAACCATCATGGCGCTTTCCAATACTGCTCAGCCAAATAACACGTCGCTGCGTAAAATCGCGGTCGTCGTCGCCACAGCGGTTGCCGGCATGTCTGCTTATGCCCAGGCTGCCGAAACCACGAAAAAAGAAGAAACTATCACCGTAACTGCCGCACCGGCTGCACAGGAAAGTGCCTGGGGCCCTGCTGCGACCATCGCCGCGAGACAATCCGCGACCGGGACCAAAACGGACACCCCAATTCAAAAAGTGCCTCAGTCTATTTCTGTGGTAACGGCCGAAGAGATGGCGCTGCATCAGCCACGCTCGGTTAAAGAAGCCCTGAGCTATACCCCAGGCGTAGCGGTGGGTACTCGTGGTGCGTCAAATACCTATGACTATCTGGTGATCCGCGGCTTCGCGGCCGACGGCCAGAGTCAGAACAACTACCTCGACGGCTTGAAGATGCAGGGCAACTTCTATAACGACGCGGTGATTGACCCTTATATGCTGGAGCGCGCGGAAATCCTGCGCGGTCCGGTTTCCGTTCTGTACGGAAAAAGCAGCCCTGGCGGTTTGCTGAACATGGTGAGTAAGCGCCCAACAACCGAGCCGCTGAAAGAGATCCAGTTCAAAGTCGGAACAGACAGCCTGTTCCAGACCGGCTTTGACTTCAGCGATGCAATCGACGATGACGGCGTTTACTCTTACCGCTTAACGGGCGTTGCGCGTTCCAACAATTCGCAGCAGGAGAATAAAGGCGAGCAGCGTTATGCCATCGCGCCAGCTTTCTCCTGGCGTCCGGATGACAAAACCACCTTCACGTTCCTCTCTTACTTCCAGAACGAGCCTGAAACGGGCTACTACGGCTGGTTGCCAAAAGAGGGAACGGTTGATCCGCTGCCAAACGGCGATCGTCTGCCGACAAACTTCAACGAAGGCGCGAAGAACAACACCTATTCCCGCAACCAGAAAATGGTGGGATATAGCTTCGACCACGAATTCAACGACACCTTTACCGTGCGTCAGAACCTTCGCTATGCGCAGAATAAAACCTCGCAAAATAGCGTTTACGGCTATGGTATGTGTTCCGATCCGCTCTATTCGAGTAATCCGGCCTCAAGCCCTTGCGCGAGCGTTCCTCAGTCGCAGTGGGGGCACACGCTGACTCGTCAGTATGTTATCGATAACGAGAAGCTGGAAAACTTCACTGTTGATACGCAGCTGCAGAGCAAGTTCGCGACGGGTTCTCTCGATCATACTCTGCTGACTGGCGTTGATTTCATGCGTATGCGTAATGACATCGACTCCTGGTTCGGCTATGCCGGATCCGTTGCACCATCCGATATTTATAACCTCGATCGTGGCGACTTTGATTTCGGTTCACACCCTGGGCCGTCAGGCGCTTACCAGGTGCTGAACAAGCAGAAGCAGACCGGCGTTTACGCTCAGGATCAGATTGAGTGGGATAAAGTGCTGGTCACGCTGGGCGGTCGTTACGACTGGGCCAAACAGGATTCTCTGAATCGGGTTGCAGGCACTACCGACTCTCGCGACGATAAAGAGTTCACCTGGCGTGGTGGCGTTAACTACCTGTTTGATAATGGTGTAACGCCGTATTTCAGCTACAGCGAATCTTTCGAACCTGCATCAACGGTAGGCGAAGGCGGTAAGACATTTGCACCGTCTAAAGGTAAACAGTACGAAGCGGGCGTGAAATATGTGCCGAGCGATCGTCCGATCGTGCTCACCGGTGCGGTATATCAGCTGACCAAATCCAACAACCTGATGGCAGATCCTGCGGGCTCATTCTGGTCGGTTGAAGGCGGTGAGATCCGTGCCCGTGGCGTAGAGCTGGAAGCGAAAGCGGCCCTCTCTGCGAGCGTTAACGTAGTGGGTTCTTACACCTACACCGATGCTGAATACACCACCGACACCAAGTACAAAGGCAACACGCCAGCGCAGGTGCCAAAACACATGGCATCCGTGTGGGGTGATTACACCATGTTTGATGGTCCGCTGTCTGGCCTGACGCTGGGTACCGGCGTTCGTTATACCGGCTCCAGCAAAGGCGATCCGGCGAATACCTTCACCGTGGGCAGCTATACCCTGGTTGATGCGCTGGTTAGATACGATCTTGCGCGCGTAGGCATGGCCGGTTCCAACGTCGCGCTTCACGTGAACAACCTGTTCGATCGTGAGTACGTAGCCAGCTGCTTCAACACCTACGGTTGCTTCTGGGGTGCTGAACGTCAGGTTGTTGCCACCGCGACCTTCCGCTTCTAATCTCTCTTTGGGCACGGTTCGCCGTGCCCTTTTTATTTAAGTTGGCTGACATGCAGGATAATAACATCCACTCCGACACCACCTTTACGCTCAGCAATCTCTCCTTTCGCGTACCCGGGCGTACCCTGCTGCATCCGCTCTCTTTGACCTTTCCCGCAGGTAAAGTCACGGGCCTGATTGGCCACAACGGTTCCGGTAAATCGACCCTGCTTAAAATGCTGGGCCGCCATCAGCCGCCGTCAGAGGGCGATATTCTGCTGGACGGTCAGCCGCTGGAGAGCTGGAACAGTAAAGCCTTTGCCCGCAAAGTCGCGTACCTGCCGCAGCAGCTGCCGCAGGCGGAAGGGATGACGGTGCGCGAGCTGGTGGCGATTGGGCGTTATCCGTGGCACGGGGCGCTTGGGCGCTTCGGCGTGGCCGACAGAGAGAAAGTGGAAGAGGCGATTGCGCTGGTCGGGCTAAAGCCGCTGGCGCACCGTCTGGTGGATAGCCTGTCCGGCGGGGAACGTCAGCGCGCGTGGATTGCAATGCTGGTGGCGCAGGACAGCCGCTGTCTGCTGCTGGATGAGCCGACCTCCGCGCTGGATATTGCCCACCAGGTTGACGTGCTGGCGCTGGTGCACCGCTTAAGCCAGCAGCGCGGTCTTACGGTGATCGCGGTGCTGCACGATATCAACATGGCCGCGCGCTACTGTGATTATCTGGTCGCGCTGCGCGGCGGCGAAGCTATCGCTCAGGGTACGCCGTCTGAGCTGATGCGCAGCGACACGCTGGAACAGATCTACGGTATTCCAATGGGGATTTTGCCTCACCCTGCCGGGGCTGCACCGGTGAGCTTTGTGTACTGATGCTGGATAATCTACTCCTTAGCCGCCGTCGCCTGCTGACGGCCATAGCGCTCTCTCCGCTGCTGCTCAAAATGAATACGGCCCATGCGGCCGGGATCGATCCGCACCGTATCGTGGCGCTGGAATGGCTGCCCGTCGAACTGATGCTGGCGCTGGGCGTTACGCCCTATGGCGTAGCCGATATTCCCAACTACAAACTGTGGGTGAACGAGCCGAAACTCCCGGACTCGGTTATCGACATCGGCCTGCGTACCGAGCCGAACCTCGAGCTGCTGACGCAAATGAAGCCGTCCTTTTTATTCTGGTCTGCCGGGTATGGCCCGTCAGAAGAGACCATGGCGAAGATTGCCCCTGGCCGGGGTTTTTCGTTCAGCGACGGGAAAAAGCCGCTGACCATGGCTAAAAATTCCATCAACGAGATGGCGCAGTTCCTGAACCGTGAGGCGGAGGCGAAAAAACACCTCGCCGAATTCGATGCGCTGATTGACTCCCTGAAGCCGCGCTTTGCCAACCGTGCAGATCGTCCGCTGCTGATGGTCACCCTGCTGGACGCCCGCCACATGCTGGTCTTCGGCAAAAACTGCCTGTTCCAGGAAGTGCTCGATAGCTTTGGCATTCGTAACGCCTGGGAAGGAGAGATGACCTTCTGGGGCAGCACCGCCGTGGGGATTGACCGCCTGGCGCAGTTTCGCGACGTCGACGTGCTGTGCTTCGATCACGGCAACGAACGCGACATGCAGGCGCTGATGGCCACCCCGCTCTGGCAGGCGATGCCGTTCGTGCGCGAGCAGCGCTTCAAGCGAGCACCTGCGGTATGGTTCTACGGCGCGACGCTGTCGGCCATGCATTTTGCCCGCGTGCTGGATAACGCAATGGGAGGCAAAGCATGAATACGCGTATTGCCCGCTTTCCTGCGCTGCTGCTAACCCTTATTTTCCTCGCCGCGCTGGCATTGACCTGGTTCAACCTGTCGACGGCGCTACCGCGCGGACAGTGGGGTACTGCCTTTGCCGCGCCGGATATCGACAACATTCAGCAAATGCTGTTCCACTACAGCCTGCTGCCGCGCCTGGCGATCTCGCTGCTGGTCGGCGCCGGGCTGGGGCTAGTAGGCGTCTTGTTCCAGCAGGTGCTGCGTAACCCGCTGGCGGAGCCGACCACGCTGGGCGTTGCGACCGGGGCGCAGCTTGGCATTACCATCACCACGCTGTGGGCGCTGCCGGGGGCGTTAACCTCGCAGTTTGCCGCCCTTGCCGGGGCGTGCGCGGTGGGGGCATTAGTTTTCGGCGTGGCGTGGGGGAAACGTCTCTCTCCGGTTACCTTGATTCTGGCGGGTCTGGTGGTCAGCCTCTACTGCGGGGCCATCAACCAGCTGCTGGTGCTTTTCCATCACGATCAGCTGCAAAGTATGTTCCTGTGGAGCACGGGCACCCTTACCCAGACCGACTGGAGCGTGGTGCAGCGCCTGTGGCCGCAGCTGGCTGGCGGCGTGGTGCTGACCTTGCTGCTGCTGCGCCCGCTCACCCTGATGGGGCTGGACGATGGCGTGGCGCGCAACCTCGGGCTGGCATTGTCACTGGCTCGCCTTGCGGCGTTAACTCTGGCGATTGTGCTAAGCGCCCTGCTGGTGAACGCGGTTGGCATTATCGGCTTTATCGGCCTGTTTGCGCCGCTGCTGGCGAAAATGCTCGGGGCGCGTCGCCTGCTGGCGCGCCTGATGCTGGCGCCGCTGATTGGCGCGCTGATCCTCTGGCTGTCCGACCAAATTATTCTCTGGCTGGCGCGGGTCTGGATGGAGGTCTCTACCGGTTCAGTGACGGCGCTGATCGGTGCGCCGCTGCTGCTGTGGCTCCTGCCGCGACTTCGCAGCATCAGCGCCCCGGCGATGGATGCCGGGGACAAGGTCCACGCCGAGCGTCAGTCGGTGCTGTGGTTTAGCCTGGCCGGTCTGGCGGTGCTGATCGTGGCATCGTTTGCGGCCCTTTCCCTGGGGCGCGACGCGACGGGCTGGCACTGGGCAACGGGGGATTTACTCAACGACCTGCTGCAGTGGCGCTGGCCGCGTATCTTCTCCGCGCTGATCGCGGGCGTAATGCTGGCGGTAGCGGGCTGTATTATTCAGCGCCTGACCGGTAACCCGATGGCGAGCCCTGAAGTGCTGGGGATCAGCTCCGGTGCAGCCTTTGGCGTGGTGCTGATGCTGTTCCTGGTGCCGGGAAATGCCTTCGGCTGGCTGATGCCTGCCGGGAGCATTGGCGCGGCGGTCACGCTGCTGATCATCCTTGTTGCCTCCGGTCGAGGCGGTTTTTCGCCTCACCGTATGCTGCTGGCGGGGATGGCGCTCAGCACCGCGTTTACCATGCTGCTGATGATGCTGCAGGCGAGCGGCGATCCGCGCATGGCGCAGATCCTGACCTGGATAGCAGGCTCAACCTACGGCGCCACCGGCAGACAGGTGGTGAATACCGGGATCGTGATGATTGTTCTGCTGGCGATTGTGCCGCTGTGCCGCCGCTGGATGACCATTCTGCCGCTCGGTGGTGAAACCGCGCGTGCGGTGGGGATGGCGCTGACGCCAACGCGCGTCGGGCTGCTGCTGCTGGCGGCGTGCCTGACGGCTGCGGCGACGATGACCATTGGCCCATTAAGTTTTGTCGGGCTGATGGCGCCGCATATTGCCAGAATGATGGGTTTCCGCCGGACGATGCCGCATATCGTGATGTCAGCCCTGACGGGCGGCGTGATGCTGGTCTTTGCAGACTGGTGCGGAAGGATGGTGCTGTTCCCGTATCAGATCCCGGCGGGTCTGCTGTCGACCTTTATCGGGGCGCCGTACTTTATTTATCTGTTGAGAAAGCAGAGCCGGTAATAAAAGTAAACGGCAATCCTGAGATTGCCGTTTTAGTGTTTGCTCCCTCTCCCCGTGGGAGAGGGTTGGGGTGAGGGCATCACGCCGCACATCTTAGAGCTTCGCAAACACCTTACGCGCCGCGTCGATGGTGTTGTTGATGTCTTCTTTACCGTGCGCCACGGACATAAAGCCCGCTTCGAACGCTGACGGTGCCAGATACACGCCCTCTTCCAGCATCAGGTGGAAGAAGCGCTTGAAGCGTTCCACGTCGCATTTCACCACGTCCTGATAGCAGGTCACGGTTTTCGCATCGGTAAAGAAGATCCCGAACATCCCGCCAACGTGGTTAACCACCAGCGGAATACCCGCTTCTTCTGCCGCTTCCAGCAGGCCGTTTGCCAGCTGCGTGGTCAGGTCGGTCAGGGTTTCGTGAATACCCGGCTGCGCCACTTCGGTCAGACAGGCGAAACCGGCGGCCATCGCAATGGGGTTACCGGACAGGGTTCCCGCCTGGTAAACCGGGCCTGTAGGGGCCAGGGCTTCCATCACGTCTTTACGTCCACCGAATGCGCCGACGGGCATGCCGCCGCCGATGATTTTGCCGAGGCAGGTCAGATCCGGCTCAACGCCGTAGTAAGACTGTGCCCCCGCCAGCGCCACGCGGAAACCGGTCATCACTTCGTCGATGATCAGCAGCGCGCCGAACTCATCGCACAGGGCGCGCAGGCCCGGCAGGAACTCAGGCTGCGGTGGGATACAGTTCATGTTGCCCGCGACCGGCTCAACGATGATGCAGGCAATCTCCTGCGGATACTGCTCGAACGCCGCGCGAACGGTGTCGAGATCGTTATAGGTGCAGGTGAGGGTGTGTTTGGCAAAATCAGCCGGCACGCCCGGCGAGTTCGGCTGGCCGAGCGTCAGCGCGCCGGAACCCGCTTTCACCAGCAGGCAGTCCGCGTGGCCGTGGTAGCAGCCTTCGAACTTGATAATTTTGTCGCGGCCGGTAAAGCCGCGCGCCAGGCGAATGGCGCTCATGGTGGCTTCGGTGCCGGAGTTCACCATGCGCACCATGTCCATTGTCGGCACAAGCTCGGTGACCAGTTCCGCCATTTTAACTTCCATCTCGGTTGGCGCACCGAAGCTCAGGCCTCGCTGAGCCGCTTCAATCACCGCGTTGCGAATGGCAGGGTGGTTATGACCCAGCACCATTGGACCCCAGGAGCCGACATAATCGATATAGGCTTTGCCGTCGACATCAAACAGGTACGCGCCGTCAGCACGTTCAATAAACAGCGGCGTGCCGCCTACGCCTGTAAACGCGCGGACGGGTGAGTTCACGCCACCCGGAATAAGCTCGCGGGCTGCACTGTAGAGGTTTTCAGACTTGCTCATGGCATCGTTCCTGGTTCGTATAAAATGGTTAAGCACACTATTCTAAGTGATTCGCTGAACGTTATGAAATTTTTGCCCCATTAATGCATAAACAATTGTTAAGGATTTTTCATCAGACGACGCGACGGTCTCTGGTAAAATCCTTGCGGCGATTTGTATGACGAAAAGAATAGACAATGAAAGCAAACTCCTCATTTGAAGAACAGCAGTTAGCACGGGCACGACACCGTATCAGCATTCGACGGCTGCTCAACCGCGATAAAACGCCGCTGGCGATCCTGCTGGCTGCCGCCGTGGTCGGCACCCTCGCCGGACTGGTCGGCGTCGCCTTTGAAAAAGCGGTCAATGCCGTGATCGGCTGGCGCCTCGGCACGCTCGCCGGGTTTGCAGAGCGCGGAGGATGGGTTTGGGTGTGGGCGTTTGGCCTCTCCGCGCTGTTAGCGATGGTGGGCTATTTTCTGGTACGTAAATTTGCTCCTGAAGCCGGGGGCTCTGGCATTCCGGAGATCGAAGGGGCGCTGGAAGAGCTGCGTCCGGTACGCTGGTGGCGGGTGATCCCGGTGAAGTTTATCGGCGGCATGGGGACCCTTGGCGCCGGGATGGTGCTTGGGCGAGAGGGGCCAACGGTTCAGCTTGGCGGGAACGTAGGGCGCATGGTGGGCGATCTTTTCCGCATGCGCAGTGCCGAAGCGCGCCATACGCTGCTTGCAACCGGCGCGGCGGCGGGGCTTTCCGCAGCGTTCAACGCCCCGCTGGCGGGGATCCTCTTTATCATTGAGGAGATGCGCGCGCAGTTTCGTTACAACCTCATCTCCATTAAAGCGGTTTTTACCGGCGTGATAATGTCGAGCATCGTTTTTCGTATTTTCAACGGCGAAGGGGCAGTGATTGAAGTGGGGAAACTCACCAATGCGCCGGTGAATACGCTGTGGCTATATCTGATCCTCGGCATGGTGTTTGGCATTGTCGGGCCGCTGTTTAATACGCTGATCCTGCGCGCTCAGGATATGTTCCAGCGGATTCACGGCGGTAATACAACCCGATGGGTGCTGGTGGGCGGCCTGCTGGGCGGGATGTGCGGCATCATCGGCCTGATTGAACCCAATGCGACAGGCGGTGGGTTCGGGTTGATCCCCATTGCGGCGGCGGGCAATTTCAGCGTCGGCCTGCTGCTGTTCCTGTTTATTTCCCGCGTGATCACTACGGTGCTCTGCTTCTCTTCCGGCGCACCGGGCGGGATCTTCGCGCCGATGCTGGCGCTCGGTACCTTACTGGGTACGGCCTTTGGCATGGCCGCAGAGGCGGGTTTTCCGACGTATCACCTTGATGCCGGTACGTTTGCTATTGCCGGAATGGGAGCGCTTCTGGCCGCCTCCCTGCGCGCGCCGCTGACCGGGATTGTGCTGGTTCTGGAGATGACCGACAATTATCAGCTCATATTGCCAATGATCATTACCTGTCTTGGCGCGACACTATTAGCCCAATTCCTGGGTGGAAAACCGCTATACTCCACCATTCTTGCTCGTACCCTGGCGAAGCAGGATGCAGAACAAGCCGCGTCGCAGAATACTTGAATGAATTACCAGGGTATTAGATAATGAAAAAAAGAATTGGGTGATTTTTACCCAATTGCAGTAAGCAGTATTCATGGGAGCATAAAATGAGTGATGACGTAGTAGCAGTGCCGCTCGAATTTACCGAAGCAGCAGCCAAAAAAGTGAAAGTCCTGATTGCCGACGAAGACAATCCGGATCTGAAACTGCGTGTATATATTACCGGTGGTGGCTGCAGCGGCTTCCAGTATGGTTTTACCTTTGATGACCAGATCAACGATGGTGATATGACTATCGAGAAGCAGGGCGTCGCGCTGGTGGTTGACCCGATGAGCCTGCAATATCTGGTGGGCGGTGCGGTTGATTACACCGAAGGTCTGGAAGGTTCGCGCTTTGTGGTGACGAACCCGAACGCGACAAGCACCTGCGGGTGTGGCTCTTCGTTCAGTATTTAAGAGGTGCGGGCTGATGCCCTCACCCCGGCCCTCTCCCACAGGGAGAGGGAGAAAAGACTAAAAACGGTAACCTTGCGGTTACCGTTTTGCGTTTACCTGTCATCCAGCGCAAACGTCGGCAGCTTCAGGTGCCAGCGTATCGCCGCTAAACGTATCCCCAGCGTGACGACCATTCCCAGCATCGCGGCATTCTCCAGCGGAACCGCAAAGGTGTAATAAGCCGTGGCGTGGACAATACCGCCAACGATACAGGCCGTGGCGTAGATTTCAGTGCGCAGGATCATGGGCACCTCGCGCGCCAGAATGTCACGGATAATCCCGCCGCCGACGCCGGTTAGCACGCCCATGCAGATCGCGACCATGGGGCCCGTTCCCGCGTTAAAGGCTTTATTCACCCCAATGCCGACAAACACCGCCAGACCCACGGCGTCCAGGACCGGCAGTATCCATTTCGGCAATCTGCGAGGCTGTCGAACCAGGACAATCGTTAACAGGCAGGTGACCATCGCCACCACCAGATCCGTCGGATCTTTAACCCAAAATACCGGACCATGCGCCAGCGCCATATCGCGGATCGTTCCGCCGCCCACCGCCGTCACAACGCCAAGCACCAGCACGCCAAACGGATCCATGCGCAGTTTTCCGGCGAGCAAAACGCCGGAGATAGCAAAAACGGCTGTGCCAAGAATATCCAGCCAATAAACGAGCATCGTTAAATCCTCGAAAGGGGGTAGGTAACTGTTAGTGACTCTCTGCCAGTGCGGCACAGAGCTGTTTAGCGGCGAGGATAATACGCGGGCTGGCGCGTTCAAACCAGTCGCTGTTAAGGGGTATTACCGGTATTTTTAGCTGGCTTTGCCAGAATTGTTCAACTTTAGGAATCTCGCTCGCACTTCCGACCACCACGATAGCCTGCGGCTGGCGGGCCAGAACCTGTTCCCGACTAACCTGCGGCCACGGGACCCGGCTGGCGGCGAAGATATTCTCGCCCCCGCAGATCTCCAGGACCTGGTTCTGAATAGAGCCCTGTCCGGTGGTAAACAGCGGCTGGCTGCCAAACTGCAGGAATACGCGCTTTTTTGTGGGGGTGTCGTACCGCGTTTTCAGGGCGGCAGCGTCACTGAGCATCTGCAGCGCTGCCTGTTCGGCTTTTTCCGGCGTCGGGCTATAGGGGGCGAGCGCGCGCAGCGCGTGAGCGACTTGCTCAATACTCACCGCATCTACCCACATTACCTTGATGCCCAGCGAGCTGAGCTGGTTAACCTGCCGCTCCGCGTTTCCACCGCGCCAGGCCAGCACGAGGTCGGGCTTAAGCGCCACGATGCGCTCAAGGTTCATCCCTTGCCATGTCGACACCTGTTCAATGCCCGCGGCCTGCGGCGGGTAGTCTGAAAAGCTGCTAACGCCAACGGGCGTGATCCCGGCGGCAAAGGCTAGCTCGGTGTTGGCGGGGGAGAGGGTAATCACACGCGGCACGGCAAAAAGCCATGCCGGTGCGAGCAGAAGCAGGGCGGCAAGCGCCCTCAGGATGGGTTTAGCCACGCGCCAGTTTCTGCACCAGGCTTTCTACCATCACGGTAGACTGCTTGGCCGCGACGGCCAGGAACTCGTCAAAGCTCAGGTGGGACTGCTGGTCAGCCACGTCGGAGATGGCGCGAACTACCACGAACGGAACCTGGAAGTTGTGGCAAACATGAGCAATCGCGGTCGCTTCCATCTCAACGGCAACCGCCTGCGGGAAGTTGTGACGGATTTTCGCCAGGCCAACGGAGCCGTTGATAAAGGCATCACCGCTGACAATCAGGCCGCGCACCGCATTCAGGTTTAACTCAGCGATGCAGGTTTCTGCTGCCGCAACGAGCTTATCGTCTGCTTTAAACCCTGCCGGGCAGCCCGGAAGCTGACCGTATTCATAGCCAAACGCGGTCACGTCTGCGTCGTGGTAACGTGCTTCATCGGAAACGACGATATCACCCACTTTCAGCGTCGGCGCCAGGCCACCCGCAGAACCGGTGTTGATGATCACGTCTGGCTTGCAGCGTTCGAGCAACAGGGTTGCGCCCAGTGCAGCCGCCACTTTACCGATGCCTGATTTCAGCAGAGCAACGTCGACACCGTTCAGCTGGCCGGTATAGATCTCGCAGCCACCCAGTGACAGGGTCTGACGGTTCTCAATTTTGTCACGCAGCAGCGTAACTTCTTCTTCCATTGCACCAATAATGCCGATTTTCATAGATTTACTCGCGATGTGCCTTGTTAAGATGCATAGTCTATCATGCGGTTAAGGGGAAACGCATTCTCACGCGGGGGAGCACATGTCACCAATCGATTTTCGCACCAAAATTAACTGGCACCGACGTTTCCGTTCGCCGCAGGGCGAAAAGAGCGAACATGAGATCCTGCGTATCTTCGAGAGCGATCGCGGGAGGATCATTAACTCGCCCGCTATCCGGCGCTTGCAGCAAAAGACCCAGGTGTTCCCGCTGGAGCGTAACGCCGCGGTGCGCACGCGCTTAACCCACTCCATGGAAGTTCAGCAGGTTGGGCGCTACATTGCCAAAGAGATTTTGAGCCGCCTGAAAGAGCAGCGGCTGCTGGAAACTTATGGTCTGGATGAACTGACCGGGCCGTTTGAAAGCATCGTTGAGATGGCCTGCCTGATGCATGACATCGGCAACCCGCCCTTCGGCCATTTCGGCGAGGCGGCAATCAACGACTGGTTTAAGCAGCGGCTTTTCCCTTTGGACGCGAAAAGCCAGCCGCTGAGCGACGATCGCTGCGTGGTGAGGGATTTACGCCTGCGTGAGGGTGAAGAGGGCCTTAACGATCTGCGTCGCAAAGTCCGTCAGGATCTCTGCCATTTTGAAGGTAACGCGCAGGGGATCCGCCTGGTGCACTCCCTGATGCGCATGAATCTGACGTGGGCGCAGGTGGGCTGCATACTCAAATACACGCGCCCGGCCTGGTGGATGGGAGAAACGCCTGACACGCACAGCTACCTGATGAAAAAGCCGGGCTACTATCTCTCCGAAGAGGCTTATATTGAGCGGCTGCGTAAAGAACTTTCATTAACGGCAAAGGGGCGTTTCCCATTAACGTGGATTATGGAAGCCGCCGATGACATTTCCTATTGCGTGGCCGACCTGGAAGACGCCGTTGAGAAAAGAATATTCAGCGTCGAGGAGCTTTATCAGCATCTTTATGATGCCTGGGGTAAACATGAAAAAGGGTCGCTGTTTTCTCAGGTCGTCGAAAATGCCTGGGAAAAATCGCGCTCTAATTCCCTCAGCCGCAGTACCGAAGATCAGTTCTTTATGTATTTGCGGGTCAATACATTAAATAAGCTGGTGCCTTACGCGGCGTCGCGCTTTATTGATAATTTGCCGCTGATTTTCAGCGGGGAATTCAATCACGCGCTGCTGGAAGATGACAGCAGTTTCAGTCAACTCCTTGAGCTTTATAAACATGTGGCGATGCGCCATGTGTTCAGCCATCCGGACGTGGAGCAATTAGAGCTGCAGGGATACCGGGTGATCAGTGGGTTACTGGAAATTTATTCCCCGTTGCTTCACTTATCGGTCGATGAATTCAGCGAGCTGGTGGAACACGAGCGCGTGCGGCGAATACCTATCGAATCCCGGCTTTATCAGAAACTTTCTACCCGTCATCGTCTGGCGTATGTCGAAGCGATTGGTAAGCTGGCGCGCCACTCTCCTGAATGGCCGGTAATGGAATATTATTATCGCTGTCGCCTTATCCAGGACTATATCAGCGGCATGACAGATTTGTATGCCTGGGATGAATACCGCAAGCTCATGGCCGTGGAATAAGCGCTGAGTTTTGTAAAGACGACCAATAAATTTTTACTTTTTCCATAAACTTAATCCCGGAACTAAGCGGTATAAAACGAATCTGAGTTACACAGCAATTTTGCGTTATCTGGTAAATCGAGATTGAGAAACATGAAAAAAACCACATTAGCAATGAGTGCACTGGCTCTGAGTTTAGGTTTAGCGCTGTCTCCTGTGGCTGCGACTGCAGCCGAGACCGCGTCGTCGGCAGCAACCGCGCAGCAGATGCCAAGCCTGGCACCGATGCTCGAAAAAGTGATGCCATCGGTGGTGAGTATCAACGTTGAGGGCAGCACGACCGTCAATACGCCGCGTATGCCGCGTAACTTCCAGCAGTTCTTTGGCGACAACTCGCCGTTCTGCCAGGACGGTTCGCCATTCCAGAGCTCTCCGTTCTGTCAGGGCGGCGGTGCAGGGGATGACAGCCAGGGCGGCGGCGGCCAGCAGCAAAAATTCATGGCGCTGGGCTCGGGCGTCATCATTGACGCAGCGAAAGGCTACGTGGTGACCAACAACCACGTTGTCGATAATGCCAGCACCATTAAGGTACAGCTGAGCGATGGCCGCAAGTTTGACGCCAAAGTGGTGGGTAAAGACCCGCGCTCCGACATCGCCCTGATTCAGATTCAGGATCCGAAAAACCTGACGGCGATTAAGCTTGCCGACTCTGACGCGCTGCGCGTCGGGGATTACACCGTGGCGATCGGTAACCCGTTCGGCCTGGGTGAAACCGTGACCTCGGGTATCGTTTCTGCGCTGGGCCGTAGCGGCCTGAATGCTGAAAACTACGAAAACTTCATCCAGACGGACGCTGCGATCAACCGCGGTAACTCCGGCGGTGCGCTGGTGAACCTGAACGGTGAACTGATTGGTATCAATACCGCGATCCTGGCGCCGGACGGCGGCAACATCGGTATCGGCTTTGCTATTCCAAGCAATATGGTGAAAAACCTGACCGCGCAAATGGTGCAGTATGGCCAGGTGAAACGCGGTGAGCTGGGTATCCTCGGTACCGAGCTGAACTCCGAGCTGGCGAAAGCGATGAAAGTTGACGCCCAGCGCGGGGCGTTCGTCAGCCAGGTAATGCCGAACTCCTCCGCGGCGAAAGCGGGCATTAAAGCGGGTGACGTGATCACCTCCCTGAACGGGAAGCCGATCAGCAGCTTTGCCGCGCTGCGTGCCGAAGTGGGCTCAATGCCGATTGGCAGCAAAGTGACCCTTGGCCTGCTGCGTGACGGTAAGCCGGTTAACGTGAGCCTGGAACTGCAGCAGAGCAGCCAGAATCAGGTTGATTCCAGCACCATCTTCAGCGGTATCGAAGGTGCCGAGATGAGCAATAAGGGTGAAGATAAAGGCGTGGTGGTGAACAACGTGAAAGCGAACTCACCGGCTGCGCGTATCGGCCTGAAAAAAGGTGACGTGATCATGGGCGCTAACCAGCAGCCGGTGAAAAACATCGCCGAACTGCGCAAAATTCTCGACAGCAAACCTTCCGTGCTGGCGCTGAATATTCAGCGTGGAGACTCCTCCATCTACCTGCTGATGCAGTAATCCCCTTTAGCCCCTGTCGCGAAACGGCAGGGGCTTTTCTTTTTTCTGTGACCCTTTCCACAAGTCCATACATCTCACTCTCTCTTTGTGCATCCGCACAATGCGGCTCTTAATGAACTCCCCTATGCTTGAGCTCTGCTCACAGGAGGGTTACATGGCTGGCTGGCATCTTGATACCAAAATGGCGCAGGATATCGTGGCGCGCACCATGCGCATTATCGATACCAATATCAACGTAATGGATGCCCGCGGGCGCATTATTGGCAGCGGCGATCGGGAGCGCATTGGGGAATTGCACGAAGGTGCGCTGCTGGTGCTTTCTCAGGGGCGGGTGGTCGATATTGACGATGCGGTCGCAAAACACCTGCACGGCGTTCGTCAGGGCATCAACTTACCGCTGCGTCTCGAAGGTGAAATCGTCGGCGTTATCGGCCTGACCGGGGAGCCGGAATCCCTGCGTAAATACGGCGAGCTGGTTTGTATGACGGCGGAGATGATGCTGGAGCAATCGCGCCTGATGCACCTGCTGGCGCAGGATAGCCGCCTGCGTGAAGAACTGGTCATGAACCTCATTCAGGCGGAGGAACACACGCCTGCCTTGAACGAGTGGGCGCAGCGCCTGGGTATCGACCTGAATCAACCGCGCGTGGTGGCGATGATTGAAGTGGACAGCGGCCAGCTTGGCGTGGACAGCGCGATGGCTGAGCTGCAGCAGCTGCAGAATGCGCTGGCAACGCCGGAGCGCAATAACCTGGTGGCGATCGTCTCTCTTACTGAAATGGTGGTGCTTAAGCCCGCGCTCAATCAGTTTGGCCGCTGGGATGCGGAAGATCACCGTCGCCGCGTGGATCAGCTCATCGCGCGAATGAAAGAGAACGGTCAGCTGCGTTTTCGCGTTGCGCTGGGCAACTACTTTACCGGGCCGGGCAGCATTGCCCGCTCGTGGCGCACCGCGCGTACCACGATGATGGTGGGCAAGCAGCGCATGCCGGAAAGCCGAAGCTACTTTTACCAGGACCTGATGCTGCCGGTGCTGCTCGACAGCCTGCGCGGCGGCTGGCAGGCCAATGAGCTGGCGCGTCCGCTGGTGCGCCTGAAAGCGATGGACAACAACGGCCTGCTGCGCCGAACGCTACAGGCGTGGTTTCGCCATAACGTGCAGCCGCTGGCGACGTCGAAAGCGCTGTTTATTCATCGCAATACGCTGGAATATCGGCTTAACCGAATCTCGGAGCTGACGGGGCTGGATCTGGGGAATTTTGACGACAGGCTGCTGCTGTACGTGGCGCTTCAGTTAGACGAGCAGCGTTGATGCTGTGTGCGGTTTTCACCCTCTCCCTGTGGGAGAGGGCCGGGGTGAGGGCATCAGACCGCACCTAAATTATTTATTACGAGTTAACTTCTCAAGATCCGCTTCAATCTCGCTGATCTTGTGGGTAACAACGCTCTCCAGATGACGCAGGTCATCCAGGATCTTACGTTTGAGATCGACTTCAGTACGATCGCGCTGGCAGATCTGATCGAGTTCATCGATCACATAGCGCAGGTTAGGGCTGATTTCCTGTACTTCTTTATAACCCTGGCCAACACCGTCTGCCACGACGGTCTTGCGCTGGCGCGGGTATTTAAACTTCACGCTTTTGGCGAAAAATTCCCCTTTGTCCTTGTGAAAATAGATTTTCAAAATATCGTTATTGGCTTCCTGACGGAGACTGTAACGATCAATTTCATCAGGATTGGTAATGCCCAGACTTTTCAGATTATCGTACATAGCGGTACCCTTATCTCAACATAACCTTTGAATAATTAACGAAAAAATCCTTTTTCGCCACCCTCATATGCAAAAAGCGGGAGCATCCCAGCAAACGGTACTCCATTTTCGCCTGTCTGCACGCAAGCAAGGAGCATAAACCTAACTCGTTTATTGTAGTTTTTAGCTACCTCGTCAAGAGGAAATCAATATGAGAGTGAAATTGCTACCGTAGCCGCCATAAATAATTGTCGGTAAATAAGCAGTCGCAATGAAAAAGGGTGTTGCAGGTATTAATGGCTATCAGGGCCCGGCAGGAGGCTGGGGCGCAGTAAAAGCCGTCACCGCGTCGGTATTTTCGCAACGGGCTGTCGCCCGCGATATTATCGCTATGTTTAAGATGAACCAGGTCTCGGGCTTTGACTGCCCCGGCTGCGCATGGCCAGATCCCGGCCACCGCGCGCCGATGGAGCTGTGCGAAAACGGCGTTAAGGCGGTCTCCTGGGAAACCACCAGCAAGAAAGCCTCCCCTGAATTTTTTAGTCGTCATCCGGTTTCTACGCTGTGGCATTACAGCGACTATGAGCTGGAAAATAGCGGTCGTTTAACCCATCCGATGAAATACGACGCCGCGACGGACCGCTGGCAGGCGGTTGAATGGGATGTCGCCTTTAAGGAGATCGGCGAACGCCTGCGCAGCTATGATTCTCCGGAACGGGTAGAGTTTTATACCTCAGGGCGTACCTCCAACGAAGCGGCCTTCCTGTACCAGCTTTTCGCACGGGAATACGGCAGCAGTAATTTTCCGGACTGTTCCAACATGTGTCACGGCCCAACCAGCGCGGGGCTGACGCGGTCTATTGGCCTTGGAAAAGGGACGGTAGAGCTGGATGATTTCGAGCACTGCGATCTGGTGATCTGTATTGGGCACAACCCGGGGACTAACCATCCACGTATGCTGACTACCCTGCGGGAGGTGGCTAAACGCGGGGGCAAAATTATCTCGATTAACCCGCTGGCGGAGCGCGGCCTTGAGCGGTTTAGCTTTCCACAAAGTCCGAAGGAGATGTTCACCGGGCAGGCAACAACGCTAAGCAGCCGCTACTACCAGGTGAGAATGGGCGGGGATTCCGCGCTGCTTAAAGGGATCATGAAAGCCCTGATCGAGATGGATGAAGCCCGGATTTTGCTCGACCAGCAGCCGTGCCTCGATCATGCGTTTATCGCTGAGCATACCGCCGGTTATTCGGCGCTGTATGAGGACTTGCGCAAGTGCAAATGGGCCGAGCTGGAAAAGGAAAGCGGGCTGACGCACGGCCAGATGGAAGATCTGGCGGACAGCTATAACAAATCCCGCGCCACCATCATCTGCTATGGTCTTGGGATCACCCAGCATAAAAACGGCACCGAAAACGTTCAGCAGCTGGTTAACCTGCTGCTGTTGAAGGGGAATATGGGCAAGGCTGGCGCGGGGATATGTCCGCTGCGCGGCCATTCCAACGTGCAGGGCGATCGCTCGGTGGGGATCAACGAGGCCGCACCTGAGGAGTTCCTGAAGCGTCTGGAGGATCGTTTTGCCATCAGGGTTTCGCGTCGGCACGGGCGTTCCAGCGTGGAGAGCATTCGCGCCATAGAGCGCGGAGAGGCTAAAGCGCTGATCTGTATGGGCGGTAACCTGGCGGTGGCGATGCCTGAACCGCAGCGCACGTTTGCCGCAATGAAAACGCTGGATATGCAGGTACATATCGCCACCAAACTCAACCGCTCGCACCTGCTGCTGGCGAAGCATAACTATCTGCTGCCCGCGCTGGGGAGAACCGAACGTGACCTTCAGGCCACGGGCATCCAGTCCGTCACCGTCGAAGACTCCATGTCGATGGTCCATGCCTCCTGCGGCGGCCTCAAGCCGGCTTCGCGCTGGCTGAAATCCGAGCCTGCTATTGTGGCGGAAATGGCGCGCGCCGCGCTGCCTGACTCCCCGGTGAACTGGGAAGAGATGAGCGGCAACTACGCGCTGATCCGGGAGGCGATTGAAGCGGTGATCCCGGCGTTTGCCGACTACAACGCCCGAATCGCTGAGCCTGGCGGATTTCGTATGGATACCCCGGCTTCACGTCGTGAGTGGCATACGCCGAACGGGAAAGCGAACTTCGTGGTGGGAGGTCATACTGCCGTTGACCTTCAGCATCACCCCTCCGATACCCTGGTGCTGGCGACGCTGCGCAGCCACGATCAGTACAACACCACGATCTATGGTATGAACGATCGTTACCGCGGTATTACCGGCCGCCGGGATGTTGTCTTCCTGAGCGAGGCTGAGGCCAGAGCGCGCGGGCTGGTTCAGGGCGATGTGGTCAACGTGCAGGCGCTGGAGGATAACGGCCAGCCTGCCGAAGGGCGGGAAATGCGGGGGCTGACGGTGGTGATTTACAGCATGGCTGCCGGATCGATTGGCGCATACCTGCCTGAGGCGAACGTGCTGCTGTCGCTGGATGCAGTCGATGCTGAAAGCCTGACGCCCGCCTATAAAAGCGTGCCGGTTGTCATTACCAAAGCGTAGAAAAACAAAACCCGCCAGCAGGCGGGTTTTTTTAACGCAATACCGACTTAGTCGATGGTGCGCAGCAGTTCGTTGATACCGACTTTGCCACGGGTTTTCGCATCTACTTTCTTCACGATAACCGCACAGTACAGGCTGTACTTGCCATCTTTCGACGGCAGGTTGCCGGACACGACGACAGAACCTGCCGGAACGCGACCGTAGTGCACTTCACCGGTTTCACGATCGTAAATGCGGGTGCTCTGGCCGATGTAAACGCCCATGGAGATCACGGAGCCTTCTTCAATGATCACGCCCTCAACCACTTCGGAGCGCGCCCCGATGAAGCAGTTGTCTTCGATGATGGTTGGGTTAGCCTGCAGTGGCTCCAGTACGCCACCGATGCCGACGCCGCCGGACAGGTGAACGTTTTTACCGATCTGCGCGCAAGAGCCGACGGTCGCCCAGGTGTCCACCATGGTGCCTTCATCAACGTAGGCGCCGATGTTCACGTAGGATGGCATCAGCACGGTGTTGCGCGCAATGAATGCGCCCTGGCGGACTGCCGCTGGCGGTACCACACGGAAGCCTTCTTTCTGGAAACGCGCTTCGTCGTAGTCCGCGAATTTCATTGGCACTTTATCGAAGTAGCGGCTTTCTGCTCCGTCGATAACCTGGTTATCGTTGATACGGAAAGAGAGCAGCACGGCTTTCTTCAGCCATTGATGAGTGACCCACTGACCGTCGATTTTTTCTGCCACGCGCAGCGCGCCGGAATCCAGCAGGGAAATAACCTGGTTTACCGCTTCACGCGTAACGGTATCCACATTTGCCGGGGTGATCTCGGCGCGACGCTCAAAAGCGGACTCAATAACGTTCTGTAACTGCTGCATTGTTTACTCTTTCCATTTCACTAAAAAACACGTCACCCTTTATCGTTTGGATTGAGGGCTGCTGTCAACCG
>Ga0209281_1000505_pt1 | contig 51792 bp, 67 predicted proteins | sample MedtruBG_FD_187514 | JGI IMG/M metagenome (GOLD analysis project Ga0209281, IMG submission 187514) | Root nodule microbial communities of legume samples collected from California, USA - Medicago truncatula BG (SPAdes) (version 2) | ecosystem: Host-associated > Plants > Roots > Nodule | place... | reverse complement strand
GGAAAATTGAGTACACCGAAAGTACCTCAGCAGCGATGGAAAAAGTCGCGCAGGCTAATTCGCCAACCGTTGCGGCGTTGGGCAGCGAAGCCGGCGGTGCGCTGTATGGATTGCAGGTACTGGAGCGGAACCTGGCAAATCAAACGCAAAACATCACCCGCTTCGTGGTCCTGGCGCGCAAAGCCATTAACGTATCTGAACAGGTGCCAGCCAAAACGACGCTGCTCATGGCAACGGGTCAGCAAGCCGGTGCGTTGGTTGAAGCGCTGTTGGTTCTGCGTAACCACAATCTGATCATGACCAAGCTGGAGTCCCGTCCAATCAACGGAAATCCGTGGGAAGAGATGTTTTATCTCGATATCCAGGCCAACCTGGAGTCCGCGTCCATGCAGAAAGCCCTACGTGAACTGGGTGAAATCACCCGTTCAATGAAGGTGTTGGGCTGTTATCCAGGCGAAAACGTGGTGCCGGTCGATCCTGTTTAACGTTCGATAAATCGGCTTTTCTTCATTCCTGCCACGTTGACTGGCAGGGTGAAGATCGCGCCAGAAAGTGGATATTTAGCCACCTCTTCAGCGTCCATATTCTCCCGCGTCGTCGTGATAAACAGCGTTTTCATGTCATCACCACCGAAGCAGACCATCGTCGGACAACGCACCGGCAGTCGATATTCTTCCAGCTGTTCACCCTGGGGTGAAAAACGGGCAATACGCCAGCCGTCGAACAGCGCACTCCAGTAGCACCCTTCAACGTCCATCGCCGCACCGTCAGGTATTCCCTCTCCCTTTTCAAACCGGCGAAAGTCTTCACGCGTACCCGGTTCACCGTGTTCATTTAACGGCGTACGGTAAATCACGCTATTGGGCGTATCTGAGGTAAACATCCATCCGTGATCCGGGCTAAACGCCAGGCCATTATGCCCGTGGATATCACACTGAATAACGTGAGGCGTCAGGTCATTATCAATGCGCATCAGTATTGCGCCGTTATAATCCCCCGGCCCCCAGAATGTCCCTGCATAAAAACGCCCAAGATGATCGGTCCCGCCATCATTAAAGCGTGCCAGCTGAGGATTGGAGGGGTTGTCGCAAACTTTGCGCTGGAGCAAACCTTGTTTGTCAGCAAGCCAGATAGCATTACGCATTGCCACGATAAAACCGCCCTTTTCGCGTAATGCAAAACACCCGACCTCTTCGTGGAAAGACAGCACAGAGTGAGCAGCCGTCGGGAGATGATACCGATGAATCTCACCTTCCAGAATATCCGCCCAATAGAGTGCATTCTCGCACTCACTCCAGGTAGGGCATTCAGGTAAATGCCCGGTGTAATCAAACAAAACGTGCGGTTCAACCATGACCCATCCCCAAAATGAAAAAAGCCAGCTTAGCTGGCTTTTAGTATATACATCACTGGGCTACTGGCGACTATCGTTCGCCTGGCGCAACAAGGTACGGCTTTCGTTCTGGAAACGTTTCGCGTAATCCCCAAACCAGTGCTCGACCTTACGGAAACTGTCGATAAACGCCTGCTTGTTGCCTTGTTCGAGTAACGCGATAGCCTCACCAAAACGCTGATAATAACGTTTGATCAGTGCCAGATTATTCTCTGACGACATAATAATATCCGCGTAAAGCTGCGGATCCTGCGCAAACAGACGCCCCACCATGGCCAGTTCGAGACGGTAGATCGGTGACGAGAGCGCCAACAGCTGCTCAAGCTGAACGTTCTCTTCCGCCAGATGCAAGCCATAGGCAAAGGTCGCAAAGTGGCGCAGCGCCTGAATAAACGCCATGTTCTGATCGTGTTCAACAGCGCTAATGCGATGTAAGCGCGCGCCCCATACCTGAATCTGTTCCAGGAACCACTGGTAGGTTTCGGGCTGACGACCATCGCAGTATACGACCACCTGTTTTGCCAGACTGCCGCTGTCCGGGCCAAACATAGGGTGTAACCCCAATACCGGGCCTTTGTGCGCCTTCATCATCGCCTGGAGTGGACCATTTTTCACGGACGCCAGATCAACCAGAATGCAGTCATCCGGGAGCGGTGGGAGCCTGGCAATAATCTGCTCAGTAACATGAATCGGCACGCTGACGATAACCATGCCCGCATCAGCCAGCAAATCTGCCGCACGCGCCCAATCCTCTTTTTCAAGAATCCGCACCTGATAGCCAGAAAGCGTCAGCATTTTCTCAAACAGACGCCCCATCTGGCCACCGCCACCCACAATCACCACCGGGCGCAACGACGGACACAGGGTTTTAAAGCCTTTGTCGTTCTCGCTGGAGTAAGACTCACGCATCACACGGCGCAGTATATCTTCAATTAAATCAGGGGAGAGCCCCATGGACTGCGCTTCATCACGTCGCGACGCCAGCATTGACGCCTCACGCTCTGGCACATAAATCGGCAAGCCGTATTTGCTTTTCACTTCACCGACTTCAGCGACCAGCGACATGCGGCGTGCCAGAAGATCCAGCAGCGCCTTGTCCACTTCATCAATTTGATCGCGCAGTGCGGTCAATTCTGCAACCATAAAAACCTCTTAAGCCAGACGCGTCGCCAGTTGACCGTTCAAATCTTTGTGGATCTCACGCAGCAAGGCGTCTGTCGCTTCCCAACTGATGCAGGCATCCGTAACGGACACACCGTGTTTCATCGCACTGCGCGGCTGTTCCGACGACTGATTCCCTTCGTGGATATTGCTCTCAATCATCAGACCAATAATAGAACGGTTACCATCTTTAATTTGTGCGACCACGGATTCCGCAACCGCAGGCTGGCGACGGTAATCTTTGTTCGAATTACCATGGCTGCAATCTACCATCAGAGCAGGACGCAGTCCCGCCTGTTCCATCTCTTTTTCACACTGCGCCACATCAGCGGGACTGTAGTTCGGTGCTTTACCACCACGCAAAATCACATGCCCATCCGGGTTACCCTGAGTTTGCAGCAGGCAAACCTGCCCGGCCTGGTTAATCCCGACAAAGCGGTGCGGCATGGCAGCAGCACGCATGGCGTTGATCGCGGTGGCCAGACTGCCGTCTGTGCCATTTTTAAAACCAACCGGCATCGACAGGCCAGAAGCCATCTCGCGGTGGGTTTGTGATTCGGTTGTACGTGCACCAATCGCAGACCAGCTAAACAGATCGCCAAGGTATTGCGGGCTATTCGGATCGAGCGCTTCAGTCGCCAGTGGCAGCCCCATGCTGACCAGTTCAACCAGCAGGTGACGCGCAATCTTCAGGCCAGATTCAACATCAAACGAGCCATCCATATGCGGGTCATTGATCAAGCCCTTCCAGCCCACGGTGGTACGAGGTTTTTCAAAATAGACACGCATAACCAGGTAGAGGCTATCGCTGACCTCTTCGGCTAACACTTTAAATCGACGAGCATATTCAATCGCGGTTTCAGGATCGTGAATTGAGCAAGGGCCACACACCACCAGCAGGCGCGGATCGCGACCAGCAATAACGTCTGAGATGGTCTGGCGCGACTGCTCGATTTGCGCTTCTTGCTCAAAACTCAGTGGGAATTCCCGCTTTAACTGATCCGGAGTGATCAAAACCTGCTCGTCGGTAATATGTACGTTGTTCAGCGCGTCTTTTTGCATGATGGCGATCCTGTAATGCTCGTTTGCGATAGTGTTTTCCTCAATGAGGTGAACTCACAATACCACAAGAAGTAAAGATTTCAATCCAAAATACGTAAATTTTAATTTACACCAGGCATATTTCGGCAAAATAATCTCGTCAAAACCGTAAATATAAAATTACAGTCGTATTTCTAAACGCCAGGCTATGCTGAACGAAAAGGAGAATAATTATGCGCCCACTGGTTTTCGCCCTGCTGGTACTGCTTTTGACAGGCTGTCAAATCAATCCCTATACCTTCCAGCCAACCTGGACCGGCACCAGCTGGTTTACTGCCGGCAAAGAAGATGCCATGAACGGTGCGTCGGTAAAAAGCAATGAAACGCTCGCCGATAATTTTAACGATCCCGATGTCAATCGTAGTGAATATCTTCGCGGCTATGCGGATGGCCAGAAAAGAATATGTACTGAAGATTTTGTCTATGCGTGGGGTCTCTCGGGGAAAATATTCCCAGCCAGTTGCGATACAGCAGAAAATTCGGACTTATTGCGTCACTCCTGGCAAAAAGGGATGGATGAAGGCTTACGCGCTTCCAGGCTTAATTGACTTTAACGCATAGCAACTGTATTCAATGCGGCTTTAGATTTTACTTAAGTCAAGTGAACAACAATTTCACATAATGACGACTCCGGTAAAAAATGATATTCTGCTGATAATATTGAGAGATATATTTCAGAGCGGTGTGGCGGTTTCGTGTGAGACATTATTTTTCGATCTCTTTATGCCAACTGACACTGGCGCTAATACTTCTGACTGTCGGAGGGGAAACGCTCGCCGCAACGCAGACGTCTACGGATAAGTCAGTCCGCGCGATCGTCTCTGGTATCGTCAGTTATACCCGCTGGCCATCGCTCTCTGGTCAGCCCAAGCTCTGTATTTTTGCCTCTTCACGCTATGCTCAAGCGCTCAGTGAAAGTGGGTCTGTTCCCTTACCCTATACTCCGCTGATTGTTCATAACGACGCTGAAGCACTCAATGCCACTTGCGATGCTATTTATTTTGGCAACGAATCCCCCGCAAGCCAGCTTGAATTAATAAATCGTTATCAGGGAAGAGCGTTGCTATTAATCGCCGAACAAAACACTGAATGTGTTATTGGCAGCGCATTCTGCTTGATAATTAATGAAGACGCAGTTCGATTTTCTATAAATCTGGATGCACTTTCGCGCAGTGGTGTCAGGGTTAATCCAGAAGTGTTAATGCTTGCCCGGAATAAGAAGCATGAATAAGGAATCCACTTCAACGTCACGACCAACATTTAAAAGAACGTTAAGACGTATCAGTATGATTAGCGTCGTTATCACTATGACCCTGATATGGCTGTTATTATCGATTGCCTCCGTTGTCACGCTAAAACAATATGCGCAAAAAAATCTCGAATTAACCAGTGCCACCATGAGCCGCAGTCTTGAGGCTTCGCTGGTGTTCAACGACGCAGCAGCCGCCACCGAAACGCTTGCTATGCTGGGCAAACAGGGGCAGTTTGCCGTAGCCGAAGTGCTCGACGCACAGGGTAAACGTTTTGCGCACTGGTCGTGGAATCCCAACGATAATCCTGACGCGCTGGGAACCCTGGTCAGCCGCCGGTTATTCCCCACGCCCGCGGTTCAGCCCGTTTTACACAACGGTCATGCTATTGGTGAAGTGCGTATTACTGCGCGCGACAGCCTGATCAGCTACTTTATCTGGATGTCTTTTGCCGTTCTGACGGGATGTATTCTGTTCGCTGCCTTTGTTGCACTGTCCATCACGCAGTCTCTGCATAACGGGATAGTCAACGCGCTACAAAACATCACTGACGTCGTCCATGATGTTAAATCGAATCGCAACTTTTCACGTCGGGTGGAAGAAGAGCGTATTGAAGAATTTCATCGTTTCGGCCAGGACTTTAATAGCCTGCTCGATGAAATGGAAGAGTGGCAGCTTAAGCTACAGGCGAGAAATGCGCAGTTGATGCGAACCGCGATGCATGACCCCCTGACCGGTCTTGCAAATCGTGCCGCCTTCCGCAACAGCATTGCGGCGCTGATGAAAGACTCTTCTGCACAAACCAATTCCGCGCTGCTGTTCCTTGATGGCGATGACTTTAAGCTCATCAACGACACCTGGGGCCATGCGGCCGGGGATTGTGTATTGATTGAAGTGGCGAACCGCATGATTGAGTTTGGCGCGAAACGTCATCAATCGTATCGTCTGGGTGGAGATGAGTTTGCCATGATTCTTTACGGCGTCCATTCGGCAACAGACGTCCAACAACTTTGTGCAGCCCTTTCGCAGCAATTCCTCCGTCCGTACGATCTTCATAACGGAAACACCGCAAACATGTCACTCAGCATTGGCTTTGCTCTTACGTGGGAAAATACCTCAGTAGAGGCATTACTGGAGCAAGCCGACCGTAATATGTATCTGGTGAAAAACCAGCGTACAAAAATAATATCTTAAAAAGGAATACGTTATGTTCAGGCGATATCTCGCTCCGGTTTTATTAGCATCAACAATTCTGGCGGGCTGTCATACTCCCCCTCAGGGAAAATTTACGCCAGAACAAATCGCTGCAATGAAGTCTTACGGCTTCAATGAAATGAACGGTGACTGGTCACTCGGTCTCTCTGACAAAATTTTATTCGGCAAAAATGAGTCGCAACTCAGAGCGGAGAGCGAGCAGCAAATTCAGTCGATGGCTACGCGCCTGGCGGGAACGGGGTTAACCCACGCCCGAATGGATGGGCATACCGATAACTACGGTGAGGATAGTTACAACGAATCCCTGTCGTTAAAGCGGGCAAACGTGGTGGCTGATGCCTGGGCTACAGGGGCAAATATCCCGCGCAGCAATCTCACTACGCAGGGATTAGGTAAAAAATATCCGGTCGCCAGCAACGCCACGTCGCAAGGACGCGCTGAAAACCGCCGTGTTGCGGTGGTGATCAGCACGCCTTAAACGATTATTTTGCTGATTCAGCCAGTGATAGCGTCGACTGCGCGCGCCAGCGCAACCAGTCAATGACCACAAAGAGCAGCAGACTGCATCCCATCACTGGCATTGCCAGCCCCAGCGCAATGCTTACCATGAGCGAGACAATCCGTCCGCTCACTGGCAGCGCCAGCCAGCACTGACAAAGGGTGAGTACAGGGTTGCTTGCCGACTTCGCCGGGCGTCGCATCCACCACATTCGATACCCCCAGACAATCAGCACGCACAGTGCGATACCGAAAGCGATCAGCACCAGCTGATTCGCCAGCCCAAAGAGAATCCCCATGTGGAAATCGACACCCCAGCGGGTCAGCTTCGCCATCAGCGGGAAATCAGCAAAACGCGTGCGATCAAGAATTTGCATGGAATGCGGATCAATCGCGACCGCATCAACCTGTGTCGGCCAGCCACGATCAATTTCCGTCACGGTCCACGCCTGATCGGCCATTTTTGCCGGTCTAATCTCCAGCTTGCTGGCATCAATTCCTGCTGCTCGTGCGGCACGCAGACTGTTGTCGAAAAGCGTCAGATCCATTGCCGTCTCAGGCATCATCATCGCACTGTGATGCCCGCGATGTTCAGCGTGAGGATCGACCCCTTCCGCCACGCCGTGCAGTTTGGTATTGACCTGAGGCGTTAACCAATCCATTTCAGCGCGTAACTTATCGACATTTCCACCCGCCCATTGAGACCACGTGAGCCCGGTGGCGGAAAACAGCAGCATGCCCCCCAGGAGTACCCAACCTAACGACGTATGTACGCGACGACGGTTCTGGAATCGATTGTTGATGCGCCGTTTTGGACGAGTGTAAAACCACAGTGCAATCCCACCCAGTGCGGCAATCCACATCCATGACGCTGCCAGCTCGCTGTATAAACGGCCAACATCTCCCAGCATCAGTGAGCTATGCAGATAATCAATGGTCTGGCGTAGCGGCAAAATCCCGCTGGTTCCATATACCGTCATATCGCCACGTACCGCAAGACTGACGGGATCGATAAAAATAGCCCGATGTTCCGACGGCCCCAGTTGTGGATCGATAAACATCACGCGAGTGGTTTCATCGCTCGCCAAGCCCGGCCGTACGGCATGGAGACGTAAGTCCTTACCCACTGCTTTTTCAGCCACTGCAATTTGTTTAGCCAAAGACTGCGGTTCACCAGTCGCTTCGCCGTACAGCGCATGCTGATAAATATAAGTCTCAAGCTGCGGCGTCGCGACGTACAAGGTTCCGGTAAGCGCGGCAAAAAAGATAAACGGGCCGACAAATAGCCCAATATAAAAATGCAGGCGACGTAGCAGGTTCCCCCATGCTGCGCGCGGAGTACAGGTGGTCATACTTTTCCTTTGTGCAGGTAAAAAGTTATCGGCACACCCAATGAGGTGTGCGTTTTATTTTTAACGGGAAAAAGCTGCCCACTGCGGCGGCGCGCGGGTATCAGGATATAACCAGGGAAAATAGTGCCAATGGCTCGCCACCGGACGTGGCAGTTTTATGCTAAGCCTCTGCAAGACGGCACTGAGCAGCACCACCAGGGCTAAAATCATCCCTGGAACGTGCGCCATCAGCACACAGTACCCGCATGCCTCCGCATGATCGACAGGCATTGAGTGTGTGGTGGTATCACCATGATGATCATCCATTGGCATAGCACTCATGTCGTGATGCATGCCAGGCAGGGTGCTCATGGGATCTTTTTGCAGCGAGATAGAGATAAGAGGAGCGACCACGATCAGCAAGATCGCAAACAGCGCGGTCCATGCCGCTGCGCGTTTCAAGGCTGAATGATGCAGTGCGTTATCCAATTGCCCTCCATTGAAGAGGAGGCATTGTAAATGATTTATGAAAAGATGGTTAACATTGTGGAGTTATTTGCATAAAAAAGGGCCGGCCTTGCGGCCAGCCCTTTTTAACACGGATGTCGCTTAAGCGCCAAGACGCTCTTTGATACGAGCTGACTTACCAGTACGCTCACGCAGGTAGTACAGTTTAGCTTTACGAACGGCACCACGACGTTTAACAGCAATGCTGTCAATAACAGGAGAGTGAGTCTGGAAGACACGCTCAACGCCTTCGCCGTTGGAAATTTTGCGAACAGTGAATGCAGAATGCAGACCGCGGTTACGAATAGCGATAACCACGCCCTCGAATGCCTGCAGACGTTTTTTGGTACCTTCAACAACCCATACTTTCACTTCCACGGAATCACCCGGACGGAATGAAGGTACGTCCTGCTTCATCTGCTCTTGTTCAATTTGCTTAATAATGTTGCTCATAATTTAATCTCTTATCCTGGGTAAACTGATATTTGGGGGCTTACGCCATCCCATCATGTTTATGCTGCTGGTGTGCGTGTTCTTTTTTGAACTCGGCCAGCAACTTTGCTTGCTCTTCAGTCAGAGCCAGGTTTTCCAGAAGTTCAGGTCTTCTAAGCCAGGTGCGGCCCAGCGACTGCTTCAAACGCCAGCGACGTATCTCGGCATGGTTACCTGACAGTAAAACCGCCGGCACCTCCATCCCTTCTAACACTTCAGGACGAGTATAGTGTGGACAGTCCAGCAATCCGTCGGCAAAAGAATCTTCTGTTGCCGATGCTTCATGGCCCAGTACACCCGGAATGAACCGGGCTACGGAGTCAATCAGCGTCATTGCCGGTAACTCACCACCGCTGAGAACGTAATCGCCGATAGACCATTCTTCATCAATCTCGGTCTGAATTACACGCTCATCTATCCCTTCGTAGCGACCACAGACCAGAATCAGTTTCTGATTCGTTGCCAGTTCGCTCACGCCCGCTTGATCAAGCTTGCGTCCCTGAGGTGACAGATAAATCACCTTTGCGCCTTCACCTGCCGCGGCTTTTGCTGTATGAATCGCGTCCCGTAAGGGTTGCACCATCATTAACATCCCCGGTCCGCCGCCGTAAGGACGTTCGTCCACGGTACGGTGCCGGTCATGCGCGAAGTCGCGAGGACTCCAGCTCTGGATGTTCAGCAGGCCTTTTTTTACTGCCCGGCCAGTTACCCCGTAATCAGTAATCGCGCGGAACATTTCAGGAAACAGGCTGATAATGCCAATCCACATAGCGCCGTCTTTTACCGTTTATCCGGAGAATTTAAAAACCAGGATCCCAATCTACTTCAATCGTACGAGTAGTGAGATCGACTTTCTTGATAACCTGTCCATCGAGGAACGGAACCAACCGCTCCTTGATGCCAAATGCATCTTTCAGGTTTGCCTTAATGACGAGAACGTCATTTGAGCCAGTTTCCATCATATCAATGACTTTACCGAGCTCGTATCCTTCCGTGGTCACTACCTGGCAACCCATAAGGTCTTTCCAGTAGTAGCCATCGTCAAGCTGTGGCAACTGCGATGAATCAACGACAATTTCGCAATTCGTCAGGAGATTCGCAGCATCGCGATCGTCAACGCCTTTCAGCTTGATCACGATATCCTGATTGTGGCGACGCCAGCTTTCCAGCTCGACCTCTTCCCACTTACCGCCTTTCTGGATAAACCAGGGCTGGTAATCAAAAATGCTTTCAGCGTCTTCAGTGGAGGAAAACACTCTGAGCCAACCACGGATACCGTAGCAAGAACCCATTTTTCCCAATACGATCGGTTCAACAGGTGCTTTATTGCTCATCATGACCACCGTGACAGATTAAGCTGCTTTGTTTGCTGCTTTGATAAGCGCTGCAACGCGATCGGAAACAGTCGCGCCCAGGCCAACCCAGTGAGCGACACGATCCAGATCCAGACGCGTTTCTTCTTCTGCACCGCTAGCCAGCGGGTTGAAGAAACCAACGCGCTCGATGAAGCGACCGTTGCGTGCATTACGGCTGTCAGTAACAACAACCTGGTAGAACGGACGCTTTTTCGCGCCGTGACGTGCTAAACGAATAGTTACCATAACATCCTCTTGTGTGAATAAAACACTGGGCCCCATCGAGGAACGGAGCCCAGTGTCATATTAAAAGCCCGAAAATTTTACTGATTTCTGGAGAAAATGCAATCAACACTTGATAAGTCTGATACGAAAGACCGTTGGCGGTGCGGCCAGTTTGGTGCTGGCGTGCGCACAGCCACCGGAGCGTACACGTAGTACGTGAGGATGGCGAGCACACTCCAGTGCCAAAATGGCAAACAAGCCAGGTCGATCAGCGGCCAGGGAAGCCTGGCGGCATCATGCCCTTCATGCCACGCATCATTTTCGCCATACCGCCCTTCTTCATTTTCTTCATCATGCGCTGCATGTCGTCGAACTGTTTCAGAAGACGGTTAACGTCCTGCACCTGCATACCGCAACCGGCAGCAATACGGCGTTTGCGTGAGCCTTTGATGATTTCTGGTTTTGCGCGCTCTTTCAGCGTCATCGAGTTGATGATCGCTTCCATACGCACCAGCACTTTGTCATCCATCTGCGCTTTCACGTTGTCAGGAATCTGGCCCATGCCCGGCAGTTTGCCCATCAGGCTCGCCATGCCGCCCATGTTTTTCATCTGACGCAGCTGTTCCAGGAAGTCGGTCAAATCAAAACCGTCGCCTTTTTTGAGCTTGCTCGCCAGTTTCTCAGCCTGCGCGCGGTCAACCTTGCTCTCGATATCTTCGATAAGCGACAGCACGTCGCCCATACCGAGAATACGCGAAGCAATACGATCCGGGTGGAATGGCTCCAGCGCATCGGTCTTCTCGCCCACGCCGAGGAACTTAATCGGCTTACCGGTGATATGACGAATAGAGAGCGCTGCACCGCCACGGGCGTCGCCGTCCACTTTGGTCAGCACAACGCCGGTCAGCGGCAGCGCTTCGTTAAACGCTTTTGCGGTATTCGCCGCATCCTGGCCTGTCATCGCGTCGACAACAAACAGCGTTTCCACCGGATTGATCGCGGCATGAACCTGTTTGATTTCATCCATCATCGCTTCATCAACGTGCAAACGACCGGCGGTATCCACCAGCAGCACGTCGTAAAACTTCAGTTTGGCTTCTTTCAGCGCGGCATTGACGATATCAACCGGTTTTTGCGCCACGTCGGAAGGGAAGAAATCGACCTCAACCTGCTGCGCCAGGGTTTCTAGCTGTTTGATCGCCGCAGGGCGATAAACGTCGGCAGAAACAACCAGCACTTTCTTTTTGTGCTTTTCGCGCAGGAATTTACCCAGCTTACCGACACTGGTGGTTTTACCCGCCCCCTGCAGACCGGCCATCAGAACGACAGCTGGCGGTTGCGCGGCCAGGTTCAGAATCTGATTTTCTTCGCCCATCGCCGCAACCAGCTCGTTACGCACGATTTTGACGAACTCCTGACCCGGCGTCAGGCTCTTATTCACTTCATGACCAACCGCTTTTTCTTTCACACGGTTGATGAATTCACGCACGACCGGCAGCGCCACGTCGGCTTCGAGTAACGCCATGCGCACTTCGCGCAGCGTCTCTTTAACATTGTCTTCGGTAAGTCGTCCACGGCCGCTGATGTTGCGCAGCGAGCGCGACAAACGATCGGTTAAATTATCAAACATTGTCTCTCGCCTGATGTAGAAACGTTGGGTCGCCACAGCGACACATACACAGAATTTTGCCGGAGTATAACATGAAGGCGTCTTTGTTGTTATGCAACGGTTGGAGCACGCGTCACGTAACGTTATACTGCTTATCTTTCTTATTCAGACAACTGTCGACGCCTATATGCCTGTTTTCGCACTGATCGCCCTTGTTGCCTACTCTTTCAGCCTTGCGCTGATCATTCCTGGCCTGTTGCAAAAAAACAGCGGCTGGCGACGGATGGCTATTTTGTCGGCAGTGATCGCACTGGTGAGTCATGCGTTTGCCCTGGAATCGCGTATTATTCCAGGCGATGGCAGCGTACAGAATTTGAGCGTACTGAACGTCGGTTCGCTGGTGAGCCTGATGATTTGTACGGTGATGACCATCGTTGCCTCTAAAAATCGCGGCTGGTTATTGCTGCCAATTGTCTATGCGTTCGCGCTGATCAATCTGGCTTTCGCGACTTTCGTGCCAAACGAGTTCATCACGCATCTGGAAACCACGCCCGGCATGATGGTACACATTGGGCTGTCGCTCTTCTCCTACGCGACGCTGATTATTGCCGCATTGTATGCAATGCAGCTGGCGTGGATTGACTACCAGCTAAAAAACAAAAAGCTGGTATTTAACCAGGAAATGCCACCGCTGATGGTTATAGAGCGCAAGATGTTTCACATCACCCAGATTGGCGTGGTGCTGCTCACTCTGACGCTGTGCACCGGTCTGTTTTATATGCAGAATTTATTCAGCGTTGAGAACATCGATAAAGCCGTGCTCTCTATCATCGCGTGGTTTGTTTATGTTGTCCTGTTGTGGGGACATTATCACAAGGGCTGGCGCGGTCGCCGCGTCGTCTGGTTTAACGTCGCAGGCGCTGGCATTTTGACCCTGGCCTATTTCGGTAGCCGCGTCATACAGCAGTTTGTCAGCTAAGCAATAAAGGAGTTCCCCCTGGAACACATCTCAACCACCACGCTGATCGTTACGCTGATCGTCATGGTGGTCATCTCCGCCTACTTTTCTGGCTCGGAAACCGGCATGATGACGCTAAACCGCTACCGGTTACGTCATCGCGCTAAACAAGGCAACCGTGCCGCACGCCGCGTTGAAAAGCTGCTCCGCAAGCCTGACCGCCTGATTAGCCTGGTCTTGATCGGTAATAACCTGGTCAACATTCTGGCTTCTGCGCTGGGCACCATCGTCGGGATGCGCCTTTACGGCAACGCAGGCGTGGCTATTGCCACCGGCGTACTGACGTTTGTGGTGCTGGTTTTCGCCGAAGTATTGCCAAAAACCATCGCCGCGCTCTATCCCGAAAAGGTGGCCTATCCGAGCAGTTTTCTGTTGGGGCCATTGCTGATCCTGATGATGCCACTGGTCTGGTTGCTCAACAAAGTGACACGTCTGCTGATGCGCCTAATGGGCATTAAAGCGGATGTCACCATCAGCAGCGCACTCAGCAAAGACGAACTGCGCACGCTGGTGAACGAATCACGCTCGCAAATTTCCCGCCGCCACCAGGACATGCTGCTCTCGGTACTGGACCTGGAAAAGATCAGCGTCAATGACATCATGGTTCCGCGCAATGAAATTGTCGGTATCGACATCAACGATGACTGGAAAGCGATTGTCCGCCAGCTCACGCACTCGCCTCACGGACGTATCGTGCTGTATCGTGATTCGCTGGATGACGCCATCAGCATGCTGCGCGTGCGCGAAGCCTGGCGACTCATGCAAGAAAAGAAAGAGTTCACCAAAGAGGTGATGCTGCGTGCGGCTGATGAGATTTACGTGATACCTGAAGGCACGCCGCTCAGTACCCAACTGGTCAAATTCCAGCGAAATAAAAAGAAAGCGGGTCTGGTGGTGGATGAATATGGCGATATTCAGGGGCTGGTCACCGTAGAAGATATCCTGGAAGAGATTGTCGGCGATTTTACAACGTCAATGTCGCCGTCACTGGCAGAGGAAGTCACGCCGCAAAACGACGGCTCCGTGCTGATTGATGGCAGCACTAACGTTCGCGAACTCAATAAAGCATTTAACTGGCACCTGCCGGAAGATGACGCACGCACGATTAACGGTATGATTCTGGAAGTGCTGGAAGAGATCCCGGCTGCCGGAACGCGCGTGCGTATCAGCCAGTACGATATTGATATTCTGGATGTGCAGGAAAATATGATTAAGCAGGTGAAAGTCATTCCGGTTAAACCGCTGCGGGACAGCGTCGCAGAATGAGAAATCCCCTCTCCCTTGGGAGAGGGGAAACGGAATTAGCCCTTCGCTTTCGCGACAGTGACCATGGCAGCACGAATTGTACGGCCATTCAGCGTATAGCCTTTCTGCATCACGGCCAGCACGTTACCGGCAGTAACGTCTTCTGACTCGACCATCGCAATGGCCTGGTGAACGTTCGGGTCCAGCGCTACGTTAGTCTCAGCAACCACTTCAACGCCGAACTTACGCACCACATCCAGCATGGATTTCAGTGTAAGTTCAAGACCTTCAACCATCGCCGTCATGTCAGGATTCGCTTTGTCTGCCACTTCCAGCGCGCGATCCAGGCTATCAATCACCGGCAACAGCTCATTGACGAATTTCTCCAGCGCAAATTTATGCGCTTTCTCAACGTCGAGCTCAGTGCGGCGACGCAGGTTTTCCATTTCAGCTTTAACACGCAGCACACCTTCGCGCTCGCGATTCTGCGCTTCAGTTAACTGAGCTTCCAGATTCGCAATTTTTTCATCGCGCGGGTCCACCTGCTCAGCAGAAGCGTCTGGCTCTACAGCCTCAACTTCTTCATGCTGCTCCGTGATAATTTCTTCAGGGGCTTGCCCCTCAGGCGTTTTCTGTTCTTTACTACTCATGAATTTCTCCGCGTTTTTTCTGCATTCATCTCGCTAACTTCGCTTATTATGGGGATCAGTTTCCGGGATTCAAGGGAACAAAGCACATTGTCACCATCATTCGGCACAAGGACCTCCAGAAAATGAATAATCATTTCAAGTGTATTGGAATTGTCGGACATCCACGTCATCCAACCGCGCTGACGACACATGAAATGCTGTATCGCTGGCTGTGCGCGAAAGGTTATGAAGTGATGGTTGAGCAGCAAATTGCCCAGGAATTACAGCTCAAAAATGTGAAAACCGGCACGCTGGCGGAAATCGGACAGCAGGCCGATCTCGCGGTCGTGGTCGGCGGTGACGGCAACATGCTGGGTGCCGCACGAACGCTGGCACGCTACGATATTAAGGTCATTGGTATCAATCGCGGCAACCTGGGTTTCCTGACCGATCTCGACCCTGACAACGCCCATCAGCAGCTTGCTGATGTACTCGATGGTCATTATATCAGCGAAAAACGCTTTCTGCTGGAAGCACAGGTATGCCAGCAAGACTGCCAGAAGCGCATCAGTACGGCGATTAATGAAGTTGTGCTGCATCCTGGAAAAGTCGCACATATGATTGAATTTGAAGTCTATATCGACGAAGTTTTCGCCTTTTCACAGCGCTCTGATGGGTTAATCATTTCGACACCCACCGGCTCAACGGCATATTCCCTTTCCGCGGGCGGACCGATTCTGACTCCGTCTCTGGACGCGATCACGTTAGTTCCCATGTTCCCGCACACCCTCTCTGCTCGCCCGCTGGTGATTAACAGCAGCAGCACGATCCGACTGCGCTTTTCACATCGCCGTAACGATCTCGAAATTAGCTGCGACAGCCAGATTGCCCTGCCTATTCAGGAAGGTGAAGACGTGTTAATCCGTCGTTGCGACTACCATTTAAATCTGATCCATCCAAAAGACTACAGCTATTTCAATACATTAAGTTCAAAACTCGGCTGGTCGAAAAAATTGTTCTAATTTTTGCATCCAGTACTTTACTGTATAAAAAACCAGTTTATACTGTATGAAAATACAGTTATGGTTTTTCATACAGGAAAACAATTATGCTGGCACAACTGACCATCAGCAACTTCGCCATTGTTCGTGAACTTGAGATCGACTTCCTGAGCGGAATGACGGCCATTACCGGTGAAACCGGTGCGGGTAAATCTATTGCCATTGATGCGCTCGGCTTGTGCCTTGGCGGTCGTGCCGAAGGCGATATCGTACGCTCAGGCGCAAACCGCGCCGATCTCTGCGCACGTTTCTCCCTTAAAGACACCCCTGCCGCCCTGCGATGGCTTGAGGCGAACCAGCTAGAAGATGGACGTGAGTGTTTACTTCGTCGCGTGATCAGTAGCGATGGTCGTTCTCGCGGCTTTATCAACGGTACTGCGGTTCCTCTGTCCCAACTTCGGGAACTGGGTCAGTTGCTGATCCAAATCCACGGTCAACATGCCCATCAGCAATTGATTAAACCTGAACAACAAAAGTCCCTTCTCGACGGCTATGCAGGTGAGTATGCGCTCACTCAACTGATGGCTGAGCACTATCGTCAGTGGCACCAAAGCTGCCGCGAGCTGGCTCAGCAACAGCAGCAAAGTCAGGAACGTTTAGCGCGTGCCGAACTGCTGGAGTATCAGCTTAAAGAACTTAATGAATTTCAGCCACAGCCAGGCGAATTCGAACAAATCGACGAAGAGTACAAACGCCTGGCGAACAGCGGCCACCTGATTTCAACAAGCCAGCACGCCTTGAATCTGCTGGCCGATGGTGAAGACGTCAACCTGCAAAGCCAGCTGTATAGCGTTCGCCAACAGGTGACTGAGCTGGTGGGACTGGACAGTAAACTTTCAAGCGTAATGGATATGCTTGAAGAAGCGGCGATTCAGATTTCTGAAGCCAGTGAAGAGCTGCGCCATTATTGTGAGCGTCTGGATCTTGATCCGAATCGTTTGTTTGAACTTGAACAACGCATCTCAAAACAGATTTCTCTGGCACGTAAACACCATGTCACGCCGGAAGAGCTACCCAATTACCATCAGTCTTTACTGGATGAGCAGCAGCAGCTTGACGATCAAGCCGACTCTCTGGAAACCCTTGCACTGGCGGCGAATATTCACCATCAGCAGGCGCTGGCCACAGCCAAGCAGCTTCATGGGGTACGCCAGCAGTACGCTCAGGAATTGAGTCAGCACATTACTGAAAGCATGCACGTATTATCAATGCCACACGGCGTCTTTGCGATCGACGTCAAATTTGAAGAACAACACCTCACCGCCGACGGTGCAGATCGCGTTGAGTTCCGCGTAACAACGAACCCAGGGCAGCCTTTACAGGCGATCTCGAAAGTGGCTTCGGGCGGTGAGCTTTCCCGTATCGCTCTGGCCATCCAGGTGATTACTGCACGTAAAATGGAAACGCCTGCACTGATCTTCGATGAAGTGGATGTCGGGATCAGCGGCCCAACCGCTGCCGTTGTGGGCAAATTATTACGTCAGTTGGGTGAGTCTACCCAGGTGATGTGCGTCACTCACCTTCCGCAGGTGGCAGGTTGTGGGCACCATCATTTCTTTGTGAGTAAAGAAACGGATGGCGAAATGACAGAAACCCATATGCAACCGCTTGATAAACGTGCACGTCTGCAGGAGCTGGCACGACTGCTGGGCGGTAGTGAAGTCACACGAAATACGCTCGCAAATGCCAAAGAACTGCTGGCTGCATAAACTTTTTCGGGATCTCAGGGTCATACAGAACAACAAAAACGCCGTCAGACCGGTTTCAAAGTGGGGCAAGGTCTATTATCATCGGCATATAACATATGAGCCGCGTATTGCTCGGGCCCGAAAAGGAATCAAATCACTATGCGCTGTAAAACGCTGACCGCTGTCGCAGCGGTTCTTCTGATGTTGACCGCAGGTTGTTCCACTCTGGAGCGAGTGGTTTACCGTCCTGACATCAACCAGGGGAACTACCTCACACCTAACGATGTGTCAAAAGTTCGTGTCGGTATGACACAACAGCAGGTCGCTTATGCACTGGGAACCCCGATGATGTCCGATCCATTCGGCACCAATACCTGGTTCTACGTTTTCCGCCAGCAGCCTGGTCATGAAGGCGTAACGCAGCAGACGCTCACGCTGACCTTTAACAGCAGCGGTGTATTAACGAACATTAACAACAAACCTGCTCTCACTAAAGAGTAAGTTTTCAGAATTGAGAAATGCAAAAAGGTGCTCAATGAGCACCTTTTTTATTACCTCTTCTGAAGCCAGCGAAAGAAGTTTCTACTTCCCTGCCTTCTCTGCGCGCTGACGACGCAATTCTTTCGGATCAGCAATCAGCGGACGGTAAATCTCAACGCGATCGCCATCATTCAGCACATCGCCCAGCTTAACGGGCCGGCTGTAGATGCCCACTTTATTCTTAGCCAGGTCAATGTCGCGACGAAGTTCCAGCAAACTGGATGCCCGGATCGCGTCTTCAACGGTTGCGCCCTCATCCAATTTTACCTGCTGCAGATACTGCTTTTCAGGTAATGCGTAAGCGACTTCGACAGCGATCTTACGCGACACTGTAAACCTCTTTCGCGCGGACAGTGAACGCCTGAACCATATTCGCAGCCAGCTCCTTGAAAATCCGGCCAAACGCCAGCTCAATCAGCTTATTGGTAAATTCAAAGTCCAGATGAAATTCAATGCGACACGCGTCAGCACTCAGTGGCGTAAACTTCCAACCACCCATCAGCTTTTTGAACGGGCCATCAACCAGATGCATCAAAATGCTCTGGTTGTCGGTCAACGTGTTACGGGTAGTAAACGTTTTACTGATCCCCGCTTTCGAGACATCCACTGCCGCCGTCATCTGAGTCGGACCGGCTTCCAGCACTCGGCTTCCGGTGCATCCCGGAATAAACTGTGGATAGGACTTAACGTCGTTCACTAACTGGTACATTTGCTCCACGCTAAAAGGAACAAGCGCAGTACGGCTAATCTGAGGCATAGCATTTTCCATGGTCACACAACCAACAAATAATAACATTTATCCCTTGTTAAAAAAACGGCAGGCCTCATCTCGTGCTAAGATAGCGCGTTAGACCTCACAGGACGCAGTCGCAATGAGGTTACTTTTTGAAATCAGATTACCTATGGTTTTACGACACTTATGACGAAGAAAAAAGTACATAAACCTGGCTCGGCCACCATTGCGCTCAACAAGCGTGCCCGCCATGAATATTTCATTGAAGAAGAATTCGAAGCTGGTCTCTCCTTACAGGGCTGGGAAGTGAAATCCCTGCGTGCAGGGAAAGCCAATATCAGCGACAGTTATGTGATCCTGATGGATGGCGAAGCCTTTCTGTTCGGCGCAAACTTTACCCCGCTGGCTGTCGCCTCTTCCCACTACGTTTGCGACCCGATTCGCACCCGTAAGCTGCTGCTGAATCAGCGCGAGCTGGAATCTCTTTACGGACGCATTAACCGTGAAGGCTACACCGTCGTTGCGCTCTCGCTGTACTGGAAGAACGCCTGGTGCAAAGTCAAAATTGGCGTGGCGAAAGGTAAGAAACAGCATGACAAACGTTCAGATCTGAAAGATCGCGAATGGCAGGTCGATAAAGCACGAATTATGAAACACGCAGGGCGATAATCCCGCGTAAATTTTATACAGATTACAGTAATTTAAGAACTTGACCTTCCGGACTGGCGTCTCCGTTCGCAATTCTGGTATACTGAGTTCAACACATTGGGGCTGATTCTGGATTCGACGGGATTTGCGAAACCCAAGGTGCATGCCGAGGGGCGGTTTGCCTCGTAAAAAGCCGCAAAAAAATAGTCGCAAACGACGAAAACTACGCTTTAGCAGCTTAATACCCTGCTAAGAGCCCTCTCTCCCTAGCTTCCGCTCTTAAGACGGGGATAAAGAGAGGTCAAACCCAAAAGAGATCGCGCGGATGTCCTGCCTGGGGCTGAAGTGCTAAAACTAATCAGGCTAGTTCGTTAGTGGCGTGTCTGTCCGCAGCTGGCGTGCGAATGTAAAGACTGACTAAGCATGTAGTACCGAGGATGTAGTAATTTCGGACGGGGGTTCAAATCCCCCCAGCTCCACCAATCATGATTGGACAGTGCCAGGACGGCACTAGCAAAAACAGGAAGTTAGCAGTCTCGGCAGGACACCGACCAGACGGTGAGGAGACAAAAAAGGATACGCAAAAGAGCCGTGGCTCTAAGTGACATGAAAGCCCGCTAACGCGGGCTTTTTTATGGGATTTTAACCATATGAATCAGTTGCAAGAAATCATCCAGATCCTCAGTTCAGGAGATGAAGGAACAACAAACGCTCTGTTAAAAACCAAAGTCCTACTTTTTTCCATTGGGAAGAAAGAATTAGCGGCTTGGGTTAATTATGAGATCAACGGTTATCCTGATTCAGTTAGCCTTCCCGATTACAGAGTTGTAGGCACCAGAATTTTGGCCGACCTCAACAATGGTTACCGCATGTACAATGCTTATCCCTTGCCGATTAGCTACCTTGGCAAGGAGGATTATGCAGATGCCACCACTAGTGAAGTAAAGCTTTCAATTAGTCAAATAGAAGATTTAGTAACAAATGCTGGTGATAGCCATATTCTTCAGCAGCCAATCCCTTTGGATTATGCATTAGTAAAATATTGCAAAGCAATTCAAGGAGAATATGAAATAACTCGTTGCTACAAAGAAATAGCCTTACATAATTTCACATCTATCTTGACTCAAGTTAGGTCGCGACTACTTGATTTCACTCTTGAACTTACCGATCATGTTGCTGAAATTCATGGGGAAAAATCAATGACTGAAAAACTTAAAAACATCGACACTTCGTCATTGTTTCATAACTCAATTTTTGGCGACAACACTGTCATCAACTTCGGAAATGAAAACTCATTCTCCGTTAGCAACAATATTGTGAAGAATGATCTTGATATTTTAAAAAAACGCCTAGTTGACAATGGTTTCCCAATCTCTGATGTCCGTGATTTAGAAATTGCTATTGATACTGATGGCCCTATAGCTTCAAGAAAAGGTGATTATGGTCAATCCGTCAGTAAATGGCTGGCTAATATCGTGAGCAACGCTGCTAATGGGACCCTAGGTATTGGAGTTGCTATTGCAACACAAGTAGCTACTGAAGCTCTAAAAAAGTATTATGATCTCGAGTAATCGACACGGGAGTGTTGATACTCAACGGTTCAAATCGGCTATAAATCATTGCTAATGATTAAGTTATTGATTGCTCGGATATGCTAAACCTTTAAGGTCATAATAGTGTGTTCTAGTGCTTGAACTTTGTCTATCAAAGCGAGAATCGCCTCATGATGTAGTGCGGCTGCTACACCCGACACATCGACACTGAGTACATTTTCAACTGTTGTTCCATTTTTAAGCTTTCGATCACCACTCTCGTAAACTGCAAATGGGAATACACTCTGAACTTCCTGAGCAATAAATCCAATACCAGGCCCCATCCCGTCTTTTCGTTCCCATGTGCAACCGCTCAACAACTTCATTTTTTCTAAAGGATCTGCTATCCGCTCTATGTTTTCTTTAATCCTGAGATCTGAGTTACTGGTCCATGTTCCTGGTGCAATAGCATTGCCTGATGCCAGGAATTCAAAAGCCGAAGTGCCATTGAAATTTATTGCATAACTGTAAATTGCGGTCGCAGGCCCGCGGCGTATACCAGCGAGGACGTATTCATCAATATAGTAATAAGCAGACCATCCCATATACGCACCATTGCTGGATGATGCGGTTCTGTTGTTCATTTCTACTTTATTTTTGGTTGAGCCAGCCACAGCAGCAACAGCAACGCCTGCGCCAGCACCACCTGTAAAACTACCCTCAATCTGGCCATTCCCTTTAAACGAAGGACTGGAAGCCGCAGCAGCCCCCAGATTAGTCAGGGCCGCTGGTTTATCTGTCAGGTCAGCAAGATTCTGACTTTTAGCTAATTTTTCGCTCAAAGAGGTGGTGATACTGTTCCACGCGGGGCCAGTCCAGGAACTACCATCAGGCAACTTGACTGTAACGGCACCTGTACCGCTATAAATGCTTTGCCAGTTTTGCTTATCGTAGTTAAGTCCCCTCAGCGCCTCTGCGCTCTGCGCCACCAGCGCAGCCGTCACAAGGTTCATTGCCACGCGCGGAACGGCATACCATGCCGCGCCAGATTGTGTGGGCCCAGTGTAGTTACTCACCAACGTAAGCGAGGCATTACTGTTTATCGTTTTGATCGGAAGGGTATAAGGAACCCCGCCAACGGTTACGACAATAAAATCTCCCGCTGCAATCTCAGTAGTAAACGCTGTACCTGAGCCTCCGACAGCAGCGGAATTATTGGTGAGGGTTAATGTTCCTGCGGACATAGATGCTCCTTCGAAGCAATAAAAAACCCCACCGAAGTGGGGTCGTTATTTACAGATACATATCTGGTAAAACAGGCACTTTAACTGACGTTAATGTGTTGTTAATCAGCTGGATATCATTCCATCCAATGTATTTACCCCTGATACAACTGACAGCACCACCTGACATTCTCAGCCCGACACTTTTAATGTTGTATCTTCCGTTGTTGAGCGATGAATACAGGCCATATCTGCCAAGCATGATATATCGACCGCCAAGAGGTGTTGGGGTAAATGTAGGCGTCCACATGGAACCGTCAAAAATGAATGGCCGTCTGGTTGTCGAAAAAACGCATTTCCCTGCCGAATTAAAAATGTTAAGCCCCGTTCCCGGTGTGGGTGCCACGCCACTGGCAAAGATAACAATATTTAATGTTGCCGTTGCCGGGGAGTCATCAGCATCAGTGACGTTAAATGCCCTTACAGTGCTGCCATCATAGTCAATGACGACCGACGAATCCCACTTTGCAAAAACCAGATATTTACTTCTGTCGTATCCTGCTATTGCTGGCGTATTCCAGCCGCCAGTGGGTATCGTCACAGTACCTTTCCAGATACAAACCCCGACCTGAGTGGCATCCGTTATGGACAGGAAATCTGTGCTGTTACTGATAAGAAGCCCCGCCGTCCTCTCTCCCGTCGATACCGGAAATATTTGCCAGGCACTGCCTGCAAAAGAATGGTTAACGGAAGATTCATTACTCTTTTTAACTGTTTGCGTGACCGTTGGGCCATTATTTGTCACGGAAGTCAGGACATAAAGATTAGGGACTCCACTGGGAGTTAACGAGTTGATATAGACGGTTTGCTTCGGTAAAAAAATGACATCAGAACCCGTGTAAAAATTGGGTATTGTTTTAGAAAGTGGCTGGTTAACCGCCTCATCAAATTCGACACCAAATGATGGGCATCTCAGATTAGCGGTAATCTCCATCGGCTTACCGCCATCATTCAGATCAATAAGCAGTCCTCTGGGCATATCAAGACCACTCCCCAAGAACGATTCTGCCCCCACCGGACAGGTTTATAGTGACACCATTACTGTCTATCACCGACGCCTTACCCGGTCCGCTGAACCCAAAATTACCGCTTGTGGCATACACCGCACCACGAACAGTGACGTTGTTAAGTTCGGCATTTCCGGATTTTGGTAATTTCCAGCCAGCAGAGCCAGAAACAAAGTTCGTTGACTGAAGTGTGTCGGAGATTTTGCCGAAATTAATACTGGCGTCCTGGATAAAGGCATCACTGATAAATACCTGACCGTTCACGACCGCAAACGGTGAGTATTGGGTATCCCCGCTGCCGCTCATCAGCACGAACTGGTTGGCATTAAACCCGACACGGGTAACAACAGGCTTACCCGCTTCCGCCAGCACAGCAATCGACATCCCGGCGTTGTACATCACCCCGTTAATACGGACGCCTGTCTTAAGCGTGTAGATTGCCGAAGCACCTGAAGCATCCACCACGGCAGTGAGTTTGTCCTCAAGCGCGGCCGTCACTTCTCCGACCTGAGCCTGAACCTGTGATGACAACTCTGCCATTGCCCTGTCAACTTCAGCGACCGTCGTTTTAACAATCATGATATCCGCGCGCACTTCACCATATTGGGCAAACTGGCGCTCAACCGTTCCGTGGTTGGCCAGCGCGTTCTGCATTACCGCCTCAAGGTTTGTATCGATGTCACTCGTGAGGCGATCCCCGTCAGCAGACGTCAGAAAATCATCAGCAATATCGCCCAGGTAATCTGAAGCCTGGTCATTCGCCATTCCACGAATCCAGTCGGTATACCCGGACTCATTACCGGTTTTGTCCACCAGCTGCGCGCGGTACCAGAATTCCTGCCCAGCCTTCAGCCCGAGCTGGATATGCTCAGCGGATGGATACCGGCGGCATCTTTCACCACCACCGCGTTCTGCGCACACATCGTCAGAACCGGGTGCATGCCATGCCTGATCCTGCCGTTCAGCAACAGGGATTCAATCGTGTCCACGGCTGGCCCCATATCTTTAAAACCCTGCCCGAACTCCACCAGCGGCAGTGCCAGACCAATGTTCTCCAGTTCTTTGCGGAACAGGTCTATACGCCAGCGGTCGAAGGCCATTGATGCCAGCAGATCGAAGTCGCTGAGGATTTCGGCTATGTCATTAACCACAAACTCGTAATCAACGGACGATCCCGGTGTCGTCCGAAGAAAGCCCTGCTTAACCCATACGTCGTATGGCACCCGGTCGGTTTTAGCCCGATCAGCCAGCGTTTTTTCAGGCGTCCAGAAGTACGGGAACACATCCCATACGCCTTTACCGTCCTCTCCGGCAATCACCAGCGCTGTAAGGTCATTACGGGCTGACAGGTCAAGACCCGCAAACCATTTACGCGGCGTGTTAATTGCCGGTGCTCTCCCGCTTTCCCATACATTTTTTGAGATGAATGGTGAGATGGTAGACACGCGCTGATTCAGGCAAAGGTTGCGAAAGGTGTTTTCAAAACTCGGCATACGCCCCGCCATTTCGGCTTGACGCTCTAAGTCTTTAAGTGATCGGAAACTGCCCAGCGCCGGGTTCGCCGCTGCCCATCCTTCCCGGTCGCTGACATCAGCGTCTTTCGGGGCCTGGTACACGTGGGAAACGATATGTGGGTCCCCGGAGCGTTCAGCATCGTCAAGCCAGATACTCAGCAGGTCATTATCGTTAGCCGCCTGCGTGCTGATCGCTATCAGCAGCGGAGATTCATGCGCCCCCTGCGCAGTGATAATGGCGTCGATAAAATCGCTTTGCGGCCCGACAACCTGCCCAACCTCATCGAGAATGGCCAGCACCGGCGAAAGACCATGGGTAGTTTTTCCCTCTGCGGCCAGCGCTTTGAACTCCACGTTCATAGGCAAGCCAATCAGCTTTTTACCGCTCGGGATGATGTGAACGATGCCCTGAAGATCAGGGTTCAGGTTAATCATTTTTACCGCGAGGCTGAACACAATCCCCGCCTGCTCCCGGCTCATGGCACCGCTTACGATCTGCGTGTTCTGTTTCGCCTCCGGTCCGACCAGGTGAGCCAGAAGAATTCCCGCAATCAGGCCTGTTTTGCCGTTCTTACGGGCGATACTGAGATAGGCCTTATCAGTCCCAACCAGGTTGTCGTACATCGCCAGGAGAAAGACCTTCTGAAATTCATCAAGCCGCATCGGCTGCCCGATGAGCTTGCCTTCCGGCACGATGCAGTAGCGTTCAATGAACGCGATTACCTTTTCACCACGCGTCATTGATCACCTATCCGTGTTTTGGGAAGGCGATCAGATTGTCATCCTCTCCCGAGTTCTGGTTAACCGTCCCGCGGGCGCTGCGGTCGTTTTCGTTGCGCTTCTTCTGGTCACGGCTTTCACCGTTCGTGGCGTGCGAGTGGATTTGCAGATCGCGGCGCTGGGCCAAAATTGTTCGCTGCAACTCCACAATCTGCTTTCGCAAATCCTTGATGAGTTGCTCATTACGCGTCTCACCGCGCACGCGTTCTTCCTTTCGCAAATCCTTGCGTAATACGGTGATATAGAGCTGATTATTTGCCAGTTCGGCGGCGGCCAGGAGGTCGGCTGGTGTCCAGCTGTCCAGCGCTTTCGATCTGATATTGTCATGCCAGAAAGGTTCGGCTTTTTTCTCCAGACCCGCATGCGCCGGAGGTTTAATGGTGTCCTCTGTTGCATTTTTCATGGCCTGAATCGCCGCCGCCGAACTGTCGGAGCGGGTTCGTTTATCTGCCATTTTTAGCACCTGATAAATCTAAAAAAATCGGGTTAGCGTTAAATTCAAGGGACAGGCGCGGTCATTTTGAGCGAGAGGGGTAGAGATTTACCCTCCCCCCACCGCCCTCACAGCGCCATTGATGAGATTCACTCTCATTTACTTCCAGTGCGAGTTCGGGTCGAGCGAGTAACCGTTGACATCGCAGCCGATGACCGTCCCGCTTTTCTCCATCCTTTGCTTTGTTGAGTCGTGGTGCTGCTTGCACAATGGCTGCCAGTTTTTTTTATCCCAGAACAACATCTGCGCTTTCGCTATAGCTGTCTGATTACAGGACTTGATAGCATCCTTAAGCTTGTGAGGCTCAATGTGGTCAACTACTGTGGCGGCCACCGTTCGACCCTGCTCTTCACACATTCGGCAAAGAGGATGGCTGCACAAGAATGAGCGCCTGGCTTTGTCCCATCTGCTTCCATAAATTCGAGGTTCTTTGCTCATCCTGCTAACCGCCAGGCTTTCCGTCGCTCGGTACGCGGCATACCATCGACTGGCTGCTCCACTGGAGCACCGTCAGCGTGGTCTACGAGTGAGTAACATGGATAGACCACAGAACCTCCGAAGGCATCTCCAACCGCATAGTCGGCAGCCTTGCTCCTGTCCCAGCGTTCGAGTACGCAAGTGAGGTTTTGCTGTGGAACGCTATAGCAGACACCATGAATCAGCCGAGGCAATGTGATGTAGTTGGCTCGCTTCTTATCGGCAAGTATCAGCCGTTCTGCTATTTGCATCTGATATTGAGGTGGGCGACCAGTGCCGAGATAGAAACTAATCAGGCTATCGGGTAAGCGAGTCAGCCATTCAGCTACCAGCGCAGTAAAGCCAGGAACAGGCAAAGCATCATCCTCCAGAACTACCACTCGGCATTCCTGCTGTACTGCCCACTCCAGTGCTCGGCGGTGATTCCAGTTTGCGCCCTGGCCTGTTTCATCAATGAATAGATGTGCTTGTAGCTGGTCAGCCAGGCGCTGAGCATGTTCCATTCGTGAACGATGGGCAATCACCACAAATGCGATGTCTTTATCCATTAAATAAACCTCGCCCCAAATATATTAAGGAGGTAATCTCGCAAAAAAACAGGGGGCATTATGAAAAACTTGATACTTGGTGTGATTGCTAAAATTTCCAAAATGGACGCAGAAGCTAAACAACTTGCGGCCAAAGTAGAAGCTCAGTCGCTACTGATAGGTGCGTTATTACTGACCATTGGCAAGAACGGTGGTATGAATGAAATGCTTGAGAATGTCAGGAAAGCGATTAACGCAGCACTTGATGCAGCTGACACACCACTTAAATCAGACGCTGAAATTTTATTGAATGAATTCAACGAACTTATTTTATTAACACAGTTACTTGAGACCAACGATTCAGAGATCGATATTGAATCGTTAAAGGAAATCCCAGGCGAAGCGGCAACTGACTAAGCCCACCACTCAAAGCTGGAGTTAATCCTCCAGCTTTTATTTATGCTTCCACCATGCCGACTCTTTACCGATACCATCCGTTTTGAAAACGGTATGAACCAGAGGACCGGTGACCAGCATGTTTGCAAAAGACTGTGCGACAATACCGAAAGCCATCATGTCGCCTACCGCAGCAGCAGCCTGTTCTTTCTTCCAGAAACGATAGCTCTCGATCCGGTAGTAAAGACGGATGATGCCGTGAGCAAATGCCATGACATCAGCGCGTGTACCACCCAGCAGACCAGCATTAAGCATCACATTATTTCGATGGACTTCGAGGAACTCCTGGTAAATACGCTCAGGGTGATTCTGCTTAGCCCATACGTCAGCGTAGGTCTTCGGCTCTGAACCGACATAAACCTTACCGGGTTCCATCTCATCCCAAGGCGCGCGAAGCATTTCGACGTCCGTACCGTCGGTACACCAGACGAATCGATACTCAGGATGATCGCGCAGGTGCTGCCAGATATGCAGCCAGCGCCGGAAGTAGACATTCATCTTCACGTCAGGAACACGGCACAGTTCTACGTCTGCCGGAGCAGTCTGCAATTCATCCACCAGCGCGATACGTACACACTGCCGAAGCGATGCCGCCCACTTGCTCAGCATGTCAGGCGAGGCCGTCATTTTCGTGCCGCGCTGCGGATCAAGCTGGCTGGTGAGCAACGTTGTGATTACCACGTCGCGCTGCTGCCGGTATTCGACGTAACCAGTAAAGCCGGTATCACGCCGTTCGTTATGGATCTTCACGTTACGTTCCACCAGCGCAACACGGTCAGGTTTCGATACTGAACGCTCTACGGCTTCATGTTCATCGAGAGAATGAATCAGCTTTTCTGAACCGACCACATCACCGTAAGCCCACGTTGTCAGGCCAGCGTTATGAATACGCAGGGCAAGGTCGCTGTGTTCGTACATGCCGCGACCGTAAACCGGATCGAATCCGCCAACCTTCTCGATAGCGGTCCGGTGGTAATAGAGCATCACACCGCGCTGCCCGGTATACGCGACATGCAGATCGTCACGGTAAATCACCGCGAGGTCATTCAGCTTGTTGCGTCCTGCTAGATCGAGAAACTGATAAGCCAGATGTGGCTCAGGTGATTCGATGTAAGGGAGGTGCCAGTTATCGTCAATCGGCCATGCATCATCATCCCACAGGAAAAGATGTTCACACCCTGCATCCATCAGTGCGCGTAAGCTGGCATTCTTCGAGGCAACAATGCCGAGTGATGTTTCATTGCGAAGCAATTGCACTCCGTCAGGAGCAACAGCAGCAGGTTTTGAACCATCATCATTAACAACCACCAGCGCGCCAGAGGGAAGATGTTTAATGTGCTGTTCAATAGCTCGCTTTAAAACTTCTGGGCGATTGTGCGTCGTGATAGCTATACCAATCAGAGAATGATTAACATTGGATGGTAAAAATTCCACGCCATCAATGATGACTTTCATTAGATTCCCCGCTTATCATCTCGATATGGATTACTCACATTTTCAGAGCGAGGCCGTATGCAAGTAAAAATGGACTTCACCCCTGCAGAAAAAGAGTTGAGAGCGTGCAAAAGATGCTTAGACCGAATGGTTTCGGCTGAGAGCTATGAGGAATACGAAGAGAGTTGGAGCGATTTTCTTAATCGATTAGAAAAGATTTTCGAGAAGCTCGACAAGGCATGCTTCCCAATTAGAAGTAAATTTATCTCACTAATCTCCAAAGAGAACATGCTTAGAGGCTCTGACCCGCTTTTGCAATACTTAAAACAAGCAAGAAATGCCGATACCCATACAATACAAGAGATAGCCCAGAGAGTACCTGGTTCCTATGCCGTTGGGTTTGATACGACTCATGATGGGAAAGGTACCTACATTGAAAGTCTGAAAATAGTAAATGGCAGCGTTACTGAATATAAAGGTAGTCATCCTTTAGTGATCACATTTACTCCTGAATCAGTTGAAGTAAAAGAGGTAGTAAATCGACAGCAAAGATATGCCCCACCTACTACTCATCTGGGTAAACCACTTGATACACTTCATCCAACGGATCTAGCTAAGTTGGGTATTGAGTTTTATCAGCAGTTATTTGATAAAGTTAAAGCTGCTTTTCAGTGAAAAATGAACCATATCTATCCCCTTACGCGGATATTTTAATTTTATCCTCGCAAGGGGATAACCATTAGCAAGCCCACCAGCAGATGAGCTTTGTAATGGCTACTGGCGATCAATGTGTTCGTAATGAGAAACTGTTTTCCCGTTTTGGTTCAACACATTTGTTTATGCCCCACTCGAAACCTCCGTAAGCTGACACTAATTTGAGATAAGGGTAAAAACCTCGAAAATTGAGAGGGCGGAGTTGGCCTGTTCAATTGATCTAGATCAATCATTCACCAACCTAATATCTCAAAAGAAGCTTTATGGGTTGATAACCAAACCGAATGTTCCCATGTATAGTGTTCCGCAAAGGTGCGGTAAAAAGAGGTTGAGAATGAGTAAGGAAGAGAAACAAAAGTTCTTGATTGAACAAACTTGTATTTTACTTGCTGGTCGCATTGCCAATGCCAATACTGACTACACAGCAAAAAATTACATTGAGAAGTATTTTGAAGAAACGTTTAAAGCCCTCTCTGCAGAGCTAAAGAAAAGTTATATCTCAACTGCTCTTTAATATTTCTTCATTTTCTACGGCACCTATTGGTGCCGTATTTTATTCTAGACACTGCGTGCTGATGTACTTTTGCAGTATTCTTAATGCTGTTTGGTCTCTGATGATTCCGGATCGGATACTGAGAACGTTTCGTCCAGCAACATCAGAGAGTTCGACGGTTTCATCATTGCCCACGCTGGAGGTGCTGGCGGTTTTGGTTGTGGCTGGCGCTGGACACTTGCCTTTGACGAGCACCCGACCACCATTATCAAGCTTGCGCTGCAAAGCATCATTTTTAGCTTTTGCATCAGCCAGTTCCTTCGTGTATTTGGCATCCAGAGCAGCAACATCTCGCTGCCGAGTTGTCATATCAGTGATGGTGGCGTTAGCCAGGATGAGTTTCTCAGTGGCTTTATCGCGCTGGTCTTTGTAAGTGATGACGTTAGCGCGGTAGTGGTTAATCGCCCAAGCCATGGAAACCAGCAGACAAATGACTACCGCGCAGATGATTGCAGTTAGCCGACTCATTTATCCAGCCCCCAGCATGTCAACGCGCTTTCCTGGTCACGCCGTTCGACCTGACCGTAACACCCGTTCGCCTGGCCTTTAGTCAGTCGGCAGTCTCGACCACCATCTTTAATCCACCAGCGAATTGCTTCACATGCGCCTTTACGGTCGCCAGCATTTAAACGGGAGTAGAACGTAGACGGGAGACACTTACCGGGACCGAGGTTATACGGACAGAATGAAGCGATACCAACTTTCTGCGGTGCGGTGAGCGGCACTTTGATATTTCGGTCAACCCACGCAAGCGCCTTGTCGCGCTCGATGGCATTCACTTTCTTGCACTGCGCCTCAGTAGCTCGCTGGCCTTTGATGACACGCTTGCCATCAATAACAGTCACCCCGTGGCAAAGTGACCACACTCCACCGGGATCAACGACAGCAGAGAGCGCATTACCTTCTTTCTCACTGATGAACTGATCAAACAAAACCGGGGCTGATGCGCCAGCAGCAATCAGGGAAAGCATGGCGGCGCTTAGCCTTGCCTTATTGCCCATTACTCACCTCGTGCGGCTTTACGCCGGTCCTCTTTGATTTTGAAATAAAGGTTTGTCAGATAGGTCAGCAGACCAAACACCAGGCTTCCGATAACACCGATAGCTGCCCATTGGGATGGCGATACCTTGTCAGTAAATTGCAACAACCAGTAGCCCGTGTTGGTAGCTGATGCGCCATAGGCGATGCCTGTTGTTAGTTTGTCCATTCGGTACATGCTCTCACCTCGCTTAGTTTGCGGGTGCTATGTTGAGGTAATAAAAAGGGCCACTATATGCGGCCCAACGTTTTATTCCCCTGCCAGCTCTCGTACCTCACTGACTGTCTGATTAAACCTTTCCTCCTCCAGTTCGACCCCGATCGCCGGGCGCCCAAGCGCCATCGCCTCTTTTATTGTTGAACCTGATCCCATAAAGAAATCAGCGACAACGTCCCCCGGCTTGCTGCTGGCATTGATTATTTGCCGCAACATATCAGCGGGTTTTTCGCAAGGGTGCTTACCTGGGTAAAACTGAACAGGTTTATGTGTCCAGACGTCGGTATAAGGAACCGATACGGAAACAGAGAAATGCCGCCGAAGCGATTTGTACTCTTCGAGCAGCTCTGAGTATTTGCGATTTAACGAATGCCACATAGCGACCAGTTGATGGTGCGGTGTTACCAGTTCGCCCTTCTGGTGTTTTTCGATGGCTACCTGTGTGAAAAGGGATTGAAGCTTTCGGTAGTCTGATTCATTCGGTAACTGCCACTGGCTACCGCTGAACCAGTGAGACACCATGTTCTTCTTTCCAGTCGCATCGGCGATTTGTTTTGAAGATATGCCAAGCGCTTCACGTGCATCCCGGAAATAAGAAATTAGGGGAATCATTACATGCTGCTTCAGCTCGCTTCCCTTCTCAGCGTAACCGTCACTCTTTGGTTTATACGGCCCCTGGTAATGCTCGGCGAAGAGGATGCGCTCTGTTGCAGGAAAGTAAGAACGCAGGCTCTCTTTATTACAGCCATTCCAGCGGCCCGACGGTTTAGCCCAGATGATGTGGTTCAGGACGTTGAACCGTTCACGCATCATGATCTCAATGTCTGCCGCCAGACGGTGACCGGAGAAAAGATAAAGACTGCCGGCAGGTTTAAGCACTCGCCAGAATTGTGCGAGGCACATATCAAGCCAGCGAAGATAATCCTCATCACCTTTCCACTGGTTGTCCCAACCGTTAGGCTTCACTTTGAAGTAAGGGGGATCTGTGACAATCAGGTCAATGGAGTTATCAGGAAGAGCGGTAATGTATTGCAGGCTATCAGCGTTGATTAACTCAATACTGTTTATATTTACAGTATTTTTCATAGATCCGTAAGCGTAACTCTGTTAGGCTCACTAAGCTTTTGCGCTAAAGCAGTGGGCCTTGGTTAGCTTGTGACCTGAAAGCATGAGCTAATGGCTGGATGGGTGCTACAACACCCACCAGTCGCCCATTTCACAGCAAGAACACCTCATGACTGAGGAGCGTTTATTATTCCGATAGTTTGGTCACCAACTTCCATTCCGAATCAATACCACTTACTGTTGCTTTAATTAACTCCTTGATAATGTCATCAGTATCATAATATGCGACATTTCTTACAGACAACTCTATACCTTCAGTAACTTTATCAATTAAATTTCTAATTGTGGAAAACTGTGATTTCTGATCAATCATAAGCAATAAGTGATAACGAGACAAATCAAGGTCATACGCTACTTTATTAAGGCCCACTCTTTTTTCAAAATTAATATTGGCAATTGATAGCTGATGTCCAAAAATATCTGGCTTTAGCATTAATGACAATTTTTCCACATCAGCAAGAAACGTGGACATTCTAGTTCTTAGTTCATTAGTGAATGTTTGCTTATCGATAATCATCTGCTGTTGCAGCATTTGTTTTCTGTTCGCTTTTATAGCATACGACGCTACGAAAGCAGATAAACACCCGGCAACTAATGTTCCAGTAGCAGTAGCTATTGCCCCAATATAATCTGGCGAGGTTTCGACGAAAATATGAGGGATTTTTTCTATAATTAAATTAGAAGACTCCAGTAAATCACTGGACATGAATTTGAATGGTATACCTTGCCACATATAGCCCCCTTGTTTTGACAGGCTATGATAACAAAAACCCGCCATCTAGCGGGTCGTTATAAATTTGGCAACATATCAAATTAGCCACAAATATCACTCATTCTGTTGCATTTTGCAAGCTTGATTGGAGACGTTAGTGAAATTTACCTCACATTTCTACCACTTTCGCTTCATTATGCCTTTCGTATTTTGCCAAGCTTTCGCGTAACGACAGGCTGTCCATTTCCACGAAAGCTGCTTTAAATGCTGCCCAGTGAGGAGCGTATACCCTGCGCCAGGTTGAACGCTCCACGCTCACCATGCGGGCCAGTGCCGCCCCCGCATACTTCTGGTACGTATCGTTATTGCGTGATGCCGCAACCTCCTGAGCTGCGAGCCAGACGAGCCCCACTAATTTTTTTGTGACTCTATCCTGGAGCTTCTTACTCCCCTGCTGATGCTGAAACTGTGCCCAAACGTACTGGCACATTAACGTCTGGTAGCGGAAAGATAGATCATATCCATAGCAATACCGAACCCACGCCTGCAGATGCTCTTCAAGGCTATTTACCGAGCGGCGCCACGCAGAACTCGCAAACTCGGCATCCTTTATAGGGGGTAATGGGCATCGACGGCTTCTTGTCTCCAGGACATAAAGCGGAGTGGCCAGGGTTTTTACAACCTTCGATCCGCAACCTTCCCCGCCTTCCATGACGATTTCTGGATGGTGCTGGGGATACTTTTTTTTATCTGTTGGTAGATGCTCACTGAACGCCTGCAGCTGTCCCTTCGTCGATCCAGAGAAATCTGCCAGCGCACGGCGCAATTCAATACGGGTATATTCGAGTTCTTGTAAATTCATAATGCTCAGCGCTCCATACACTTACGCTTTAACTATTACGCCGATCCCCATCACCCGATCAAGAAAACGAAATACCAGCTCGAGCTGAGTTCCGTGTTTCTTTTCGAATGCGGCTAGATCGGCATGCAGTTCGTCGTGACACTCTCTGCACAGAGGGATCACGAAGAGATCGTGGGCTTTTGTGGCTGTGCCTCCCATACCATGACCAATAACATGGTGCGGGTCGTCTGCTGGACGGCGGCAACATTCACAGGGCTGAGTTTTCACCCACCGGGTATAAATAGGGTTTTCCCAACGGCGGCGCTTCGGGCGCAGCACGAAGGATTCAGGACTTTCAGGATCGGCAGTCAGCTTTAGTACCGGCTTAGCCTCCTGGGGTACTGTGTGCATGTTCACAGCGCCAGCAGCCATCACCTTTTGCTTCACTATCACAGTAGCCGCCACCGTGGGCACGATGTCGCTCTCAAGATAGACGGATTGAAATTGCTCCTCAGGCATGCCCAGTGCTTTACGGGCCATGCCTTCCGGCAGACAATCAGCCACGTTGTAGCGAATTGCCCACCAGCATAATTCGGGCAGCGTCAGCTGATGCGTATCGTCAAACCCGAGGCTGCGACGAGCGGAATCAACAACAAACCCCACAGTATTAAGCCGGGACAATTCTGCAAGTTGCTTAGTGGATTGTTCACGCAGAATATTATCGCAATGCCAGCACACTCGAACCGCGCCAGGTGGATAGCGCAAAATGACAATCTCGGAATGGTGATAATCACCGTGGGGGTACTGACATCCACCGTGTCTGAGTAACTCGTTATCGAGTGACGACAAACCACCAGCGGCCTGAATTACTCGCTCATCTGTCAGAAATGGCAATAACACCTTATCGTCCATCAGCGGCTGTGATGCTGCCGGTACAATACCAGCAGGCAATGCTTTGAGGTGATCAGGCTCATTTTCGATCAACACGCGGCCCTGCCTAAATAAAGCCATGACATCAGTGCCCGGCCGGAATAACACCACGCCGAGGCGCGGGGCTATTTCGGGTGTCAGCAGCGCCTTCATGAAACCTCCAACATGCTACTGACCTGATCGCCAGCTACTGTGATTATCTCGCTGGTCGGCATACGCTCGAGCCACAGCTGGTTTATATTGGCTTTCAGTTTGTGCTGCTGCGTTGAGTCTAAAGTGTCGGCGCCAGCTACTTGGTTGAACACCAAACCGACCTCCAGCGGCCAGATTCTGGATTCAGGCAGCGGTTCTGTAGCAGGCTTGGTCTTTTCACGAATGTGCGCACGGATCTGGCGGATGTTGCACCAGCTTGAAACATCGAGGGTTCCCAGAGCGGCAATAAAATCAGCGCTGCTCATACCATATTCGCCTGATGCCTCAAGCGCGACGGTGCGAAAACGTTCAGATAAATCTGCTCTAGCCGAGTCATCTTCAAACTGGAGTGACAACAACCACTCATTCACGCCAAACAGAATGCTTTCTCGAATGAGCTGTTTAGCTTTGTCGATCGTAATTGGTGAGACTTGAGCAAACTCCGGTGTTTCAACTGAGTCAGCAGCCCAAGTGTGACCGAATTTAGATTCACTGAAGCTGTATCGCTCTTTATCGCCGAACGCAGCGACAACACACGCCCACGCATTAACACCGCTACTTTCGAAGATATCTTTCTGGGTTAGAGGCAATTCAGGTTCTGTCTTTTCAGACTCGACTTTTATGAGCATCGGCTGCACTCCATCATGCTGCGTTCTGCTAACAGCAAAGCGCGCCAGCGACATAAACGCCTGCCCCTTCGCTTCCAGTTCCACACGGCTGATATAGCTGAAGCGCTCGCCGCGCCAGGTCTTGTCAAACACCGCTATGGCGCCAGCGAAAAATGCGCTGGTGGGTTTCTGTTTTTCATCCGCCGGTACAAACCAGTCCGGGAGATCAAATCCGATGCGCCCGCGGATGAATACGATGTGATCAGCGTCTTCTGGCCACCACGTTTCGCTCGGTGCCGCTTTGATCAGGAAGACATAGCGCCCTCCCTTTTCCCGCATAGCTGCAGCGTGATTCATGATATGCCTCATACCCGTGATCGCCTGTTTATCGTGATACTGCGATCGGCTGTATGGTGGATTGCCAAACGCAGCACCACCCAGTTCAACCAGACGTTCTGACCAGTCCTGCGCCAGCGAGTTATCTTCGGCGGTGTACCATGCAGGGCATTTCGCGTTGCTGTCGTCAGCAAACAGATCCAGCACCAGCGGCCCAAACAGCGCATTGATACCCCAAAACAGCAAATCTGGCGTGCGCCACTGATCGCCAACTTCTTTCAGCTCATGTGCGGATTGAGCGCGCAGTTCAGCCAGCGCCTGGCAATATTTATTTTGCATCATCCTCTAAACCCCGGCGGTATCGTGTTGTCAGGCTTGCTAATCGCGTTGACGTCCCATTCCCGGTTCTTATCCCACTCTTCCCGAGCCGGACGGCCTTTTTTCTCCCAGCGAATACCGCTTTGCAGGTAGCCTTCGAACTTTTTCGGCCCAAACAGTGTTTCAGGGCGCATGTACTGGTACTGCTCATCGTTGCCGTTCCAGTGCTCGTGTTTCAGGTCAATGACCAGTTGCAGGTCGCTGACGCTGTAACCTTCCCGCAGACGAGCGCGGATGTTCTCCAGTGAGTTTTTTGATTTTTGATATCGTGAGCCGCTAACCTGGTTCAGATGCTGTAAAACTACGATCGCATTGTCGGTAATCAACACTTCAGGGTCGGGTTGCACCGCAACCGGACAAAGGGTTTTTGATTTACTTGATGGATCAGTAGTTGAATTTACTGACGGATCCCCGCCAGATTCTGGAGGGTGAAAACCCCCTTTTCCGTTGTATTTTGATGGGTCATTTCCTGATGCATCAGATTTTGACGCGTCAGATTTTGATGTGTCAGATTCTGACAGGTGAGCAAAGGCAGCCGCCTGAAGTTTCGCCACATTCAGCTGATAGATATTGGATGCATTGCGGTTGCCTTTCCGGCGCGCTGTACGGGTTAACCAGCCCTCAGTCTCCAGCTTCGCAATTGCCGTTCTGACTGTACTCGGACCAGCGCCAATCTGGCGGGCTATGGTCTCAATGGAAGGCCAGCTAACACCCTCATCACTACTGAAGTCTGCCAGGCGCGCCATGATAGCGACACTGGATAATTTCATGCCCGCAGATGCGCAGCCGTCCCAGACATACGAGGATAATTTGACGCTCACTTGTCCCCTCCCATGAGCTCTGAAGCATAACGCTCAGCGATCCACTGAACGCCCCGAGGAGTGACCCGAGTCTGCGTGTAGGCATGACCAAAATCAGATTTGCCCGTCTTCACAGTGAACAGACCTTCGCGCTGGCGTAGTGCGTGCGGTAGCAGGTTGCCAGACTGGCGGAAAAGAACCTTGTCGCGTACCAGCGCGTCGATCATTGCCTTCTCAGGCATATTCAGGATTTTTGCTGTTTCCCGCAGGCCTTTCGCACCACCTGCCTCAACGTAATTTTCAACGAACGCAACCTTGGGTGCGTCCAACTGAACTTTGTTTGCCAGCTGGGCGTTCTGCTCCGCCATATCGGCAGCCAGTCGCAATGCTTCAGGCAGTGTTTGTGGAACCCTGGCTAGCTCTCCCTCCAGCTCACGCAGGCGGCGAATAATCTTCATGCGTAACGTGGCGCTGTAACCAGCAATCAAGCATTCGGTATGCTCACGGTCGAGGCGGTATTCGCGGTAGGTCTGGTTGTTCTGAGGGTGCGTCCAGAAGTGGGCATACCCTTCTGGGCTCTCGCCAAGCTGACCCAGCATCGACTCAATATCGCGAACCACATGCTTATGTTGTTTCTGGGTGAGCACTGCTATCTCGCGGCTACTCATTTTTACTCCGCCGGAAACAATCACAGGTGAGTGCATACCTTCAGCGATCTGATTCATTTGCTGTACCATTCTGCGCTCCTCCTGTTGAACACACCTACAATCCCGACCGCCCGCTTGTAGTTACACGGCACCCAGCGGCCTGATACCATGCGTTCATACCGAAACAACGGAACACCCGGAACCGGATGCATCCTTAGTTGCGGTAAATGACAATTTGCTATTAAATTGCTCATGCGGAATATTTCTCCATACACAACGTAGATTTTTCGCCACGACGCCAGGGGCCTGCACGCCCGCTGGCGTCACTTCTTTTTGCGACTGAACAATGCGCAAATTGCTCGAATTTCCTCTTCACGCGCTGCCAAGTGGCGGCGGTGGTGCACCATAATTTCTTCAGCTTCATGTTTCTCGATCACTCCATCTTCCAGCGCCTGCTCAATAATCTGATCAACTTGCCCACGTGCTGCTGCTGTACGCATCGCCTTGCTGAACAAGTCAAAGCGATCCAGATCTTCCAGCTTTGGAATATCCACCAGCAGCGCGCCGCGGCGTGATGCAAAGTAATCGGCTACGGCTGAAGTAGCAGATACGTCTTCCATCGCTTCGAGCTCGACAACTTCGAAAAAGCGGCAACCGTTCTTTTCATAGAGATTGTTATTGAACTGGGTCATGGTCATGCCCAGAGCACCGGCCATAGCTTCACGCCCGCCAGGTACTGCTTTACACATCGTCTTAACAACTTCTTTCAAGCTTTGCTCTACCATCTTGGATATCCTTTGGTAGCTAGACTTAGATAGCTTTATCAGTAGACTTCTCGTAAAGCGTTGGATTGAACTCCAAATGTCCTTCGGTTCTGTATGCTGCTTCAGCAGCTCTTCCCTTTGGAATTAGCCGACCGGGTCTATTGCGCCACTGATATACGGCCTCACTTGTAATGCCAAAAAAAGCAGCAACTTTCTCAGTGCTGCCAAAGTATTTTTCAACGTCATCAGTCGTCATAACACCCCCGTAGCTAAGTTTTATTAGATATTAAATACTAATCTTTCTTTGGTCAATAAAAACTAAGATTACTTAGCTTTTATTGACGAGTGGTGCTTAGATGGAAACAGTTGGTCAGCGGATCAAATCGCTAAGAAAAATTACGAAGACTTCACAGAAAGATCTCGGGAAGTTTTGCGGGGTTAGTGATGTTGCTGTTGGTTATTGGGAGAAAGATGTAAACGTTCCTGGTGGAGAGGCACTTTCAAAGTTAGCCAAGTACTTCAACACGTCCATAGATTACATTCTTTATGGTACTGAGTTTCAGGACACGCTGATCACTAAAATGAGGCGAGTACCCGTGTTATCTTGGGTCCAGGCAGGCAACTTCACAGAATCTAAACCCGAAGAAATCCTTGTTGAAACAGATACATGGGTAGAAACTTCGCTTCGAATCAGTGACAGTTCTTTTGCACTAGAGGTAAAGGGTGATTCGATGACGAACCCAAATGGCCTACCAACAATTCCTCAAGGCGCAACTGTAATTGTTGATCCAGATGCAGAGCCAATTAATGGTAAAATCGTTGTTGCCAGGCTTGATGGAACAAACGAGGCCACAGTAAAAAAATTGGTAATTGATGGACCCCATAAATTTCTAGTTCCCCTCAACCCTCGGTACCCAAATATCCCCATCAACGGCAACTGCACTATCATCGGCGTTGTAAAAGGCGTTCAATACGAAGTCTAAGTCCTCATTCCCTCCTCAAACACTGAACTAAGAAAAGTTTGGTGTTTCCGCTTGACCATAAAACTAAGTTAAGTTAGATTTTAATCAACAACGAACAGGCAGGACGCCCACGAAGTAGCCGCCGGTGGCATACGAATAACCGGATGATTCGCTGATACATCAAAACACACAGGAGATCACTGTGGATAAAAATGAGTTGAAACACATCATCGCTCTACTGCTGGAGGATGCTAAGAGAATTCAACAGCTCGAGCCGAACGCAGGAACTGAAGCAAGAATGCTTTTGGCGCAGAAAGCCTTAGCTGCTGTGGGAACAAAAAGCGGCCTCAATGGGGCGGAGATCATTGAGGCCTTAATAAAACGAAGAGCGGAGATAGAAAAGTTAGATTCAGAAAGGCTCGGTCGGATCGCTTCTCAAGGGGTCCAATAATCGAATTGTCCTTAAGTAGGTCTCGCGATCTTTTTCGCTGATATCAGGTTTTTCATAGAGATTGCGGAGATAGGCAATAGTCCCCTCAAGCTCCTCAGCGTGCGGACCTTCAACTTCGGTAATAGCAGTGGCAAGCCGGGAAATAGCGAGTTCGATAGCATCCAGCCTGGCATGATTGAGATAAGTAACTTTGCTCATGAAGCATTTCCTTCGAAGTAATAGCGACTTAGAAGGATACCACCGCGCCTGATGTGGTTAAAAGCAGGCCAAAGCAATAAGAAGTGATCCCTGTTCTGGCTGTTCACTTTCCCCTTGAGGGTGACAGCCAGCTTTTTCAGGGCGCATCGTGAAAGCGCACTCCCTATCAACCAGTTGTGGAAGACAGGTGCAGTTTAAAAACGGAGTGCGCTTCCAGTTGTGGTAATGCGGCTGTGCGCACGTGACGAGGCCAATAAGTTTTTTATTTCAACTTTGAAATGAATACGTTTCTTAAGGTGTAGCGTCGCCGGGGCTGGCTGACCCGGCAGGTGGAGGCACCACCGCCACAACAACGAATTGCTGTGTGTAGTCTTTGCCCATCTCCCACGATGGGCCTCTTTTTACACAAGAGACAAGAGCATCACCGGGCGACGGGCTCATAACCCAATCCAAAGGGCATTCTCACCCCCGAACAGCGCGCAGGTGCTCTTCTCTGTTGTGTACGGAGAAACTGACGGCGGTGGCAGCCGCCTTGACCGAGAGGAAATGCTATGAGCAATGACCGCATGACCGTAGTGCCCGATTTCCTGGGCGAACTTGACGCTGGCGTATTCATGAACAAGATTGCCGCCGCGTTAAACACCACCTCACTTGGTACGCTGAATAATGGCGGCAAAGGTAAAGTTGTCCTGACTTTCGATATTGAGCGCATGGGTAATTCCGTCGAAGAGAAGCGCGTCAAAATCAAACACAAATTGCAGTACACGACCCCTACCCCGCGCGGCAAAGCAACAGAAGAAGACACCACTGAAACCCCAATGTGGGTTAACCGAGGCGGGAAGCTAACTATCCTCCAGGAGGATCAGGGGCAGTTGTTTGGCATTAACGGTTCGACAGACGGAAAGCTTAAAGCGGCTCAGTGAACCGCGCCTGAATAATTCACTGAATTAATATTTCGACAATTATCAATTTAAGGATTTTTTATGTCCCAACAATTAGACAGCAGTGCGATCCAGCAAGTTAAAGATCTGGTTCTCTCTGGCTACCATCTTAAAGACGTTGACGCTATGGCATGCCCTACCGCGATTATTCCGGAAGGCACTCGCGTTCAAAGCCTCGAAAATCTTTCTCTAGAGCGGTTCCGCTTCCGTGGCGCCATGGATACCACCAGTATTGACGACTTTGTGCGTTACTCCGTCGGCTACACCAGCACCGAGCAAAAGGCACGCTGCTTTATCGATTCCGAAAACATGCTGGCACGCTCGATCTTCAACATCGGCACGCTGGAAAACCCAGGTCATGCCGACAACGTAGCCTCGATTAAGCTGAAGAAAACCGCTCCTTTCCGCGCCATGCTGACGATCAACGGTGATCACCTCAACCAGAAGCAGATCGCAGAATGGCTGGAAGACTGGAGCGACTTCCTGACGGCGTTCGATGCCAGCGGTAACACCATGACCATCGCGCAGGCTGCTCAGGCCGTACGCCGAGTCAACATCAAGCAGGTGTCAGAGTCTGCGCACGAAGACGAAGATTTCAGCGGTAAAAAGTCACTGATGGAGAGCGTTGAGGCCAGCAGCAAAGATGTCATGCCGGTCGCCTTCGAGTTTAAATGCGTGCCGTATGAAGGTCTCACTGAGCGTCGTTTCAGCCTGCGCAACGGCTTGCTGAAAAGCCATGAGCCATGTTTCGTGGTGCGTATCGTCCAGCTGGAAGCGCAGGAAGAGTCCATCGCCAACGAATTCCGCGATCTACTGATTGGCAAGTTCGACGGCAAGCCAGTAGAAACCTTTATCGGTAACTTCAAAGCGTAATTGCACAGCCTTAATTGCCCTGCGTACCGGGCAATAGTGAAGCGTAATTCCTTTAATTATCGCCAAGCGGCGAGGGATTCGTGCAACTAAAAACTACCGCAGGTGCAGCTGCAAATATGGAGAGAATAAAACTATGAGTTACATCCAGACGTTATCAGGTAAGAAATTCGACTACGTGAACGCCACTGTAGACGATATTGAAATCGAAGATATCGCGACCGCGCTATCACATATCTGCCGCTTTGCCGGCCATCTGCCGGAGTTCTATTCCGTAGCGCAGCACTCTGTGTTGTGCAGCCAGCTGGTTCCGCATGAATTTGCTCTTGAAGCTCTAATGCACGACGCCGCAGAAGCTTATTGCCAGGATATTCCAGCCCCGCTTAAAGCACTTCTGCCGGATTACCGCCGTATCGAAGCGTTTGTCGATGAGCTGATCCGCTTCAAGTACGAGTTGCCCCTTACTCAGACCGATGTTGTCAAATACGCCGACCTTACGATGCTGGCCACTGAACGCCGGGATCTGGATATTGATGATGGCTCAATTTGGCCTGTCCTCGAAGGGATCCCCACCAGCGATATCATTCATATTGTCCCGCTGCGCCCGGGTCAGGCTTACGGGCTTTTCATTAGCCGCTTTAACGAACTTATGGAGCTGCGCCAATGCATATGAAAGTAAAAGACCTGGTTACCGCGGCGCACACAGTGGCACCAGAACTACCACCAGCAGCGGCTAAGCTGATGCGAGAAGTCGCCACCAGACTTGATGTGACCTTTATTGCATTGAGTGAGGCTATGGATCAGCGTGTCGCCCTGATGGCTGAGAATGAAGTGATTCGGAATGAGATGCTTAACTACCATGGCGGGCCTATCACTCCAGACAAGCGTGAATAATAACCCTAATAGCCCGGGTGCAGCCGGGCAATGGAGAAATATATGCTGAGCCTCGATTGTGTTCCCATCTCAACTTATTGCAAAGAGACCGGCGAAACTTCGGATGCCATAAACAAACGCTTACAACGTGGTGTGTGGCGTGAAGGAGTTCAGGTGCTAAAGGTCGACGGCGTTAAGGAAAGATGGATTGATCTTAGTGAGGTTGCAAAATGGGCAAGACAGAATCGCCTAAACTCCCGCGCGGCGTAACCATCAGGAAACATAGCAATGGTGAAACCATCAACATAACTTTCACTTATAAGGGAGTTAAGTGTCGCGAGCCACTATCGAACCTTGAAGTGAATAGTAAAAACATTAAATATGCCGAGCGTACGCTCGGCGAAATCCACAACAAAATAGAACGTGAGACGTTCATATATGCCGAGTATTTCCCGCGGTCTACCCGCCTCAAAATTTTCGGAAATGCTGCGACCGGTAAAACGGTGAAAATGTACCTCGATGAATACCTCGCGATCTGTGAAACGAGAAACCTTTCACCATCAACCATTGCCGGTTACAAAAAATGCCGGAACGCTCTGCACTCGCTCTACATATTCCCAGCGGCCGAATTGACACCGGCGGCATTGAAATCATGGATTCAGGATCAAAAAACGACGTTAAAAACAATTCGCAACCGGCTCTCGTTTTTACGCTCATCTCTTGATGAAGCAATTACCGACGGTGTTCTACAAATAAATCCAGTATCTCTGGTTACAGCATCAAGATACCGGAGTAAAGAAGACGAATCAGAAGGCGATTACGTCGTCGACCCTCTAACTCCTACAGAAGTGGATGCCCTATTATCATCGGCCGGCAATAAGCAATGGGAAAACCTATTCAGGTTCGCGATACAGACGGGAATGCGCAGTTCTGAACTATGTGCACTTCAATGGAAAGATATCGATTTTATTCATAAGACTGCTCATGTGCAAAGCGCCAGCGTTGCTGGGGTTACGAAGGGAACAAAAACTAAGGCCGGTACTAGGAAGATTGAACTGACAGATGAAGCAATGCTCGCCCTAGCCAGTCAGAGAGTATTTTCGTTCATGAAAGACGCGGCTGTGTTTGAGGATCCCAAAACAGGTAAAGCTTGGGCAAACGCAGATGCGATAAGAAAGAAAGCATGGGTGCCTACGCTACGGAAAGGTGGTATTCGATACCGCAACCCATACCAAACGCGCCACACCTTTGCGACACGTCTCATCAGCCGGGGTGCGAACTTATTCTGGCTAGCAGCCCAGATGGGTCACAAGGGGCCTGAAATGCTGTTTAGGCACTATGGTAGGTATTTGAAGGAGTATGATAACAATACATCAATGAATTCATTGAAAAAAACACTTTAGTGTCAAATAATCCCTACGTCAAATAGATGTAGGGAAATCAACATGTCAGATCCAACTTGGGTTAGTTTCGGTTCATTAGCAGCCAGTTCCTTTTCAGCACTTGCTGCTTACCTTGCGATTAGGCAAACAATAAAGCAACGAAGAATATCGAACAAGGTTCAATTAATTACAAAAAATCAAAAATTTATTATATATCATGGTGGCTTTGACGCTCCCATTCCTTTGAGTAAGCCAACAGAGCAATTTGACATTACTATTCCAATAATAAATGCAGGCCTAGGTCCAGCAATAAAATTAGAATACGAATGGGATTTTAATTATGAGAAAGCATTCTCTGAAATTAATGTATTAAAGCAAAAACAAAAACAAAATGATACAATTGCGGACTATTCAAACAGAATAAATAATAAAGAGTATTTGTATACCATTAGTAACTTTAAAGATGATCAAATGGTTACAGTTTATGGTTTTGGCGATACCCATCCATATATTCAAAAATATATAAACAATGATGAAAACTATATATTACCATACTCCACAGGCAAGAACGAAAATCAGATACCATTTCCAAACATAATTCTGATGTTATTAATACAATCAATACTAAAGAAATCTAATGACTTTGATAGTTTATTCCAACCAATTAGTGGAGCATCACTCATCATAAGATACGAAGACGTTTCAGGGGTAAAAGAAGAAGTAATATTTAAAACAATCATAAAACTTGAAAAAATCTTCATGGGTGGAAGCAAATCATTACAAGAGCTGACCTTTTCAATGAGCTATTCTCACCCATACACTTGGACAGCATTGGTACGGGAAAAGATACGTGAAAGATACGTGGCCTTTAAGAGAAGGATTTTATTGAACGGAAATAGATAGTTATATAGTTTGGGACGGGGGTTCAAATCCCCCCAGCTCCACCAAAATTCTCCATCGGTGATTACCAGAGTCATCCGATGAAGTCCTAAGAGCCCGCACGGCGCAAGCCCTGCGGGCTTTTTTGTGCCTTGAATTTGTCCTGCGAAGTCTGATGCCAACTAATTAAATCCGAACCTTTTAGGCACCTTGTTAGGCACCTCATGAAGCTTTATTGTTTTTGAGGTGCCTAAAACTATGGAAACCCGGCAATGGCAAGACAAACCAAACCTCTATCCGTTAAAGAAATCGAATCAGCCAAACCCAAAGAAGCGGACTATGTGCTCTATGATGGCGATGGCCTTGAGCTACTGATCAAATCCAGCGGGAGTAAAATCTGGCAATTTCGCTACATTCGTCCCGTCACCAAGAAGCGAGCGAACAAGAGCATTGGCCCCTACCCGTCAGTTACGCTTGCCGATGCCAGAAACTATCGAGCACAGTCTCGCTCTCTCCTTGCGAAACAAATCGGTCCACAGGAACATTAGCAAGAAATTGACCTGCCTCCTCCTGTTTGATGGTCTGCCCTTTTTTAACGCCTTTGCTATGCCCAACGCCGATTGTCCAGGCGCCGCCACCGTCCAAGTATGCATTTAACTTGCAACCTTCATGCGCACGGATAAAGCCGATTCCGTTATTGCTTGTTTTCATTTTTGCCCTCAAATTTCTCTAAGAAACAACCTTCGAAATAAGTAAGGATTTTTACGCCCATCCATGCGGCCAAGCCGTAACCGTCACCAATACCATTGGACTGCCAGTCCAGGCGAAGCGCGATCAGGTACATGAGCGCAGCAGCAAAGCAAGAAATAAGCAGATTTGAAAGAATGACTTTCGCCGCCAGCGGTGTGCCAGTCAGGTGGAGATTTGCGAGATGGGCGAAGGCGCCGAACATGGAGAACGCCACTGCTATTTCGATGTGATCAAACATGGCAATCCCTTCCGGCTGCCCTGCCGTATTTACGCGTTTTTTCCTGTGGGCGGGTCCACACCTGTGCGGCGCTTAATTAAGAATTTAACGGGCGCATAAATGATGTGACTACCCAGCAGCGAGATGGCGATCGCGATTGTGCCGCGCGGCACTTGTACGCCAAAAATAGTCGGCATCACTGGAATAAACGGACGTATGCAGTAAAAAGCCAGTATGCAAAAAAACAAGTCGCCCAAGCGTTTTAAGTGCGAATTTGACGAACCAAGACAGGCGCGCGTAAACGCGCCACCAGCCATTATTGCAATAATACGAAATGCTTCTGGCGAGTTCGCGCATAGCTTCAGCAACACTTCGGAAAGAGTGTGTTTGTAAGGCATTTTCTTCATCCACAAAAATTGCCCTCCACTGGCGGACATTTATTTAAATTATTAATAAAAAAGAAATATAAGTGCGGAATATTTTGGTTAATATCGCTTCGCCATATTTTACAATTTATTAAAAACATTCGGCGTAATGTTTCCCCTGTTACTTTTCAACTAAAAAGGAAATGTTATGTCATGGAATAAAAAAGAAGCTATTTCGTTCGCCCGCAGGCACGCACGTAGCGAAAGTCATGGTTATTGCGCCCGCGCGGTAGCGGCAGCAATAAGAGCCGGCGGCTTAAAGATTGACGGTGCTGACGCAAAAGATTTTTGGCTTTCTCTTGAGAAAGCCGGATTCACAAAAGTTTTAGGCGCTCCGGCAGAGGGCGATGTTGCTGTTATCGCCGTGCTCCCTGGTGCGCATCAGCACGGGCATGCGTGCATATATGATGGTGTGGGAACGTGGTATTCCGATTTCAAACAGAACAGCCTTTACCCGGGCCCCACTTATCGCAAAATACAGCCCAAAATCACTATTTATCGGCATGATTAATATGAAAAATTACTTACTGGCCTTCTGCCTGCTTTCATCCGTTGCTTTTGCCGGACAAAGCGATCCCATTGTGCGGGCCGTTGAATTCAATCGGTGGTATGTGAGTCAGATAGCGAAAGATGTCTTCCCCATCACTGACGGCCACGAAATTGATAAATTTGTCACAGCGTCAACAATGAAAAAGCTTCGTCATACCCAGGAACCGGGATACGGCGAAGATGAAAGTAACGTTTTTTATGACGCCGACTTGTTCCTCAAGGCTCAGGACATCGGTGATGACTGGCAAAAAAATATCAATGCCGTTGCGGGCGATAGTGACCCGGTTTGTATAAACGTCTATGTAGCTTTCGGAAAAAAACAGGATCACATAGTCATTGACTGCATGATCAAAGAAAATGGCACATGGAAAGTACAGTCAGTTGCAGCAGTTGAGTTTTCAAAAAATCTGGCTGACTTAAAATAGAAACGACGATCTGACAGGAGTACTCGTGCAATGCACTTCGCGAATACCTCTGCCGGTTCGCCGAAAGCAAAAACCCCGCGCCGGCGGGGTTTTAAATCTGGCTGTCGGTTGAGCCTATCCCTTGTAGCACTCATTCAGTTGCATCTTGATATAGCTGAACACTTCATCAAACTGCGGAATATTGGCCGTTTCAGGGAGTGAAAAACTCTTCTCGCCCACCAATACAATAATCAGATCGCCCTCCTTTCCCATCTTTATTGGTGTATCAAGTGATGTATAGGGAGCGCCCTGCATATCGCCACCGATCACCGTATGAAGTGTGAATGGAATGCACAGCACTGGTTTAGTATCAATATCCGCAGCGGAAATGTTATGCGGCTGAACATATCCGGGCGTGGCGGTGATTTTTGGCTTTCTTACCCACTCCTCATTAGTGGCGCCGTGAAAAAGTATCATTGTGTCATTTGCGGCGAAGTAATGAGGATATAGCATATCAAGTGATTTTATGAATTCACTGATAAACTCGTCAATCTGCTTTTTAAGCTCAATTTTGATCTGCTTATGCTTTTCACAGGTTTTAGAAAACGTTCTTAATATATCCTGATATTTCACATTCATTCGGTCATTCCATGGCTCATGAAAGTGAATACGCATATTTGTCGCCTTTTAAAATTTCAGAAATGATGAGCATCAACGAAGTAGGTAATTCTTTGTTTCGATGCGTAATGACTTATAGATTTATTGTGGAATGTATGTGATATCGCGGACAATAAAAAGCCCGCTACTATGGGCGGGCATATGAAACAGGAAGCCCCGGCAGATGCCGAGGCTCAAAATATTATAGGTATTAGCTAATTAATGATGGTCGTCATACTGGTGTTCAATGACCATCCCTTCTGCAACGCTCGCAACATGCCTTGCTCTAGGGTGATACGCTGCTACAGGCGCAGGTGCGGCAACCGGAGCGGGAGCAACATATACAACTTGTGGTACTGTGGTAGAAATAGCGCCAGACACAGTTACTGTTGATGGCACTACGACTACCTTATATCCACTGGGTACGTCTACCGTTACGCTTTGCGCCATTGCAGTTCCCCCCCCACCGACCATGATCATCGCTAAAAGAAGAGTTTTTTTCATAAAAACGTAATCCGCTAAATAATTAGAGTGTCCAATATGCATAGGAAAGCTTAGATAAATCTTAGGCCACACTCAGTATCTGGTGCGAAAAGTGCTTATTTCCAAAACCGTAAACATTGCAGAACCTATTCACCCGACGGCGCAAAACGCTATCGAATGTCGATATCAGGGATGATCACTGAGAATTTGAAAGTCACGCGATAATGGTTAACGCTGGCGTTTGTGCCGCTCAGATCTTCCATAAACCATGTGACATTATCAGACAGACCCAGCGTGTGCTTTTTAAAAGTGTTCGACCCTGTTTTACCAATCACTCCAAGCGTGTTTCCCGTACTGGAATTATCTATCGAGCACAAGCCTGTAATTTCAAGCATGAACTCTCCGGTGATACCGTTATAGAAAACAAAACGGCGCTGTGCTTCAAAATTGTCAGCAGCCTTACTAACGTTTCGGCTCGCCAAATCAGCATCATTTACATCGCAGGCGGCCAACAACATGACAGCTAGAACCACCATCCGTTTTTCTTCACTGTGACTTTCCTTCGAGGGATGAGCCCGCGCTCGGGATGGACAGCCCACAGAGACAATCACACCGACCGTTCCCTGTGACCCGCTACCCATATGTGATCCATTCATAATAAGAAATGACCGGCCTATGACCCGCTCCCCGTATGTGATCCATTCTTAATCAGGAATAACCGGCTTCATTCTGGCTGTATATTCTGACAACCGGCAGATTTTTCGGCAAATTCGGAGGATGTCATCCAGCCCAGCGCAGAATGCTCTCCCCACCACGCATGCACGCTTAAGGGGCCGCTTTTAATGCAGGTGCATAAGCAGTCTCAGGCTACACCAAAGCTGGCGAGGGTGTTAAAAAGCATGCAAAACCATGCACCTTACGCATGCATGCCTTAATTCGGGGGAAATGGCGGGATTTACGGGGATTTTGTGACGGGCTACTGTGCGGTAAGTCCTGCGCATTTATTCACGTAATTCTGGTTATGTGCGGGTGTGTACTTTTCACGATTTTCATCCCGCGAAGCCGCGTCAGGCCTGAATCCGATGGCCTTTAAAATGTCATTATCCTGTGCGGAATAATTAATTTTTTCACCGGCAGCCAGCCACACCGACAACGCTTCTCGCAGGTAATCGACTGAATGCTGCATCACGCAGCGTGTGACGGCGGGATTCAGCTGTTAGAAGCCATTAATTCAGGCGCAAGCGCGGCGGCCAGCTCTGTGCCGTGCGCCTGCATAAAATCATTCATCAGGTGACGGATGCCGATGCGCTGCACATTACAGGTGGCCAAATTCAGTGTGCCACTTCAGACTGAGTGCTGCCCCCCATGCCAATGCGTTTTTTGACCTAATGCTAAACGCGACAAAACGCCCCCTTCTGCTATAACAATGTGCGCCTCACTGGCAAATCTGAACGGGGTTAAGTGCCTTCCCTACCCTGACATTCACATCGGTCTGTCGCAGCCTTCATTTTCAGTATCACCGCCTGTATTATTGGTACGAAAAGCACCTGAAATAAGGTATAAAGCGGCATGAAAATTCCAAACAGAATCCAACCCCTGATCGATGACGGTCTGGTAGACGATGTGCTTCAGCGCCTGAAAAGCGGCAAAGAAGCCGACGTTTACACTGTCATGTGTGGCGATAAAATCCAGTGTGCCAAAGTGTACAAAGAAGCCTCGCAGCGCAGCTTTAAACAGGCCGTGCATTATCAGGAAGGGCGCAAAGTCCGTAACACGCGTAATTCGCGCGCCATGCAAAAAGGCTCAAAGTTCGGACGCAAGCAGCAAGAAGAAACCTGGCAAATGGCCGAGGTCGATGCGCTGTTCCGTCTCGCGAACGCCGGGGTGCGCGTCCCACAACCCTATATGTGTATTGATGGCGTGTTATTGATGGAGCTGGTCACTGATGCAGAAGGCATGGTCGCGCCGCGCCTGAGCGATGTGACGTTAACGGAAGAAAGCGCCGTTGCGGATTTCCACACCATGATCCGCAATATCGTTCGCATGTTATGCGTTGGCATCGTGCACGGCGACTTATCTGAATTTAACGTATTACTGGATGCCCAAGGCCCGGTGATTATCGATCTCCCGCAGGCCGTCGATGCCGCCGCGAACAACCACGCAGAATCCATGTTTGAACGTGACGTGGGCAACATTACCGCCTACTACGGCCAGTTCGCCCCGCAACTATTGCAAACGCGTTATGCGAAAGAAATTTGGGCGTTATATGAAGACGGGAAGTTAACCCCAGAATCCCCGCTGACCGGTCTCTTTGTCGAAGAGCTTCAGGATGTCGATATGGGCTCACTGATGGATGAAATCATTGCGGCAGAAGATGAGTACTACGATCGTCAGCGCGCAGCCCAGGAACGCGACGATCAATAGCGGTGGAAAGAGAGGGGTTGTTGCCAGGCTTATGTCGTATAAAACAGTATGCAAACAGCCTAACCACCCTATTAAATTTCACGGCTTATCCACTGGCGCGTTTCACATTAGGATATTTTGATAACTCTGACCTCTATTATTCGCAGGCCCCCTTATGAACACGTTCAGCATCATCGCCATCCCCTTCTTCGCCGTGGCGATCGTCATGCTCGCGCTTGCGGCTACGCGTAAAGAGCGTGCTTTTTTGATAACCGGCGGCGTGTTTATGAT
>Ga0209281_1000504_pt1 | contig 51800 bp, 44 predicted proteins | sample MedtruBG_FD_187514 | JGI IMG/M metagenome (GOLD analysis project Ga0209281, IMG submission 187514) | Root nodule microbial communities of legume samples collected from California, USA - Medicago truncatula BG (SPAdes) (version 2) | ecosystem: Host-associated > Plants > Roots > Nodule | place... | reverse complement strand
TGACGGACAGGCAGCCGCTCTCGCGAGACGATATTCGACGGATGGTGGGACGGATTGCTGGTGAGCATTGCTGACAGAGATACCAGGATGTGATTGCTTATCGCTTCCTGATTCTGGTAGGCATTCGTCATGCTGTTCAAGCTTTATGTCTCTGGAGTGACCTTTTAAAACCAGATATTTTTTACATTGATATGAATATAAGTGATTGCTTTTAATTATATAAATAACATTAAGACGTTGAGGCTCAAATATCCGCTCGGATTGAGTTTCAGGTCAGATATGAAATTTTTGGTTTACTGATGATAACCAGCAGCGGCTGGAGAAAGTATGTATCGATGTGGTTTTGAATGGAGAGGCTATGAATTTCAGGCAACAAAAAACCCATCAACCTTGAACCAAAACGGCGGGGTTGATGGGCTCCACAAATTGGGGGACATCAAAGAAAAGCAGTGGCACTAATTATGACTGCCTCCTTTTGGAAAAGTTCTGCGCATATCTAAAATAATTTTCTCGATGCGCAAACTTGAGAGTTATCCGAGTCCCGGCCAGATGATGATGATCAGCGTACCCGCCAGCGTCAACAGCACGTTAGCAATGGCGTATGTGCCCGCGTAGCCCAGCGCCGGGATGTTACTGCGTGCAGTATCGCTGATGATTTCCATCGCCGGCGCGCAGGTGCGGGCCCCCATCATCGCGCCAAATAACATGGCGCGGTTCATGCGCAGGACGTAAGCGCCGAACAGGAAACAGATCACCACCGGCAGCAGGCTAACAATCAAACCGGCGACCAACATCTGCCAGCCGACGGCACCCAGACTGTGTCCAATACCGCTGCCCGCGCTCAAACCGACGCCCGCCATAAAGACCATCAGGCCAAACTCTTTCACCATATTCAGCGCGCCCTGCGGGATATAGCCGAAGGTTGGGTGGTTAGCGCGCAGGAAGCCCAGCATAATTCCGGCAAATAAGAGCCCGGCGGCGTTGCCAACGCCAAAGCTGAAGTTGCTGAACTGGAACGTGATCATCCCAATCATCAGGCCGACAATAAAGAAGGCGCAGAAAGCCAGCAGATCGGTCACCTGGCTGTGGATGGAGATAAAGCCGATACGGTCGGCAACGGTTTTCACGCGGCGTGCGTCGCCGCTTACCTGGAGCACGTCGCCCTTGTTGAGAACGACATTGTCGTCGATCGGCATTTCAATCTGGCTGCGGATCACGCGGTTTAAGAAGCAACCGTGATCGGTCAGCTTAAGTTGCGCCAGGCGGCGACCCACGGCGTTGTGGTTTTTGACCACAATCTCTTCGGTAACGATGCGCATGTCGAGCAGATCGCGGTCAAACACCTCTTTGCCGTTACGGAAGCTGGGATCGAGACGGGCATGCGCATCGGGATAACCTACCAGCGCGATATCGTCGCCCATCTGCAACACCGCGTCGCCATCCGGGTTCGCCAGAATGCCGTTGCGGCGAATGCGTTCGATGTAACAGCCGGTCTGGCGATAGATCCCCAGCTCGCGCAAATTTTTACCGTCAGCCCAGGCCACCAGCTCCGGCCCCACGCGATAGGCGCGGATCACCGGTAAGTAGACTTTGCGTTTGGTGTCAGTATCCAGGCCGCGTTCACGGGCGATTTGCTGGGCGCTGGTTTGCAAATCCTGGTGCTGTAATTTTGGCAAATAGCGTGCGGCGACAATCAGACTAACCAGACCGATCAGATAGGTGAGGGCATAACCCAAACTCAGATGATCGAGCGCAACAGAAAGTTGGCTCCCTTCCATCCCCGAGTGGCGCAACGTGTCGCCAGCGCCGACGAGAACGGGCGTCGAGGTCATCGATCCTGCCAGCATGCCTGCGGTTAACCCAATATCCCAGCCAAACAGTTTGCCCAACCCTAACGCGATAATCAGTGCGCTACCGACCATCACCAGCGCCAGCATCAGATAATTTTTGCCGTCGCGAAAGAAAATTGAAAAAAAGTTCGGGCCCGCTTCCACGCCTACGCAAAAAATAAACAGCATAAATCCAAGGTTTAGCGCGTCGGTGTTAATGCTGAAATGTTGTTGGCCTAATAATAATGAGACGACTAAAACGCCAATGGAATTACCGAGTTGAACTGAACCCAGGCGTAATTTGCCCAGGCACAGGCCTAATGCCAGTACAACAAATAATAACAGGATGTAATTCCCGTTTAACAAATCTGCGACGTTTATATTCACGAAGGCTAACTTCTTGTTTACCGTTAAGCTGTTGAAAGAAAGGGTTATTTAGGCTACTGTTTTGTTCCATGCGCGAGCAGAAAAATACACTTTTCACACACTAAGAATATATCCGAAGAACAATAACTGGCCGATAGTCTAATCGCATTGGATATTCAGAGCCAGTAAAGATCGCATATCACCTATGGGCTTTGGCAAGGAGTGCCACGTTGCTTTATCTGACTGGGCGTCCGCTGGACGAATGTGTATTCGATAGAGATGAAGTCAGGAGGATTTTTGAACATAAAACGGAACTGGGCGGGGGTCGCCTGCTGTTTCTTGTTGTTTACCGTGGTTTGCCTGGTATTAGCGAATGTGAAGGGCGCGTTTCGGTCATCAGGTCATCCTGAGCTGGGGTTACTGTTTTTCATTCTCCCAGGGATAGTGGCCAGTTTTCTGACGCGCGGTGAAGCGGTATTTAAGTCGTTGATTGGTGCGGTTCTGGCGGCACCGCTATGCCTGGTGGTGATGCGTTGGGTGTTTGTACCGTCGCGTTCGCTGTGGCAGGAACTGGCGTGGCTGATGAGCGGGATATTCTGGTGTGCGCTGGGCGCCCTGTGCTTTCTCTTTGCGCGCAGTCTGATCCGACGTCTGCGTCACAAATAAAAACGCCCTCCAGAGAGGGCGCTTCACACATTACTGGGCAGCAAAAAGACCCAGATTCTCTTTCGCATAGGCTTCGAAATCAGTGAAACCACCAATGTGCGTCTGATCGAGGAAAATCTGCGGCACGGTTTCAACCGGTTTACCCACGGTTTTTTCGAGGTCAGATTTGCTGATGCCTTCCGCGTGGATATCAACGTAGCGGAAGTTAAAGTCATCACGCTCAGCGGTCAGTTTCTCTGCCAGTTCTTTAGCGCGCACGCAGTAAGGGCAACCTGGACGTCCAAAAATCACTGCAAACATATCTCTCTCCTAAAACGTAAGCCCGACGGCGAATGACGCTTATAGTGCACGATAACCTGCCCTCATGAAAAGCAGGTTTCACCTGTCGCTTTGATATCTTTAGGCTATATTTCGCCAATTACACGTTCGCCATCTTTGCCTATACTGGCTGGAAACCGCGTAAAGAGAGAGAAAAGAGAGACCCATGACCCCGACGATTGATGTGATCCGTTCCCACCGTTCTATCCGCCATTACACCGACCAACCGATTACGGATGCCCAGCGGGAAGCGATTATCGCGAGCGCGCAGGGAACCTCCAGCTCCAGCTTTTTGCAGTGCACGTCGATTATCCGCATTACCGATCCCTCGATGCGTGAGCAACTGGTGACGCTGACCGGCGGGCAGAAGCATGTCGGGCAAGCGGCTGAGTTTTGGGTATTCTGCGCCGATTTTAATCGTCATCTGCAAATTTGCCCCGATGCGCAACTGGGGCTGGCGGAACAACTGCTGCTGGGCGTGGTGGATACCGCAATGATGGCGCAAAATGCGCTAACAGCCGCGGAATCGCTGGGTTTGGGTGGCGTGTATATCGGTGGCATTCGCAATAACATTGAAAGTGTGACGGAACTGCTGCAATTGCCAAAACACGTTTTGCCGCTGTTTGGCCTGTGCCTTGGCTGGCCCGCTGATAACCCGGACGTGAAACCGCGTATTCCCGCCGCGATGCTGGTGCATGAAAATCACTATCAGCCCGTGGATGCTGACGTGCTGGCGCAGTACGACGAAGACCTGGCCAACTATTATCTGACGCGCGACAGCAATAATCGTCGCGACACCTGGAGCGACCATATTCGTCGCACCATTATTAAAGAAAACCGTCCGTTTATTCTCGACTATTTACATAAACAGGGCTGGGCCGTGCGATAGCGCATTTATCCTGCGCCCTGCTGCGTATATGATACGCAGGCTCTTATTGAGTTTTTAGAGAGGTGCAGGGTGAAAATTGCCATTTTGTCCCGGGATGGAACGCTCTATTCTTGTAAGCGCCTGCTTGACGCGGCGAATAAGCGTGGCCATTCGGTTGAGATCCTCGATCCGCTGTCGTGCTATATGAACATCAGCCCGGCAGCGTCTTCAATCCATTATAAAGGTCGCCAGTTACCGCACTTCGATGCGGTCATTCCGCGCATCGGTTCGCAAATGACCTTCTATGGCACCGCCGCGTTGCGTCAGTTCGAGATGCTCGGCAGTTACCCCCTGAATGAATCTGTTGCCATTACCCGCGCGCGCGATAAATTGCGTTCCCTGCAGTTACTCGCCCGACAGGGCATCGATTTACCGATGACCGGCATTGCCCATTCGCCCGACGACACCAGCGATTTAATTGCAATGGTGGGCGGTGCACCGCTGGTGGTGAAGCTGGTGGAGGGCACCCAGGGCATTGGAGTGGTGCTGGCCGAAACGCGTCAGGCAGCCGAGAGCGTGATTGACGCGTTTCGCGGCCTGAATGCGCATATTCTGGTGCAGGAATATATCGAAGAGGCGAAAGGGCGCGATATTCGCTGTCTGGTCGTCGGCAATGAGGTGGTGGCGGCGATTGAACGCCAGGCGAAAGACGGGGATTTCCGCTCTAATTTGCACCGTGGCGGCGTGGCGCGTATCGCGAACATCACCGAGCGCGAACGTGAAATCGCCATTACAGCGGCGCAAACCCTTGGACTGGATATTGCGGGCGTGGATATTTTGCGCGCTAACCGGGGGCCGCTGGTGATGGAGGTCAATGCCTCGCCAGGGCTTGAAGGGATAGAGAAAACCACGGGCGTCGATATTGCGGGTAAAATGATCTCATGGATTGAGCGCCACGCCACGCCGGGCTATTGCCTGAAAACGGGTGGTTAGGAACACGCTTTTTGCGTACTCTAAGCAAAGTTTTTTATTACGAGGCTGCACTCTATGGATTTACAGGTCGTTCCAACTCTGGATACGTTACGTCACTGGCTCGACGATGCTGGCATCACTTACTTTGAGTGTGATTCCTGTCAGGCGTTGCACCTGCCGCACATGCAAAATTTCGACGGCATTTTTGACGCCAAAATCGACCTGATTAACGACGTGATTCTTTTTTCGGCGCTGGCCGAAGTAAAACCGTCGGCACTGCTGGCCCTGGCCTCTGATTTATCGGCAATCAATGCCGGTTCTTTGACCGTGAAAGCATTTCTCGATATTCAGGATGATAATCTGCCAAAATTGGTGGTTTGCCAGTCTTTATGCGCCGGTGCGGGGTTGTCATTTCAGCAGTTTGCCTGGTTTATGCGCCAGAGCGAAGAGCAAATCTCGATGGTGATGTTAGAGGCCAGCGCGCACCACCTGCTCTTTATGGCTGAAGATGAAGAGGTCGAGAATAACGATTCACGCGACGCGTTTCTGCACTAAAACGCGCTGACACTCTCGCAGTCGCTACCGCAGCGGCTGCATAACACCCTCTAATCTGCTGCTATTAACCTCCCTTTAAAGAATATTTCACCTGTCTGCGGGCCTGTTCGGCTTATCACATAGACCCTTTCTGCATAAAAAATTGATAAAAACCGCTTTTTAATCTGGGCTATAGCCTGGGGCACAGGCTACAGTTATTCTTGCGGAGCTTAAAAAAGCGAGCGAAAACTGCCAGAAGGTTTTTTCTTTTGCGTCAGGCAGAGCGACAAAATATGCATGATTCTTGCATATCCCCAAATGCATGCTTTTAGTTCGTTTGTTAACAACAGTTAACGAGCTTTCATAAGGAATAACGATATGGTCGCCTTTAATAAAAAATGGTTATCGGGTCTGGTTGCGGGCGCTCTGATGGCTGTCTCTGCCGGTACGCTCGCTGCGGAACAAAAAACGCTGCACATTTATAACTGGTCTGATTATATCGCGCCGGATACGGTGGCGAATTTCGAAAAAGAGACCGGGATTAAAGTGGTTTATGACGTCTTTGACTCCAACGAAGTGCTGGAAGGCAAATTGATGGCGGGCAGCACGGGCTTTGACCTGGTGGTTCCATCGGCCAGTTTCCTTGAGCGCCAGCTGGCGGCCGGCGTTTTCCAGCCGCTGGATAAGAGCAAGATGCCGAACTGGAAAAATCTCGATCCTGAAGTGCTGAAGATGGTCGCGAAGCACGATCCGGATAACAAATACGCCTTACCGTATTTGTGGGCGACAACCGGGATTGGCTACAACGTCGATAAAGTGAAAAAGGCGCTGGGAACCGACGTACCGCTGGACAGCTGGGATATGGTGCTGAAACCGGAAAACCTGGCCAAGCTGAAAAGCTGCGGCGTCTCATTCCTGGATGCGCCTGAAGAGATTTTTGCTACCGTGCTGAATTACCTCGGCAAAGATCCGAACAGCACCAAAGCAGATGACTACACCGGGCCGGCCACCGACCTGCTGCTCAAGCTGCGTCCAAACATTCGTTACTTCCATTCATCTCAGTACATTAACGATCTCGCTAACGGCGATATCTGTGTTGCCATCGGCTGGGCGGGTGATGTGTGGCAAGCGGCCAACCGCGCGAAAGAAGCGAAGAATGGCGTGAACGTGACCTATACGATCCCGAAAGAGGGCGCGCTGGCGTTCTTTGACGTCTTCGCGATGCCTGCGGATGCGAAAAACAAAGATGAAGCCTATCAGTTCCTGAACTACCTGCTGCGTCCGGAAGTGATTGCCCATATCAGCGATCACGTCTTCTACGCCAACGGTAACAAAGCGTCTGTGCCGCTGATCAGTGCTGAAGTCCGTGACAATCCGGCGATCTTCCCGCCGGCAGATGTGTTCGCCAAGCTGTTCACGCTGAAAGTACAAGACCCGAAAATCGACCGCGTGCGTACCCGTGCGTGGACGAAGGTGAAAAGCGGTAAATAATTCATTCACCGACTTTTTCCAGGCCGGGAATGTTCAGAACATCCCGGCAACAGGCGCACCGAAAGGGTGCGCCTGCACCAGTTTAGATTGATGCCGGAGAGCACCCCGTGAATGAAGCGACCCCCCGCCCGCAGGCGAAAACCCGTAAAGCGCTGACCCCGCTTCTTGAAATCCGTAATCTGACGAAGTCCTTTGATGGTCAGCATGCCGTGGACGATGTCAGCCTCACCATCTACAAAGGCGAGATTTTTGCGCTGCTCGGCGCGTCCGGCTGTGGCAAATCCACGCTGTTGCGGATGTTGGCCGGTTTTGAACAGCCGACAGCCGGGCAAATTATGCTGGATGGCGTCGATCTCTCCCGCGTGCCGCCTTACGAACGCCCGATCAATATGATGTTTCAGTCATACGCGCTGTTCCCCCATATGACGGTGGAGCAGAACATCGCGTTTGGCCTGAAGCAGGACAAGCTGCCAAAAGCCGAAATCACTGCACGCGTGGCCGAAATGCTAAGCCTGGTGCATATGCAGGAATTCGCAAAGCGCAAGCCGCATCAGCTTTCTGGCGGCCAGCGTCAGCGTGTGGCGCTGGCGCGTAGCCTGGCAAAACGACCAAAACTGCTGCTGCTTGACGAGCCCATGGGCGCGCTGGACAAAAAGCTGCGCGACCGTATGCAGCTCGAAGTGGTGGATATTCTTGAGCGCGTGGGTGCGACCTGTGTGATGGTGACGCACGATCAGGAAGAGGCCATGACCATGGCCGGACGCATCGCGATCATGAACCGCGGTAAGTTCGTGCAAATCGGCGAACCCGAAGAGATTTACGAGCACCCGACCACGCGCTACAGCGCGGAATTTATAGGTTCGGTCAATGTGTTTGAAGGGTTGCTGAAAGAACGTCAGGAAGATGGTCTGGTGATTGAAGCGCCAGGGCTGGTGCATCCGCTGAAAGTGGATCCTGACGCCTCGGTCGTGGATAACGTGCCGGTTTATGTAGCACTGCGTCCGGAAAAAATCATGCTCTGCGAGGCGTCGCCTGCCGATGGCTATAACCTTGCCGTCGGAGAAGTGGTGCATATTGCATACCTGGGCGATCTCTCGATTTATCACGTTCGACTCAAAAGCGGCCAGATGATCAGCGCCCAGTTGCAGAACGAGCACCGTTACCGAAAAGGGCTGCCAACGTGGGGCGATGAAGTGCGTCTGTGCTGGGACGCGGACAGTTGCGTCGTGTTGACGGTATAAGGAGCGGCAATGAGTACACTTGAACCCCCTGTCCACGAGCCTAAAACCAGCGGATTCGCGAAATGGCTGACGCATATGCAGATGGCGCATGGCCGCAAGCTGGTGATCGCCATGCCGTACGTGTGGCTGATCCTGCTGTTCCTGCTGCCATTCCTGATTGTCTTCAAGATCAGTCTCGCCGAAATGGCGCGGGCGATCCCGCCTTATTCCAATCTGATGGAGTGGGCGGACGGAACGCTGACGATCGCGCTGAATTTAGGTAATTATTTACAGCTCACCGACGATCCGCTCTATTTCGAAGCATATTTGCAGTCGTTGCAAATAGCCGCGGTCTCGACGATCTGCTGTCTGGCGATCGGCTATCCGCTTGCGTGGGCGGTGGCGCACAGCAAACCGTCGACGCGCAATATTTTGCTGTTGCTGGTGATTCTGCCGTCATGGACCTCGTTTCTGATCCGCGTGTACGCGTGGATGGGAATCCTGAAAAACAACGGTGTACTGAATAACTTCTTGCTGTGGCTCGGCGTTATCGATCAGCCGCTGACGATTTTGCACACCAATCTGGCGGTGTATATCGGCATTGTGTACGCCTATCTGCCGTTTATGGTACTGCCCATTTATACGGCCCTGACGCGCATTGATTACTCGCTGGTGGAGGCCTCACTGGATCTCGGTGCCCGTCCGCTGAAAACGTTTTTCAATGTGATTGTCCCCCTCACCAAAGGCGGCATTATCGCGGGGTCGATGCTGGTGTTTATCCCTGCAGTCGGTGAGTTTGTTATCCCGGAACTGCTCGGCGGCCCGGACAGCATCATGATTGGCCGCGTGCTGTGGCAGGAGTTCTTCAACAACCGCGACTGGCCGGTGGCCTCTGCGGTCGCGATTGTCATGCTGCTGCTGCTGATCGTGCCGATCATGTGGTTCCACAAGCATCAGCAAAAACAGATGGGAGATCACGGATGAATAATTTACCGGTCGTACGCTCTCCGTGGCGCATTCTGATTCTGGTGCTGAGCTTCACGTTCCTTTACGCCCCGATGTTGATGCTGGTGATCTACTCGTTCAACAGCTCCAAACTGGTGACCGTTTGGGCGGGCTGGTCGACGCGGTGGTACGGCGAACTTTTCCACGATACCGCCATGATGAGCGCGGTGGGGTTGAGTCTGACGATTGCCGCCTGCGCGGCCACGATGGCCTCTGTTCTTGGCACCATTGCCGCGCTGGTGATGGTGCGATTTGGTCGCTTCCGTGGCTCGACGGGCTTTGCGTTTATGATAACCGCTCCGCTGGTCATGCCGGACGTCATCACGGGTTTGTCGCTGCTGCTGCTGTTTGTCGCACTGGCGCATGCGATTGGCTGGCCGGCGGATCGGGGCATGTTGACCATCTGGCTGGCGCACGTCACCTTCTGTACCGCCTATGTGGCGGTGGTGATTTCGTCGCGTCTGCGCGAGCTGGATCATTCGATTGAAGAGGCGGCGATGGATCTCGGTGCTACGCCGGTGAAAGTCTTCTTCATCATTACGCTGCCGATGATTATGCCTGCGGTGATCTCGGGTTGGCTGCTGGCGTTTACGCTGTCGCTCGACGACCTGGTGATTGCCAGCTTCGTTTCAGGCCCGGGTGCGACGACGCTGCCGATGCTGGTTTTCTCCAGCGTACGCATGGGCGTTAACCCTGAGATCAACGCCCTGGCGTCAATAATTTTAGGGGTTGTGGGCGTCGTGGGCTTTATTGCCTGGTATCTGATGGCGCGCGCGGAAAAACAGCGCGTGCGCGATATCCAGCGTGCAAGACGCGGCTGAAGCATTTAAAATTCTCAATGAAGTGCCGCGCGTGTCGCGGCACTGTTTTTCAGGGAAGTAAAAACATTGGGATTCTTCACAAAATCGCGACAAGCACATGCTCGCCTGAACGTACCTGCTCTTGTGCAGGTAGCGGCGCTCGCCATTATTATGATCCGCTGTCTGGATTTAGTGATGCTGTTTAATATGCTGGGTCTGCGCGGCGTGGGGGAATTTATCCATCGCAGCGTGCAAACGTGGAATTTGACACTCGTTTTCATGGGCAGCCTGGCGCTGGTTTTCGTTGAGATCTATTGCGCTTTTTCCCTGGCGAAAGGACGTAACTGGGCGCGGTGGGTGTTTCTGCTGACGCAGGTGATTGCCACCGGTTATCTGTGGGCCGCGTCGATCGGCTATGGGTATCCCGAGCTGTTCAGTATTGCCGGTGAGTCGAAACGGGAAATTTTCCGCTCGCTTATGCTGCAAAAACTTCCGGATCTGCTGGTGCTGTTCCTCCTCTTTGTTCCTGCGTCCAGTCGACGATTTTTCCGTCTGCAATAATGTGTATACACGTCATTCTTCAAGCTGTCTCTGCGTTGGCTGCGTCTGCTCACCCCAGTCACTTACTTGAATAACGCCGGGGGATTCTTAGACTTGCCGCCTTGATACAACTTGAATGATTTTGTGTATATAATCGCAGCCCCGTTATTCTTAAGGTTTTCCTATGCAGTGCGCACTCTTTGATGCCGGTCGTTGCCGCTCCTGTCAGTGGATAGAGCAGCCGGTTTCCCAACAACTCTCCGCGAAAATGACCGATTTGCAGCAGCTGCTTGCATCGCACCCGGTGGCGGAGTGGTGCGCACCCGTCAGCGGGCCGGAGCAGGGCTTTCGCAATAAAGCCAAAATGGTGGTGAGTGGGAGTGTTGAAAAACCGCTGCTGGGGATGTTGCACCGCGACGGCACGCCGGAAGATTTGACCGACTGTCCGCTGTATCCCGCTTCGTTTGAGCCGGTCTTCGCGGCGCTGAAACCCTTTATCGCCCGTGCGGGTTTGACGCCCTATAACGTTGAGCGTAAACGCGGTGAACTCAAATACCTGCTGTTAACCGAAAGCCAGCTCGACGGCGGAATGATGCTGCGCATTGTTCTGCGTTCCGAAGCCAAAATTGAACAACTGCGCGCGGCGCTGCCGTGGCTTCAGCAGCAGTTACCGCAGTTGAGGGTGATCACGGCAAATATTCAGCCGGTGCATATGGCGATTATGGAAGGGGAGAAAGAGATTTTCTTCACTGACCAGCAGGCACTGGCGGAGAGCTTTAACGACGTCCCGCTGTGGATACGCCCGCACAGTTTCTTCCAGACCAACCCGACGGTGGCGAGTCGGCTCTATGCCACGGCGCGCGGCTGGGTGCGGGCGCTAAACATCCATCATATGTGGGATCTTTTTTGTGGTGTTGGCGGCTTTGGTCTGCACTGCGCCACGCCGCAGATGACGCTGACGGGTATTGAGATTTCGCCGGAAGCCATTGCCTGCGCCAAACACTCTGCTGCGCAATTAGGCTTAACCGATCTTCATTTTCAGGCGCTGGATTCTGCCGAGTTCGCCACCGGTCAGGGCAGCGTGCCTGAACTGGTGCTGGTGAATCCTCCGCGTCGGGGCATCGGTAAAACGCTGTGCGATTATCTGAGCCAGATGGCACCTGACTTCATCATTTATTCGAGCTGTAACGCCCGGAGCATGGCAAAGGATTTTGACCACTTGCCCGGCTACCGTGTAGAGCGCGTGCAGCTTTTTGATATGTTCCCGCACACCGCGCACTACGAAGTGTTGACGCTGCTCGTCAAATCTTAAACAAAATGTGAACTCTTCTGCCGCCCAAAATCAGGTAAGCTTTAACGGTTAAACACTGAAAAAGGCAAATGAATGGCGGCGGCAAAACAGATCCTGCTGGTGGAAGACGATGGCGATATCGCGTCTCTCCTGCGTTTACATCTTGAAGACGAAGGTTACGTCATTACCCATGAGGCCGACGGTGCCAAAGCGTTGCTGCTGCTTGAGCAGGTGCAATGGGATGCGGTGATCCTCGATCTGATGTTGCCTCACGTCGACGGGCTGGAAATTTGTCGTCGCATTCGCCAGCTCACCCGCTATCTGCCCATCATTATTATCAGCGCCCGCAGCAGTGAAACTGACCGCATCACCGGGCTGGAAACCGGCGCGGATGACTATCTGGCTAAACCCTTTTCCGTGCAGGAGCTGATTGCCCGTATTAAAGCGCTGTTCCGTCGCCAGCAGGCGATGGGGCAGGCGCAGACCAACGGGCAAATTTATGCGCACGGCCTGGCGCTGGATCCGCTCTTGCGGAGCGTGCAGCTGAACGGCAAAGAGGTGGTGCTCACGCCGCGCGAATTTGAGCTGCTGTACTTCTTTGCCCGTCATCCCGGCGAGGTGTTCTCGCGTCTGGCCTTACTCGAGCAGGTCTGGGGCTATCAGCATGAAGGTTACGAACACACCGTTAACACCCATATCAATCGCCTGCGGATCAAGATAGAAAAAGACGCCGCTGAGCCGGAAATTATTCGTACCGTCTGGGGCAAAGGCTATAAATTTGCGGAGTTTCATCATGACGCGCAGGTTTAGCCTCAGCCAGCGGCTGACGCTGCTGTTTATTCTGTTGCTGATGCTCAGCGCGGCCGTGGCCTGTGTGGTGCAGCTCTACACCAGCATGCAGTACGGCAACGCCATGGTTCAGCGCCTGTCGGGCGGGCTGGCGCAGCAAATTGCTCAGCGCGAACCGATTCTTGATGCGCAGGGCAAGGTCGATCGCCAGCGTCTGAAGCCGCTGTTCGATCGGCTGATGACGTTTAATCCCAGCGTAGAGCTGTACGTGATTTCACCGGACGGCGAGCTGCTGGCTGATGCAGCCCCGCCGGGGCACATTCAGCGGCAACGCATTGCGATTGCGCCGCTGCAAAATTTCCTCAGCGGCGAAACGTGGCCGGTGTATGGCGACGATCCGCGCAGTCTCGATAAGCAAAAAGTCTTCAGCGCCACGCCGCTTCGCCAGGACGGCCAGCTTCGCGGCTATTTGTACATCATCCTGCAAGGTGAAGAGTTTAATGCGCTCGCGGACATGGCGTGGCACAAAACGCTCTGGAGCACTGCGATGTGGTCGTTGCTGCTGGTGGCCCTGTTTGGCCTGCTGGCGGGCCTGCTGGTGCGCTATTGGGTGACGCAACCGGTCAAGCGACTGACGGCGGAAGTCTCCGGTCTGGAGCAGGACAGCATCAGCGCCATTAAACAGCTTGCAGACCAGCCGCTCGAAAACAGCACGGGTGATGAGGTGACGCTCCTGCGCAACACCTTTATCGAACTGGCGCGCAAGATTACGTCCCAGTGGGATCAGCTGGCAGACAGCGACCGGCAGCGCCGGGAATTTATCGCCAATATTTCTCACGATTTGCGCACGCCGCTCACGTCGTTGCTGGGGTATCTGGAGACGCTATCGATGAAATCCGCGACCCTGACCGCAGAAGAGAGCCAGAAGTATCTGGCCACGGCGCTGCGACAGGGGCAAAAGGTGCGGCATCTTTCGCAGCAGCTGTTTGAACTGGCGCGCCTGGAATATGGCGGCATCAAACCGCAGCGCGAACGCTTTGCGATGGGGGAGCTGATTTCCGACGTGGCGCAGAAGTTTGAGCTGACCGCGCAGACCCGTGAGCTTCGCCTGCATATTGATGTCCCAGGGCGGTTGCCTCTGGTGAATGCTGACGTTTCGATGATCGAGCGGGTGGTGACGAATCTGCTGGATAATGCGATGCGTCACACGCCTGCGGGCGGCGATATTCGCCTGGCGGTGTGGCAGGAGAATCAGCAATTGCAGGTGGAAGTGACCGATAGCGGACCGGGGATTGCGGCGGCGTTGCGGGATGAATTATTCCAGCGACCGTCTGCGTTGAGCCAGCAGGCATCGCGCGAAAATCGCGGCGGATTAGGGCTGCTGATCGTGAAAAGGATGCTGGAGCTGCACGGTGGCGGGATTAACCTGATGGAGGCGGCGAGCGGGGCGCGTTTCCGCTTTTATGTACCGCTATAAATCACAAATAAAAAGCCGGGCGAGTGCCCGGCGAGACGTGATTATTGTGGGAACCACTGGTCACTGATTTTCTGGTAAGTGCCGTCGGCTTTAATCGCTTTCAGCGCGCCGTTCAGTTTTTCCAGCAGGGCTTTGTTATCCGGGCGTACCGCGATGCCAAGGCCAGTACCAAAGTACTGCGGGTCGGTCACTTTTTCCGTCGCTGTACCCAGCTGAGGGTTGGTTTTCAGCCACTCGTTCACCACGGCGGTGTCACCAAACACCCCGTCAATACGGCCATTTTTCAGGTCGATAATTGCGTTCTGGTAGCTATCGTAAGCCACGGTTTTGACTTCAGGATGTTGATCCTGCAGATATTTCTGGTGCGTGGTGCCGTTTTCCATCCCGATGCGTTTGCCTTTCAGCTCAGCGAAGGATTTGTAAGTGTCTTTTTTCGCGATAACGACCGCAGAGTTAGCATAGTAAGGGTCGGTGAAAGAGACCTGTTTGCTACGATCTGGCGTGATGTCCATTCCGGAAATGACCGCATCGTATTTTTTAAATTTCAGCGCCGGGATCAGGCTGTCGAACGCGTGGTTGGTAAAAGTGCAGTCGGCCTGCATTTGTTTGCACAGCGCTTTCGCAAGATCGATATCAAAACCAACGATCTGATTGCTGGCATCCAGCGATTCGAATGGCGGATAAGTGGCGGAAACGCCGAAGCTGATTTTATCTGCGGCTGATGCGCCAGCGGCGAAAGTTGCCAGTAATGCGGCCAGAACGTACTTTTTCATTTTACTGCTCCCGTCTGTCAATCTGTCTTATGCGCCGTGTCTTCGGCATGGATAAACAATGCCATTTATTGAATTTGTATGCAATAAAAATGATTAAATATTATTTTACGCATAAAAAAAGACGGACAGCGGTTAGACTTGCCCGTCTTTAAGACTCACGGTTTATGCAGTTTATTGATTAATTTCTGCGCTCAAATGCCAGCGCTTTGTTCTCGATAAGACGCATCATCAGCGTCAGCAGACCGTTCACAATCAGATAAACCAGACCTGCTGCACCAAACACCATGACGTCATAGGTGCGGCCGTACAGCAGCTGTCCGTGACCCATAACTTCCATCAATGTGATGGTGTACGCCAGAGACGTGCTTTTAAACACCAGCACCACTTCATTGGAGTAGGAAGAGAGCGCGCGTTTAAACGCATACGGCAGCAGGATCGCCAGCGTGTCTTTCTTGCTCATCCCCAGCGCGCCGCAGGACTGCCACTGGCCTTCCGGAATCGCGCGGATCGCGCCATAGAAAAGCTGCGTGGTATACGCCGCGCTGTTCAGCGACAGGGCAATCAAGGCGCAAAGCCAGGGTTCAGACAGCAGATGCCAGATAACCGGGTATTCCTGCAGCGCCGGGAACTGGCCCGGTCCGTAGTAAATCAGGAAGATCTGCACCAGCAGCGGCGTACCCGTAAACAACGTGATATAGGCGCGAACAATCCACACCAGCACCGGCGTTTTTAGCGTCAAAACGATGGTAAAAATCAGCGCCAGAATCAGAGCCACAACAATGGACGCCACGGTGAGCGTCAAGCTGGTGTGAAGCCCTTTCATCAGCTCAGGTAAATACTCAAGCATCAGCCGGGTCTCCGTTCAAAGCGCGTGGCGCGCAGGTCAATGCGTTTCAGAACGTACTGACTTAGTAGCGTGATCACCAGGTAGATAGCCGCCGCAACGATATACCAGGTGAAAGGCTCCTGGGTGCGGGTGGCAATACTTTTGGTCTGGAGCATTAAATCGTTCACGCTTATCAGGCTCACCAGCGCGGTATCTTTCAGCAACACCAGCCACTGATTTCCCAGGCCTGGTAAGGCATGACGCCACATCTGCGGCATCACCAGACGGAAGAAAATCGCCGTCTTAGATAAACCCAACGCCTGACCGGATTCCCACTGCCCAATCGGCACCGCTTTCAACGCACCGCGTAGCGTTTGCGACGCGTAGGCGGAGTAGAGCAGCGAAAGCGCGATCACGCCGCAGAGGAACGGACTGACGTCAAAGTTCTCAATCTGCATCTGCACGGGAATCTGGGCAAAACCCAGGTTTATCGTGAAGCCGTCAGAGAGCGTCAGCAGCAGCTGTGACGAGCCGAAATAGATAAACAGGACCACCAGAATTTCTGGCAGTCCGCGCAGAACGGTGACCAGCGCGGAGCCAATCCATGCGATTGGGCGCCATTTCGCTGACTCCCACACCGCAAAGATCATCGCCAGCGCCAGGCCGATAATGAGCGCACAAACGGCAAGGCCGACGGTCATCCCGGCGGCGCTTGCTAGAGGAAAAAATTCGTTCATCAGATCTTACTTCTGGAACCATTTGGCATAGATGGTTTCGTAGGTGCCGTCTTTTTTCACTTTTTCGAGCGCAGCGTTGAATTTCTGCTGCAATTCCGTGTTGCCCTGACGTACCGCGATGCCCAGACCCGTGCCGAAGTAATCTTTGTCGGTCACTTTATCGCCGACTGCCGCCAGCTTATCGTTGGCTTTCAGCCATTCGGTAACTACAGCGGTATCACCAAATACCGCGTCGATACGCCCGTTTTGCAGATCCAGTTTCGCATTCTGGTAGCTGTCATAAGGCACGGTGGTGATTTCCGGATGTTTATCCATGATGAATTTCTGGTGCGTTGTGCCGTTCTGTACGCCGACTTTTTTGCCTTTCAGCAGATCAATAGAGGCAAATTTGCCTTTCTGACCGATGAACAGGGCGGAGTTGTCATAGTAAGGGGTAGAGAACAGAACCTGTTTTTCACGCTCAGGGGTGATGTCCATACCGGCCATGACCGCATCGATGCGCTTGAATTTCAGGCTTGGGATCAGGCTATCGAAAGACTGGTTGGTGAAGGTGCAGGTCGCATCGATCTCTTTACACAACGCGTTTGCCAGGTCCACGTCAAAGCCCACAATTTTGTTGTTTGCATCGATAGACTCAAACGGAGGATAAGAGGCTTCGGTGGCAAAGCGGATAGTCTGTGCTGCGGTAGCGGAAAGGCTGATGCTAGCAAGCAGTGCGGCAATCAATACTTTTTTCATTATCATTTTCCCTAACACATCAGTGAGATAAATAGTTTTTAAAGGCGTCAGTTTGCGGAGCGGTGAAGCAGCTCGCATCCCCTTGCTCGACGATAAGACCGTTTTCCATATACACCACGCGGCTGGCGGTTTTGCGCGCCACTTCTACTTCGTGCGTCACGATGACTTGCGTGATATTCGTTTCAGCCAGTTCGCGGATAATGCTGACGATCTGGGCGGTAATTTCTGGGTCCAGCGCGGCGGTAGGTTCATCGAACAGCAGAACAGCGGGTTCCATCATCAGGGCGCGTGCAATGGCAACGCGCTGCTGTTGACCGCCAGAAAGATGCAGTGGATAGCGATCGCTGTACGGTTTCAGGCGCAGACGTTCCAGTAATTTTTCGGCACGCGCCAGCGCCTGATCTTTGCTCAAACCCAGCACGCGACAGGGCGCTTCAATCAGGTTTTGCTGCACGGTCAGGTGCGGCCAGAGATTATATTGCTGAAAGACCATGCCGACGTTCTGGCGCAAATCGCGGATCGCTTTATCGGACGGCGTTTTGGCAAAATCAAAGTGATTTCCGGCGATCGCAAGCGTACCGGAGCGTGGCATTTCAAGCAGATTGAGGACGCGCAGAAGTGAGCTTTTACCTGCGCCGCTTGGGCCAAGTAAAACCAGCGTTTCGCCCTCGGGGCAGTTCAGCGTGATGTCGAACAGCGCCTGGTGTGCGCCGTAGAAGCAGTTAATGCCGTTTAGTTGAATACTCATCGGGGCAGTCTTTACTCATCCAGGCAATCTATAGCAATTGAGGCCGCAGATAGTACCGTTGACAGAATAGTTATGCAATATTTATGCGTTAAAAGTTAAATATAACCCGTAATTCTATCTAAACATAGCACAAAATAGCGGAAGGCAAATGGGGTGAGAATAAATGTCGGCATTCCTCATGAAATGCCGGACATTTTACGGGGGTAACGATTTTTACTCAGCGATTCTCAATCGACTGGCGCAGCGTGCCAGCCGGGGCGTGTACGCTGCCACCGATATAGCGAACGTCATCAATCGCCCAACACTGGCCTTCGCGAATCATCAGCACTTCGTCCTGCCAGGACTGGTCGCCCTGAGTCAGTTTCACTCTTAACGGGATGTTTCGCGCATCGGTATTCGGAATCGTGGAGGCGCTGGCGACCGCTGCGCTGTCAGGCGGCGTGGTGCGACTGGAGAACGGATCGGACTGGAGCAGCGCGTTGTGTTGCGGGTCGCGAGTGGCATCGCTCAGCAGTTTCGCCAGGTTGTCGCTCAGGTAGGGGCGCAGGGCGGTGATGTCGTTGTTGCGATGCTGGATACGGTAGTCGTAAAACTGCTGGGCTACCGCATCAGGACCGCCGTCAATGCAAGGGCCGCTGCGGGTTCCGATGTCCTTGAATGCCGGTGTAACAGGCGTGGTGCAGGCGCTGAGCAGCAGCGCACAAGGCACCAAAAGCGTCAAAGCAGAATAGCGCATGTTGATTTCCTTAATGATTAACTATCCTTTCAATCATAGCGTAACGCACCGATAATGCTGGGGAAGTGATGCGCTAAGGCGTTGAACGCTATACCGGTCATCCGTCGGGTTGCGGCCGTGCTGTCGCAACTCAAGGGTTCAGGGCATGTAAAAAGGAGAGACACGATGCAATTTTCAACAACCCCGACGCTGGAAGGGCAGCCGATCGTCGAGTACTGCGGCGTGGTAACGGGTGAGGCCATTCTGGGGGCGAATATTTTCCGCGACTTTTTTGCTGGCATCCGCGATATCGTCGGTGGGCGTTCCGGAGCTTATGAAAAAGAGCTGCGCAAGGCGCGCGAAATCGCGTTCAAAGAGCTCGGCGAGCAGGCCAAAGCGTTGGGCGCTGATGCGGTTGTGGGGATTGATATCGACTATGAAACGGTAGGTAAAGACGCGAGCATGCTGATGGTGAGCGTCAGCGGTACCGCGGTGAAAACGCGTCGATGAAACGTCTGCTGTCTCTTTCCCTGCTGGCCTTGCTGCTGGTGGGATGCGCGGGTGAAAAGGGCATCGTCGATAAAGGGACGTATGAGCTGGATACCCGCCATCAGGCGCAGGCTGCCTATCCCCGCATTAAAGTGCTGGTGATCCATTATACAGCAGATGATTTCGACAGTTCGCTGGCAACGCTGACCGATAAACACGTCAGCTCGCATTATCTTATTCCCGCTAATCCACCTGCGCCGGACGGCAAACCGCGCATCTGGCAACTGGTGCCTGAAAGCGAGCTGGCCTGGCATGCAGGCGTGAGTTTCTGGCGCGGCACGAACCGTATTAACGATACCTCGATTGGCATTGAGCTGGAAAACCGGGGCTGGCAGAAAACGGGCAGCGTGAAGACCTTTACCCCGTTTGAGCCTGCGCAAATTGCCGCGTTGATTCCGCTCGCCAAAGACATTATTGCCCGGTACGACATCAAGCCGCAGAACGTGGTGGCGCATTCTGATATTGCCCCGCAGCGCAAAGACGATCCTGGCCCGCTATTCCCGTGGCACGCGCTGGCCCAGCAGGGGATTGGCGCATGGCCCGATCCGGCACGCGTCGCATTTTATCTTAATGGAAAGACGCCTTATCAGAGTGTAGAGCCTGCCGCATTGCTCGATCTTCTGGCACGTTACGGGTATGACGTTCCGGAAAATAGCACTGAGGCGCAGCATAAGCGCATTATTATGGCGTTTCAGATGCACTACCGTCCCGAGGTCTGGAACGGTATTGCGGATGCGGAATCTATGGCGATTGCCGAGGCGTTATTAGAAAAGTACGGGCAGGGATAATTCGCGTTAGCGGTGCAGTTTACCGTGATCGCGCAGCCACGCCGCCGTGCGTACAATGCCTTCATCCAGCGTGACGATCGGCTTGTATCCCAGTTCGTTTTCAGCACGCGTGGTATCCAGCGTAAAATCAAAATTGAGCTTCGATACGCCATAGTGCGTCAGCGCGGGCTCTTTGGCGGATTTATTGCCAAAGCGCTCCATGCTGCGGGCGATCATGTCCAGCATCGGGTAGGGCACCGAACGAATACGGCAGTGAATATTCAGCTCGTCAATCAGACGCTGTACGATATTACGCAGGCTTTGCGGCTCACCGTTGGTGATGTTGTACGCGCGACCTGAAATAAGGTTATCGCACTCTGGTTGACTCGCCAGCCACATCGCATGAATCGCATTTTCAAAATAGGTCATATCCACCAGCGCATCGCCACCGCGCGGCAACAGCACGCTGCCGTAGTGATGCATCATTTGAGCCAGACGCGGGATAAACACTTTATCGTGCGGCCCAAACAGACTTTGCGGACGCAGAACGGTAAACCGCGTATGCGGGTTTGACTGCGCCAGCAGATCGATCACCTCTTCGCTGGCGGCTTTACTGCGCGCAAATTCGCAGGCGAACCGCGCCGGGCGAAAATCTTCCTGGATATTACGATGATGGTGATAATCGAAATAGAGCGACGGGGAGGAGACATGAATGAAATTCCGCACTCCCCACGCGACAGACCATTCGCCGAGACGGCGGGTGGCGCGCACGTTCGCGAGGTCAAAGGCTTCCTGCGTTCCCCAGGGAGAGGTAAAACTGGAGCAGTGCCACAGCGTATCGATTCCGGCGAGCATAACTTTGGCCTGCGAAGAAACCAGCTCCGTCAGGTCGGCATGGATGAATTCAGCCCCCATTTTTTGCAGGAGTTTGCCCATCGCTTCGTTGCGACCGGTGGCTCTGACACTGATGCCTTTGTTGCGCAGAAACTCGACCGCATTTCGGCCTAAGCCGCTGGTGGCACCGGTAACCAGTACCTTCATATCAATCCACTGTGTTGAAAAGAATTTCGTGCGCATTCTTCCGTGAATCACGCCACGATGCAATGGGAAAGGTGAAAGAATCAGAGTTTTAATCAGATTTTTTCTGACTTGTGTTCTGCAAGATGCGCAATCCGTTTTGCCATGCCGCGGAAGATAAACAGGTGCGCCGGGATCATCAACAGCCAGTAGAAAAGCCCCGGCATTCCGTGCGGGTGCCACCACGCGCGCACGTCCAGTTCGCGGTGATCGCCTTTGTCTTTCAGCGTGAAGCACAATCGCCCAAGGCCTGGCGCTTTCATACCGAACAGCAGCGCCAGCTGTTTTTCGGGCTCGACGATGATCACTTTCCAGCTATCGACCGTATCGCCTGGCTGCAGCATGGCGTGTTCAGGCCGGCCTTTTGCCAGCTTGTGTCCCACCAGCAGATCCAGCATGCCTCGCGTTTGCCAGAGGATATTGCCAAAGAAATAGCGCTCTTTGCCGCCAATTTGATTGACTACTTCCCAGAGTGCTTCGAGGCTGGCGCGGGTTTTCACCGTGTAGCCCGCCTGTTTAGCGTAATACCCGTACTCCGGACGCCAGCGTGCAAAGGCCTGCGCGTCGTAACCCCAGTCGCTGGAGTTCATCAGCTTCTCTTCTTCTTTTAGCGTGTTGCGCACCGCGTCGTCGAAACGGATCAGATCTTGCGGGATCAGCGCCCGCAATTCGCGGTCATCGGCCAGCAGATCGTGTTTCAGTCCCTGGATCAGCGCTTTGGCTGTCGTCGGCGGCACGGACGTAATGACGTTCAAAAACCAGACGGAGATCCAGCTGGTTGGGAAGGGGATGGGTACCAGCAAGCGGCGACGCCCGCTGACCCTCATAAAATGCTCAAACTGTTCCTGATAGCTCAACACTTCCGGCCCGGCGGCTTCCAGCACGCGATGCTGCGCGCTGGGATGATTTAGCAGTTCCATCAGATAATGCAGCAGATTTTCCAGCGCAATCGGCGTGGTGCGCGAGCGTACCCAGCGCGGCGGCGTGAGCACCGGCAGGTTGTAAACCATATCGCGCATCACTTCAAATGCCGCCGATCCTGCGCCCACGATGATCCCGGCACGTAATTCGGTAAGCGGAATAGTGGCGCTGCGCAGCATTTCACCCGTAAGCTGACGCGCGCGCAGGTGATCGGACTGCTCGCTTTCAGGTGCTTGCAACGAGCTTAAGAAAATGATCTGCTTAACGGGCGTTTTCAGCAGGGCGTCGCGCACGTTCAACGCCACCTGGCGCTCATGTGCGATAAATTCACCGCCTTCGCCCATGCTGTGCACCAGATAATAGAGCGTATCGACGCCCTCCAGCAGGACGGGCAATTCCTTTGGCCAGTTGAGATCAACATTGTGACAGCTGACGTTGGGCAGGTTCAGCTTCTGGAGGCGCTCAGTATTGCGTGCCGCCGCCAGCACCTGATGTCCTTGCTCACTCAATGCGGACGTCAAATGCTGACCGATATAGCCACTGGCGCCGAGCACCAGAATACGTTGCGGCACGGTGTGCTCCTTAGCGCTGTAAAAAGGCCTGCCAGTGTTTCACCACGTCAGAAAGCTGCTCGCGACTGACGTCAAGGTGCATTACCAGGCGCACCACTGGGGATGCGTTTAACAGCACGCCACGGGATTTCATGAATTCCCCCAGCGCAGCGGCGTTTTCATCACCCACGCGAATGAACAGCATATTGGTATCGTGACGCATCACATCCGCGCCGATTTCACGCAGTTGAGTCGCCATCCACGCGGCATTGTCATGATCGTCTTTCAGGCGCGCGACGTTATTTTTCAGCGCATACAGTCCAGCTGCGGCCAGAATACCGGCCTGACGCATGCCGCCGCCGGTCATTTTACGCCAGCGGTTGGCGCGCTTGATGTAATCCGCATCGCCGACCAGCAGCGATCCGACCGGCGTCCCCAGACCTTTTGAAAGACAAATCGTGAACGTATCGCAGTATTGAGTAATCTCTTTCAGCTCGCAGCCATATTCCACCACGGCGTTAAAGATGCGCGCACCGTCGACATGCAGCGCCAGATTGCGCTCGCGGGTGAACGCCCACGCGGCTTTCAGGTATTCGCGCGGAAGGACTTTACCGTTATGGGTATTTTCCAGACTGAGCAGTTTGGTCCGTGCGAAGTGAATATCGTCGGCTTTGATTTTGGCCGCGACTTTATCCAGCGGCAGGGAGCCGTCAGACGCGGCATCAATCGGCTGCGGCTGAATGCTGCCGAGCACCGCGGCGCCACCGGCTTCGTACAGATAGTTATGCGCGCCCTGGCCCACAATATACTCTTCGCCGCGCTCGCAATGGCTGAGCAATGCGACCAGATTGGCCTGTGTGCCGGTGGGCAGGAACAGCGCCGCCTCTTTACCGCTTAATTCCGCGGCATAGCGCTGGAGTTCGTTGACCGTTGGGTCGTCACCGTACACGTCGTCCCCGACCGGTGCGGCCATCATCTCTTCAAGCATGGCGCGACTCGGACGGGTGACGGTATCACTGCGTAAATCAATCATGGCATATCCTTATATACACGCATCTTTCACGCCTGCACGTTAGCGGCACCTGCAAACCCCTGTCACATTCTGTGTTCATGGGGTTTCAGGCTTGCCGCTTTGACGCATCACGAATGATTTTTGCGTATGACTTTAAAAGGATATTTTTACCTGAGCCAGTTGGTTTTTGCTAGCTCCATCACTTCGTCACCGCGACCGCTAATAATGGCGCGCAGCATATACAGGCTAAAGCCTTTGGCCTGCTCCAGTTTAATTTGCGGCGGGATCGCCAGCTCTTCTTTGGCTACCACGACATCGACCAGCACCGGACCGTCGATGGAAAACGCACGTTGCAGCGCTTCATCCACGTCTGCGGCTTTTTCCACGCGGATGCCCGTGATACCACAGGCTTCGGCGATTTTCGCAAAGTTGGTATCGTGCAGCTCCGTGCCGTCGGTCAGATAGCCACCGGCTTTCATTTCCATCGCCACGAATCCCAGCACGCTGTTATTGAACACCACGATTTTCAGCGGCAGCTTCATCTGTACGACCGACAAAAAATCGCCCATCAGCATGCTGAATCCGCCGTCGCCGCACATGGCGACAACCTGACGCTCCGGCGCGGTGGCTTTAGCGCCCAGCGCTTGCGGCATGGCGTTGGCCATTGAACCGTGGTTAAAGGAGCCGATCAGTCGGCGCTTGCCGTTCATTTTCAGATAACGCGCGGCCCAGACGGTGGGGGTGCCCACGTCGCAGGTAAAGATGGCGTTATCAGCGGCGAAATGGCTAATCTGTTGCGCCAGATACTGCGGATGAATTGCCTTTTCGCTCGGCTTCGCGAGGTCGTCCAGCCCTTTGCGCGCGTCACGATAATCGCTGAGCGCTTTGTCGAGGAATTTGCGATCGGTTTTCTCTTCCAGATGTGGGATCAGGGCCGCGAGCGTGGCTTTGATATCGCCAATCAGCGCCATATCGACCTTGCTGTGCGAGCCAATACTGCCGGGATTAATATCGATCTGGATGATTTTCGCGTCAGTTGGATAGAACGCGCGATAGGGGAATTGCGTGCCGAGCAGCACCAGCGTATCGGCGTTCATCATCGTGTGGAAGCCGCTGGAGAAACCGATCAGACCGGTCATCCCCACGTCGTAAGGGTTGTCGTACTCCACATGTTCTTTGCCGCGCAGGGCGTGAACAATCGGTGCTTTTAGTTTTCCGGCAAATTCCAGCAGTTCTTTATGCGCGCCCGCGCAGCCGCTGCCGCACATGAGCGCAATGTTGCTGGAGTAGCGTAAGAGCTGAGCCAGTTTTTTCAGCTCCTCTTCCGCTGGCGTGACAACCGGCTGCGGCGCGGGATACCAGTGGGTGCTCGCCCCTTCTGGCGCGGCTTTCAACGCCACGTCGCCAGGCAACACCACGACCGAAACGCCGCGATTGAGGATCGCTTTGCGCATCGCAATTGCCATCACCTGCGGGATTTGCTCCGGCGTGGAAACCAGCTCGCAGTAGTGGCTACATTCACGGAACAGCTCCTGCGGATGCGTTTCCTGAAAATAGCCGCTGCCGATTTCACTCGACGGAATATGTGCGGCAATGGCCAGCACCGGAACGTGATTACGATGGCAATCGAACAAACCGTTTATCAAATGCAAATTACCCGGCCCGCACGATCCGGCGCAAACCGCCAGCTCGCCTGTCAGTTGCGCTTCCGCACCTGCGGCAAATGCCGCGACTTCTTCATGGCGGGTGGGCATCCATTCGATGGTGCCCATTCGGTTGAGGCTGTCGCTGAGTCCGTTAAGTGAATCGCCGGTCACGCCCCAGATGCGTTTCACTCCAGCTTGTTCCAGCGTTTTCGCGACGTAAGCCGCTACGGTCTGTTTCATGGGTGTCCATCTCCGTTATGTGATAACGCTTACAAGCTTAGAAGAAAATGGCCGTTCTGCCCGTCAAATCCCCCTGATTAATAGTTACTTTCATTGTGCAACAATTCGTCATATTCTGTTGAGACTTCAAGTAAAAACAGGAATCATTTCAGATGGTTAAATCATTGTTAATTGCTGTTAATAAAACGCTAACGCATGAAGATTTTGGCAAGCTGTTACTGCGATTGGCCGTTGGTGGGTTAATGCTGTTCCACGGGATGCACAAGCTGATTGGCGGCGTGGATGGCATTAGCGGCATGCTGGTGGCAAAAGGATTACCAGGGTTTATCGCCTATGGCGTGTTGATTGGCGAAGTGGTTGCGCCTGTGCTGATTGTGCTGGGCATTCTGACGCGTCCGGCAGCGCTGGTGCTGGCCTTCACGATGATTGTCGCCTGGCTGATGGTCGGCACCGGCAAAACGTTCGCGCTGGACGCAGTAGGCGCATGGGCGATCGAAAGTCTGGTGTATTTCTTTATCGGCGCGTTAGCCGTGGCGTTTTTAGGTGCTGGGCGTTATGCCTTAGCCAAAGACCCAGCCTGGAAGTAAGGTTTTATCCGGGCGGCGCGAGCTTATGTCGAAATAAAAACCAGCATTTGCAAAAAGGGTTCTTCGGAACCCTTTTTTGTGGGTGCTGTTTAAGTCATTGATATTGTTGAGTGGAATGAGTATCCAGGAAAAAAGGGTTTGGCGCTCTGGAGTCGAATTTCACTTTAAGTATCAAAAGGAAAGGTGTAGATTGCTTCAGTTCACTGCCGTACAGGCAGCTTAGAAAGAAAAGCATGCTGCCCTTTGGGTTTGATAAGCGGTTCACTGCCGTACAGGCAGCTTAGAAAAGAATGACTATCACTTTTGGTGCGATGAACACGTTCACTGCCGTACAGGCAGCTTAGAAATTGATGATCTGGAGAAATCCAGAGGGAAAAAAGTTCACTGCCGTACAGGCAGCTTAGAAAGAAACAATGATATGGCATTTGCTGCATCCTGCGTTCACTGCCGTACAGGCAGCTTAGAAATAAAATGCAGCGTCGCCGGCACGCCGCATAACGTTCACTGCCGTACAGGCAGCTTAGAAATCTATGAGGGCGACGATCTGAAGGTCATTGACGTTCACTGCCGTACAGGCAGCTTAGAAAGAAAGCCTTTCGGGATCTCGGTGTCGGTGTTGGTTCACTGCCGTACAGGCAGCTTAGAAATGATTGCCCATCTTGGCGTGTCCGGCATCATCGTTCACTGCCGTACAGGCAGCTTAGAAATCCGAGGAACGCCCAGCCCCAAAACTTTCCAATGTTCACTGCCGTACAGGCAGCTTAGAAAAGCCAGAGCGATCGGCCTTACTTGTATTTTCCGTTCACTGCCGTACAGGCAGCTTAGAAATCGCGCGGGTAATTCTATGGACAAAATAAAATGTTCACTGCCGTACAGGCAGCTTAGAAAGCCATTCTTGTGGACTGCGCCGCGAAGGTCTTGTTCACTGCCGTACAGGCAGCTTAGAAATGAAAACAGTGCGTAATTTAATTATCACTACAGTTCACTGCCGTACAGGCAGCTTAGAAAAAAAACACGGATAAATGGATAATTACTATATATGTTCACTGCCGTACAGGCAGCTTGGAAAATCAGCATGCTTCAGATGACCGGGAAGATTATGTTCACTGCCGTACAGGCAGCTTAGAAAAGTAAGGACAGTGCGCCAGCGCTGCCCCCTGTGTTCACTGCCGTACAGGCAGCTTAGAAACTCTGCATACATACTCATACAGGCTTCAGACGGTTCACTGCCGTACAGGCAGCTTAGAAATTACGCGACGGCGCGCGCTCTGACAAGTACAGGTTCACTGCCGTACAGGCAGCTTAGAAAGGCAAGATTAATGCCCAGAAGTCCCTGCCGGAGTTCACTGCCGTACAGGCAGCTTAGAAAAGCCGGGCAGCAACTTCGCGATAACTGGCCTTGTTCACTGCCGTACAGGCAGCTTAGAAACTGGTGAGTTCATTTGTGGCAAAGGGCAAAGGGTTCACTGCCGCGCAGGCAGTAGAACCCGCCGAGGCGGGTATTTAGTATTTCAAATTAAAGGGCTACAGTGTAATCAAGGTTGCCGATCTGACTTTCCATTTTCCATCCTCGCGAACAAGGCAATCCGCGACGACATGTTTTTTGTTCTTACCAAACGCAATGTAGATATTCATGCACACCGCATCAAAATCAGAAGAGATTACACTCACGTGATCCCAGTCCTCCTCCCAATCCTGGGCTTTGATAAACATATCTGAATCTGGCATATCTTTATCATTGCTGTCGCCCGAATAGAGAGCTTCTATCGCTTCGATGGATTTTTTTGACACGTAAGGGGTAAGAGTGTCGGGCTTAAGAAGCGGGGATTTATCCTGCTTCAGGGCGTCTATATACCAGCGATTGAAATTCAATGCGGCAATTTGTGGCGTTACCGCAAGTGGGCTGGCATAAATCGGCGGGGATAATGATAAAAGGAAAAACATCCAGGCTTTCATATTTTAACGCCTGTATATTTCAAAAGATGGACGAATTTCCCTGTACCCAGTTCCGGGGTACATCTCACGCTGAACAAAATCACTAATCCATTGATGCCCATCATAAATGCAAGCGTGTCCAGCTTCGTGGTGCTCAATTCCCTGGAGGATTGCTATATCACCAACCACGGGTAAGCCTTTGATTTTATGAAAACCGGCATTGAGTAACGTCTTTCCCATGTCCTTAGCTAAGGGGGTATAGGGAATGCTCAGCTTTCCACCATTGCGAATAGCCTCAGTGACAAAATGTCCGCATCTGCCCGCGCTCACTGTGTGTGCGTGTCGCCGTGCATATTTCGCCGCAGCAGTTTTATTCCATGTCATAAAATATCCTTCTTGATAGAAATGTTAACCCAATAATAAATAAAGCAACATTACGCTGAAGAATTGCGTTGTTTTGTAATGAATCAAGACATGAGATGAACCAATATCCATTATAGAAATAATTTTAGGCGAAGGAATAGATTTACCTAATGCATAAAGATGACGGTCTTTTTATAAAACATGTCGGTAAAATGCACATGACACACGCCCAGTCGATGATTTATACGAATTATCCCGAAGCGTTAAATATTCTCTGTGGCATGATGGCGCGTTTTATCACTCGCAGTTCGGTGGGTAAGTCGAGCACAATAAAAAAAGACAGGCAATATTTTTTGCTTAATTACTACTCCATCCTCCCATTGATAGCTGTATTGCCGATAATTTACGGCATCCTGATTCGCAGCGGGAATCATTATAACACTGGCGGGAGGGGGCATTCATTATGCGCTGCTCATTCACTGCCGTACAGGCAGCCTGGAAATACGCCAAATAAAAAGGCCAGCGGATGCTGGCCTTTCGCGTTTTAACAGGCGATAACGAGTTTACGCCAGTACCAAATCACCCTGCGGGTGACAGGAACAGGCCAGCACGTAGCCGTCGGCGATTTCTGCCTCTGTCAGCGTCATGGTGCTGTTGACGGTATAGTCACCGGACACCACTTTCGTTTTGCAGCAACCGCACACGCCAGCACGGCAGGCGGCAACAATCGGAACCTTGTTGCTTTCCAGCGCTTCCAACAGCGTGGTGCCAACGCGACCGAAAAAGGTCTGCGCCGGTTGTAGCTTGGTGAATTTCACGCCGCTGGTTGCGGCTTCTGCCACGGGCGTGAAGAACTGCTCTTTAAAGAAGCGAGTCACCCCGAGCGCGTGTACCTCTTTTTCGACAATGTCCATGTACGGCGCAGGCCCACAGGTCATTACCGTACGCGACGCGATGTCCGGCACGCTTTGCAGCAGTTCACGGCTCAGACGACCGGCGACAAAGCCGTGAGTGGCGTTATTTTCAGCCACCATCATCACAGGATAATTTCGCCATTCGTCGGCAAAAATCACATCGTCGGGGGAGCGCACGCTAAAGATAACCTGCACGTCAGCGTGCGGACGATTTTTTGCCAGCCAGCGACGCATCGACATCACCGGCGTTACGCCACAACCCGCAGCCAGCATCAGGAATTTATCGTCGGCTTTGTCGTCGCAGGTGAAATCCCCCTGCGCATCGGAGAGCCAAATATAATCCCCGCGCTTGACGTCGTTGGTCAGCCACTGCGATCCCGCGCCCTCGTCAATACGGCGGATGGTGAGCGTAATGTACTCGCTCACGCCCGGTGTCGAGGAAAGGGTGTACGCACGCAGCGTGTCGGCAGCATTGCGAACGCTGACCAACGCATACTGACCCGCACGGTACGGATAGAAGTCATGGCACAGCAGTGAAAGCGTCCACACATCCGGCGTCTCCTGATGGATGTGATGAACCTGCATCCGCCACGGACATTGTGAGGTTGGCATCGTCATAAATACTCCTTACGCGCTCAGCAGTTGCTGCATGTCTTCTTCTACGGTCGTCACGGAACGCAGACCGAATTTCTCGTTCAACACGGCCAGCAGGTCCGGGGTCAGGAAGCCTGGCGCGGTCGGACCGGTGACGATATTGGTGACGCCCAGCGACAGCAGGGTCAGCAGGATCACGATCGCTTTCTGCTCGAACCAGGAGAGCACCAGAGACAGCGGCAGATCGTTCACGCCGCAGCCCAGTTTCTCTGCAAGCGTCACCGCCAGGATAATCGCTGAGTACGCATCGTTACACTGACCGGCATCAATCAGACGCGGCAGGCCTTCGATATCGCCGAAGTCCAGTTTGTTGAAGCGATATTTACCGCAGGCCAGGGTCAGGATTAGACAATCCTGCGGGACGCTGGTGGCGAAATCGGTGAAGTAGTTACGTTCACCCCGTGCGCCGTCGCAGCCGCCCACCAGGAAGATGTGACGCAGTTTTTCGCGGCTCACCAGATCGATCAGAGAATCAGCAGCACCCAACAGGGTTTCGCGGCCAAAGCCCACGGTGATCATATGTTCGATTTCGCTGAACGGGAAGCCCGCCATCTGCTGTGCCTGGGTGATAACCGGTGCGAAATCATCACCTTCGAGGTGGCTCACACCCGGCCAGCCGACAATGCTGCGGGTCCAGATGCGATCGTCGTAAGAACCGACGGTCGGATCGATAATGCAGTTTGAGGTCATCACGATGGGGCCTGGGAAGCGGGCAAATTCCACCTGTTGATTCTGCCAGCCGCTGCCGTAGTTACCGATCAGATGTTTGAATTTGCGCAGCTCCGGATAGCCGTGTGCAGGCAACATTTCGCCGTGGGTGTAGACGTTAACGCCTGTCCCTTCGGTTTGCAGCAACAGATTGTAGAGGTCTTTCAGGTCGTGGCCGGAGATCAAAATACACTTACCGGCAGTCGCTTTCACGTTCACCTGCGTTGGCGTTGGGTGACCGTAAGTCTCGGTTTCTCCCGCATCCAGAATGCTCATCACTTTGAAGTTCATCTGGCCGATTTCCATTGAGCATGCCAGCAGCGCGTTCATATCGGAAGGCCAGGTCCCCAGCCACGCCATGATGTTGTGGTACTGGGCGTAAATGTCGTTGTCGTACTGACCGAGTACGTGGGCGTGTTCCATATAGGCCGCCGCGCCTTTCAGGCCGTACAGGCACAGCAGGCGCAGGCCGAGAATATTCTCACCGATCGCCGCTTTATCTTTATTCGGGGTGAAGTCTGCCGCCTGACGCTGCAGGTCGCCCAGATCGTCGCTCACCAGTTGCAGGTCAGCCATTGGGTTATCCACCGCAGCATTGGCATCTGCATTCAGGCTTTGTGCTTTCAGTGCTTCGCGAAGGGCAATGGCTTCACGCGCGTAGCCCACGATGCGCGGAGAGTCGAAGTTCACGTTAGTCAGCGTGGAGAAAAAGGCGCGCGGTGCGAAGTTATCGACATAGTGATCCACAATGCCGTATTCACGCGCTTTTGCGGCCCAGGCGGACAGGCCTTGCAGGGCCGCAATCAGGAGATCTTGCAGGTCAGACGTTTCTGCAGTTTTACCGCACATACCTTGCGAGTAGGAGCAGCCGTTGCCGGCGGGGGTACGGATGGTTTGTTCACATTGCACACAAAACATAATCACACCTGTTAAAGTTATATTTTAGATACATGTTTAAGATTATGCGCTTGGCGGGACGTAGAAAAGGTCTTTCTTCTACAAAGTAAAGGGATATTGATTTAGCGCAATTTTGGCGGTAGAGGGCTACCGCCAGAGAGGTATCAGGCGGAGAAAACCGCCATCAGAATCGGTACCAGCAGGCTCAAAATAAAACCATGCACGATGGCGGCGGGCACCAGCTCCAGCCCACCCGAGCGCTGTAAAACGGGCAACGTGAAGTCCATCGATGTGGCTCCGCACAGGCCGAGCGCCGTTGAGCGGCTCTGACGCACCAGCCCTGGAATGAGCATAATCGCGATCAGTTCTCGCCCTAGATCGTTAAAGAACGCGGCGCTGCCGATAACCGGACCAAATGATTCGGTGAGTAAAATACCGGACAACGAATACCAGCCAAACCCTGATGCCATCGCCAGGCCCGTTTTTAGCGGCAGATCGAGAATAAACGCGTTAATCACCCCTGCGACCATGGAGCTTGCCACGACAACCACCGCGACAATCATCCCTCGGCGATTTAGCACAATTTGTTTCAGGGTCATGCCGTTATTACGCAGCTGAATACCGATCAGCAACAGCAGGAAAATTAATGTATATTCGCTGGCTTCGGTTGCGTGCTGTAAAAACGCATGCCCTGTCAGGCCGAGCAGAAAACCCAGCACCACCACACCGCACAGTTTTAACGACTCCAGCGCCATCGCAATTCGTGAGGGTAATTTTTCTTGCTGGTGATGATTTCTCCACGGAATGGTTCGTTCGAGCCATAACAGCGCTGCAATATTACACGCCAAAATAACCACAATAGTGACAATGGAATAATGGAGGATTGACAGCAGATTGGCGGCCAGATTATCCAGGAATGCGAGGCTTATCCCCATGAAAAACAAGATCACGTAAACAATCCAACTCAGAAAGCGATTAATGAGTTTTAAAGCGGAGGCGTGACGGAGGGGAATAAGGTAGCCCACTACCAGTGGCAGCAGAATGATTAAAAGTCCTGAAAACATGAACAGCCTGTCCTTTATAAGTATCTGAATAGCGCCAGAGACACTACCCAATAAAGACTGCTCAGTAAAGATGCAAAATAAAAGCCGGGTGGCACAATGACCACCCGGCTGAGTCGCGGAGTGAATTAACGACGCTTTTCAAGCAGAGTGCGGTACAGCACGCCACCCAAAATACCGCCGATAATTGGCATCACCCAGAACAGCCACAGCTGCTGAAGCGCCCAGCCACCCTGGAAGAGGGCGACGGCGGTACTGCGTGCCGGGTTAACCGAGGTATTGGTCACCGGAATACTGATCAAGTGAATCAGGGTTAACGCCAGGCCGATAGCAATTGGCGCAAATCCCGCTGGCGCGTTTTTGTCTGTCGCCCCGTGAATCACCAGCAGGAAACCGGCGGTCAGGACAATTTCAATCACTATCGCTGACAGCATAGAGAAGCCGCCAGGAGAGTGTTCGCCGTAACCGTTTGAGGCAAAACCGCTTGCTGTCGCATCAAAGCCAGCTTTACCGCTGGCGACAACATACAGAACCGCCGCGGCAATAATGCCGCCGACAACCTGGGCAATAATATAGCCAATCACGTCTTTTGCCGGGAAACGACCGCCGGCCCACAGACCTAATGTCACGGCAGGGTTAAAGTGACCGCCGGAAATATGCCCGACCGCAAATGCCATGGTTAATACCGTTAAACCAAAAGCTAATGCCACACCCGCAAAACCAATGCCTAATTCCGGAAATGCTGCTGCAAGCACTGCGCTACCGCAGCCACCAAATACCAGCCAGAATGTACCAAAGCATTCCGCCGCTAATTTTCTAAACATAACCACCTCGTTAAATTCCATACGCTAATTTGCGTACGGCTGTATATCGCCTAAAAGGATGACGACTCAAAGAGCCGATATTTTAGAAAGCAATAACTTAGCAATACCACTTAAATAAATTCTGTTAATTTGATTTAAGGCAATGTGATGTTAGTTATTATTGGAATTGGACTGAAATAAAGCGTAGCTCAATTCTGGACGCGTAGTATCTTGCGCGGCAGGGTGTATTTCAAATGAAAGCTCGCGAGCAAATTCTGATTTTAACGCTGCGTGACAAACACCAAACCGACGCCAGAGTGTTCTGTCTCGTCGCTGGGCGCTATACTCCTGATAACTTGAAGGAAAAAGTGACTAATTCGCGGGGGTTATATGCTTCTCGAGCGTGTGGAGATTGTCGGGTTTCGCGGCATTAATCGTTTGTCGCTCATGCTTGAACAGAACAATGTTCTGATCGGGGAAAACGCCTGGGGTAAATCCAGTCTTCTGGATGCATTAACCTTATTGCTTGCGCCTGGAGCGGAACTGTACAGCTTTGCTCGGGAAGATTTCTGGTTCCCGCCCGGCGATATCCTGGGGCGAGAACGTCATCTGCATATCATTCTGACTTTCCGCGAACTTGAACCCGGTCGCCACCGCGTTCGGCGTTATCGCCCGCTTTCACCCTGCTGGGTGCCGTGTGATGACAATTACCAGCGCATTTTTTACCGTCTGGAAGGTGAACTGGCGCAAGACGACACCGTGCTGACGCTGCGCGGGTTTATGGATGCCAAAGGTCATCAAATAGCGCTTGAGAATATCGACGAACAGGCTCGCCATCTGGTGCGCCTGATGCCGGTATTACGTCTGCGGGATGCACGTTTTATGCGCCGGATCCGTAACGGTACGGTGCCTCATTTGCCTGAAGTCGAAGTGACGGCCCGCGAGTTGGACTTTCTGGCGCGCGAGCTGGTGGCACGTCCGCAAAATCTGACTGACGGGCAAATTCGCCAGGGGCTGTCAGCGATGGTGCAACTGCTGGAGCACTATTTTTCTGAGCAGGGGACAACGCAAACGCATAACCGGCTAATGCGCCGCCGTTCGTATGACGAGCAGCGCAGCTGGCGCTATCTGGACATTATCAACCGGATGATCGATAAACCTGGCGGACGGTCTCATCGCGTCATCCTGCTGGGATTGTTCTCCACGCTGTTGCAGGCGAAAGGCAACGTTCAGCTCGACAAAGATGCCCGCCCGCTGCTGCTCGTCGAAGATCCTGAAACGCGGCTGCATCCCATCATGCTTTCGGTGGCATGGCATCTGCTCAATCTGCTGCCGCTCCAGCGCATCACCACCACCAATTCCGGAGAACTGCTTTCATTGACGCCCGTCGAGCACGTCTGTCGGCTGGTGCGCGAGTCCTCACGCGTCACGGCGTTCCGCCTCGGCCCTGGCGGATTGAGCGCCGAAGATGGTCGCCGCATTGCCTTTCATATTCGTTTCAATCGCGCGTCGTCGTTGTTTGCGCGCTGCTGGCTCCTGGTTGAAGGGGAAACCGAAACCTGGGTGATCAACGAACTGGCGCGCCAGTGCGGGCATCATTTCGATGCGGAAGGCATCAAAGTTATTGAGTTCGCCCAGTCTGGTTTAAAGCCGCTGATTAAGTTTGCCAGCCGTATGGGCATCGAATGGCACGTGCTGGTGGATGGTGATGAAGCCGGGAAAAAGTACGCCAGCACCGTGCGCGGTGTGCTGAGTAATAACGGCGAAGAGGAGCGCGTGCACCTCACGGTATTGCCGGCAATGGACATGGAACACTTTATGTATCGTCAGGGTTTTGACGACGTTTTTCATCGGGTAGCGATGATTCCGGTCAATGTGCCGATGAACATGCGGCGGGTGATCACGAAGGCGATTCATCGCTCGTCAAAACCCGATCTGGCGATTGAAGTGGCGGCGGAGGCCGGAAGAAGGGGCGTCGAGTCTGTGCCCACGCTGCTGCGGAAAATGTTTTCCCGCGTGCTGTGGCTGGCACGCGGGAAAGCGGATTAGCCGCGTGCGGCCTGATTGACCTGATCGATCAGGCTGTCCAGAAGCTCATAGCGACGACGGTACTCGGCGCGTTTCTTGCTCGCGATATCTTCCATAGGCTTGCGGGGCATTTCGAGCGCGAGCGAAAAATTGCGGGTCGGGTGCTGTTCGCCACCAATGGAGCGCCAGAAACTGTCGTAATCCGCCAGCAGTTTCCCCTCTTTTTTCTTGCGATAACGCCAGCTGCGATAAATATGCGTAGCGTTACTGACCGCTAAAATCTGCTCAACCGGGAAGACTGCGCCCAGCGTCATGGCGGCTTCCACCAGCAGACGTTTCGGGAACAGACCGTGGCAGGCTTTGGTCGCCCCTTGGATCAGTTCATGCGGCACAAAGGCTTTTGCGCCCTGCATGCCACCGATAAACAGCGTCGATTTTCCCTCAAACTGGCAGAGCGTAAAGGTCAACTCAGCCAGAACGGTATTTTCCCGATCGCAAAACGCCAGCGTTGCTTCGCCTTCTTTATCAAGAAACGCATCGGCGCAGAGGCGAACGGTAAACTGTTGCTCGTCTTTTCCCGTCAGAGTCAGTAACGTCATACCCTGTTTGGATAAATACCCATTCATCAACGCGGCGGGAAGAACAGAATTCATTGTCTGATAATGCCAGGCCAGCGCGTCGAGCGTTTTCTGACGATCCATATTCACAGACAGCCACGGGCGATGTAAACGGCACGGCAACCCAGGCTGGACCTGCATCATTTGCATCAGGCGCGGTTGCTTTGCCAGGCTTGCCAGCAGGCGGGTGGTGCTGAACGGTGTCGCCAGTGAACGTAACATGAATTTGCGTCGATACGACGGGTTTTGCCAGGCGAGGCCAGGCGTATATTCACCGGAAGCAAGACTTTTGAAAAGCTGCCAGCCTGATTTTGGCTGAGGCTGCTGTGAATAAGGTGTATCGACGATGGAAGACATGATGATTACCGGCTTCAGGATAAGATCTGTATTTCAGCAGGTCTATAATCAACAGCGCGTCAACAAAGGTTTTGCGATACCAAAAACAGGGGTTTCGTTGACGAACAGTTTAGATAGAATCAACGGTTATAATTGCCAGAACATTTATTTGGAATATTTATGAACCTTAAGGGAAAACGCAGGAAGCTCTATCTTCTGCTGGCAGTGGTGGTAATCGTCGGTGGTTTCTGGCTATGGCAGGTTCTCAACGCGCCCGTGCCGCACTACCAAACGCTGATTGTCCGGCCGGGCGAACTGCAACAAAACGTCCTCGCAACCGGAAAGTTGGACGCGCTGCGCAAAGTGGATGTCGGTGCGCAGGTGAGTGGTCAGTTGAAAACGCTCTCTGTGGAAATTGGTGACAAAGTGAAAAAAGGCCAGCTTTTGGGGGTTATCGATCCTGAGCAGGCAGAAAACCAAATCCGCGAAGTGGAAGCGACGCTCATGGAGCTGCGGGCGCAGCGCAGTCAGGCCGAGGCGGAACGTAAACTCGCACAGGTGACGCTTGGGCGTCAGCAGGCACTGGCCAAAACCCAGGCGGTTTCACGTCAGGATCTGGATACCGCAGCCACTGAGCTGGCGGTCAAGCAGGCGCAAATAGGCACGATTGACGCGCAAATCAAACGTAACCAGGCGTCGCTGGATACGGCCAAAGCGAATCTTGAATACACCCGCATCGTGGCCCCCATGGCGGGCGAAGTGACGCAAATCACCACGCTTCAGGGTCAGACGGTGATCGCCGCGCAGCAAGCGCCAAACATTCTGACACTCGCAGATATGGGCACCATGCTGGTCAAAGCCCAGGTTTCGGAAGCTGACGTGATCCATCTCAAGCCGGGCCAAAAGGCGTGGTTTACGGTGCTGGGCGATCCGCTTACGCGTTATGAAGGGGTGCTGAAAGACATTCTGCCGACGCCGGAAAAAGTCAACGACGCTATTTTCTATCACGCCCGTTTTGAAGTGCCCAATCCGAAAGGCGTACTGCGTCTGGAGATGACCGCACAGGTCCATATTCAGCTCACGGGCGTGAAAGACGTTCTGACGGTGCCGCTGGCGGCGCTCGGCGAACCGGCGGGGGTGAATCGTTATAAAGTCAAAGTATTGCGTAACGGCGAAACGCGCGAACGCGAGGTTGAAATTGGCGAGCGCAATGATACTGACGTGGTGATAGTCAAAGGCCTGGAAGAGGGAGAGGAAGTCGTCATCGGCGAAAGTCAGCCCGGAGCCGCTAAATGACGGCATTGCTTGAGCTGAATAATATTCGCCGGAGCTATCCTTCCGGAGAGGGCGCGGTGGAGGTTCTGAAAGGGATCACGCTTCAGGTTGAGCCTGGCGAGATGGTCGCTATTGTCGGCGCGTCAGGTTCCGGTAAATCCACGCTGATGAACATTCTGGGCTGTCTGGATAAGCCGACCAGTGGCACATATCGCGTGGCGGGAACGGATATTTCCACTCTCGATAGCGATGCGCTCGCGCGACTGCGGCGCGAGCACTTTGGCTTTATTTTCCAGCGCTATCATTTACTCTCGCATCTGACGGCCGCGCAAAACGTTGAGGTTCCTGCGGTTTACGCGGGCGTTGAGCGCAAAAAACGTCTCGAACGCGCTCAGGCATTATTAACCCGGCTGGGGTTGGCGGAGCGCGTTGATTATCAGCCTTCGCAGCTGTCCGGGGGGCAGCAGCAACGCGTCAGTATCGCCCGAGCGCTGATGAACGGTGGACAGGTCATTCTGGCCGATGAACCGACCGGCGCGCTCGACAGTCATTCTGGCGAAGAGGTGATGGCGATCCTGCACCAGCTGCGCGATCAGGGGCACACGGTGATTATTGTGACCCACGATCCGCAGGTTGCAGCGCAGGCTGAGCGGATCATTGAGATCCATGACGGCGAATTGATCAGCAACCCACCGGCCAGGAAAAACCACGCGGGCGTACACAAAGAGGTGCTGCCGCCACCGACGGGATGGGGGCAGTTCGTCAGCGGCTTTCGCGAGGCCTTAACCATGGCCTGGCTGGCGATGGCGGCGAATAAAATGCGCACGCTCCTCACCATGCTCGGCATTATCATCGGGATCGCGTCGGTGGTGTCGATTGTGGTGGTGGGCGATGCAGCCAAACAGCTGGTGCTGGCGGATATTCGCGCGATTGGCACGAACACCATTGATGTCTATCCTGGTAAAGATTTTGGCGACGATGAGCCGCAAAATCAGCAGGCGCTGAAATATGACGATCTGGCGGCGATCCAGAAGCAGCCGTGGGTGAATTCGGCGACTCCGGCCGTTTCGCAAAACCTGCGCCTGCGTTACGGGAATATCGACGTCGCGGCCAGCGCGAACGGCGTCAGCGGCGACTATTTCAACGTTTACGGCATGACGTTCAGCGAAGGGGCAACCTTCAACGCAGAGCAGCTCGCCGGGAGAGCGCAGGTCGTCGTGCTCGACGCAAACTCGCGTAAACAGCTGTTCCCGGGTAAATCCAGCGTGGTAGGGGAAGTGATCCTGGTGGGGAACATGCCAGCCACGGTGATTGGCGTGGCAGAAGAAAAGCAGTCGATGTTCGGTAGCAGCAAAATTTTGCGCGTCTGGCTGCCGTACACGACGATTTCCGGGCGGATTATGGGCCAGTCGTGGCTGAACTCCATTACCGTGAGGGTGAAAGAGGGATACGACAGCGCCCAGGCTGAGCAACAGATTGAGCGTCTGCTTACGCTGCGCCACGGCAAGAAAGATTTCTTCACCTGGAACATGGACGGCCTCTTGAAAACGGCTGAAAAGACCACACGTACTCTTCAGATGTTCCTGACGCTTGTCGCGGTTATTTCGCTCGTGGTGGGGGGAATTGGCGTGATGAATATCATGCTGGTGTCCGTGACGGAACGCACGCGTGAGATCGGTATTCGTATGGCCGTTGGCGCGCGGGCAAGCGATGTGCTGCAACAGTTTTTGATTGAAGCGGTGCTGGTGTGTTTAGTTGGCGGTGCGTTGGGGATTGCGTTGTCGATGCTGATTGCCTTTACGCTGCAACTGTTTTTACCCGGCTGGGAAATTGGTTTCTCACCGTTTGCGCTGCTGACGGCATTTTTATGTTCAACAGCGACGGGCGTGTTGTTTGGCTGGCTCCCGGCGCGCAACGCGGCGCGGCTCGATCCGGTGGATGCGCTGGCGCGCGAGTAGCGGAAATAAAAATGCCAGCCGATCGGGCTGGCATTTTGACTGGAGGATGTACACAATGAATCAGAGGGCTATGCAACAGCTTCTGCTTCGATGGGCACAATGACACTGGCATGATTGCCTTTTGGCCCCAGGTGAACATCAAACCGAACCGACTGCCCGGCTTTTAGCGTTCTGTAACCATCCATCTGAATGGTGGAATAATGAGCGAAGATATCTTCGCCGCCGCCTTCAGGGCAGATGAACCCGAACCCTTTGGCGTTGTTGAACCACTTAACAGTACCCATTTCCATGCTTCGACATCCTTCGTATATCTTATTAAGTAAGATGGAATGAACCGGTGGTGGAGTGGGGGCTGTTCAAAACCTCGCCAACTCACGCCTGTACAATTTAGATAAACCAACCATTGCGTCAAGTGTCAGGCGCTGGAGTTGGGACAATAATCAACCAAATTTTTGAAGCAGTTAACGCTATTGACGGGAATGTGACAGATATCGCGGATGGCATTAATAGATGTTTGTTATCTGATATCTGAGGTAGATTCAAAGTATGTACCGACTCCTGTCAGCGAAGATGTTCTGCCGGAAACCGTAACCGATGATGACGACTGACAATGAGTAAGAAGAACGACTGGCTGGATTTTGACCAACTGGCGGAAGACAAAGTGCGCGACGCGCTAAAACCGCCATCTATGTATAAAGTTATGTTAATGAACGATGATTACACGCCGATGGAATTTGTTATTGACGTGCTACAAAAGTTCTTTTCTTATGATGTTGAACGTGCAACGCAACTGATGCTTACCGTTCACTATCGTGGCAAAGCCATCTGCGGCATTTTTACCGCCGAAGTGGCCGAAACCAAAGTGGCGATGGTGAACGAATATGCGAGGGAGAACGAGCATCCGTTGCTGTGTACGCTGGAAAAAGCCTGAAAAGGCATAAAAATTGGGGGAGGTGCCTATGCTCAATCAAGAACTGGAACTCAGTTTAAACATGGCTTTCGCCAGGGCGCGTGAGCACCGACATGAGTTTATGACCGTGGAGCATCTGCTATTGGCACTGCTCAGCAACCCATCTGCCCGTGAAGCGCTGGAAGCGTGTTCTGTGGATCTGGTGGCGCTGCGTCAGGAACTCGAAGCCTTCATCGAACAAACGACACCGGTGCTGCCCGTCAGTGAAGAGGAGCGCGACACTCAGCCGACGCTCAGCTTCCAGCGCGTATTGCAGCGCGCGGTGTTCCACGTCCAGTCTTCTGGCCGTAACGAAGTGACCGGCGCAAACGTGCTGGTTGCCATCTTCAGTGAGCAGGAGTCGCAAGCGGCATATCTGCTGCGTAAACACGAAGTCAGCCGACTCGACGTGGTCAACTTTATCTCTCACGGAACGCGAAAAGACGAGCCGAATCAGGCATCCGATTCCAGCAGTCAGGCGAGCAATCCTGAAGAGCAAGCAGGCGGGGAGGATCGTATGGAAAACTTCACCACCAACCTTAATCAGCTTGCTCGCGTTGGCGGAATCGATCCGCTGATTGGCCGCGATAAAGAGCTGGAACGTGCGATTCAGGTGCTGTGCCGTCGCCGTAAAAACAACCCGCTGCTGGTGGGGGAATCGGGCGTGGGTAAAACCGCGATTGCCGAAGGGCTGGCCTGGCGTATCGTGCAGGGCGACGTTCCGGAAATCATGTCGGATTGCACCATCTACTCGCTGGATATTGGTTCGCTGCTGGCGGGCACGAAATATCGCGGTGATTTTGAAAAACGCTTCAAAGCCTTGCTGAAACAGCTGGAGCAAGACACCAGCAGCATCCTGTTTATCGATGAAATCCATACCATCATCGGTGCGGGCGCGGCGTCTGGCGGCCAGGTGGATGCGGCGAACCTGATTAAACCGCTGCTGTCGAGCGGTAAGATCCGCGTGATGGGGTCGACGACGTATCAGGAATTCAGCAACATTTTCGAGAAAGACCGTGCATTAGCGCGTCGCTTCCAGAAAATTGATATTACTGAGCCGTCCGTTGAAGAAACGGTGCAGATCATCAACGGCCTGAAACCGAAATACGAAGCGCACCACGACGTGCGTTATACCGCGAAAGCGGTGCGTGCGGCGGTAGAGCTGGCGGTGAAATACATCAACGACCGTCATCTGCCGGATAAAGCGATTGATGTGATCGACGAAGCGGGCGCGCGTGCGCGTCTGATGCCGGTCAGCAAGCGCAAGAAAACCGTTAACGTGGCAGACATTGAATCCGTGGTGGCGCGTATCGCGCGTATCCCCGAGAAGAGCGTTTCTCAGAGCGATCGCGACACGCTGCGTACCCTCGGCAATCGCCTGAAAATGCTGGTCTTCGGACAGGATAAAGCGATTGAAGCCTTAACCGAAGCCATCAAAATGGCGCGTGCGGGGCTGGGTCACGAACATAAGCCCGTCGGTTCATTCCTGTTCGCCGGTCCGACCGGTGTGGGGAAAACTGAGGTGACGGTTCAGCTTTCCAAAGCGCTGGGCATTGAACTGCTGCGTTTCGATATGTCCGAGTATATGGAGCGCCACACCGTGAGTCGTTTGATCGGTGCGCCTCCGGGATACGTGGGCTTTGATCAGGGTGGTTTGCTTACCGACGCTGTGATTAAGCATCCGCACGCGGTTCTGCTGCTCGATGAAATCGAGAAAGCGCACCCGGACGTGTTCAACATCCTGCTGCAGGTGATGGATAACGGAACGTTGACGGACAATAACGGGCGCAAAGCGGACTTCCGCAATGTGGTGCTGGTGATGACCACCAACGCCGGTGTGCGTGAAACCGAGCGTAAATCGATCGGCCTGATCCATCAGGATAACAGCACCGATGCGATGGAAGAGATCAAGAAGATCTTTACGCCTGAATTCCGTAACCGTCTGGATAACATTATCTGGTTCGATCACTTGTCTACCGAGGTGATTCACCAGGTTGTGGACAAGTTCATCGTCGAGTTGCAGGTTCAGCTTGATCAGAAAGGCGTATCGCTGGAAGTGAGCCAGGAGGCCCGCAACTGGCTGGCCGAGAAAGGCTATGACCGTGCGATGGGCGCGCGTCCGATGGCGCGAGCCATTCAGGATAACCTGAAAAAACCGCTGGCTAACGAACTGCTATTTGGTTCTTTGGTGGACGGCGGGCAGGTCACTGTGGCGCTGGATCAGGCGAAGGGCGAACTGACGTATGACTTCCAGAGTGCGCAGAAGCACAAGCCGGAAGCGGCACACTAAGCTGAACGTGAGTCTCAAAAACCGGGCATTAGCCCGGTTTTTTTATGTGCTCAAAGTACCCGTTATTCAGCCCATTCTGCCGAGCTGTTGGTTATAAATATAACCGAGAGCCACCAAATGTTGACTCACCACGCGCGGTCCGTAGCTGTCACTCCGCAATGACCAGGGATGCTTTTTTAGCCAGGTGACAAAGGCGGTACAGGATCCGAGCGATGGTAATACCGGGTCTTCCGTGCGTCGTTGTCCCGTCAGTAGCCCAATCATTTTGCTGTGTTCGCCATTCTCCCAACGCTCCCAAACATTTTCCCACCACCCAATGCGTCGGGTATCGGTCAGGCGGAAAGGTTTATCTGCTGACACAGTGCCAGTCGCGCTTTCTGCTATATACCAGAGATCGGTTTTCCCGATGCCAACGTGAGCGGACCACGCCGTAATTGCACCGCCGCGCAGTACGCATTCATGGGCAAGATAATGATGGATGACATCCGGGAAGCGTCGCTTCAAACGCTGGAAATGGCTATGAATGGCCACCGCTGGGCGAATAATACTCCCCCGATCGTTACGTTTAAGTTTGGCGCTACCGTACTGAATCTCATCAAACTGGCAGCGCTTCATAAAGTGCACCTCCCGCTCGTGGACATATTCCACATCACGGGGCAGAAGGGCGTGGGAAAAGGGCGGTGAGATTTCGTGATAGAGCAGCGATGCGCCAGCCTTCCAGTCACAATAATTTGTGGTGACTTGCACCACTTTTCCGGAATGAACATCGGTGCTAATAACAGCATACAAACACTGGTTGGCTACGTTGCCCTGAAAGGGGATAACCAGCGTTGAGGTGGCAATATGTGTTACGGATGGCGCGGAGCCGTAAAGATGACGTTCACACCAGTTAACGGCCAGAGACAATATTCTGTGTTCTGTTATTTCTCCGGCATACAGACCGCGTTCCAGTTGAGATAAAAGCCAATCAATGTTGCTGCGATGACGACTGTTTATCTGCAGAGGGGTGAAAACATACCGGCAGGCCCGGCACTGAAAACGTGGACTTCCTGCACGGGTATGACCATAGCGAATAATCGTTGTTGTATAGCAACGCGGGCAACCTTGCCCTGTCGCACCCAGTTTCTCGTGCATAAACAGAGAAAACCAGTCGTCACACTCCTTTTCATTAAAAAGCGGAGGAAGACTGCCGCATTTTTGGCATTCCAGCGTCGCATATCCCAGCCGATATACGGGATAAATATAATCAGCGGCGTTCGGAATACCGAGATTAGGACATGCCCAACTTTTACAGACATTCATCGAGATTTTATAAGTGCGTTCCATATCCCTCGCCAACTGATTTTGTAAGTCGATAATATTGTCGATTCTTTTTCATTGATGTCGTGAGAAGGCTCACACTTTATGCCGCTTTTAAAATGACAATGGAGACCGTTATTTTATTAAAGAGGCTAAGATGAAAAAATCTATTTTCGCTGTTCTGTTGATGTCTGGATATTTATCCCAGGCAATTGCACAGGATGTAACCATCATTTACACCAACGATCTTCATGCACATGTTGAGCCATATAAATTACCTTACGTGGCTCAGGGAAAGCGTGCTATCGGTGGGTTCGCAACTATCGCCACGTTTGTTAAACAGGAAAAATCAAAAAACAAAGCCACATTTTATTTTGATGCGGGAGACTATTTTACCGGTCCCTATATCAGCAGTTTGACGAAAGGGAAAGCAATCATAGATATTATGAATACTATGTCCTTTGATGCTGCATCGGTAGGCAATCATGAGTTCGATCATGGCTGGGATAATACGTTGGTTCAACTCAGTCAGGCTAAATTCCCCGTTCTTTTAGGGAATGTATTTTATAAAAATAGCAATGTTTTATTCTGGAATAAACCCTACACCATTATTGAAAAGGAAGGGGTGAAAATCGGCGTAATTGGGCTGCATGGTGTTTTTGCTTTCGATGATACGGTTTCATCCTCAATGCGCCAGGGAATTGAGGCGCGGGACGAAGTGAAATATTTGCAGCACTATCTGGACGAACTACGCGGAAAAGTCGATATCACGGTTGCGCTGATGCATGAAGGTTTTCCTGCCCGGCAGTCCAGTATTGGCAGCGCAGATGTCAGGCGGGCGCTTGATAAAGATATTCAAACGGCGCGACAGGTGAAAGGACTGGATATTCTGATTACCGGGCACGCACATGTGGGAACGCCTGAGCCAATAAAAGTTGGGCAGACGCTGGTGCTCTCGACAGACAGCGGCGGGATCAATATCGGTAAGCTTGTGCTCAATGTGGATCCTGAAAAGCATCGTCACGACACGAAAAGTTTTGAACTGAAAACGCTCTATGCCGATGAGTGGAAGCCCGATCCGTCGACGCAAAAGGTCATCGATAGCTGGAATAAAACGCTGTCAGAAACGGTCCAGCAAAAAGTGGGAACAACGCCCATCACGCTGACTCGCGCGTATGGTGAGTCTTCTCCGTTGGGCAACGTATTTACCGATGCGATGCTGATTGCAGCCCCTGATGCGCAGCTGGCGCTGACGAACTCCGGGGGACTTCGCGCGGATATCAATGCGGGGACTATCACACTGGGTGATGTGATCAGCACATTCCCGTTCCCGAATGAACTCACTGTAATGGATTTAAGCGGTAAAGCCCTGCGTAGCCTGATGGAGCATGGCGCGTCCCTCACGAATGGGGTGTTGCAAATGTCGAAAGGGGTAAAAATGCGTTACGACCCGCAAAAACCAACGGGCCAGCGCGTCGTGCTTTTCACCTTAAATGACAAACCCATTATTGATAACGAAACCTATCGCGTCGCAACCAACAGTTTCCTTGCGCCGGGAGGCGATGGTTTTAACGCATTTACTCAGGGGCAGAATAAACAGGTAAAAGGGGGTTATAACCTTTCCAATGCGGTGATTGATTATTTGTTGAAAGGGAATCAAATCATTCCCCAGCAGGTAAATGAAATGCGCGTCAATAGCGTTAACAGTAACTAATACTATCAGGTGATTAATAGGGGAATCATTTATACAGATAGGGATCTCGCCCCTGCAAATTTGGTGTGGAGTATAATGTGGCTAATTCCTGATTGCCCTTCGGGTATTTATCTGCGTTAAGACAGGGTTTTATTTTAATGCCGGTTACCTGAGGTGTCCGGCATTTTTACAGGAAGAGAGGGATTTGGCCTGGCTTCACGGTATAAATAGCAAAATTTTGCGAGGCGTTTTCCAGAATTTACAACGCGCTATTGCTGGATAAAAGTACAGTCATAAAATGGCGGCGCACCTGCAAAATCAGGTGTCAGGATTGGCGTCCTGATTACACATGGGAAATGATATTGTTTAATCAACTATCATCAGGTTCGTTCACACTTTTGAAAGCTAGCGATATAATCCGCAGACTCAAAAATGGTGGGCTGAACCGGGGCTTCTTTTGAAGCACCGATTATCTCGTGTGGGTCGGTACGCCAAACCGGTTCAGTCTGCCGCCTGAGTTGGCGTTCGGGTGGAGATCTTAAAATTTCACACGGAGTTTAATTAAATGGAACACACCCAAATTTCTGAGATTTATAGCGAGCTTTCTTTCAAATCACTCGATCTTCCGGTTCTTGCGGAGCGCTGCAATCTGCTTACCGAAATACTGCTCGACTGCCACTCTCTTTCGCAAATGCAACCTGTCTGTCGATGTCTTTCTGCTTATCTGGACACCCTTCAACGCGAGGTGGCAAAATCGATGACCGATTTTTACGTTGTCGAAAGCGCCGATGACCAGCCTCTGAAGCGAAAAGAGTGGCTTTTAGAAGATACCGAAACGCTTTGTGATTACAGCCGCGCGTTAAATCACGTTTTGCTGCTTTCACACGTTGATGGCGAGATGCGCCCTCATCTTACCGGCCTGCTGCACGACATCACGCACGCGATTGCTGACGATCTCAATGGCCCTCAGATCCAGGTCACAAACCGTTCCCTGTAGCCGAACCGTGCCGGGATAGTTCCCGGCACCATGCAAAACCCTTTTTTCAGATGAGTTTTAACGTATTGATTTTATTAGGCGTAAATAACCACTCAGAAAAAAGGGTACAAAAGGCTGAATGTTGATTATTTTGCGTCGCAACAATAAGATAGCGCCGTAGCACTTCAGTTCACTGCCGTACAGGCAGCTTAGAAAAGTAATGATAACGGCGGTGAAGGTGGCGGAACGTTCACTGCCGTACAGGCAGCTTAGAAAAGGTGATCCGGGGCGTACCAAAGGTGGATAAAGTTCACTGCCGTACAGGCAGCTTAGAAACCCCAGCAGTCCATCGCCTGCCAGCAACTGGCGTTCACTGCCGTACAGGCAGCTTAGAAAAAGAAGCCGGAAGTGTTGCAATCAACCCTCTCGTTCACTGCCGTACAGGCAGCTTAGAAAGATAGGAACACTCAGGAAATGGGCGCGCAACGGTTCACTGCCGTACAGGCAGCTTAGAAACATCAGTAGCTTCGGATCCAATGGATTTTATTGTTCACTGCCGTACAGGCAGCTTAGAAAAATCAAAGCCAGCTTTTGAGTATTTTCATTTGGTTCACTGCCGTACAGGCAGCTTAGAAAAGAAGATTGCAGCATCATCACCCTTAAATCGAGTTCACTGCCGTACAGGCAGCTTAGAAATATCACTGGGCGCACAAAACTCAGGAGATGATGTTCACTGCCGTACAGGCAGCTTAGAAATGGAGGAAATGGGGGCGACGTTCACAGAGGATGTTCACTGCCGTACAGGCAGCTTAGAAAAATCTCAATCATGAGCGTCTCAATAGCCGGCCGTTCACTGCCGTACAGGCAGCTTAGAAATCACGCCGCACAGGAACTACTGAAAGATGCATGTTCACTGCCGTACAGGCAGCTTAGAAAAACATAGTCGGAAAAACGCTGGTCTATGCTGCGTTCACTGCCGTACAGGCAGCTTAGAAACGACTGATGGCCTCCGCTAGTTCACGATTGAAGTTCACTGCCGTACAGGCAGCTTAGAAAAGACGCACCTTACCGGGCGTCGCAAGATGCCCGTTCACTGCCGTGCAGGCAGCTTAGAAATAGTGGCAACAGCTTCCTGGATGCCGCTTTGTGTTCACTGCCGTGCAGGCAGCTTAGAAATGGCGGTTTTATCGAAACAATAGTTACAGAATGTTCACTGCCGTGCAGGCAGCTTAGAAATAAAGTCGATGAAGAGTCAAACGTGACTCGCCGGTTCACTGCCGTGCAGGCAGCTTAGAAATGTAGTAACCGTCTAATTACTCAGACTGGCATGTTCACTGCCGTGCAGGCAGCTTAGAAAACGAAAAATCGACCTTAAAGAAGAGGCCGAGCGTTCACTGCCGTGCAGGCAGCTTAGAAAGTATGGCGCGATGGCATGGATTGACGGCACAAGTTCACTGCCGTGCAGGCAGCTTAGAAACATTCCAGAACCGCTAAGAGCATCGCCAGTTTGTTCACTGCCGCTCAGGCAGCCACCCGTCATCAAATAAACACTCCACCAGTCACTGACGCATTCCCCAGCATATCACTCGCAACGATGTCTCTTCTCGCGGAAATATCGCGACATCAGAATGAATAACATCGCGTCATGGTTAAATAATACAAATAAATAATCTTAAAAAACGCACATAATTAAATTTATTGCTCTTGTGAATAATGTCTGAAAATAAACGGGAATTTAATCGTGTATTAGTCCTATTTATTTTGCGGTTTGATATTCATCACATTTAATGTGGCCGACTGTCTACTAACATACTTGACTAAATATCGCTGTTGAAAAAGGTTTTTTAATGCCTGCTAATTTTGTCATGCCTTCCGATCTTAAAACGATTCTGCATTCGAAACGGGCCAATATTTATTATCTCGAAAAATGCCGTGTACAGGTTAATGGCGGCCGGGTGGAATATATCACCCAGGAAGGCAAAGAGTCGTATTACTGGAATATCCCCATCGCCAACACGACGGCGGTGATTCTGGGAATGGGTACATCGGTCACGCAAATGGCAATGCGGGAATTTGCCCGGGCGGGTGTGATGGTCGGTTTTTGCGGCACGGATGGCACGCCGCTTTATTCCGCCAACGAAGTGGATGTCGAGGTGTCCTGGCTCAGTCCACAAAGTGAATATCGTCCCACGGCCTATCTGCAAAACTGGGTTGCATTCTGGTTCAACGAAGAAAAACGGCTGGAGGCAGCGAAACAGTTTCAGAGGATCCGTTTGCAGCAAATCGAAAAGCATTGGCTGGGTGCAAAAATACAGCGAGAGTCCGGTTTTTGTCCCGATAAGGACGTACTCCAGCCGCTTCTTCAGCAAGCAGCGGAGTCGATGAACGCCGCCTGCGATCATACCTCGCTGATGCTTCAGGAGGCGCAGCTCACCAAATCCCTTTATAAACTTACCGCCAAAGCGGTGGGGTACGGCAATTTCACCCGCGCCAAGCGCGGAGGCGGGGTGGATATGGCGAACCGGTTTCTCGATCAGGGCAACTACCTTGCCTATGGCCTGGCGGCTGTCGCCACCTGGGTGACGGGCATTCCGCACGGTCTGGCGGTAATGCACGGTAAAACCCGGCGGGGCGGACTGGTGTTTGATATTGCCGATTTAATTAAAGATGCGCTGGTCATGCCCCAGGCGTTTATCGCCGCCATGGAAGGGGAAGATAATCAAATGTTTCGCCAGCGCTGCATCAATGCTTTTCAACAGGCCGACGCGCTGGACGTCATGATCAACACCCTGCAGCAAACCGCCCAACGGCTCGCAGGAGTAGCAGAATGAACATCCTGCTGATCTCACGCTGTACTAAGAACGCGCGCGAGCAGAGTTGCCGTATTATCGACCAGTTTGCCGAACGGACCGGCGATGCCGCCTGGCAAACGACCATTACGCTTGAAGGCGTCAATACATTGCGCAAGCTGCTGCGTAAATCGGCGCGGCGAAATACCGCGGTGGCCTGTCACTGGCTCAAAAAGAACGGGCAAACCGAGCTGCTGTGGATTGTCGGGAATCTTCGTCGGTTCAATGCCCAGGGCCGTGCGCCCACGCATCGAACGACGAAAAATGTGCTGAATCACGAGGCGGAAAACCAGTGGCACAGCGCAGAAAGTATCGCGTTGCTGGCAGCCATTGCCGGGCTGTTTCATGATTTCGGGAAAGCGAATATCTGTTTTCAGGACACGCTTCGCGGTAAAAGCAAACGTCTTTGTCAGCCGTACCGACACGAATGGATCTCGGTCCGTCTTTTTCAGGCGTTTGTTGGCTCGCAAACCGATACCGAATGGCTGGCAACGCTGGAACATCTCCAGGCCAGCGACGAAAAGAAAATGCTAAAAGCGCTCTGCGTGGATTCGCCGGGCAAAAGCAACAGCCCTTTATGCACGCTTCCGCCTGTGGCTAAAACCATCGCCTGGCTGATTGTCTCCCATCACCGCCTGCCGGCGTCGCTCACCGCATCGCCACAGCTGGCGTACTGCGCAAGCTGGCCTGAGAATCAGTTCAATGCCGACTGGAATTCCCTTAACTACAAATCAACCGAACGCCACGCCTGGAGCGTGCGTGATTTCAAAAATGTCTGGAAATTTCCAGCCGGAACCCCGTTGCAGAGCGCAAGCTGGCGCGAAAAAGCCAGGCAGATTGGCAGGCGTATTAAAAATTCAGCGTCGCTACAGCAGCATGGTCAGCTGGATAATCTTTTTACCGTCCATCTGGCGCGTATGGCGTTAATGCTGGCGGATCATTTCTACTCTTCGCAACCCGCTCGCAAGATCTGGCAGACGGCGAATTTTGACGCCTGGGCAAACAGCGAGCGCCAAACCCGGCAGGTAAAGCAAAGGTTGGATGAACACAATATTGGCGTCGCCCATTACGCGCTATTGCTGGGGCGGACGCTGCCAGGCCTGCGTCGTACTCTCCCGGCTATTGCCCGTCATAAAACCTTTCGCGAGCGCGCTAAAGATCCCCGTTTCGACTGGCAAAACAAAGCCTGGGACGTGGCGTGTGCCTTGAGAGAACGCAGTGTCGGGCAGGGATTTTTCGGCGTGAACATGGCCTCCACAGGGTGCGGGAAAACCTTCGCAAACGCCCGCATTATGTACGCGCTGGCCGATGAGCAGGAAGGGTGCCGTTTTAGCGTGGCGCTCGGGCTACGTACGTTAACCCTGCAAACAGGGCAGGCGCTTCAGGCGCGTTTGGGGCTGGACGATGACACCCTGGCGGTCGTGACGGGATCGAGCGCCGTGCGGGAACTGTATGCCATGAATCAGGCGCAGGATAATAACAGCGACAGCGATGAGGCGTTTTTCTCTTCGCATCATTATGTGCACTATGAGGGAAGTACCAGTCATGGCGTTGCGCAGCAGTGGCTGGCCGCAGAGCCTGGCCTGAACCGGCTGGTGAGCGCTCCCGTGCTGGTCACGACCGTCGATCATCTGATTCCCGCCACCGAGGGGGTACGAGGAGGCAGGCAGATACCGGCGATGCTGCGTCTGTTGACCAGCGATCTGGTCCTGGACGAACCAGACGATTTTGACATCGACGATCTGCATGCGCTGTGCCGTCTGGTTAACTGGGCCGGGATGCTCGGGTCACGCGTCCTGCTGTCGTCGGCTACGCTTCCGCCTGCCTTAACACAAGCGCTGTTCGACGCCTATCGCGCCGGTCGCGAGGCCTGGCAACAGGCCTGCGGTACGCCAGGTAAACCGGCTGTAATTTGTTGCGCCTGGTTCGATGAATACGGCGCGCGGGCACAGGACGTGGCTGATAGCGAATCGTATTGCCAGGCGCATAAGGCATTCGTCGCGCAGCGCGTCCGACATCTTCCTCGCCAGCCTGCGCTGCGGCTTGGTAAGTGGGTAGCGGTTGAGACGGGTTCATCTGATATACGGGCTGTGATTACGGCCGTTGCAAGCACGCTATTTCAACAGATGTTTGCGCTCCATC
>Ga0209281_1000503_pt1 | contig 51813 bp, 41 predicted proteins | sample MedtruBG_FD_187514 | JGI IMG/M metagenome (GOLD analysis project Ga0209281, IMG submission 187514) | Root nodule microbial communities of legume samples collected from California, USA - Medicago truncatula BG (SPAdes) (version 2) | ecosystem: Host-associated > Plants > Roots > Nodule | place... | reverse complement strand
ACCTGCTCTTCAAGGATTATTTGAAATAACTCCACTTACTACTAATGAGTTAATGTTAGTTCACTTATTTGCTTTCATTCCAACTTTAATAATACAGACTGTTAAGATTGTTAGAGATTTTATTGAAAGAAAGAATGAAAAGAATAATAAAAGAGAGGTTAATAGCTCAAGTGTGAGAGCTGCATAAAACTCTTTTAAATTTGTATAATTAAATTCAAGTAAAAGAGCTATATCAAAATTATTTAACTATTTTGATATAGCTCTTATTAATTTTATTTATCGTTCTTATTTACTACTGCCATTATATGATTTTATGTACATTTCTCTAATTTCACTCATTAAAGGATACCTTGGGTTTGCGCCTGTGCATTGATCGTCAAAAGCCTGCTCAACCATTTCATCCATTGATGCATAGAATTTCTCTTCAGAAACCCCAAATTCTTTTATACTCTTAGGTATTCCTACTTTAGATTTTAATTCATCTATTGCTTTAATTAATAATTCAACTTTTTCTTCTTCTGTATTTCCTCCTAGATTTAAATAATCAGCTATTTTAGCATATCTCCAACCTGCATTTGGATATTTGTATTGTGGGAATGCTGCTTGCTTTCTAGGTGCATCCGTTGCATTAAATCTAATCACTTCATCTATTAATAAGGCATTCGCAATTCCGTGAGGTACATGGTGGAATGCACCTAACTTATGAGCCATTGAGTGACATATTCCTAAGAATGCATTAGCGAAGGCCATACCTGCTACTGAAGATGCATGGGCCATCTTTTCTCTAGCTTTAATATTTGTAGTCCCTCCATTATATGCCTCAGGTAAGTATTTAAATGTTAATCTTATTGCTTCTAATGCTAATCCGTTTGTATACTCAGATGCTAACACTGAAACATAGGCCTCAATTGCATGAACTAAAGCATCTATACCAGAGGCTGCTGTTAATCCTTTAGGCATGCTCATCATAAGTTCTGCATCTATTATAGCCATATTAGGAGTCAACGCATAATCTGCAAGCGGATATTTGACTCCTGTTTGTTGATCAGTTATAACCGCAAATGGAGTTACCTCTGAACCAGTTCCTGCTGATGTTGGTATTGCAACTAAGATTGCCTTTTCTCCCATTGGAGGGAATTCATACACTCTCTTTCTAATATCCATAAATCTCATAGCCAAGTCTTCGAATCTAACGTCTGGATGTTCATACATTACCCACATGATTTTTGCAGCATCCATAGGTGATCCTCCACCTATAGCTATAATAACATCTGGATTAAAATCTCTCATTGCATCTGCACCTAGCTTTGCAGCTTTTAATGTTGGGTCAGGCTCTACATCTGAGAATATTTTATACTCAATATGATTTTCACTTAAAATATCTGTAATCTTATGAGTATATCCTAAATCAAATAGCACTCTATCTGTTACTATAAACGCCCTTTTCTTCTTCATTGCATTTAATTCTTCTAGTGCAATTGGAAGACATCCAAATTTAAAGTAAATTTTATCCGGAACTCTAAACCAAAGCATATTCTCTCTCCTCTCGGCAATTCTCTTAACATTGATTAAGTGCTTAGGTCCTACATTTTCTGATATTGAATTTCCTCCCCAAGACCCACAACCAAGAGTTAATGATGGTGCTAATTTAAAGTTATATATATCCCCAATTGCACCTTGAGATGCAGGCATATTTATTAATGTTCTAGCAGTCTTCATGGCTACTCCGAACTTTTCTATTCTATCCACTGATTCCACTTGATTTGTATAAAGTATTGATGTATGCCCAAATCCACCTAATTCTATCATTCTTGAAGCTAATCTTAAGGCATCATCAAAAGTTTTAGCTTTATACATACCTAATATTGGTGACAATTTTTCATGTGAAAATGGTTCTTCTAATTCAGGTGATTCAACTTCACCAATTAATACTTTAACTGCTTCTGATACCTCGATCCCAGCCATCTTTGCTATCTTGTAAGCTGATTGACCAACAATTTCTGAATTTAATGATCCCTTTGAATCTAATATTATGCTTCTAACCTTATCAATTTCTTCACCTTTAAGGATATATGCACCTCTTTCATCTAATTCTTTTCTAATTTCATCATATACTGATTCCATGGCTATTATACTTTGTTCTGATGCACAAACTACCCCGTTATCAAAAGTTTTAGAAAGCAAAATTGAGTTCACAGCCATCTTTATATGTGCTGTATCATCAATTATAGCTGGAGTATTTCCAGCTCCAACTCCAATAGCTGGCTTTCCTGATGAATACGCTGCCCTAACCATTCCTGGACCACCTGTAGCTAATATAATATCAGATTCTGCCATTACATTTCTGGATAATTCTATTGATGGCTCATCTATCCATCCTATTATTCCCTTTGGCGCTCCAGCTCTTTCTGCTGCTTCTAGAACTATTTTTGCTGCCGCTATTGTAGAATTTTTTGCTCTAGGATGCGGACTTATAATTATTCCGTTTCTTGTCTTTAAAGCTATTAAAGTTTTAAATATAGCTGTTGATGTTGGATTAGTTGTTGGTACGATTGCAGCAATCACACCTATAGGTTCAGCTATATGAGTTATTCCAAACATTTCGTCTCTCTCAATAATACCGCAAGTCTTTGTATCTTTATATTGATTATATATGTACTCAGCTGCAAAGTGATTTTTTATTACCTTATCTTCAACTATTCCCATACCGCTTTCTTCTACTGCCATTTTAGCAAGAGTAATTCTTGCATCATTAGCAGCCATAGCCGCCTGCCTAAATATTTCATCTACATCTTCTTGAGAAAATTTTGCAAATTCTCTTTGAGCTTCTCTTATTTGCTCTATTCTTTTTGTTAATTCTTCTGGATTTGTAACTCTCATTTTCTACCTCCAAAATTATCTTCTAAATTTTTATACTTAAGCTACTTTTGTATAGCAGTTTTACTTAATGTACACAAACTGTATATAGTTTATCCAGAAAATAATATTTTAATTTATTCCACCTTAATAAAATTAATAAAGGATCTAATAAAAACATAAACTATATTCATATTTAACAAGAAAAAAGTATATATAATGTTAACTCTTTCTAACTTTTAGAAAATAATAGACATGATAGAATAGATTATTCTTTTCCCTATTCTACATGTCTCTAACAAAGCTTCTTTTATATTAATATTAATGTATTGTAGATGTTAAATTTAATCCTATGACCCCTATTATTATAAGCCCTATGAAAATTATCTTCTGTAGATTAATTGATTCCTTAAAAAACATAACTCCGATAACTGACAGCAATATTATCCCAATGCCTGACCAGGTTGCGTACGCAACTCCAATTGGCACTTTCTTTAAAGCTAATGTTAACATACTTAAGCTTAATATATAAAAACCTAGCATAACAATCGCATATTTTATATTTGTAAAGCCCTCTGATAACTTCATCGATATAGTTCCTGAAACTTCAAATATTATTGCAAAAATTAAATAAACCCAACTTATCATAATACACCTCACTCAATAGTATCTGTTAATAAAGTTTTTATAAAAAATAATGGATATATCATCAAATACAAATTAAAAATCCACCATAATAAATCGAAATCATATCTTATAGTCCAAAAAGAAATAGCTTGCAACCCTGAACAAAAAGTTAATACAAGTGAAATCAAACTAAATTTTTTCCATAATTCATTTGTCGTATAATACATATACAAGCTAATAAATCCTGTTAATGAAATTAATAAATCAAGCGATAAGAACGACCAATTCCATGATACTAAAATAGGATTTTCATAATCTTTAAATAACAAACTTTGTGGAATTAGATGAAATAAAGTAATAAACCAGTAAACTATAAAACCAATATCTGTAACCAAAAAAAATTGTTTTAATATTTTCATTTTTATTTCTCCTATTTTAATATAAAATTTCAGATTTAAACTTTAAATTTCTTATACATTAATTTAAACAATTTAATTAAATTCATTTAACTATTTTTCTAAAAAATTATTCTTCTTCGTTATTCTTTATTTTTTAATATTTTAACAACTTTGTTGAAAAGAAAATTTAATTCCTCTAGTTTCTTCTCTGACGTAATTTCACTTATTAAATTAGCGAATTGCTTATATATTGCATTATCACCTTCTATTATCTTTATGCCCTTCTCAGTAACTTTTAAATAATAAATTCTGCCGTCTTCTTCTGATTTTACTTTTTCAACTAGTTCATTTTTCACTAACCTCTTAACCAATGCAGATATTGCTGGCTTAGTCAGCTTTAGTTTTTCTGCTATTTCTCCTAAATTTGGATTTTCCATATTATATATTGTTGTCAAATAATAATAATCTGTTATGTTGAACTGCTTCTTTTCTTCGGTTGATAAAATTAAATTAATATTATTTATGGACTGCTGCCATAAATAATTTGCTATATATTCAAAATGTTTTTCAATCAAAATATTCATCTCCTAAAATAGTTCAATACATTTAACTAATTCTATGAATTTATACTAATCTATTTATATAACTGATGTCAAGGGCTTTGTTCTCAATATCTATTTCAATGTGAATGTCATATTTTACACAAACTACTATGTTGTTATGTTGTTAGATTCTATAGTATACTAATAACAGTTAGCTATTAATTTCTTTTAACTTAGGAGGAACTATGAACAAAATTATTGAAAAGGCTAAAACTACCCATGACTTGAATAAAGAAGAAATACTAGAATTATTGCAAAATGATGATATAAATGAAGAACTTTTTAAGGCTGCTGATGAAGTCCGTCAAAAATATTTAGGTGATTATGTTCACTTAAGGGGATTAATCGAATTTACAAATATCTGCAAAAGAAATTGTCTTTATTGCGGACTAAGAAAAGACAATAAAAATCTTGAAAGATATAGATTGACTCAGGAAGAAATCATAGACTTTGCTAAAAAGGCTATCAGCTATGGTTATAAAACTCTTGTACTACAAGGGGGGGAAGATGATTATTTTACCAAAGAAAGAATGGTAAACATAGTAACGGAAATAAAAAAACTAGGTGTCGCTTTAACCTTAAGTTTAGGCGAAAAAACTTATGATGAATATAAAGCATTTAAAGATGCTGGAGCTGATAGGTACTTAATACGTATTGAAACTACTGATAAAAAGCTTTATGAAGATATGGATCCTAACATGAGCTTTGAAGAAAGATTAAATTGCTTAAAAAACTTAAGGGATTTAGGATATGAAGTTGGAAGTGGTATCCTTATTGGTCTGCCAAATCAAACTTTAGACTCCATTGCTAATGATATACTTTTCTTTAAAGAAATTGATGCAGATATGATAGGAATAGGACCATTTATACCAAATGAAGATACTCCTTTAAAAGATGCTCAAGGCGGGACACTTACATTAGCATTAAAGACTATGGCTTTAACTAGATTAATGCTTCCTGATATAAACATTCCTGCAACAACTGCAATGGAATCTTTAGCTCCAAATGGAAGAATAGTTGCACTTCAAAGTGGCGCAAATGTTGTAATGCCTAATGTTACTGAAGGTGAATACAGAAAACTTTATGCACTATATCCAGGTAAAATATGTACCGGTGATACTCCTGCTCACTGTAGAGGATGTATAACAGGTAAAGTCACTGGAATAGGTAGAATAATCTCAGATGGCTACGGCTTTAGAGGTAACCAAAATACTAACCCACACGCAAACTAGATTTATGGAATAATCAACCGAAAGGGAGAGGCATCTGTTGCTCGATTGCTAGAGAATATTGCTGTGGATTTCTAACAGTAAAAGTTGTTCCCATTCCTGCTTGCTCCTAAGCCAACGCTCAGGACAAGCAAGAGCGGAACAACTTTTGCTGAAGAAATGCCAACAGCCATATTCTCAATGCAACACTGCGCAAAAGATGCCTCTCCCTTTCTGGTAAGAACTTATATTTTAAAATATAAATCTAGTCTTACATCAAGTCGTAAAAAATAATCTTCTCTATCCTTAATTGTTTCACTGCAATTCTATCAAAAAGTGAAATTATATTAATTAGTTCGTTTATCCCTTTACTTTATAAATCTATAGCCTTTATAAAAGCTTAATGCATGGGCCATGACCTGTAGCTATAAATTTAGGATTTAGCTTTAAAAGATTTTGTTGTAATTCACTTCTTTTATTTGGATCAGGTATCTGTTCATGACTAATGTTATTTACTTCATCATCCCATCTAGATTCTGCAACTGCACCTGCTGCTTCTCCCAAATTAAACATTAAGTCACTGCTAAAAAATACATTACGTTTGTTTTCTAGCATTAGTAATCCACCCCATAGGTGCATCTCAGAAGGATAATTTATAAAATCCAATTCATATTCATTAGTAGTCAGCTTTTCCCCATCTCTTTTTATTATAAATTCATTTGTTATTCCAAAACCACTTAACTGACGAGCTGTTACCTCTGAGCAAATTGGTTTAGCCTGTGGAAAATGTTTTAGAATTATCCCTAAACCGCCGCATTCATCTACTTCAAAGTGTGAAATGAAGATATATTTTAGTTCATTTCCGTTAAGCACTTCTTTTAGTTGTGGTATTAAAGCTTCTGCTTGCTGTATATTTCCTGTGTGAACCAATAAAGGTTCGTCAGCTAATAAAAGATATTGATGAAACGTAAGGTTAATTGGTTGAACATAATTACTAAATTGATATAAGTCTTTATAAATAACTGCCATATTTTATCTCCTGTAAATCCAGTATTTATTAGAATTCTCTAATATTGATACTGATTATATGCCTTAGATAATTTAGCGTCAAGCATATAATCTATTTTTACTTAATAACCTTTCTTAAAAGGTTAATCTTATTATTAAATGGAGCAAATCTAAACGGGAACTCTATATATGTTCCTCGCTTCACTATGCTTTTTTCATGAGTAAATGTATCAAAACTATGCTTTCCATGATATGATCCCATGCCACTAGTACCTACTCCGCCAAAAGGAAGATTTGGTGTTCCGACATGTAAAATTGTATCATTTATTGTAACGCCTCCTGATGAAGTCTCTTTAATGATTCGTTTTATGTTATTTTCATCTTCTGAAAAATAATATAAAGCTAAAGGCTTGTTTCTATTATTCACATATTCTATTACTTCCCTTAAGTCTCCAAAAGTCATAACAGGTAAAATTGGTCCAAATATTTCTTCTTCCAATACTTTTGCATTTCCATCTAAATCTGTTAAAATAGTTGGCTCAAAAAATAATGAGTTTTCATCATAATTTCCGCCATGATATATATTTCCTTCCTTCAAGTATTGGGATAATCTCTTTAATTCTCGTTTATTTATTATTCTAGGAAAGTCAGCACTTTCCCTAATATTGTCGCCATATTGAAATTTAATTTCTTTCACTATTAAATCTAATAATTTTTCCTTAACTTCGTTATGAACAAATAAGTAATCTGGAGCGACACAGGTTTGACCTGCGTTTAATAATTTTCCCCAAACAATTCTTTTTGCCGCCATCCTTAAATTAGCTTTTTTATCTATTATACATGGACTCTTTCCTCCGAGTTCTAAAGTTACTGGAATTAATCTTTTTGCGGCTTTCTCCATTATTATTTTTCCAACTCTTATACTTCCAGTAAAAAATATATAGTCGAATTCTTGTTCCAGTAAATCTTCAACGAACTCTTTTCCTTCATCTGCTCCCACTACTTTGATATATTCTTCATCAAAATTATCATTAATAATTCTTTCTATTAAACGTGATGTATTAACAGAGCTCTCAGAAGGTTTAATAACAGCGGTATTTCCTGCTGAAATAGCTCCTATAAGTGGTAGTATCACTAACTGAAAAGGATAGTTAAATGGACCTATTATTAAAACTGTACCATAAGGCTGTTTTTCAGTATAAGTTTTGCTTGGAAAAAACATTATTGAACTTTTAATTCTTCTTCTCTTACTCCATTTTCTTATATATTTTAAATGTGTATTTATCTCTTCATATACCATAGAAATCTCGGTGAGGTAACTTTCAAAATCTGATTTATGCAAATCTTTTTTTAATGCATCTATTATATACTGTTCATTATCTTCAATTATTTTCTTAAGCTTTTGCAAAATCTCTCTTCTAAAATCTATATCTAATTGTTCTCCTCTTTGAAAAAATTTTCTTTGTTTATTTATTAATTCATTAAATCCCATAATTACTCCCTTGAAAATTCCACTATTTATAAAGCTAACCCTTTATAGTAAACAAAATCCTTACCAAATAAGCTTAATGGAATTTTGAATTCAGGAAATCCAAATACATATGGTGCTAACTCATATAGTTGATAATAAATTACAAGATTATCATCCTCTATATAGAAATTCTGATTTTCGCTAATACCTTTAAATTCAGCCCCCGAATCAAAATAGTTTTCCGGATTTTTGCTTATCTGCTCTTTTATTTCTTTATTAATTATATCAGTATAATTATACCCTTCGCTAAATAATTCTTTTAATATTATTAAACTTTCTTTTTCTTTATCAACTGTATAAGATGTCTTGGTCGTCATTCCATGAGCGCCACCCAAAAACTCATAATAATCATTATATAGACTAACAAATAACTGATTATCTTTAGTAATTTTATATCTTGAATAAACTTCATAAGGAAATCGAGGTCTTTCTTCTTTTATATCATCAAAATATTCCTTCGACACCTTTTCAGCTTCCTTTACCTTAGGCAGAATATCATTATTAATTTTATCATTTATTTCCGCTACCCTTTTTTCATCATATCCATCAGACAACTGCGGTATTCTTATATCTTCTTTTAAATAATTTAGATTTTTATTTATAGACTTTTCCCCAAGTTTAAGTTGCTTCTCCGTTTGTATTTTACTGCTTATACACATTTGTTGTGGATAAGTTGTAAATAACATTGAACTCATCATAATTATCCCCAATATATTGGTTACAACACCCATAGCAATACCTCCTTTATTTATACCATTTGTGACTTTATTCGTTATATATCCACAAGGCTAATATGTCATATTATGTATATTAACATTTTTATAACATCTTATCCACAGGCGAATGTGGATAATGTTAATAAGTTGTACTATTTTTATATTATGCTACTCTTTTAACAATCTTATTCCAATTTGTATTCTAAAAATACGTAAAATATATTCATATATAATATTAATTATTAAATTTTAGGGCACAATTATAAAATATACGAGTAAATATATTTTGGGAGGTCATTAAGTAAATTTATGTCTGAAAAAAATGCATCAAAAAATTTTTTTAGTCTAGGTAGACTTTTATTTTTTTTAATTATTTCTTTTGTTCTTGTATTATGTGGTTATTTAATATATATAAACTGTTTTTCTAAAGGACTAATTGATAAAAACTTTTCTTCAAAAAATAATTTAGATTTAAACACTAAAGAAGCTCCAAAACAAGAATTTGATTTTAGCTATGAAAATTCTCTTCATGAACCCAGATTATTTGATAAAAATGAATTAGTTAATGATAACAGGGGAGTTCCAATTCTGTATTATCATTCTGTTAAAGAATCCGCTGATAATGAAGTTACCATAACTCCTAAAATGCTAAAAAAACAGCTTCAATACATAAAAGATCAAGGTTATACCACAATAACAATAAATGAATTAAAAGATTATTTATTAAACAATTCTCCAATCCCTAAAAAAAGTATAATTATTACTTTTGATGATGGTTATATGGATAATTATAATTATGCCTTTCCAATACTAAAAGATTTAAATATGGTAGCGACTATATTTTGCATCACTTCTAATTTAGATGGTTCCTACTATTTATCAAAAGATGCTATAAAAGAAATGTCTGCTTACGGAATAGATATTGAAAGCCATACTGTCACCCATCCAAAGTTAGATACTCTTTCCTACGAAAGTCAATTGACTGAATTAAGAAACTCAAAGAAAACATTAGAAGAAATAACAGGTAAAGAAGTTAATTCTATAGCCTACCCTTTTGGTAATTTTAATGATGATACTATAAAAGCTTCAAAGACTGCTGGCTATATATTAGGCTTTACTACTAAAAGAGGCTTTTCAGATAGGAATGATAATAAACTTAAACTCGACAGAATTTATATTAGCTCCAAATATAGTATGGATACCTTCAAAGAAATCATAAATAAAACAGAAAAATAACTCCTGGATAAGAGTTATTTTTCTGTTTCCTTTTCCTCTTCCGATAAATATTTAGGTAATTTCTGCTGATTACCTGCATTATTTATTACTATAGGAATTTTATTTTCAGTTATAATTTTGTTTGTCTTACTAAGTAATCCGTACTTTATTGCTTGTCCATTTATTGTAATTAAAGTTTTCTTGCTTAAATCTAACATATTATTGTTAATAGCATATTCGAAAGTATCAGCAACGGCCTCGTCAACATCTTTATTTAACATATTGACATCATTTATAAGCTCTTTCCCTTTCTCAGTAGGTGAATATGCATATATAACTTTATTATATTTATTGATATGTATCTTAATAACCGATGTAGTTTCTATCACAACTATGCTTTGTGCTCTTCTATATTCTATAATAATACCACTTGCAATCACTATTAGAATTAGTAACAGGATAGAAATATGTATTTTATAATTTTTTAAAGTTTTTTTCAATCCACCCTCGCATACATCTCCTGGATTTATTTTTTCATTAGTTTTTAGTCTTAAAAATTCACCTTTTGATGTTAATATGTATGCAGATTTTTTTGATGATTTTATTACTAATCCTTTATATATCTGTTGTTTGTTATTCTTAATATATCCTCCACTGTTATCTTCCCTTAATACTATTCTCAAATAATCCTGTATTCCCCTATAGTTTGGATTAGATAATATTAAATAATAAGCTAGGATATAATCCCTCCACTTTTCTATGTATTCTGATTTAATTTTAGTTAATTTACTCAATCTTGATATAGGTAAATCTAATTTATTGCTTATTATGTTAAGTAGTTCATCATTTTCAATTATGTAATGCGCAATATTTAAAGCTATATTCCTATCAACTTCCTTTAAATTATAGTTTACTAAATCTTTAATCAAAACATTGTATGTAGTTAATTCTTTTAAAAATGAGGCTATCTGCCTATTTCTAGTATCTTCTGCTGAATCTCCTACTAATAACATTGGTGGGATGGAAGCAAATATATATTTATCTTTAATAAAGTTTATATTTTCCATGAAATTAACACCCCTTTAAAATATTAACCCTTTATATAACTTCTTCATACTATGTTATTATAGCATAGAAAAATGCTTATCCATAAAGTTTTATCTACCTAACTTCTAATTTTAAAACAATATTTGGGAGATATTTTATGAAGGGAAAAGTAATATATGTAGATTTTATAAAAAAACATCGAATAACATTAATACGATTTATTCTAAATAAACTTATTAACTTATTATCCAAAAAATTCAATACTTCTAGAACTAGATATAAGAAAGACATTTATATGACCAAAAAGGAACGCATTTCTAATTAATACATCAACCAACTGTATATTATATTTAATTTATATAAACCTCATATTATGTTAGAATGTATACATTACTAAAACATTAAATGAGGTGAATATATGAGAGTAGGATTAGGATATGATGTTCATAAATTGGTTGAGGATAGAAAGTTAATACTAGGTGGAGTTGAGATCCCGTATGAAAAAGGATTATTAGGTCATTCGGATGCTGATGTTCTTCTTCATGCTATAATGGACTCTTTGTTAGGAGCATGTGCACTTGGAGACATTGGCAGACACTTCCCTGATACGGATAATAGCTTCAAAGGTATTTCTAGCATTACATTACTTAAAGAAACCGGAAGACTTATTCTCAAAGCTGGATATACGGTGAATAATATAGATGCCACAATAATAGCTCAGAAACCTAAAATGCTTCCTTACATTGACAATATGAGAAAAAATATATCAAAGGCTCTTGATATAGATATTGATAGTATAAATATTAAAGCTACTACTGAAGAAGGCCTTGGATTTACCGGCGAGCTGCTAGGAATTTCTGCCCAAAGCATAGCTTCTGTGGAAAGTCACAAAAATTCTAAGATGTCGAAATAAAAAGCAATTAAATATTTTCAATAAAAATAGAAGAAAAATTAGCTTTAATTTCTCTTCTATTTTCTTATTATTAACTATAGATGATTATATCATACCCATTTGGTATCTAATAACACCTTAAAATACTTCGGTCAAGTGCTTACACAAGACCTTTCTCAACTTCTCTCCTTTAACAGGATCAGTTGATGCACACTTGCAAATATCTTTCCATTCATCTATTTTCATATTTATCTTAGCTTCTAATTCTTCTTCTGTACCTGTTAATAAAGTAGATGAAACTACAAATTCACCTAGTTCCTCAGCAGTCCAAAAAACTTTAAAATATATAAATTCTCGGTTATCTCCCATCCATTTCCTGTTAAAATCTATCACAAACTTTTTTAATTCTTCCTCTGCTCTATTAATCGGCAAATTCCATAAACTCCGCACGAATTCATAATCTCTTCTCATATTTAAAGCTGTATCTCTATTTATTTTCTTTGCTTTTTCCCCTTCACGTACAATCTTATCAACAGTTAAGTTTGGTATTTTAGTTATTAGTCTCTCTTTCCCATATATCCATTTATAAAAAGCTTCCTGTAAAAATGAATATTGGATATACCCAATTATACTTTGAAAATTAGGGAAGTATCCCCATATATTATTTATACCATTTCTATCTCCAAACATAAGGCTATGAAAATAAATACTTCTTTCAGTAGGAGGTTTTTGCATAAACATATGTCCTCTTATTGTCTTATTCTTGTTGATAACGTTTTCCCAAAAAGCTAATGAATTATAATTTTCCCTCATTTTACTCACCTTCCCAATAAAAAATCTATAAAATATAATATATTATATTATTAACTATCATTACATTATATTATATGGTATGTAATACTATATATTCCAAATTAGTATGCTGTTTTTAAGAGACAACATCTCCTTTTACTATACTATCCCTTTAATTCATTTTTATTCCTAATATTCAAGTATTTAATATATATATATTAAATTTGATATTTTTAATTGATTACTTTATAATAATACGTGTTAAATGCTTTGATGTAAGATACGAGTTATTTTCATTTCTGTCAATAGTTGAGAACTAATAATTCTGATTTAATATAATATATATAAATTTTTAAATACTCTTATATCTAGATATATGAGTTAAATTCTAAGGAGGATTTAAACATTGTGTTTATGTGAAATATGTAATGCTGAAGCTGATATACATCATATTGTTCACAGAAGTGAAGGCGGCTTTGATATAGAATTAAATTATAAATATTTATGTCCATCTCATCATAGAGGAAAATATGGGCCCCATCAATCAAAGGAAGTTGATCTTAGATACAAACTAGATCTCCAAGTTAAATTATATGAAATGTTAAAAAAGGACTATTACTCTTTTAAAGAATTAGCTTTAGAATTAAATATACCTAAAAACACTCTTAAACGAATAACAAAAAATTTAAAATTATATAAAGAAGGCTATAAAAAATCAGAAGTAATTTTTAAAATAATGGGAGAAAAAACTTATTCTGAGGAAATGATTGTTAACCTAACTTTAGATAAATTGATTGAAGATAATTATTAAATTTTTCAATTTCATTATATATATTCCCTATATATTTACAGTTTTTTAACACTAAGGCCACTAGCTTAATTAATAAGCTAGTGGCTTTACTTTATATATACTATACTCTTAAGAAATTATGTTATTTCGGTGTATTGGTGCAGATGAAGGGAGTTGAACCCTTACACCCTAAGGCGCTAGATCCTAAGTCTAGTGCGTCTACCAGTTCCGCCACATCTCCATACCAATATTATACATCTTTTCCACTTATTAAATCAAGATTAAATTTAACCTCTATATTAAATTATTCATTCAAGATATATTATAACGGCTTAAATCTTCATACTCATCTTCATACTCTTTAATCTCTTTATATTTCATATAATCTTTTAGCTCTGCTACTTTTGCACACCCCCAACCAAAATCTTTTTCTGGTGGTAAGTCTGCTTCTAATTCTTCTAAAGGAGATATACTTAGATCAACGAAGTTTTCCATTAATGATAAGTGTATATCTTCATAAGCTGAGTATTTAATACTATATTCATCATTTGAAGGAATAGTTAATTCTTTTAGTTCTTCTTCTAATGACAAATCCAATTCTCTCATATAATCTGAATCTTTTAATACTACTTCCGAAGTTTTCTCAACTATTGATTCTTTTTCATCAATAACAGATTTTTCGATTATATTTAATTCTTCAACAGTGAAAGTTTCCTCTTGAATATCATCTTCCTTTTCAATTCTAAATTTCTTTACCTTGTCGATTAAATCTTCAGCTTTATCAAATAGAACCTCTGAACTTCCATTTACCTTTTCCGCAAGTATTGCAAGCTCTACTGATGAATCTGTTACTTGTTCTAATGAATTTGATGAATTTTTTATTTCTTCAGATAGTTCATAAACAGTTTCAACTATTAAGTCTTTATTATGGCTAATATCCTTAAAGGCGCTATCTATGTTAGAAACCTTAGGGGTAATTTCTTTAACTAGTTCCGCTATTTCTGAAAATGAACCTGATGCCTCATAAATTTTATTTTTTTGATTTTCAAGCTCACTATCCATGTTTTTAGATTCTTCTACAACTTTATTTAACACGTTAACTAGTCTATTTATTATCTTATGTATATTTTGTGCTGATTCTTTACTTTTGTCTGAAAGTTTTCTAACTTCTTGTGCTATAACATTAAATCCTCTTCCTGCTTCTCCTGCACTGGCTGCTTCAATAGCTGCATTAAACGCCAAAAGATTTATCTGCTCTGATATTCCGTTCATAATGTTAATAACTTCACTTACGTTTTTCATATCCCCTTGTATATACTCAATACTAACCGCAAATCTTTCAAAGCTATTATTAACACTTACAATTCCATTATTTAATTCTTCGATATCTTTAGTGCCTGCTAATGATTTATTGCTTATTACTGAGACATCTTGATTAATTAGATGCACATTATTTTTAACTAAATTTATCCTATCTCCAAACTCAGCTAGTTTATTTGTTATATCTTCAAATTCACAGCTTTGCTTACTAGTAGTAATTGCAACTTCTCCTATTGATGCAGATATTTCTTCTGTAAGAATTGCTAATTTTTCTGCAACTTCAGTTAATGATAATGAACCATCTCGAACTACATTCGCATTATCTCTTACTGATTTGATCATTATTCCTACCGACTCTTTAGCTTGTCCTACGCTTGTACATATTTCGCTAATTTCATCATTTACTTTAGTATATTTCTTATCAATCTGAGAATAAAAGTCCCCTTTTGCTATGCTATCTACGTAATTTTTAGCTCCTAATAGCCTGTTTATCATCTTTATAGTAAATCCTATTATTATAACTGATATTAGTAAGATCATAATTATTGTCACAATAGTATTAACCATTCCTAAACTGTCTAATGCACTTAATAAATCTTTTTCTTCAACTGTAATTCCAATAGAAAGACCTGTCTCCCCTATTGGACTATATGTCATATATCTTACTTTTCCATCATAAGTGTACTTTCCGACTCCAGATTGGGTTCCAATAATCATACTTTTCCCAATATTATTCAGATCGTCTAAAGCTTCTTTATCAGAAGTCATATTCGTTATATTTTTATTTTCAGTTACAAGATTTTCATCTTCCGCTACTATAAAATTTCCATTTCTATCGACAATTAATGAATTTCCCGTTCTTAAGAAATTTGTTTCTTTATTTATAGTGGAAAAATCAGTACAATCTTTTACTGAGGTAATAACACCAATAACATTACTTGATGAATCTTTAATAGGCACTGAATATGATATAACTTTTTTATTAGTAATTGGGTCTACATAGGGATTAGTTATAGCATTTTCTCCTTTTATTGATTTCATAAAACTTTGCGTTGTTTTTATTTCTTTTTTATTCCCTAATGTATCTATAGATTTTCCATTCTTATCACTGATACTCATCCCTAGCTGACCAGTTGTTTTTAATGCTGGTGTAAGAATATCTACTTTTTCTTCTAAAGGAATATTTTCATTGCTAATTATGGGATTACTTGCAATCATCTCAAGATTCTTAATTTCACTTTTAATTTGGTCATCTGCTCTTCCTGCTGCAGTCTTAGTCACTTCCGACATTACATTTAAGTTACTTCCCCTTAATGAATTACTTGCAAATTTATACCCAAGCTCAGATAATAATATAAATGCTATTAGTAGCATTGGTATTAAGAACATTATAATTTTTACTCTTATACTTTTATTTTTTTTATTCATTTCTACCTCCTGAAATAAATACCTAAATACAACTTTACATATTTCAATCTTATTTCATCTTGATAAACTTCTTATTAAAATCAGATTAAAACATTGTTAAAACAGGTAAAATATTCTTTTAGGTTTTTGCTTATATATTTTTTTCTTAATTTATTGACATTAAAAAACTCAATGATTATAATGAAAATATTAATTAATATAATAAACACGTTGATGAGGACAGTAAGCTAAAATCTTATTTTTCAGAGAGAGAATATACTGGTGTGATTATTCTTAGATAAATTTAGACTGAAAACCACCTCTGAGTGGCTCTAATAAAGCCCGTATTTATCACGTTACGATAAACTTAAGTGACCTATTTTACTAATCTTGAGATAGCTATATACTTTTTATATATTTAAGCTATCTTAATCGAACCATTAATAGGTAATTAGAGTGGAACCACGGATATTACTTCGTCTCTATTTTTAGGGATGAAGTTTTTTTATTTGCAAAAGTTATATAATTTTAATAATAATTCACTTGATCAATATTATTATTAAAATTATGTAAATTACAGAAATCATAATGTTTTATATATTGAAAGGAGTTTTAACAATGATAAAAGTAACTTTAAAAGATGGATCAGTTAAAGAATTTGAAGCTGGTTTATCAGTTTACGAAATTGCTAAATCAATTAGTGAAGGTTTAGCTAGAAATGCCTGCTGTGGTATTGTTAATGGCAAGGTTGTTGACCTTAGAGAAGAAGTTGATAAAGATGTAGAGTTAAGTATATGTACCTTTGATTCTCAAGAAGGTAAGGATGCATTGAGGCACAGTATATCTCACGTTTTAGCTTATGCAGTAAAGAGATTATTCCCAGAAACAAAATTAGCTATAGGTCCTTCTATTGTGAATGGCTTTTACTATGATTTTGATAGAGAAACATCGTTCACTGCTGATGACTTAGAAAAACTTGAAGCAGAGATGCAAAAAATAATCAAGGAAAATCCTTCAATCGAAAGATTCACTCTACCAAGAAATGAAGCTTTAGAATTAATGAAGGATGAACCATATAAAGTAGAATTAATAAATGACCTTCCTGAAGGCGAAGTAATTTCTTTCTATAAAATAGGCGAATTTACTGACTTATGTGCTGGTCCTCATCTCATCTCAATAAAATCAGTTAAAGCACTTAAGCTTATTAGAAGTGCCGGAGCTTATTGGAAGGGTGACGAAAAGAACAAGATGCTTACTAGAATTTATGGTACTGCATTCTTAAAGAAAGCAGATTTAGATGAACACTTAGAAGCTTTAGAAGAAGCTAAAAAGAGAGACCATAATAAATTAGGTAGAGAACTTGGAATCTTCACAACTGACGAAAAAGTAGGTCAAGGCCTTCCATTATTAATGCCTAAGGGCGCTAAGATATTCCAAACTCTTCAAAGATGGATTGAAGACGAAGAAGCTAAGAGAGGATATGTATTAACTAAAACTCCTTTCATGTCTAAGAATGATTTATTTAAGGCTTCTGGCCACTGGGATCACTATAAAGATGGGATGTTTATTTTAGGAAACGAAGAAACAGATTCAGAAGTTTTAGCTTTAAGACCAATGACTTGCCCGTTCCAATTTACTGTATATAATGCAGAACAACACAGTTATAGAGATCTTCCAATAAGATATAATGAAACTTCTACTCTATTTAGAAAAGAATCTTCAGGTGAAATGCACGGTCTTATAAGAGTAAGACAATTCACTTTAGCAGAAGGTCATATAGTTTGTACTCCTGAGCAAGTTGAAGAAGAATTTAAAGGGGTAATTGATTTAATAGATTATGTTATGTCTACTTTAGGAATAGATGGGGATATAACTTATAGATTCTCTAAATGGGATCCAAACAATACTGAAAAGTATATAAATAATCCTGAAGCATGGGAATCTACTCAAAATCAAATGAGAATTATTTTAGATCACTTAAATATAAACTATACTGAAGCTGAAGGTGAAGCTGCATTCTATGGACCAAAGCTTGATATTCAATTTAAAAATGTTCATGGCAAGGAAGATACTATAATAACAGTTCAAATAGACTTTGCTTTAGCTGAAAGATTAGGAATGTCTTATATTGATAAAAATGGAGAAAAGAAAATACCATTTGTTATCCATAGATCATCAATTGGATGCTATGAAAGAACTATAGCAATGCTTATAGAAAAATATGCTGGAGCATTCCCTACATGGCTTGCTCCAGTTCAAGTAAAAGTATTACCAATCTCTGATAAATACAATGATTACGCTGAATCAGTTGTTAAAGCTTTAAGAAACAACGGTGTTAAAGTTGAATCAGATTACAGAGCTGAAAAAATCGGATATAAGATTAGAGAAGCAAGACTTGAAAGAACTCCTTACATCTTAGTTGTTGGAGAAAAAGAAGCTGCAAATAACGAAGTTTCTGTAAGAAGTAGGAAAAACGATGATGAAGGTGCTGTGAAATTAGATGCATTCATCGAAAGAATTGTAAAAGAAATAGAAAACAAAGAAAGATAAACCTGAACTTAAGTGTATAGGTTACTGAAATAAGAAGTATGTTTTATTCCGGTTTCTAGGAATTTAGATGGGTAATTCTAAGACTAGAAGTTGCATCAAAAATGCTAGCCTCAAAAACAAGTTTTGAACTAGCATTTTCGAACAACTTCTAGTCAAGAATTACAACCATCTAAATTCCGATGAAACACTCCACAAAACATACTTCTTATTTCTATTATAATTTTCCTACTTAAGTTTAGTATATAAAAATAAAATAAAAAAGCACTAAATCGAAAGTTTCTCTTCTTAAGTAAATGAGCTCTCATTTAGTGCTTTTCATTAATCTGACCAAGAACACAAACTAAACATAATTTGAATAATGTTTTCTGCCTAAAAATATTGATTTAAACTATAACATTGAGTTTTTCTAGTAATATCCCTCTTCAATATCTGGGTAGTGTTCTTTTATGTTATTTAACTTTTTTTGTAGTTCATTAATTTGGGTTCTTATATTATCAATTAAGGAACCTTTGTCCTTAAGCTTTTCCTGACTTTTATCTACTAGTTCATTACTTTCTTCAATTTGCTTTTCTAGTTCTGAGAAAACAGAATATTCTTTTTTAAAGTAAGGTTTTTGCTTTGCCTCTTCGATTAAGTGCTTTTCCGCTTCTATCATATTAGATTCGTTAATTAGTTTACTAGCCTGCTCTTTCCACATATCTGGAGAAAACATACTTTTAAAAGTCCCAAACTTATTTTTAGACTCATTTATATTATTCTCTGCCATTTCTTTCTTATTACGTAACTCCTCATAACTTATATATGATGGTAAAAGAATTTTTTTATCTGATTTCAGTACAATCTCTTTAAATTCATCTTTATACTTATTGTATCTTTCAACCAGCACCTCATTTGCTCGTAATAATTCCTCATTATTAATTTCTAACTCCTGCTTTTCTTTTAATAATGATTCCAATGCATTCTCCTTATCTTCTTTCTCTATGAAAATATCATTATACCTCTGTTGTTTATTTTTCCACGAATTAACAATTCTATCATAACAATCAAAATTAATATTATCACCATTATCTTCTATATCTAAGCTCATTATTTCAGCTATTAATAATGGCAGCAATTCCTCCTGTTGTTTTTGATTTATAGAAGTAATTCCGCTGCTTAGAGCCATTAAAATCATAAAATACTCACTTGGAAATCTTGGATTTTGACGTTCTCCATCATAAGAACTGTCTGATAATGGTCTTTTAGAAATTAAACTATCAACCTCAAGTATAACTGCCGCAACTTCTCTAAATGATGTAATATTACTTAAATCAATCATTATTGATAAGAAAATAAATACCTGTGATTTTATAGATATTTTTAATGTTGTTTCTGACATATTGTCTAAATCAAACTTATCATAATATACTTTAGTTTTCCCAATATTCTCTTCATTTTGTTTTAGTTCCATAATAATTTTATAGATTTTATCTACTAAAATATCATGTATTTGAATATTAGCATTTTTATTTTTTAATGAAATTAATATTTTCTCTAAATAATATATACCTATAGCATCTAGCTTTCCTATTCTTCCTTTGAAATCTTTTTTATTCATAAGAATTTGATAAGCTCTTCCTACGATATTCTCTATAGATTGTACAAATTGTCTTCTATTATATATAACGCCTAAAGGCATTTGTGATAAATTTATTAATTTATAATATAATACTAGTTTAATTTCATCATCACTTACATTACTTAAATCCTCTAGATTCTTACTTAGTGATGTTAGGAATTTTTCCTCATTAGATTTTAGTAAGGCCTCTTTGGATTTAATTATTATATTATTTGATGTATTCGCGCTGTTAATAATAGTATATGCAATTCTAAGTTCCCTATCTTTTAAGCCAATAAACCCTCTATATATTGGACTATTCCTTATTTCCCTTTTTATTCTTTCATCCAATATCCCCTTAAATATAGATATTTTTCTTTTGGCCTCAATTGTATTCTTATTATAAATAACTATATTTTCATTAAATATTGAGTCTTCAAAGCCAATTTTCATATTAATATTATTTTTCTGCAATTCTAATATTCTTTGTAATTCTTTATCGTATGAAAATTCCATTGTTTCTAGTATATCCTGATATTGATTAATTAGCTTCGATAAGTTTTCATATGACTGTCTTACTATTTTTAATTCTTTTTCAATATAATGTTCTTTTGTCTCTATTGTATTATCTTCTTCATCTAAAAATTTAATTGTATCCTTTAATTCCTGATTTTCTATCTCAGCTTTAACAAGTTGACTTTCTTTCTCAAAAAGTAACTCCTGATTCTCAATACATTTTTCTTTTAATATTTCTAATTTCTTAATATACGTTTTATAATTCTTTTCTATATCTGAAACTTGTTTTTTTTGAATTTCAATCTTTTTGTTTAATAGTTTATGAGTTTCTTCTAAAGTTTCTTTTTCTTGCTTTATCTCAATTATAGTTTTATTTACATCACTAATTATCTTAGGTTTGCTGCTAAGTTGAATAATCTTTTTTCTTAAATTATTTATTTGTTTATCCTTTTGTAAAATATCTTTTTCTATTTTACCAATTTCTTTTTGCATATATTCAATAGTGCTTGGTGCTCTGAAGTTTAAATCATCAATTAACTCCACTGCAATTGGTTCTGTTTCTTTCAAATACCAACATAAAATATTATGCATAGTCTCTAAAATCTCTATGGGATGCTTAGATATTTTTTTATTCTTATTATTTCGTGATGCATGCTCATATCCATTAACCAATATAACTTCTACATAATTATATATTTTTTCTGGCAACGAAACAGTCTGACTAGAATTAATATTATTAAATAAATTCCAAGCTGAAACATTGCTTTCTATATTATTTTTTTCGGCTATATCCTTTAGAAAAACTTCTAGAACTTTTCTAACAATGACCTTTGTAATTATGGGAAAGTACTCACATACATGTTCAGCTTTAACTAACTCACCATAATATTTTTCTATACTAGTTCTTCTCAGGTAACCAAAATTATTTTCATTGTATTCCATAAACTCTCCCCCATATATGTAAGTTATCCACTATATATGCTCTACCCAATAAATTCTTTTTCAGTAATAATAAAATCTACCGGAACATCCTGTTCATTCATTGGTACTTTATCTAATACCTGAAAATTGTATGCCAATGCTAATTTTGTTATTCTTTCTATATTGTCTTTTGTAATTTTCTTAAAATATCTGTCATAAAAACCTGCACCATAACCCATTCTACCGCCGTTTCTATCAAATGCTACGCCTGGAACAACAATTAAGTCTAGTTCATTTGGATTAATACATGGCTCATTCTTTGAAGGTTCTAAAATTCCATAATTGCTTTTTATAAGGTTATCAAAGGATTTAATTTCTACAGCATCCATAATCCTCGTTTCAAACTCTGTTCTTGGTACATAAACTTTTTTATTATCTTTTAAAGCCTTGTTTATCATTAATCTGGTGTTTATTTCTGAATCATAGGATATATAAACAAATATATTGGTTGCTTCCTTATAAAATTTACTGTCATGAAATTGTTCTAATATATTTTGATCCATCTTTTCTTTTTCAACTTTTTCTATATCTTTACGCTTTGCTAAAATCTCTTTTCTTAATATTTTTTTATCATTAGAGATGCTCATAATATCAACTCCTACAGTTATATTTTCGCATGATAATACAGATTATTTACTCATCTACAAATAATCTTTCATTTCGATTATTTACCATATTAATTATAATTTTACTTATTAAATTATGTTATGTCTATGCTTTTATTCAAGCCCTTATTTTAAAGAAATATTTGATACAATATATAGGTGATAGATTATATTATATAGTGAACCTAATAACTGCATTGATTATGCATATGTGTTTTAATATAATAGAATGAACATATAATATGTATTTAAATAGGAGATTAATTATGAAGTACGAAATTGAGTTAATACTACAAGATAAATTTAAACCAACATTTTGGTCTGGTGGTATGGCCACTGAATTAATAACGTACCCATTGAATTCTGATTATGCTAGCAGAAACTTTTTATGGAGACTTGGTGTTGCTAAAATTGATATATTAGAATCTACATTCAGTAACCTGCCAAATGTTTCACGTAAGTTCATGGTTACTGAAGGACAAATAACTCTTAATCATGAAGGTAAGTATAGAAAGTTACTTAAACCCTTTGAGCAAGATAGTTTTATGGGTGATTGGACAACTACAACTGCTGGAAAGGCATCTGTTTTTAATTTAATGACAAGAGAAAATTATAGTGGTGAATTGATGCACCTAAATATTCCTTCTGAAGGTTATATTGATTTTAAATATAATGCTTTACCCAATAAGTATTTAGTCTATATTTGCTTTTATGTAGTTGATGGAATTTTTAAATCTGATATTGATAGTAAAAATTTTGAGCTTAATGCTAATGATTTATTACTACTAAACAACGTAAAGTTCAATTCCATGCATGAATTCACTCTATGGAACAATTCTTCTAAAGCAACTAACATAATAGTAAGTGTAATTTATCATAAATAAATCATTTATATAAAGGTATATCTCAAACTAGAAATTATAGTTTGAGATATACCTTTTCCTTCTTTTTAATACTCTTATAATTGCAATTCCTTAATTTCAATTCTATTTTTCTTAAAAACAACTTCCTTTTTCACTTCGTGATTTTCTATATCTATAGTGATTCTATAAATTTCAGGACACCCTTCTTCTCTCCACTTTTTCATGTATTTTGCCGTTGCATCAATATCAGTATAATAGTTTTGATCATAGTAATCCGAAAATTCTAAGTACGATATTATACTTTTCTTATCTAATGAAAAGTTTTCCTTATCTACATTGTTATATATTGGGACAAAAAATCTTAAAGGTACTTCGTACTCATATCTAGATTTTCCTTTAATAGCTTTTGATTCCATAAGTGCTCTTTTGAATAAAATATTATTCTTGCTCGCATCATCAACCTTCAATTTAAATATTATCTTTCCACTTTTATTTTTTTCTAACTTCGCCCTAATCATTTGCTCACCATCTGTCTGAATTTTTGTATTACTTCTTTTATTTTATCATGACTAGAGCTAGCTGTCTAAAACTAAAAAGTATCATTATCAATTATTCCTCTATACTAGTCAGCACTGACGGCAATCCTAACAGTACTCCTCCTCCAATTATATTTCCTAACGTTACCCACAGCAAGTTTCTTAAAATCGGTCCTAGTGATAACCCATCTATTGCAAAATAAGCTACTGAAAATATTCCCATATTAGCAATACTATGTTCAAGACCAGATACTATAAAAGCAAATACACAGAAAAATAACATTATAAGCTTTCCACTTTCTGTTTTCATTTTTATACTTGATAAATATCCTAGGCATACAGCAAAATTACATAAAACTCCTCTTAAGATTAATTGGTACACTGGTAAGTCCACCTTTTTATGTACAAGCGGTTCTAAATATGCTCTTATCGGATCTAGAGTTGCTCCACTTTTAACAAATAAATATGCTATAAGAACAGAACCAATAAAATTTCCTACGTAGCTAAATAACCATACTTTAAGTACCATCTTAAAATCAACTTTTTTCTCATATAGACCTACACACATTACTAAGTTATTACTAGTAAATAATTCACCTTTCAAAAATATAACTAAAGCTAATGCAATAGAGAACGTTGCTGCAACCATAACCTTTGAAAGGTCTTTATAACTTGGATTAATAATAGCTCCTGCTGAATACGAAAGTATTACTGCCAGCATTATATAAAATCCTGTAACAACTGCTCTTCCTATATATTTTCCTGGCCTCTCACTGGCATTTTTATATTTTTTTTGAGCTAAGATACTAATGGTATCTATATCGTTTTTATACATTTTTCTTCCCCCATACTTTATGCATTTCATGAAATTAATACCTAATCATATTAAATTATACTCCTCTGATACTCATTACCAATTGAGTATTAATATCATCATATTTCTATTTTACATTAAATATTTTCTTTGTCAAAAAATAATATAAAAAAGAAACACTTATCTTTTTTATATAAGTGTTTCTTTATATATATAACGTTAAGTTATCCCATATTATAATTAATAATTTTCTAAAAATACTTCAAAATATCCTTGTGGATGCACGCAAGCCGGACATGCAAGAGGTGCTTCTTGCCCCTCGTAAATATACCCACAATTATTACACTTCCAAAAAACTACTTTATCTTTCTTAAATACTGTTCCTTCTTCTATGTTTTTAGCAAGCTTTTTATATCTAATTTCATGTCTCTCTTCAACTTCGCTTATTTTTCTATAAACTGCTGCAACTTCTGGGTATCCTTCTTGTTCAGCAATTTCTGCAAAACTTGGGTAAAGGTCTGTCCATTCTTCATTTTCGCCTGCTGCTGCTGCAAGCAGGTTCTTTAATGTTTGATCATGAAAAGAAACAGGATAAGATGCCTGTATTTCTATAGCCTCATCTACATAATCAGTTTTAAGAAATTTATAGAACCTTTTTGCATGTTCTTTTTCTTGTTCTGCAGTTTCCATAAATATGTTGGCAATTTGCACAAATCCCTCTTTTTTAGCAATGCTAGAATAGTAAGTATACCTAGTTCTTGCCTGACACTCCCCTGCAAATGACTTCATTAAATTCTCAGCAGTTTTACTTCCTTTTAAACTCTTCATATCTTTACCTCCCATGATTCTATTTTCTAAATTATATACTAAATCTATACTTAAATTATACTATTTTTCTAAAAATTCTTCCATATCAACTTATAAATTCTTATTCTAAAATTACTACCAACAATCACATACATATTATACATTTCTAAAATCACTTTAATCTGCTATTTAACAAAAAAATAGAGGAAATGAAGTTATTATATCTCAATTCCCTCTATTACTTATATGTTAAAATATTATATTTATTAGTTTATTTTAAAATTACTTAATTCTGAATCTAACTTTTCCGCTAACACTTGAAGCTCGTCTGCATATCTTGTAAACTTGTCCATAGCTGCGGTTATTTCCTCTGTTGAAGCAGTTACTTCTTCTGATGCAGAAGCTGTTTCCTGAGATATAGATGATATATTTTCAATCTCTACTACTGCGCTTTGTTTCTTCTTATTTATATCTATAATTGATACCTTTACTTCCTCAACCTTATTAATCATTGTTTCAATTGAATTAAGGATTTCACTAAATATCTGTTGAGTATGGCTTACTGCTAAATCTTGCTCGATAACTATGTTCTCTGTAGATTTAATTGCACTTACAGCTGTATCAGATTTCTTCTGTATATTCGCTATAATTACCTTAATTTCTTCTGTTGATTCCTTAGATTGTTCTGCAAGCTTTCTAATTTCTTCTGCAACTACTGCAAATCCCTTACCAGCTTCACCTGCACGTGCTGATTCTATACTTGCGTTTAATGATAATAAGTTTGTTTGCTCTGTTATTTGAGATATTGTCTCAGATATGGTGTTTATCTTTTTAGTACTTTCATTCATATCTTGAACTATATCATTAACCTCAGATGTTGCTGTTTTTGTCCTATACGATTTTTCTATTAGAGTATCAATCATTGATAAACCCTTAGCCCCTAGCTCCTTTGCACTTACAGAAAGTTTGTCCATTTCATTTGAATTTACACTAATTTCATCTAATTTATTTGACAAGTCATTTATCTCTGCAACTCCATTTTGAGCATTTTGCGCTTGATCTGTAGCACCTTCTGAAACTCCTTCTATCGCTCTTGCAACTTCTCCAATAGATGCAGTTACTTCCTCTGACATACTTGCAAGATTTGATGAAGTTTCCAATACTGTCTTAGATGATTTTGTAACATTGTTCATAAGCTCTGATATATTTTTAATCATGCCGTTAAAGGAATAAGCTAAATCCATAAATTCATCTTTTGTTGATGGAGTTATAGATACTGTTAAATCACCATTAGATACTTTTTCAAATACTTCTTTTAATTTCTTAATGTTTTGTGCTATTCCCTTACTTAAGAATAAAGAGAATGCTATTGAAATTAAGAATATTATTAAAGTTATAGATGCTGTTGTAACCCATATCGATCTTGTATCATTTGACACTTCAGTTTCATCTAATGTAGCTACTAATTTCCATCCTGTACTTTTATTTGTAGAATATGCACCAAATTTCTTAGCACTATTATACTCATAGGTTACAAAACCCTTTTCTGATGTTTTTACTTCATTCCAAATTGAAAGTTTAGATGCTGCATCTGTTCCTATTATTTCTTTATTAGGATGTGCTATCATGCTTTTTCCTTCTAAATCAGTGACAAATACATAACCAGAATTTCCTATTTTCTTTGAACCCAGTTTTTTAGTAAGCGTGTCCACTGAAACATCCATTCCACAAACACCAACTACTTCAGTATTTCTTTCTACAGTTCTAGCTACAGTTATTGTGTACTTACCAGTTTGACTATCTAAATATGGTAATGTAACAATTACTTTCCCCTTATTATCTAATGCTTGTTTATACCAAGGCCTTACTCTTGGGTCATATCCATCAGGCATTGGATCGTTTGGGGATATCGTCATTCTACCATCAGCACTACCAAAGTACACACTAGCTATATCACTATCGCTATCTTTTACTTCTTTTAATAATACTGGTATAAACGAAGCAGCTTCAGTCTCATTATTATTAACAATTGTATAATTATCTGATAAATATGTGATTGTACGACCTAATCCATTAAAGTAATTATCTATTCCATCATTTACTTCTGAAAGCGTTTGCTGACTTGTTACTTTTAATTTCTCATTAAGAATTGACTTAGCTTGCATGTTTGCACCATAACCTAAAATAAGTAGCGGAATTATACAAATTCCTAATAGGCTAATTATCAATCTACTGCGGATATTGTTGATTTTAAACTTATTGGGTTTCATTTTTATATCTCTCCTTTTAGTATATAATTAACAATTTAATACTTTGATTAAATTGTTATTTTTTCATCAGTTTAAATATCATTTTTATCGTTTTCTCGACATATTACTTTTATTATCACATTTTAAGAGCTCTTTCTTTATAAAATAGTACAATATATTATATTATCAATTTTAAGATAAAACAATTTAATTTTAAAAATTTAAATTTTTTCATTTTAGCTTGATAACTCTTTTATAGTGTAGGTAATTATTCTCCAATTAATTATTATTAATCAAATAATTAAGGAAATTAAGTTTTTACACCTAATTTCCTTACTATTTGAACAATATTTTTATTAATTTGTTTTAAACTTCCCTAGCTCTGCATCTAGTTTTTCAGCTAGTAATTGAAGTTCATCTGCATATTTTGTAAACCTGTCCATAGCAGCAGTTATTTCTTCTGTTGATGCTGTTACTTCTTCTGATGCAGATGCTGTTTCCTGTGATATAGATGATATATTCTCTATTTCTGATACTGCATTTTGCTTTCTTTTATTTATATCTACTATAGCTAATTTTACTTCCTCAACTTTATTAATCATTGTTCCAATTGAATTGAGGATCTCACTAAATATTTGTTGAGTCTCACTTACTGCCAAATCTTGCTCAATAACTATGCTTTCTGTAGACTTAATAGCACTTACAGCTGTATCGGATTTCTTCTGTATGTTTGCTATAATTACCTTAATCTCCTCTGTTGATTCCTTAGATTGTTCTGCAAGCTTTCTTATCTCTTCTGCAACAACTGCAAATCCCTTACCTGCTTCTCCGGCACGTGCTGATTCTATACTTGCATTTAATGAGAGAAGATTTGTTTGTTCTGTTATTTGAGATATTGTTTCGGATATTGTATTTATCTTTTTCGTACTTTCATTCATATCTTGAACTATATCATTAACTTCAGACGTAGCTGTTTTTGTTTTACTTGATTTTTCTATCAAAGTATCAATCATAGACAAGCCTTTATCACCTAACTCCTTAGCACTTATAGAAAGCATGTCCATTTCATTTGAGTTTACACTTATCTCATCTAATCCATCTGATAAATCATTCATCTGTGCAACTCCATTTTGGGCATTTTGCGCTTGATCCGTAGCACCTTGTGAAACCCCTTCTATTGCTCTTGCAACTTCTCCAATTGAAGCTGTCACTTCTTCCGACATGCTTGCAAGGTTTGACGAAGTTTCCAGCACTGTCCTAGATGACGTTGTAACATTATTCATTAGCTCCGATATATTTTTCATCATACCGTTAAAAGAATGGGCTAAATCCATAAATTCATCCTTTGTTGATGAAGATATAGATACTGTTAAATCACCATTTGATGCTTTTTCAAAGACTTCTTTTAATTTCTTAATGTTTTGTGCTATCCCCTTACTTAAGAATAAAGATAATACTATAGAAATTAAGAAGATCACTGATACTATAATCAATGTTGTAATCCATATTGAATACGTATCATTTGTTATCTCTTTCTCATCTATTGTAGCTACCATTTTCCATCCAGTAACATTATTGGTTTCATATGCTCCAAACTTATTTGCATTATTATATTCATAAGCTACAAAACCTTTTTCTGATGTTTTCACTTCATTCCAAATTGAAAGTTTAGATGCTGCATCTGTACCTATTATGTCTTTGTTAGGATGCGCTATAATGCTCTTACCTTCGATATCAGAAATAAATACATATCCTGTAGTTCCTACTTTTTTTGTAGCTATTTTTTCAGTAAGTGTTTCTACCGAAACATTCATTGCGCATACCCCTATAACTTTTCCGTCTCTTTCCACCGTCTTTGCTAGTGATACAACACTTTTACCAGTCTGAGCATCTTTAAATGGTAGGGTCACTATAACTTTTCCTTTGTTATCCATGGCCTGCTTATACCAAGGCCTTTCTCTAGGATCAAATCCTTCTGGCATTTTATTATTAGGATATATTTGAAACTTTCCATCAGTTGTTCCAAAATATGAACTAAATATATTATCATTACTATCTTTTACACCACGTAAAAGATCCGGTATATATGTTGCCTGTTCGCTATTATCACCATTAACGAAATTATAGTTTGTCGATAACATATTAATTATGCTGCCAAACCCATTAAAATAATTATTGATACCATCATTTACTTCTAAAAGTGTTTGTTGACTTGTTACTTTTAATTTTTCATTAAGAATTGATTTAGCCTGCATATTTGCGCCATAACCCAAAATAAGTAGTGGAATTATACATATTCCTACTAAGCTAATAATAAGTTTACTCCGGATGCTGTTAAGTTTAAACCTTTTCTGCTTCATTATAAAACCTCTCTTCATAAATAATATAATTCACAATTTAATATAAGGATAAATTGCTATCGTCCATTTTTTACATTGCTCTATCGTTTCAACAATATATTGTATAGTACTTATATTATCGCACTGCAATCATTCTTCTTTACAAATATAATATAATAATATTAATTTTCTATATATAACTAAGTCGAAATTAAGAAGACTAATGATTTTGTACAATTTATAAATAGTAATAATCTGTTTTTAAACATAAAAAACAGACTTTTCAGTCTGCTTTTACTAAAATTCACAATATTGCCAGCTAATATATCCTTAATTAGATATTTGAATATAATTAATCCTTTTTTTCTCTAACTCCCAGAGCTCTCGTATTGTCTTATACCTTTAAGCCATATCATATAAGCAATGCACATTCCAATAATAGCTACTAGAAAAGTTAATATAATCCCTGAAAATAAATTTCCCTTTTCTAAAAAATATACACCTGGATAATATCCAGTAAATGCAAAGGGAATTATAAATGTTAATATGCTTCTTATTGCATTTGGGTAAATCCCCATTGGATATCTTGCAAAATTACTCAATTGATATGTCATAAATAAATATGATTGTGCAAACTTAAGCCAAAATGCTATAGATGCTACTGCAAGTTTTATTGCTGTATATATGAGACTAGCACATATAATAGCAAGTATTAGTAATAATATTTTACTAAATGTAAAGGCAATGTTTAAATTCTTAGAAGATATAATTACCAAGATAATTCCTGTTATTAATTCACCAAATCCATCTGGTTGAAATCTTTCTGCTAGAACTTGAAATAATGGATTTAATGGCCTTATCAAATATCTATCAAAATTTCCGTTAACTATTATATTTCCGCTTATCATCCATAAGTTATCCGTAAATATGTGATCAATTCCTCTAGGTATTTGTGAAAATCCATATATAAATAATATTTCATAAAAGCTCCATCCACTTAAATTCGGAATTGTACTAAAAATTAATTTGATAAATATTACGTTTGTACCTTGCACTAAAGCAAAACCTATTAATCCCAAAATAAAATCTGCTCTATATTCAATTAATGATTTTATATATTGTTGTAAAAATTTATTATATAGAATTAAATATCTTTTCATTTCTATTACCCTCCTAAAATAGTAAGCTTTTTAATAAGGGTATTCCACATAACTCTTGCTATTACTATTATTATCATTAGCCATATTACTTGAATTCCTATTGCTTTTACTAATTCAGCTCCCGTTAACTTTCCTAGATAAATCATAGAAGGAGTATATATCATTGAGCTAAACGGTAAAATATTAAATATCCACTGAATTGTCTTTGGAAAAAATACTATTGGAATTAAAGTTCCGGATAATAATTCTGATACAGCCCCCATCATTTGAGATAATCCCCACATGTTAGTTATCTTAAATGAAAGTAATCCAAAAGCATATCTATAATATAAATTTATCAGCAATCCTAATATGGTGCTTACAAAATAAAATATAATATTAAATAAATTTAAACTTTCACTATATTTATAATATAAAATCGTTATAACTACGAAAGAACTTATAAATATAAATATAAAGTTATACATAACATTTCCAAGCCCTTGGAATATCATTCTTTTTTCATAACTAATAGGTCTAATTAAATTTATTGCGATTGAGCCATCTTTAACTTCCCTATACATATCAGTTACTATATCTGCAGATATAACTAACGATGTAATAAAAGATATTAATATATATATAATCATCTCATTTAAAGAAAACCCATTCATTATACTATTTTGAGAACTTCCATACACTGCTTTCCATAAATAATAAGTAACTGCAAGCATTACAGCTTCACCTAATATGAAAATAACTGCATCCGCCCTATATGATAACTTTCTTTGGAAAACATTTATTGCAAAGGGTAGATAAGTTTTAAGTTTCATACTTTTTTTCATTACCTACACCTCATTTCTATAAATTTTTTTAACTATTTCCTCAACACTTGTCTCATTTACCGAAAAATCAATAATATCAAATTTTGCCATTAGAATACCTATGATATCTGTAGTTGATACATTGTTCTTATTAAAGGTTACTATAAGTTTATTTTCTTTTGTACTAAGCTTTATACGTTCCATATCTAATTCTTTAATAAACTCAACTTCATCTAGATTGATTTTTTGTCTAATTTGTACTTCTATACTAGTTGTATATCCATACTTTTCTTTAATTTCTTTTAGTCCACCATCGTAAATCAATTTACCAGAGTCAATTATTATTATTCGATTGCATAATTCTTCTATATCATTTAAGTCATGAGTAGTCAGAATAATTGTTGTTCCAAAGTCTTCATTTATTTTCTTAATTGCCTTCCTAACATTATCTTTTACAACTACATCTAACCCAATAGTTGGCTCATCCAGATATATTACTCTTGGATTATGTATAAATGCAGCTGCAAGATCCGCTCTCATTCTCTGTCCTAGTGATAAAGTCCTAACAGGACTCAACATAAATGACTCCAGATCTAATACTTCATTTAAGAATTTCATTCTTTCTTCAAATTCTTTTTCCTCCACTTCATAGATATCTTTTAAAAGTGAGAACGTTTCCGATAAAGGCAAGTCCCACCACAATTGAGTTTTTTGACCAAATACTACTCCTATATTTTTAGCATTATCCTGCCTATCTTTATATGGAATATTTCCGTTTACTAAAACCTTTCCATTAGTTGGTGTTAAAATTCCCGTCATCATCTTAATTGTTGTGGATTTTCCTGCTCCATTTGCACCGATATATCCAACAATTTCCCCGTCATCAATTTTGAAACTTATACCATCGACTGCGACTTTATTAGTATATTCCTTCGAAAAAAAAGACTTTATTGCTCCCTTGAATCCAGGATATTTTTTATTCATCCTAAATTCTTTTTTTAGGTTTTCAACTTCTATCATACTATTCACCTCTTCCTTATCACTAATTTAAATTTGTTTTTAATCAATTTTACATAATTACTATACACCGAAAGATATTTAACCCACTTATGGAAATTATATCAAATAAACTTGATTTAAATTGTATATATTTAATATAATATGTATATATCTCATATAAATATTTGAAATAATGAATTAAGTAAGGAGGGTACACTTTGAATAACTCTTTTAAATCAGATATGAATATTTTTAATAATGGTATATCCTTTTTAATTGAACTTAGAGCTAAACCACAGATATTAGAAATAGTTCGACAGAAACATTTAGCGGAAATTGCTGATGAAATACCTATAAAAGATAAAAAAAATGATTTAATTATCTGGAATGCTATGTATACTAGAGAAATAGTTGAAAATGGGATTCTAACTAGATATCTTCACCCTGTATACAATAAATTTTATGATTTAATTCCGACCCTTAATACTTTGCCAGCCCTTCAAGAACTCGAAATACAAATGATAGATACTTATATTAACTTGCTTATAAATGATGTTGAAGTTAAAGATAACTTCGTCATAAATAGAATTTTAAAACACCTTCATCTTAATATAGAAAGCCAAATTTCCTTAAAAAAATTATCTAATGATTTAAATTTATCTGAAGGCTATATATCTGATTGTTTCAAAAAACATATGGGGATGACCATAATGAAATACGCGAAAAAAATAAGAATAGATAGAGCTAAGGTTTTACTCGTGACAACTACAAATAGTATTTTAGAGATTGGCTTAACACTGGGTTTTCATGATCAAAGCCATTTTCATAAAGTTTTTAAGTCATTTACTGGGGTTTCCCCTTCCGAATACAGAAATAATAATTTTGGATAAAAGACGTAGCTTTTTCTTTAATAAAAAGAAGACTAAAAATTTGAACTACTTAAATTTTTAGTCTCTTTTATCAGTTGAATTTAATTCAATTCGGTACCGATACCATTTATACCAACTTCAACTTAATATTAGAAATTATAACTTCCAAATATCTTCATTGTATTGAGCAATTGTACGATCTGAAGAGAAGAATCCTGCTTTGCTGATATTGATTAATACTTTTTTATTCCAAGCTTCTTTATCTTCATAATCTTTAAATACGATATCTTTAGTCTTAATATAATCTTCAACATCAATTAAAGTCATGAACCAATCTTTATTAACTAATTCTTTATGAAGCCTTGTAAGATTTTCTTCATCTCCAACTTCTAACATTTCATCACTTATGATAAAGTCAACTAATTCCTTAATTGCTGGCTTTTTATAGAATTCCTTAGAAACATAATCTGCTTTCTTATAATGCTCAATAACTGTTTCGGAAGATTCACCAAATATATAGATATTTTCATCTCCAACTAATTCATGAATTTCAACATTTGCTCCATCTTCAGTTCCTAAAGTTAATGCACCATTTAGCATGAACTTCATGTTCCCAGTACCTGATGCTTCCTTAGATGCAAGAGAAATTTGTTCTGATACATCACAAGCAGGTATTAACTTAGACGCCTTAGTTACATTATAGTTTTCAACCATAACTACTTTTAAATACTTATTAACTTCTGAATCATTATTAATTATTTCTTGGAGACAAAGAATAGTATGAATTATATCTTGTGCAATTATATAAGCTGGTGCAGCCTTAGCTCCGAATATCATTGTTATAGGAGTAATTGGTTTATTACCACTCTTTATATCTAAATATTTGCTAATGATATAAAGTACATTCATTTGTTGTCTCTTATACTCATGAAGTCTCTTAATTTGAATGTCAAAGATAGAATTTTCATCAATTTCTACACCTTGAGTTTCTTTTAAGTATCTCTTTAATGCAACCTTATTTTCTTTTTTGATTTCGCCAAGTTTATTTAATACTGCTTTATCATTTATGAACTTTGCTAATTCTTCTAACTTAGTAGCATCCTTCTTATATCCCTCTCCAATAAGTTCTGAAATATAATCAGCCAATTTGTTATTACAGTGAATTAACCATCTTCTGAAAGTTATACCATTAGTCTTATTATTGAATTTTTCTGGATATATATCATAGAATGGTTTTAATTCTTCTTCTTTTAAGATATCAGTATGCAGTGCTGCAACTCCATTAACGCTGTATCCATAATGAATATCCAAATGAGCCATATGAACTCTCTTATCTTTATCTATAATAGCTACTTTTTCATCTTTAAACTTAAGCTTAACTTGGTTGTCTAATTCTCTGATGATTGGTAGTAAATGTGGTACGACTTTTTGTAAGTAAGCTATTGGCCATTTTTCTAAAGCTTCTGCTAATATTGTATGGTTAGTGTAAGCACAAGTCTTTGATACTATTTCAATAGCCTCTGACATTGGCATTCCCTTTTCTCCAAGTAATCTTATTAATTCAGGAATAACCATAGATGGATGTGTATCATTAATTTGAACTACAACATGTTCATGTAATTTATGAAGATCATACCCGTTTTCTTCTGCTTCAAGTAAGATTAATTGAGCTGCATTACTAACCATAAAGTATTGTTGATATATTCTTAATAAATGTCCAGCTTCATCACTGTCATCGGGATATAAGAATAATGTTAAGTTCTTCATTATATCTTCTTTATCAAAGTTAATTCCTTCTTTAACTAAAGATTCATCTAACGTATCTATATCAAATAAACGAAGTTTATTTGAAGCTTCTTGATCATATCCAGTTACATCAATATCATAAAGTGTTGAAGTAGCTGTAAATCCTGCAAATGGAACTTCAAATTTAATGTCAGATTTATTTAACCAGCTTTCACTTGTTATCCATGGATTCTTAACTGTTTTTTGTTTACGGTCTTCAAAAATTTGTTGGAATAATCCAAAGTGATAGTTTAATCCAACACCATCTCCATTTAGACCTAAGGTTGCAATTGAATCAATAAAACAAGCTGCAAGCCTTCCAAGTCCACCATTTCCTAATGAAGGTTCTAATTCGATTTCTTCAATTTCGGTTAATTCCTTACCATTCTTAGCTAGAACACTTTTTACCTCTTCATAAAGGCCTAGATTTATTAAATTATTAGATAATAATTTACCAATTAGAAATTCTGCAGAAATATAATATAATTTTTTCTTCCCTTTATTAGCACCTTTTTTCTTAATTGTACCTTTTGTTAATTCTAGTAATGCTAAATAAATTTCATCATTACTTGCCTTGCTAATTACCTTGTTAAACCTTTTCTTTAAGATTTCACTTAAATTCTTTTCTAACATATAATCTTCCCACCTTAAATAAATTATTTATTTTTATACCCATGAGTAATATCTTCGATTTAGCCTTATTATATCAATTTATATATAATCTTATTGTATATTTCTATTATATTTTGTATATTTATCATATAAATTTTAAAACTATGCTATTTTCTAAAATACTTACTATTATTAGTTATATCTTATAACTTCTGATTAGTTTTCTAGTCAATTCATTTACTTAAAAAATAAGAAAAGCTGAAAGCCTACTTAGTTAATATACATCTAACTGCTTACAGCAACACTTCTATTATTCTTTTATACTTATATCTAGATATAAACAAGAGCCAGAAAAAATCTAGTCCATATGGGCTAAATTTTCTGACCCTAAAATATATAAAATTAACTCAGTGATAAATTTAAAACAGATTCTCTTTCTAGTAAGATGGGTTCAAATCTTATATTACTAACATTGTTGGATGCTAAGTTTCCATTATTATATTCAATCTGCTCAAAAAGTAATTTTGCACATTCCCTTCCCATGTCATAAGCAGGTTGAGCAATAGTAGTAATTGATGGTTGATAAAAGGAAGCGAAAGAAACATCATCTATTCCAATAATAGATAATTCATTAGGAACAGAAATATTATTCTCTTTTACATAAATCAGCAACTTTTCAAGAATCATATCATTTGATGCGATTATTGCTGTTGGTTTCTCCTTCCCATTAAGTAAACTTTGAATCATAATAGAAATCTTATCTAATGGACCAGACTTGATAAAATCCTTATTTACTTCTATTCCATGATCTCTTAATGACTTTCTATAACCTTTAATTCTGTCCACACGATTGCTTATTGAATTATTTTGCACCGGAAAAGATATAATTCCTATCCTTTTATGACCATTTTCCACCAATAAATCAACTGCCTTTTTACTCGCTAATAAATTATCTAAAACGACTGTGCTAGCATTTATTTCTTTTATCCGCCTATCAATTAGAACAATCGGATAATTTACAGAAACAATATTTTGATATAAATTAATATTATGACGTGTTGGAAAAACAATTAATCCATCTACTTGTCTAGACATCATAGATTCAACACAATACTTTTCTTTTTCTGGATTGTCATCTGTATTACAAATCAGAACCTGAATCCCCTTCTCTTGGCAGGCATCCTCAACTGCTCGCACAATTTCAGTTGTAAATCGTGATAAAATGGTTGAAGCAACAATCCCAATTACATTTGTACGTTTTTGTTTCAATCCTCTTGCTAACTGGTTAGGTTGAAAATTTAATTCCTCAATTGCAGCTGCAATCTTTTTCTTAGTATCATCACTCATGTATTGAAATCGCTCATTTAAATATTGAGAAACCGTGCTTTTGGACACATTAGCTCTTTCTGCTACATCTTTAATTGTTACCTTCATTTATTTGCCACCTTACTTAAACTTTATCTTTAATAAAACACTGATTACTCTTTTCTATATCATTTAATAAATTATACTACTTTAATATATAAACAATTTAAATTTAACATAAACTTCAACTGAAAGCTAGATTTTATCTAGCTTTCAGTTTTAAATTTTCACATATTATTTATTATATATTACTTTGACTAATTTTTGAACAAATTAAATCTCCAAACTAAACTTCATAATATGTTAAATTAATCAAGTTCTATCACTACTTTTCTCACTATAAAATAATTCTTTATTCAACTACTGAATTTATAATAATAACAGCCATATTATAAGTAGAAATTACTCTTATAATATGGCTGACTATATATAGCTTAGTTAATTCTATTATCTTAAAAAATCTTCTCTTTGAGGCGTAAACGTATCAAATAACACCGAATCTTCCTCTAAAACAATACATCCATGAGGAATATTTGATGGCATAAAAATTGTATCTCCTTGTTTTACAATTTCAGTTTTATCTCCAACTATAAACTTGAAAGAACCTTTCAATATATATGTTAATTGATCATGTACATGCGAATGTGGTTCAACACTATCAGTAACCTTCGCAAAGTGCACCTCAACTCCCATCATATTATCACCATGAACCAATACCTTCCTTTTAGTATTTTCATCCACTACTTCAAATTCAACATCTTTATTAAAACAAAAAAACATTTTAAATCATCCTTTCTTAATACTTAAATATAAATTTTATCTATAAAAATCTAGCTATAAACCAGAGAACTAGAGAAGTTACTGTAAAGTCTGAATCTGCAAATGTTACATTTCCTGCATTCATACTAGAAAATATAAATAATGTGACTGCTGGCATCACACAAAGAAATAAACCATCTATAAAGCTACCAATTATTGCACCACGAAGACCTCCAGTTGCATTACCATATATAGCGGCAGCACCACCAGTAATGAAACAAGCCATTAAACCTGGGACAATTACAGGTAATCCGATTGCTGGGAATATTAATATACAAATAACTCCTGTAGCCAAACTTACTAAGAATCCTATAAGTACTGCATTAGGTGCCTTATCAAATAATACTAATACGTCAACAGCCGGAGTCGCACCTGGCGCAAATACGTTTGCAAAACCCTTAAACGCAGGTACAATTTCCTCTGTGAATAAGTTTACACCTTGCTTAGCAACAAATAACCCTCCAGCGAGCATTGCTGACTGTTTTAAACAGTACACAAAGAAGTTAAGTCCACCAGATAGTTCTGTTACAAATCCAGTTCCACCTTTAATTCCAGCTATTAAGAATAATACTAACATTGTTAATGTGGTTGCTACTATAGAATCTCTTAAAAATGATATTGATTTAGGCATTTCAATTGATTCTGTAGATTTTTCTTTATTTCCTATTAATTTTCCTAATGATGATGAAATGAAATATGCAATCATACCTGAATGTCCTACTACATATTCATCTGTACCGATTATTTCAGCACTTGCTTTACGTAGAGCAAATGGAGCTACAGACATATATATTCCTACAATTAAACAGCCTACTACAATTGTTACTATTTCTGAATAACCTAATCCATTCATAACTGCTGCAATAGCACATGACATAAATAACATTAAGTGTAATGATAAATATATATACTTAAATTTAGTAAAACGCGCAACTATAATATTAATAATCATTGCAAATAATAATATTAGCGATGCTTGTACACCTAATATATCTAATGTAATAGATAGTACAGCTTCATTACTTGGAATTATACCTGTAAGATTAAATGCGTGCGTAAATATTTTACCAAATATCGCTAGCGAATCTCCTATAATAGACCCACCAAGTTTAATTAAAATAAATCCCATAAAAGATTTTATAGTACCAGTAATTATTTCTGGTACTGATTTTCTTTGGAATAATAATCCTAATAAAGTTACTAAAGCAATAACTACGGATGGTTCTCTTACAATACCTATAAACATTGTCATCATAATATATTTCTCCTTTATTTTATAAATAATTAAAATTTAGTACTCTTTTTAATTCTAACCATCGTTTAAATTCCTCTAAAAAAGAATTAATTCGTTTACATGAACTTTATGCTAACATCAATTCTCCCCTAAAAATTCTCCTCAAATTTCATTTTTTCTCCTTTCCTACAATCAATACTTAGTTGTACTTTATTACAACTATAAATAATCCATATTTTTCATAAACCGGTTTATTAAATACTATCATATAATGATAGCGATTGCAATAATGTTCCAAAAGTATTTTTTTGTTTAAATATCTCGATAAACCACTACTAATACTACTATACAAATAAAAATATTCATAATATAATTTGAAAAAAATATAATTTTATAGTATAATTTTTATAAACCGTTTTATTAAGGAGATGCTTTTATGATTATAAAAAACGAAAATGCAATTATTCAATTCCCTGACGACAATACAGAAAGAAGAATTTTAGCTAATGGAGATAATTTGTTAGGTGCAAGAGTTATCTTCGACAAAGTAACTACCTCAGTTATTCCTCATACTCATCCTCATGATCAATTTACATATGTATTAAAAGGTAAGTTAAAATTTATAATAGATGGGGAAGAAACTATAGTAACTGCTGGTGACTCTATATTATTTCCTTCAAACGTTCCACATGGATGTATTGTTTTAGAAGAGGGCTCAGAAGTATTAGATGTGTTCACCCCCACACGAAAAGACTTTCTAGAATAGTTAAATCTTATATTTTGAATTCAAAAAATTTTATGCATCAATTTAATAAAGCTCTAATCATGTAACTATTGTGTTGTATGATTGGAGCTTTACTATTCACCTTCGTTAATCTCGCTTTTCCTTATATGTAAATACTTTTATATGGCGATTATACCCCTATCTCCTTGCAAACTACATCCCAAAATTAAATGCCTGTTTTAATATTCTTCTATATGTCGTTAATAAGGCATATATGACACAACTGCCTTACAAAAGCTAATATAATATCAATGCTGTAGTATATATTGTACTGATTGTATATATAATATATACAGAGTTTTATGCATAATAAAACTCTAATCACAATGAATTGTGATTAGAGTCTTATTACCCCTTTTGTATAGTCCTTTAACTTTAACTTAGTTCCCCTATCTTTTTTTCTATAGATGACAACTTGCTTAAAATACAACCTTGGGTTGTATATTTAAAGTCCTCTGAAATATATATTGACAAGAATGCTTCTCCAGTATCTTGATCTATTTGATATAACACTTCACTTACATATCCATACAAATTCTCCTGTTGTTGATTAAATATATGAATTTTAGAGCCTTCTTTTGTTACAATGTTTAAAATATCTTTTATTTCTTCTGAATCTTGAACGATTTTAACTTGACCACCATCCGCATAACAAAATTCAACTTTCATCATCTCACCGCCTTTACATAACTAATTATACCAAAGTCGGCAAGGTCATTCTAGATACATACTTAGAGTTTTGATAAATTAAAATTTATTAAATATCAAAATAAGGCGCAGAGTAAAATATTATTATATTACTCTGTGTGTAGACTTTTAATAAAATTCGATCAAAATACTTTTGTGAATGGCTTTAAATTGTAAAATTAAATTATAATCTTTTAAATAAAGTTTGATCAAAACTTATAAGATTTTCATCATATCAAGCCTAGAATTTTAAAAAAAGTTTAATTAAAAACATTCAACTATATATATTTTTGCCGTGAATAACAATAATAGAAGTTATCATAATCCATCATAATTAAATAACATGTCAGTAAGAATTATTTATAGAAATTTTTACCTCTTTCCGTTCCACTAATTTTCTACTTTCATTTTGTTCTGATTTTCCGTACTCTTATAGATACAGTCTCCACAATTTATCATTCTCTTCTAAAAATACAAAATACCCAAGTAAGCATTTATACTCTAGGCTATTTCAAACACTTATTTATAAATTTAAAAATTAACTCTCAACAAATACCTCTAATTCTTATAAAATTATTTTAAAGTGTTACCTCTATAAACTCATTAAAGATTTTATAAATAAGAATTCACGCGTTTCTTAGCATTTTGTTATTTTTCTGTCACTACTTATTTCTAATAAAATAACACAACACAAATACAATTTTTAAATAATATTTACCCTTAGTATTCTTTAATACACTGCTTAATCTGTTATTTTTCTCAACTCATCAAATTTAGTAACTATAATATCTATTTCATTACTTACTTTAGAAAAGTTATTTCTAGCTTGCTGAATATTCTTTAACCTATTCTTTAATTTTTCTATTTCATCATTTGCTTCCTCAGTCAAAGAATATATCTTTTTCAGTGTATTATTCATACTTAGAACCAACTCTTTTGTACCAATAGAAAGCTTTTTAACTTCATCTGCGACTACCGAAAATCCTCTGCCAGCATCACCTGCTCTAGCAGCTTCTATTGATGCATTAAGTGCCAGCAAATTAGTTTTAGATGCAACATCATTTATTTCAGATGAGATATTTTCTATAAATTTTGTATGAGTTAAAAGCTCTTCAAAGGTTGAAATAAAGCTACTCACTTCATCTCCTCTGCTAGCTACTTCATCTGAGAAATTTATATTTCCCTTCATTTCGCTTAATAAATTAGATATAGTTTTAATACATTCTTTAACCTGTGTTTCTCCATTATTGATTATATTGTTATTCTCTTGCATGATCTTATTTCCCTCCTTAAAGTTCGCTTATTAAATCGTCTAAAAAACTATTTATAATGCTTAGTCCTTCTTTATCATATTGGCTTAATATTTTCACAAACTTCTCGTGCTCAATTTTATGAAGTATTTCATGTGCTTTAAAAACTTCTTTCCCTTGTGCTGTCAATGTATAATAAATCTCCTTTTTATTATTTTCCAAGTGATTTCCTCTTATCAATTCTTTCTTTAACAGCTTGCTAGTAACCTTAGATATGGCACCTTTCGTCATGCTTAATTCTTTTGATATAAATGTTGCATTAGGCAATTGATTTTTTCCAATACAATCAATTACGTGAATTTCTGAGAGCATTAAGCCCATATCATAAAGATCTTTATAGTCATATTTAATTAACAAATTCTTTATTTCATTCTCATGACTGTCCACTGAATTATTTATATGGTCAAAAGCTGCTATAAGTTTATTTATTGTTAAATCTATCTCAAATTTCACATTTTCTGTTTTCATAATTACAATCCCCTTTCAAAATTAATTTCTTAGGAAACAACTATATTATACCTCTTATTACACATATATTCAATATTATTTTCTAAAAATAGTTTACAAGGAAATAATATTGTGATATTATGATATTGTTTCCTGGGAAATCAAATAAATATACTGGAGGTTATAAATGAAAATCGATTTAAGTTTTAAAATTAAAAAAGAAATGTTAGATGAAATATTATCTACAGTTAAAGCTACTAATGAGGCAGCTGAGAGAGCTGGACATGTGGGAACTCATCTAGATGTAATGAACGGAGAATTTTCAATAGATAATATCATAACAAAGGGTAAAATATTTGATATAAGCCATATAAAAACTGGAGAAGTAAAATTAGAAGATTTAGATTTAAACGACATAAAAGAAAATGATTTTGTATTCTTTCATTCAGGAATCTTAAAGCAATATGGATATGGTACAAAAGAATATTTATCAACATACATCGAATTATCTGATCAGCTAGTAAACTATCTTATTGATAAGAAAATAAGTTTTATAGGTGTAGATATGGCAGGCGCTAAGACACCTACGGATCATCTTCGCATTGATTTACATTGTGCAGAAAAAGGGATTTTCATTATCGAAAATCTTGCTAACTTAGATTTATTATTAAAAGAAGCCCCTAGAAAATCTTTCACAGTATATACTTTCCCTACAAACATGAGCGGCTTTTCTGGTCTTTCTTGCAGGGTAATTGCCGAGATATAAACTTATATTAAATTTCTATTAATAAATAATATAGGCATGCATGAAATCTACTTACATAAATTTATGCATGCTTAATATTTATAGAGATAATTATAATTTAAAATATAATAGAACTGTGTTATCCCGCCTTATACTTTACACTTTATGCCCTAACATCACTTTTCTAAATTTCCCATTCATAATAAAATCATGTTAAAATTCATATATTTTTCCTATTTTCTAATGTCCTTACTGAAGTTACTTTCCTAAAATCTCATGTGTATTTGAAAATATATTTATCAAGGGCTGACATCAGCCTTTTCCCTTGCGCTTTTTCCCCATAACCCTTTCATGCTTCATATCAAAAAACCAGATACTTTCAATAATTTTCTGATTAAAAATTCCTAACTTTCGACATGACTTTTTTTATTAATGACATGAGTTTTTTATTACTGTACGCCAAATAGCAAAAGGCTAGACATTAAAATTCACTTAAATGTCTAGTCTTCTATGAATTGCCTTATATAATTAATTTAAATGGTAATACTAAACATCAAGCTTAGTATTACCATTGTTTTATTTTTGATACAACTTTGTTACAAATGATACGACTTTATATAAAACAATGCAACTTTGTTTCAAAGCTACAAGCGTCTCTATATAATTTATTCTTTCTATTCAACAGTTACTGATTTAGCTAAGTTCCTTGGCTTATCTATATCGCAGCCTTTATTTCTAGCTGTGTAATAAGCTAAAAGTTGTAAAGCAATTACAGCTACTATTGGTGAAACTAAGTTAAGAAGTTCTGGGATTCTGATTACTCTATCGAAAATTGATTCATCTAATACATCATTTTCGTAAGCAATAGCAATTACTTCTGCTCCTCTAGCTTTAACTTCAACTATATTACTAATCATTTTTTCTCTTAATGATCTTTGAGTTAATAAAGCTATTACTTTAGTTCCTTCTTCAATTAATGCTATAGTTCCATGCTTTAATTCTCCACCAGCATAAGCTTCTGAGTGGATATATGAAATTTCTTTAAGCTTTAATGATGCTTCTATACATAATGCATAATCAGCACCTCTTCCTAAATAGAATACATCTTTTTCGTCAGTTAAAAGATTTGCAATTTCTTCTATTTCATTTGCTTTATCTAATATTACTTGAACTTTTTCAGGTACTAATAATAAAGCTTCTCTTAATTCTTTATCTAATTCCTTAGTCATTAATCCCTTTAATTCACTGAAATACATAGCCATTAAATACATTACGACCACTTGAGTTGTATATGCTTTAGTAGAAGCTACAGCTATTTCTGGGCCTGCCATCGTATAGATTACATTGTCAGCTTCTCTAGAAATACTACTTCCTACAACGTTAGTTATAGCTAAAGTTCTAGCTCCAACTTTCTTACAATCTCTAAGAACCGCTAACGTATCAGCAGTTTCTCCTGACTGGCTCAATGTGATTACAAGAGATTTATTAGTTACTAATGGATCTTTATATCTAAATTCTGATGCTATATCAACTTCAACTGGAATTTTTGCTAATCTCTCGATTGCTACTCTTCCCATTAAACCTGCGTTGTATGCAGTTCCACAAGCTACTATAAAGATTCTATCTATATTATCAAGATCTTCTTTTGTTAATTTAAAGTCTTCAAAATTAATGTCATTATTCATTGATAATCTAGAAGTCATTGTATCTCTAAGCGCTTTTGGTTGTTCATTGATTTCTTTTAGCATGAATGAATCATATCCACCCTTTTCAGCAGCGTCCTCATTCCAAGTTACTTTGAAAACGTCCTTCTTTATTTCTGATCCATCTGCGCTAAATATCTTAGCTCCACCTTTATCTATTACTACAAACTCTCTATCTTCTAAAAGATAGATGTCTCTTGTATAACTTATTATCGCTGGAATATCTGAAGCAATAAATGTCTCATCTTGTCCTAAACCAACAACTAATGGACTATCTTTTCTTACAGCGATTAGTTTGTCTGGTTCAGTTCCGCTTACTACTCCTAAAGCGTAACTTCCTTCTAATCTTTCAGTAGCTTTTACTACCGCTTTGAAAAGATCTCCTTCATAATAGTAGTGAATTAAATTTGGTATTACCTCAGTATCCGTTTGAGATACAAATTCATATCCTTCGCCTTTAAGCCATTGTCTAAGTTCTGAGTAGTTTTCTATAATTCCATTGTGAACTACAGTAATATCTCCTTTTGAACTTTGGTGTGGATGAGAGTTTATATCTGATGGTTCTCCATGAGTTGCCCATCTAGTATGACCGATACCAAGTGTTCCTTCAGCTTTTCCTTCTCCTAAATTATCAGTTAAATTAGTAAGACGACCTTTGTGCTTTTCTATACTTACCTTACCTTCATTAACAACTGCAATACCTGCTGAGTCATAACCTCTATACTCTAACTTTGATAATCCATCTACTAAAAAAGATTTTGCTGACTTATTTCCAAAATATCCAACTATTCCGCACATATTTATTCTTCCTCTCTTTTTTCACATAATATTTAATTTTTTCTTCTTTTAATTTCATTCTAGCCAAGTAAAAAAAGGCATAATAATCCTAGAAATTAAAATTAAAATAAAGGTTTTAACACCGGGCTGAATTTGTGCTATAAATCGCTTTACAGTTTTACCAGCCGTTTACGGTAGTGCGATACCGTGGGGCACCCGCCGAAGTTTCGATACTCCCCAACCTCGTCAACTAAATTTCATTTAGTCCTGGCGCTTTTTTCAAATTTAAAGTTTTAACTACTCTATATTCCTCACCTCCACATTTTCTTTTATGCCTACTGATTATTTTATCATATTATTTTCAATTGTCTATATATTATATATATTTAAATATTACTTTTTAGTTACAAAATACAACCACAAACATTAGAGGTAATTTATTGAAATTCCTTAATGCATTTGAATTTATTTCATTTAAATTTAAACAATATCTACATAAAAATCAGAAACATTTTGTACAGCAGTCATTTAGAACCTTCCATTGGAATTCTCATAGTCCTGCTAATTAAAAACGTTTCTGATTTCAGTTAATTTCATATAAGTTTATGTTTCTTGTAGGTTACCTATATTGCCAAAACATCGCTATACGCTTTTTCGATCTTTTCTAGTAAATCATTATCATTTATATTAGCTATCTCTGCTACAGCATCTTTTATTCCTTTTTTGCTTACCAATTCTTGTAACTTAGTGCTCTGTGGATCTTCTTCGTTCTTATAATGAAGCGCTGCACCTACTCCTAATAATAGGTTGTCCACATTTAAGTCAAATCCTCTAGCAGTCATTAACGGCTTTATTAATCTATCATTTTCACTTAATTTTCTAAGAGGTTCCCTTCCAACTCTTGATACATCATCTTTTAAATATGGGTTTTTAAATCTTCCGATTATTTTATCGATATATTTAAAGTGAACTTCCTTATCAAATTTGTGTTTTTCTACTAAGCCCATTCCACTTTCTGTCATAGCTTTTTTTACAATATCATATATTTTTTCGTCAGCTATACTTTCGTCTATAGTGCTATATCCTTTTAAGTTTCCGATATATGCTGTAATTGCATGACCAGTATTTAATGTAAATAATTTTCTTTCTATATATGCCATTAAGTTATCTGCCAAATTCATACCTTCTATTGCTGGTATTATCCCTTTAAAGGCTTTTTCTTCAACATTCCATTCATAGAACTTTTCAACCACTACATCTAGAATATTTTCGCTTTTAACTGGTGGAACTATTCTATCTACCGAACAGTCTGGGAATCCAACAAATTCCTCTAAGTAAGCTATTTCATCTTTACTTAAGTACTTCTCTACTTCAGCTTTTAATTGCGAGCTTCCTTTTATAGCATTTTCACATGCAATAATATTTAGTGGTGTTTTGATTCCCGCTTCTTTTCGGACCTTTATTCCTCTAGCAATTGTTGGGGCTATTCTTGGTAATACCACAAGTCCCACTGCCGTTGTTATAATTTCAGCATCCTTTATTTCATCTAAGATTTCATTATTTATTGAAATAACCCCACTTATGTTTTCAACTACTATCTCTTCACACTCTACATCCATAACATGTATAGTATACTTCTTATCTGCATTAATTTTATCAATTATTTCTTTATTTACATCTGCAAAAACCACGTGATATCCTGCTTTGGAAAGTAACGCACCTATAAATCCTCTTCCTATGTTTCCCGCGCCAAATTGAATTGCTTTCATATTACATTTCACCCTCTTCTATAATCTGAATTATTTCTTCTGGGGATTTTGCATTTCTAAGTCTTTCAACATTTTCTTCATATTGAACAGTTAGAGCTATTTTTGATAATATCTCCATGTGCTCATCGCCCTTTCCAGCTATTCCAATTACTATATATGCAATATTTTCATCACCAAAATCTACCCCATCAGGATATTGAGCTATAACTATCCCTGATTCAAGTATTTCTTTCTTATATTCATTCATACCATGAGGTATTGCTACACCATTTCCCATATAAGTTGTAACTTCCTCTTCTCTAGCCTTCATTCCCTCTATATAATTTTCTTTGACATAGCCACCACTTATTAAGAGATTACCTACTCTTTCTATTGCTTTGTCCTTAGATTCTGATTCTACATTTAATACTATTCCTTCTTTTACTAAAATTTCTTTTTCCATCTAATCTTCCTCCTCGTTATTAATAATGTTAATCAAATAATCTCTAATATCTATAGCATTACCTATCTTTAAAACCTCTACAAACTCTTCCTGTTCTATTAATGATGCACTTATTTTTCCAAGAATTTTAAGTATATAATTACTTTCATTACTTCTTGCAAACATAACTATAAATGTATCTACTTCTTCTAATGAGAACCCTATACTCTTCATTTCTAATGGTTTATTTAATCTATACACACCCACAAAAGGTGATATAATTTTATCACTCCTAGTATGGATAAGTGCCACACGAGTCCCTGGAATAACTACATTTCCATTTTCCTCTCGCTTAAAAATAAGTTCTCTTATTACTTCTTTATCTGTTGTAATATTAATCTCATGAATATCATTTACAATGAAATCTATCAAATCCAAAAAAGATTCAGTGTTAGATTTTTTTAGCTGAAAATTCTTAACCATTGTATTAGCTAATTCATATTCATCATTTGTAGCTTCATCATCTTTTGTTTCAGGTAATAAATCTAATTCTTTTCCGGTATTGTCAGTTTTGAAATTAGATATGAAGTTACTAATATTCTCTATATCAGCTTCATTCATAAAATGAGATACTACAATCACATTATCCTTTTCTTTAAAACTAACAGGAACCGTTGATAAAATTAAATCATATTCATTTTTATCAACTATATTATTGATATCACGCAGTGACACTACATCAATAGCACCTATATCGTTATTAAAAAGAGCTTTTACTTTACTGCATAATATTCTTGCAGTACCTATTCCACTTGGGCATAAAACAAGCACTTTTATATTTTTTAGCATTACTTGTTGTTTTTGAATAGCAACAGCAATATGCATTGTTATATACCCTACCTCCTCTGGAGGTATTTTAAAATTGTATCTTGAAAATACTAATCTACAAGTCTTCTTTGTAACCTTATATAAATCTGAATAATGTTCTTTTATTTCATTAATTAGCGGATTAATAACTTTTAATCCTAAATTCAGCATATAAAAAGTTTGCCTAAAGTGTTGAGCTAAATCTTTTATTAATTGATCATCACTTGCAATATCTACATGTATTTTCTTAGATATCTCTTCTGTAACTTCCTTAGATATATTTTCATAATTAATATCTGATTCTATAAGATACTTGTTATTAAAAGAATATTTATAATCGCTTAAATATAAGCATAAATAAACTAATTCATCTTCTGGTATACTTATGTTATTCTCTTCTAACCTCTCACCTAAATACTGTAATTTTTTATATTCCTCTAAAGATAAAATATTATTTTTTATTTCTTTAGGTAAATATATCGTTTCTTCATTTTCAGTCTTTTTTATGGATAACAGTACTTGAATGAATAAACTAAAGTATTTAACATCATTTCCTTTAAGATAATCAAAATTTATATTTCTTAAAACATCTTTTACTAATGTAATAACTTCATTCCCAAAAATAATATTAAAGAAAGCTTTAACTATTGGGTCAATTTTTTCATCATAAAGAAATGCTATTAAATCTTCAAAAGGTTTAAACTCAAAGAATAACTCTACTAATGTATTTCTTTTATTCCACTCTGATCCCTGAATACTTATACCATGGCTTCTCTTTCTAATAACGCATAAATTCTTTGATAGTAATCTTTCTTCGATATTATCTATATCAAGACTTATGCTTCCCATTACAACATTAAACTTATGACAAAAGTATGAAGCTTTTAATGGTTCTTTGCTAACTAGCAATTCGCATATAATTACTATTTGCCTTTGTTCCTTACTAAATAACCACGGTATAGGGACCATCTCTAATGATTTTCTTATTTCTTCTATATTTTCTTTATTACCAGAAATACTTAGATTCATCTCTTCATCATTGAATATAACTATATTGCTTTTTTTCAATCCTTTATTAATAGAAGAAATTTCCCTTAAAATAGTTCTTTCACTGATATGAAGATCCTTGTGAATGCGTTTTATATTGAAATTTCCTTCATTTAATATTGTACTTAATATAAACTGTTGTCTAGGCGTTAAATTATTCATATCTCTCACCTGATTCCGCTTATTATTTTTAAGAATAGATTTTCCCATTACAGAAAATATGATACTGTCTTATAATGAAAAATTATTAATTTAGCTTAAGCAAAATATTAATCTTATTCTTTAAATTTTAATGCAATAACATAAACGTTATCATGAACCCTGCTTTGTTTAGGTTCATCAGATGTTATTACTGCTTCCTTCAATATCTATATTAAACCATGCAAAATAAGTATTCAATTTAAACAAGTTCAAAATTGTGATACGTTTCCAATGACAAATTTAAACTTTGAAAATGTTACTTTAACTGAATTCTAGTTACATATATGTTTTTAATATAAAAAGCCCCCAGCACTTAAGCTGAGGACATTATTATATTAAAAATTATCTAAGCATTTTTTAAAATATCATCAATTTCTTTAGATTCTTCACTTTTGGTTTGCATACCTATAATAATTACTTTTCTGCTACTGCAACTTCTTCTTTAATTTCTTCTTGCTTATCATAAACATCAATAAACATTTGTTTTATTTCACTTACTAGTGGATATCTTGGATTTGCTCCTGTACATAGATCATCAAAAGATAATTCAGACATCTTATCTAAAGTAGCATAGAATTTCTTTTCTGATACTCCTGCCTCTTTAATTGTCATTGGAAGATTTAACTTCATCTTTAATTCATCTATTGTCTTAATTAATGCTTCTATCTTTTCATCTTCTGTTTTTCCGCCTAATTGTAGATAATCAGCCATCTTAGCATATCTAGATTTAGCACTTGGATATTTATATTGCGGGAACGCAGTTTGCTTTCTTGGATCTTCTACTGAGTTAAATCTAATTACTTCATTAATTAATATTGCATTTGCAATTCCGTGTGGTACGTGATGTTCTGCCCCTAATTTATGCGCCATTGAGTGGCATACTCCAAGGAATGCATTTGCAAATGCCATACCAGCTACTGTTGATGCATGAGCCATCTTTTCTCTTGCCTTTACATTGATTGTTCCTTCAGTGTATGCAAGTGGTAAATATTTAAATATCAATCTTGCTGCTTCTAATGCTAAACCATTGGAATAATCTGAAGCAAGTACTGATACATAAGCTTCAATTGCATGGACTAGAGCATCTATACCTGATGATGCAGTTAATCCTCTTGGCATATTCATCATTAATTCTGCATCAAT